>Ga0255098_1000014_pt1 | contig 107352 bp, 99 predicted proteins | sample Colum_Atlam_RepC_2_FD_188440 | JGI IMG/M metagenome (GOLD analysis project Ga0255098, IMG submission 188440) | Freshwater microbial communities from Columbia River, Oregon, United States - Colum_Atlam_RepC_8d | ecosystem: Environmental > Aquatic > Freshwater > River | place: USA: Oregon... | reverse complement strand
TCCTTGTGGAGGTGCTGAGGCTTTGACTCTCTGTATGAATGCAGAAATGAAAGATTTTAAATGATGAAGATCCAGATCATCTGTAGCCTCTTCAAATAGAGTGTGGCCATCATAGATTCGAAGGACTAGGCCCATATTCAGTTGATCAGTGGCTTGGTTTTGTTTCTGATTCGATGAATAGACGCGTGAACGTTTTCTCTCAAAGTAAATCGAGCCGTACCAGTGGGGCTCAGACTCAAGAAGAGGAATAAATTCGGAGAGTTGTTTTCTTAATGCAGTGAGCTCCTCTGAAAACGGGGCTCGCATGATTTTGTTTTGAGAAGTCATATTCATACCCATCTCTCTCTCATATCCTAGGTCTACGATCAATTTGTCGATAGACAAAAAAGCAAGCCAGAGGAATTGGACTCTGGCTTGCCAAAACGCGCTTGAGACCTAAAGAAAGCGGACGAATCTAAGACTTAGCGGCAATCCCTATGAATTTGATCAACTGCACAGAATCCATCTAGGACTGCCCCGTTCACGCTCAGCCAGGAAGGCATCATGAATGATCTGGATTCATGCTCCCTATGATCATGGTCATAACTACCTGAAGCGTACTTTAAGATCGGATTATTGTTTTGTCCGACTAGGAAATCAAATAACCCATCTGAAGAGTGCATGGCACCGTTTGAGTAAACGGGTAATCCGTTACAAGAGACTACGAGTCGATCCTCGCATCGATCATGATCATTGCGATGAGGCCCATGACCTCCATCATATAGGTCACAAACTTCAGCTCGAGCAGAGCACTGATAGGAGCCCTCCTTATCTTTTTGTTTGCCGTTACTCTTTCCTATAAAGCGGCAGTTCAGGCTCCAACGATCCCCATGCCCGCCATCACGGGCACCTGAAGCTTGTGCGAAGTTGAAGGTGAAGATGACTGCCCCTAAGATGATTAAAGCGATATTGCGCATTGAAAAATCCTCCTTGAGTCGGTCCCTTCTTGCAAGTCGTGTGCACACAGTTGGTTTATCTCAGCCATCCATGCTAATTCATATGGTGTATGAGAGATGAAAAAACTGAAATCAAGCATCACGAGTATGAAAACTATCAGTACCCCGATCAATTTGGAAAATGGTTAGGGTATCGTATTGTCTCTGTGAACCCTAGTGAAAGGGTGGCTCAGGTGGCGCTCCAGATCAGAGAGGATCACTTGTCTCCAGCAAAGCGAGTGCATGGTGGGGTGGTTTCTTCTTTTTTTGACTACGCCTTTGGCGCAACTGTGTTTTCTCTGATGGGCCCTAAAGACTTTTGCTCCACAGTTGAACTAAAGGTGAACTACCTCAAGCCTATTGAGCTAGGTGACACTCTCTTGGCAAAAACAGAGGTCGTATTTAGGGGGAAGAGGCTTTGTGTGCTCAGAGCGCTAGCTTACAGGAATGAGGAGAAAGACCCTGTTGCAATGGCCACTGCAACTTTCAATGTGGTCTCCCAAAAGGATAAAAAATCAGAGTAAAGTGACAAGCATTAGGGTCTTTTCCTCTATTTTTTTATACTTCGAAAAAAATAAGCAATAGCCGAAAAGAGGATGCTGAAAAGAATAGACGTAGTGATCGGAAAATAAAATTTAAAGTGATCACGCTCAATGGCAATATCTCCAGGGAGTCGCCCCAAGTGGAGCGATTTTCCGCCAAATTGCCACAGCAAGCCCAAGATCATGAGAGAGGCACCGGCAATGATGAGGACTTTTGCTATGGGATTCATCTAGAGGAGTGCGCCTCCGTCGATTGTGAGCGCCTGCCCGGTGATCATCTGCGAGGCTGCAGATGATGAAAGGTGATAGACGAAGTCAGCAATCTCAGAAGGCTCAATCATTCGAGCCAAAGGAACTGACCTTTGAAGTACCTCCTCAGTGAGTCCAAGTTCCTTCATTCTGCCTTGAGCCATGTCGGTTCTCACCCAACCTGGGCATACTGCATTTACCGTGATTTTTCTTGGGGCTAGATGCAGTGCAAATGCCTTTGTAAAGCCTAACACACCATGCTTTGCAGCACAGTAAGCAGTCTGATCAGGTACGCCTTTTAGGGCCAGAACGGAGGCAATATTGATGATTCTCCCCGTGTGATCTGCAATGTGAGGAGCTGCGTACTTGCAGAGGTAGTACATTCCATTTAAGTTCACATCAATGATTTGATGCCAAAGTTCATCAGAGTCGGAGGTCTCTAGAGAGTTTCCTCCTGCAAATCCTGCGTTATTCACTAAGACATCAATCTTTCCAAAGCGAGAAACCCCTTGCTGGATCAGGTTCTTGACTTGGGTAATGTTTTGAACTTGGCAAGCTACCTTGAGATCTGCAGGTGAGTCACTGAGGTGCTCTAGAGCCGTTGCGCATGTAATGACGGAATAGCCTTCGTGCTTAAATCGCTCAACTAGTGCTTTTCCAATTCCTCGAGATCCACCGGTGATGAGAGCAACTTGATTCTGATTCTGAGAATTTTTCATAGTGATTCAGCCTGATTCAATGAGGGATTAAATTCCTCGGCTTGGAATCCAGCCCTGATCTAAAGCTAGCCAGCCGATGATTAATAGAAAAATAAAAAGGACTAATGTAAGTAGAATATAAGCAAGATAGGGGTGTTTCCAAAGTGGTCCCTCATGTTCTTGCTCTGGCTTTAAAGGTTTTTGCGGATGAGTGTTCATCATTTAAAAACAGTATACCACATTTTGGTCAGTCTTTAGAACGAAATGCGCGAAAAGAGAGATAAGGTAAACTATGAGAAAGCATACAGTGACCGAGCAGATCCCAAGACATCTCCAAGCCTATATCGCAAGGCAGGATGCATCTCTTTATACTTCTATGGATCATGCCAGCTGGCGCTTCGTTATGAAGCTCTCAAGGGCATTTTTTTCAGATCAGGCTCATCAAAAGTACCTCGATGGTCTCAGGGAGACGGGGATCTCAACGGAGAGGATTCCACTCATTTCTGAGATGGATGAGTGTTTAAGAAGATTTCAATGGAGAGCAGTTGCAGTGACAGGGTTCATTCCTCCTGCAATATTTATGGAGTTTTTGTCTCTGGGCGTACTACCTATTGCTTGTGATATGCGCAAATTAGAGAATCTCTCTTACACGCCCGCGCCTGATATTGTACATGAAGCTGCAGGACACGCGCCTATTATTGCAGATCAGAGTTATTCTGAGTACCTGAGGAGTTATGGTGAGATCTCAAGAAAAGCCATTTACTCGATTCAAGACATGAGAGTGTATGAGGCGATTAGGCTACTTTCTGATACGAAAGAGAATCCTCGCTCCACTTCTGATCAGATTCAAAAAGCTGAGGAGGAACTACAATCTGCAGTGGCATCAGTGACTGAAGTGAGTGAGGCGACTTATCTCTCACGCATGGGGTGGTGGACGTTTGAATATGGTTTGGTAGGAGACTTGAAGAGTCCAAAGATCTATGGTGCAGGATTACTCTCTTCTGTGAGTGAGAGTTATCATTGTTTTGATCCTGAAGTGAAGAAGGTTCCTTTCTCTATAGATTGTATTTACACATCATTTGATATTACTCGCCCACAGCCGCAACTGTTTGTTGCACCAAGTTTTGAGGTTCTAAAAAAAGCGCTAGAAGATCTTGCTGATCAGATGGCTTTTCGGCGAGGTGGTGTTGAAGGCCTTGAAAAAGCAAAGCGAGCCCAGACGCTGACGACCACAGTTTTAGAGACGGGATTACAAATCTCAGGAATTCTGAATCGCATAGATTATACAGCACAGAAGACTCCTTGTTATTTGCAGTACTCTGGACCCGTTCAGCTAGCCTACAATGATCAGGAGATTGAGGGGCATGGCGTGAGCACTCATGCTCATGGTTTTGGAACCCTGCTGGTAGAGCCCAAGGAGCTTGAGTCATTTAAAGAACAGCTCACTATGGGCAAGCCCGTTAGTTTTCGGTTCTCCTCAGGCATTTCCCTTGAGGGCGTGTACGAGGGAGAAGTAAAAAGGGGTCACACGACAGTAATTCTCAGTTTGAGTTCATGCACGATTCGTATTCAGGATCGAGTGTTGTTTCAACCTGAGTGGGGAACCTACGATATGGCCTGTGGGTTTGATGTTCACTCCGTTTTTGGAGGACCTGCAGATCGGGAGAGTTACATGCATGCTCTGGGTGAGGATCATCCACATGCGGGACAGCAAAAGAGCAATCTCACGATAGAAACTGAAGAATTAAATCAACTTTATTCAAAGGTCAGGGGTATTCGAGAGGGGTTAGTTCAGGGAAGAGTTTCTGGCGATGAAGCACGCTCCCTTCTTGAGGGGTTGTACCGGGGGTTTTGTCAGGATTACCGAGAGGATTGGCTGCTGAGGTATGAACTCATTGAGTTGAGTGTGAGATTTAACTTGAAGTTAGTCTCAGAAGGTGCAATTCGTGAAGAACTACGCAAAATCTGCTTAAAATCTCAGGATTTGAGAGAACTCATTCAAAGGGGCCTGGAGGTGATTTGAGAGTATTAATTTCAGGGGCCAGTCGGGGTATTGGTCGAGCGTTGTGTGAGGAGAGTCTGAAGCGACGGTGGACGGTAACGGCTTGGGTGAGAGACCCTGCTGATGTACCTTCTGGAGCTTTGAGTTTAATCGCAGACGTAAGGGATTATCCACAGGTGAGTCAGAAGCTCAAGGGTGTGGCTTTAGAAGTGGACTTATTCATCGTCAATGCCGGAGTCTCTTACTCCTTAAATCCAAAGCATGCGGATTGTGCTGAGCGAGCTTTACAGATCATTGAAGTCAACACGGCAGCAGCTATTTATGCATGTTATACGATTGCACATGAGTGGATTAGGCTTGGGTTAAAAGATCGAAAAATTGCTCTGGTGTCAAGTCTAGCTGCTGGTCGAGGATTGCCAAGAAGTGCCGTTTATGGTGCTTCAAAAACAGCGTTATTGAGTTTTGCTCAGGGGTTTGAGCATGATCTGAGACCGCATGGAATTTCCTTGTCGGTGATTCAGCCAGGTTTTGTAGAGACGGATATGACTGAGGAGCTGCCAGTGAAGCCATTTTTAATGCAAGCTTCTGAGGCTGCTATCAGAATATTAGATGGATTAAAAACAGAGCAATTCCAAGTAGCATTTCCAATGAGGACTGCGTGGATCTCAAGTCTCAAGGATCTTGTTCCGTTTTTTATTTTTAGAAGAGTAGTTCGATTTTTAAATCAGAGGAAAGTGTTTTAAGTATGTTTGCAAAGCAATGGTTGTTAGCAGGAAGTTTGTTTGGATTTTTTAGTGTGGCTCTAGGGGCATTTGGTGCACATGCCTTAAAAGAGAGTTTGCCTGAGCGATCATTGGAGGTTTTTCAAACAGGAGTTCAGTATCAGATGTACCATGCGATGGCACTTTTGGCCTTAGGCTTGTGGAGTGCTCATCAGCCCTCAGTATCAACTGCATTTTCAGGCTGGGCTTTTATCTCAGGAGTGATCTTATTCTCTGGGAGTCTTTACGCGTTGGCAGTCACACAGATTCACTATCTTGGAATGATTACACCACTTGGAGGAGTATCTTTCTTGTTGGGCTGGGCATCCTTTGCCTGGAGTATTTTTAAATCCTAAACCGGGAGGAGAGAAAATGAATACAGAAGCAACTCCGTTGCCTATCATTGCCAATGTGTCTCGAGTCGTAACTCGTGTGGTGGATCGTCTGATGGGAGATCGTGGGGATTATCCTTTAATGGTAGCAAGTGCTTGTGCTGAGGCGCTTAAGCAATTTCAGATCGAGTCTCGCGTCATGTACGGGCAAGTGGCTTGGGTTGAGATTTTAGAAGATCAGACTCCGATTTGGGCAGGCTGCTGGGGAGAGAATTTTCATTTTTGGGTGGCAACTCAGTTTGGCGAGGTTGTAGATTTGAATACGAGCGTGGCTCACAGGAAGAGAGCGCATGCAAATCCTCAGTTCAAGTCTATTTATTCTCCGCCCATGTTATGGTCAAGGGAAGTTCCTCAGTTCTATCGTTATCAACCGGAAGGTATTGCAGAGCTGGAGTTGACTGATGAAAAAGACATTAAGAAGTACGAATTGGTTCTGAGTGAGATTCGAGAGAAGTGTCAGCCTGCTGCTATGAAGAATCAATCGGATGATGATCTTGATTTTCTAAATGAACCCATTCTCTGTCCGGGAAGAAGACTTCTAGATGACTCTCAAGACTCATTTAAGCACTTTGATCGCGCACTCAGTGTATTCGGTATACCTAAGGCTCCCTTTTAGTCAGCACGAGGCGCTGAGAAGGAATTTTTATGAAGCGTTCAAAAATGGTGATTCTCGGATCAGCACGAGGAGATGGAAAAACACAGCAAGCATTAGATCTTGTTCTGGGTGATCTTTCTTATGAAAAGGTGGATCTTTCTCAGTTGAAGATTCAGTACTTTGATTATCAGACCTCGCAGGTAGATGATGATTTTATTCCGCTCATAAAAAAACTTGTGGCCTGTGATGATATTATTCTCGCTACGCCGGTCTACTGGTACGCTGCAAGTGCTCAGATGAAGACGTTCATTGATCGCTTCAGTGATCTCCTGGGATTTCATCGGGAATTAGGAAAAAAGCTTGCCGGAAAAAATGTTTTCTTAGTCTGCTCGTATGGGAGTGATTACCCCCTAGGATGCGCTTCATTTGAGGTACCCATTCGTATGATGTGTGATTACATGAATATGAACTATGGGGGGTGTTTATATACGCGGGAGGGGCGCGAGACCTTAGATGCTCCTCTGAGTCTAGCGGAGTTTAAACAGCGTTTGATCGATCCCCGTTTTCTTGATTTTAAGATCTCAGGCAAGAAGGTCTCTCTTCGTTTGGCTACTCTCGAGGATCGTCAGAATCTCTACGAATGGATGTACTGCTCTGATGCATCGAATTCGATCTGTCGAGCACCTTTATTTCCTGAAAAAGCTCCTCGAAGCTGGGATGAATTTAGAGCTTCGTGGAAAGCGTTTTATTTTCAGAAGCCGATGAGCAGTTTAGGTCATGTGTTTGTAATTGAACATCAAGGAGAGGCTGTAGGAGGAATTGCCTATCATAAGCCTGATTCCAAGAGTCGTATGGAGCTTGATGTGTGGCTGCGATCGGAGAAGGATTGTGGAAAGGGTTTGGGAAGTGATGCTGTAGAGGCGCTGTGTAAGTACCTCTACAGGCAGTTTGGAATTCTCTACTTCTGGGTCATGCCCTCACTTCGTAACCCACGATCGATTTCAGCATTTGAAAAAAATGGATTTAGGCGATTGCCGCTCACTCCAGAAGAAGGGGAACTAGAGTTTGGTTCGAAGGACTATGACGATAGTGTCTACCTTCTTAAAGATATGAGTGTTTCGTAACTCCTCGTGCTTTTGAATTTTCCATTTTAGTTTTTAGAACGGAGACTCCCCAAAAGCCTGAGCCAAGGGGAGTCTTGAACTTGTTCTTACGCTTGAGTTTCTGGAGCCGTGTGGCTCACCTGGGTTGAGTCTTGAGCGGGGGCAGAGCCCTGTGCTGCAGCTGCAGCAGCAGCTTCTTGAGCCAGAATTTCTGCTCGTGGAATAATTCGTCCAGTCGTCACACGTGCTTGCTGCTCAGGATGAGGTGTTCTTTTTGGAAACCTTCTTGGGCGTCTTCTTCTAGACTCACCACCTTCAGAGGATTCTATCTTCTGACCTTCTCCTGCTGTAAGTTGATCAGGACGGCGATTTCCCTGGTCACGTCCTCTGCGGCCGCGTCCCTTATTTTTTCGACCTTTTTTGTCGCCTTTTTCTGATTGATCAAATGACTTCTTAGTTTTTGGCTTTTCTAGAGAAGGATAATACTCGACCAAATAGTAATACTCGCCTTTTTGAACGCCCTTCTGAGGAGCTTTCTCTCCTTCTTGAATTCTGAAAACAACGACTCGCTTGAGGTCTTGGAGTTGATTTCCTACGGCTTCTAAAGCCTGTACGAGATGATTGAGGCGGTCCCCTTCGAGCTTCAGTGTCTCTCCGAGAGCAGCGGTGAGTTCGTCAGGTGTTTTGCCTGAATCGATCAGCGCTTTGCGAGTTTGAGCAGCTTGTTTAAGGTTCATCCCAAAGAATTCAGTCAATGTTTTCATAGCTCCTGTCCTTTACCATGATCCCATGCTGGAGTGAAGTTGAAGAAGGTTATTGCTTTGTTTTTTTACAGGTGAGCAGTATTTTAAGAGAAGAATTTATGAACCCATATACCCGTATAAAAAGATTATTATTAGGTGAGCCCCTCTCTAATCAAATGGCTGAACATGAGACTATTCCAAAGTGGAAGGCCTTAGCAGTTTTATCCTCTGATGCATTATCCTCTGTGGCATACGCAACTGAGGAAATCATCATTCCTCTTGCAGCTTTTGGAGCTCTGGCGATGAACTGGTCGCTGCCGATTGCTTCAGGAATTGCCTTGTTGCTCATGATTCTGACAGCATCTTACCGGCAAACCATTGATGCCTATCCCAATGGAGGTGGTGCATACATCGTTGCAAAGGAGAACTTGGGCACCTATGCAGGGCTGGTTGCTGGAGCGTCTCTTCTTATTGATTATGTTCTTACAGTCGCGGTTTCAATTGCCTCTGGAGTAGAGAACTTAGGGGCAGCTTTCCCGCTGATTCATCAACACCGTGAGTTCGTAGGTTCAATTGTTATTCTTCTCATTGCGCTCTTTAATTTGAGAGGCATTAGAGAGTCAGCCAATATTTTTGTGTTTCCCACCTACTTTTTTATCTTCTCCATTTTTGCTCTCATTGGAGCAGGTTTTTGGAAGCTTGGTACGACAGGCCATATATCACACGAGGAAGTCTCTCAAATGGCGTATCCATCACTTCCATTGTTTCTTCTTCTTAGGGCCTTCTCCTCTGGGTGCTCTGCATTAACAGGAATTGAAGCTATTTCAAATGGAATCCCCATGTTTGAGGCGCCTGGCCAAAAGAATGCTAAGGCAACTATGCTGTGGATGTCGATTATTCTTGGGTCTTTATTTTTAGGAATAACCATTCTAGCTCACTTTTATCAAGTGACTCCTCATGAAGGGCAGACAGCCGTATCTCTCTTGGCACGATCTGTTTTTGGACAGGGAAAGGCTTACTATTTTGTAGCTACCTCCACTGCATTGATCTTAGTTCTGGCTGCAAATACAAGCTACGCGGATTTTCCTAGGTTATCTTCGCTCTTGGCAAAGGATCGATTTCTACCGCGACAGTTGGCAAGTTTGGGGGATCGCCTTGTGTTCTCAAACGGAATTCTAGGGCTGAGCTTTGCTGCGGTTTTGCTTCTCTTCTTATTCAAGGGAGATACGCATCGACTAATTCCTCTTTATGCTGTAGGCGTATTCCTCTCTTTCACGCTTTCTCAAGTGGGAATGGTTGTGCATCATCTGAGGGAGAGAGAAAAGGGTTGGGCAAGATCCCTTACATTTAATGTTGTAGGATCGATCACGACCTTCGTGGTTCTTATCGTGATTGCTTCAACCAAGTTTTTCTTAGGGGCATGGATGGTTGTGCTTTTTATTCCCATCCTAGTTTACATCTTCTTGAGAATTCACAAGCACTATCTTGCCATTGGAAGTGAACTCACCCTCATTCATGAGGAGGTACCTACGCGACTTGAGCCTGTTTATCATACTGTGATTGTCCCCATCTCCGGGGTTCATCGTGGGGTGATTGATGCCCTGAGGTATGCCCTGACTATTGGAAATGATGTGAGAGCTTGCTACGTTGAAATCGACTCTTCAGCTACAGAGCGAGTGAAGACGGAGTGGCAAAAGTGGGCACATGAGATTCCATTTGTGATTCTTAAATCACCCTATCGATCAGTGATTACACCCGTACTTGAGTATATTGATGATGTCGAAAAAACAACACATGGGGATATGATCACTGTGATTATCCCTGAGTTTGTGACTAAAAAGTGGTGGCATCAGATTCTACACAATCAAACCGCACTCATGATTCGAACTGCGCTCATGTTTAGAAAAGGTAAGGTTGTGACAAGCGTCCGATACCATTTAAGAAATACTTAGATGCCAAGTAGATCATGGAAAAATGAGATGGGGCTGTTGGGATGCAATTGAGATTCAAAGGAGTGATGAGCGACTGTTTAGATTCGCTCAGGTCTTAAGATGGCTTAAATTGCAATGATCCCTTGAATTTCAGAGGCTCTCAAGTAAACGGCTATAATTTCATCACTGGATTGAGCTGTTTTACTCCAAGTCAATGAGGTGTATTTTCCATTGCTTGAGTTTTTCATGCTGATCTGCTCCTTAGAAAATACGCTCAATGCATGCTCTAGTTCATTGTGTTTTACGATGAATTTAAAGACGTACTCACAAGGCCATTGATGATGTCTCTCAAGTACTGCCTTGAATTCTTCAATCTTATCTGCATGAAATGCCATATAAACTCCTCCATCAAGACTAAAAAGAAATCATTGCCACTGCAAAAGTTAAGATCAGTCCTGCAATGATTTGAATCGGGACTAGTGGAGTATGCAGAAAAGCCGTGTTGAGGATGACTGCTCCAATAGGATAAACTAATTCAATAAAGGTGGATACGCTTGCTGGTGTGCGTGAAAGCCCGCGGTAATAAATGAGCATTGCAAAGATGCCAGGGATCAAGCTCAGGTAAAAAAGTACAAATAAGGTTTCTTTGGACTGTAAAACGCTTGTATCAGGAAGATTGCCAGCAACCACCATGATAAGACTGAGAGCAACGAGACCAAAAAAGAATCTCCAAAACGTAGCTAAAGTAGGGGAGGTTTCTTGGAGTAATGTCTTTCCTGAAACTGTAGAGGCTGCCCATAAAAGAGCAGCTCCGAACGCATATTGTATTCCTTTGGAATGCAGGTCCACTCCAGAGGATAGAAAATCAAAATTTAAGTCTGGGAAGCTCAATACAATGCCTGCTAATAATGCAACGAATCCCCAAATATAAAATTTTCTTTCTGGGCGTTCGCCTAAAATTGGGTATGCAATGAGGACCACAAGTACAGGTTGAAGTTTTTGTAACAGGACTGAAACGGAAGGATTCACATAGATAAAGCTTGCTGTGAAAAAGACGGTTGCAATTGCAGATCCACCCACTCCACTGAAAAGTGCAGAGGCCCAAGACCTGAAGCTGAGAGAAAAAATCTCATTCTTATTCTTCCAGAGGATCCACGGCAAGAGAAGAATTACTCCTAGGACATGCTCAAACCATACAATGAAAGTTGGGTCTAAGCGGCTAATGCTCGGGTAGCGAATCAAAGCATCTGTAGCCCATAGAAAGGCCGCAAACGCAACAAGTGATGGCCCTATCCAAGTTTTAATGCGCTGACTACTACTCATCGTTTTGCTCGATTTTTACTTTTGAAATACTCTCGTTGTACATCGTTTTACTCATGGATTGACTTCAAATTAAGTTTGCTTCCTGCTGCCACCTTGAAAAATAGCCAATGGATTGAGAGGCCATGAGCTTTCTGAGGTCATCCTTTTTCAATCCTGCTGCCCCTTCAAAGTGATTCGGATCAAATAGACCAAAGTGAATATTAGAAGGCTCATAGTGATCCGGATCCGCACCTGTGATGTGTCGTAGGAGCGCTCCTAGAGCTGTATTGGCAGGTGGTGCAAAATGAGATTGCTTTTTTATTCTCTGTAAAATGAATAATGCCGCTAGTAATCCGCATGCCGCAGATTCCAAATACCCCTCAACACCAGTGATCTGGCCTGCGAGGTAGATGTTTGGGTGGCCTTTCAGTGAAAGATCTGACCTCAGTACTCTTGGACCGCATACATAAGTATTGCGATGAATTGAACCCAATCTCAGAAACTCCGCATGCTTGAGCGCTGGAATCATTCTAAAAACTCTGGATTGCTCCGGGTACTTGAGTTTGGTTTGAAACCCCACAAGGTTGTAAGCAGTTTTGGCCTGATTCTCAGGTCTGAGCTGTACTACGGCATAAGGCCTCTTGCCTGTTCTTGGATCAGTTAATCCTACAGGCTTCATAGGCCCAAATCTCAAGCTCTCTCTGCCAGTTTGTGCGATAGCCTCAATGGGTTGGCAGCCTTGAAAAAATTTCTCTTTTTCAAAAGCTTTAGGTGGAACCTTCTCTGCAGCCATCAGTGCATCAATAAATGCTTCGTACTCCTGCTCATTCATGGGGCAATTGAGGTATGCCTCTTCATCTCCTTTTCCGTATCGATTAGCTAAAAAGGCAGACTCATGATCAATCGAGGACGCATCTATAATTGGAGCAATTGCGTCGTAAAAATAAAGGTCCTCTGCTCCAGTGGCCTGTGCAAGCCAGCTACTGAGAGCGTCGGAGGTTAATGGGCCTGTGGCAAAAAGAGTGATCCCTGAGGAGATCGGCATTTTCACTTCTTCGCTTACTCGTACAATATTCGAGTGTGATTGAAGTGCGCGAGTAATATAACCAGCAAACTCATCACGATTCACCGCTAACGCCTCTCCACCTGGAACCGAAGATAAGCTCGCAGCTCTTAAGATGAGTGAGCCCAGCTGATTCATCTCCGCTTTGAGCATTCCAGGAGCCGATTGGCCCGATTTGGATTTGAGGGAGTTACTGCACACGAGCTCAGCGCATTGATCTGTTTGGTGCGCTGGGGTCATTTGCGTAGGACGCATTTCATGAAGGATGACAGTGACACCGTTTTCTGCAAGAAAATAAGCAGCTTCGCTACCGGCAAGGCCAGCGCCGACAATGTGGACCTGTGGACTCAACATAGAGGTTTCGGATACCATAGTTAAGGGGAGTTCACACCCTGAAAATCAAGGAGGAGCGGTGTCAGATGCATGTCAAAAAAGCGGCTCAGGAGTACTTAGCTGAACTTCATACGATTCGGCATCTGAGTGGCCACACTTTGCGGGCTTATGAGCAGGATTTGTTGAACTGGATTGCTTTTCTCGAGGGAGATAAAAAAGGTCTTAATATCAATGACTTAAGTCGCAGTCTTGAACCTAAGCACCTGCGTATGTACCTAGGCCAGTTCTATGAGACCCATGAAAAATCCACTCTCTGTCGAAGACTTTCGGCAATTCGAGGATTTTTAAGGTTTCTCAAGAAAAAGGGCTATTTGAGCAAGGATTTAGGTCTACTCGTACCCAGTCCAAAGGCTCCAAAACCCCTCCCCCAGTTCCTCAAGGTGGAGGAAATGCTTGAACTTCTGGGTGCACCAGATCTGACCAAAAAGCTGGGTCGAAGAGATCAAGCCCTACTTGAGCTCCTATATTCAAGCGGTTTAAGGGTAGGAGAGGCTGTAAGCCTCAATTTACAAGATGTAGATCTGCATGACCGATGGGTGAGGGTGATGGGCAAGGGCTCTAAAGAGCGAATGGTGCCCTTTGGTGTATCGACTCAACTCTCTTTAGAGAGGTATTTTCAGGACCGGGAGGGCTTAAAAAGCTGTGATCCTGTTTTTATTAACTTTCAGGGTCAACGCTTAAGTGCCCGAAGTGTAGGTAGAATTTTAAATAAATATTTGGTCCAACTCATCAGCACTAAGACCCTCTCTCCTCATGGACTGAGGCACAGCTTTGCGACCCATCTCTTGGCAGCAGGGGCAGACATTCGAACTATTCAGGAAATGCTAGGGCATGTCTACTTATCCACTACTCAGCGCTATACTCAGGTTGATCTGGGGGTATTACTTGATGAGTATCGACAAACTCATCCATTAAATTCCATAGATCAATTCAAGAAGAGTAAGTAGTGCAATCCCGTGATTTCTGTTATGGAATGTAGGCTGAGAGAAAAAAATGGATAAAATTGTAGATTTCCTTCTAAATTTTTATGGTCCTACTCCATACCTGCTGATCTTTGGCGCCCTCTTATTATGTGGTTTAGGTCTGCCCATTCCAGAGGATGTTTTCCTATTTGCGGGGGGGCTGACTTGCTATTACGGACTCACCAATTTATGGTTGATGATCATTGTTGCATACGTTGGAGTGATGTTTGGTGATTCAGTCATCTTTTTCTTGGGTGCATTCTATGGCAGGCGCCTGACTAAGAAGTGGATTTTTCATAAACTCTTCCCCGATGAGCGTTTAGATCTTGTAGCCAAGAGTTTTCGGGAGAAGGGGAATAAACTTATTTTTGCAGCGCGCTTCATGCCTGGGTTTCGAGCGCCTATCTTTTTTTCTGCTGGAACGCTTCATTTACCGTATCGCATTTTTTTCTTTTATGATGGAGTTGCTGCACTCTTAAGTGTACCGTTAATTATTGGAGCCGTTTACTACTTTGGTGATGAGTTAGATCGAGTCATTCGCATTATTCAGCGAGTGGAGCATGGAATCTTGTTCGTTATCATTGGAGTAATTTGCGTGGTTTTCGCTAAGTGGTATTGGAATCACCGCAAAATGAAGAAGAATATTGTCTAAGTAGAATTAGGATGAGAGATTCGGATGAGGAAGATCCATCAGCGCATTTTCTATGTGCTTAGTTTATTAGTATTTTTGATCAAACCAAATGTTTATGCAAGCCTACCTGCTCAAGGGCATCTTGCGCAAGGATCGATTGATTCGTGGTGCCATGAGGTGCGAGTAGCAGTTTCCAAGTTGAATTGGAAGTTAGAGCCCTGTAGCCCTAAGCTTTCTTGGAAGTCTTTAGGCAGTTCAGTTGAGGGTCGACCTCTGGTGTATATTGAATTTGGAGATCCTCATGCTGAAAATACGACTCTGATTTTTTCAACTGTTCATGGAGATGAGATCACTCCTCTGTATGTTGGGCTTCAGCTTGTGAACTGGATTCAAGAGCGACTCCCGGAGTTAGATCAAAAAACGCGAGTAGTCATTGCTCCTTTGGTGAATCCAGATGGTTTTTTTCATTCTCCAAAGACAAGAATGAATGCTCGTGGAGTTGATGTAAATCGCAATTTTGCGACCAAAGACTGGAAAGAAAGAGCGCTTGTTTCCTGGAAGAAAAAGTTTAGGTCAGATCCAAGACGATTCCCTGGTCATCAGCCTGGCTCCGAACCTGAAACCCGTTTTCAAGAAGCATTGATTCATCAGGTAAAGCCACAAAAGATTCTCTCCATTCATTCTCCACTGAACTTTCTTGATTATGATGGTCCGAGTCAGTTGACTCTAGAACAGTTTCCTTCAGATTATGCTAAGAGCTGCGAGCGATTGAAAAAAACCTTAAATGCAATTTCAGGAGGTTATTATCCTGGATCCTTAGGGAACTATGCAGGTCAAGAGTTAGGTATTCCTACGGTTACTCTTGAGTTGCCTTCTGCAGATCCTAAGAAAGCAGAAAAGTACTGGCAGCAGTTTCTCAGAGGGATTAAGACGGTGATTCATTTTAGTGTGCCTAAGTATGCATCCACTCAACTTGAGTCGCTCCCTAAACAAGTAGCTCAATAAAGTGAATTTCAATGAAAATGATCTTCTTGAAGGGGCTCATCCTTTAGAAGAAAAAAATTCATTCGCTGAGGGTATTCAACTTGAAGGATGTCCCTCTCGGTGCCCCGGGTGCAAGCATAGGGATTGGTCTGCATTAGCAAGTGAAAAACAGAAGTCTGATTGGATTAAGAGAGTTCTTGAGCCTTGGCAGGGTGTGATTGAGCCTTTACAAAGGGTCGAGGAATTTCGCCGATTTCACTATCGGAAAAAGGTTTGCTTACATGCTGAGTGGATGAGTGGGGTCTGGAATTTTGGACTTAGAGTTCGAAAAAAGCCTCTTGCTGAATCACTTGACTTAAGCGCTACAAATGACTCTCACGCTTCAAAGCAAAGTCATCTATCTTTTGAGACGGAAGTCATTCCTATTCCAAACTGTCCGATCCAATCCAAGAAAATTCAGACCTTATTAGGTGTCCTCTCTCGACGCTTACCCTCTTCTGATCGGTTGCCCTTAGTCTATCTCTCTGTATCGGGAGCTCTTCTTACTTTGGTCATTAAATCCCAAGAGATTGATCCATCTCTTTGTCATGCCCTTGTTCAAGAATACGACTGGAGTCAGTGGGGAATTCAGGGTGTTTGGGTGAATCTCAATCCATCAGCAGGCCATCGTGTGTTCTCGCCTCGAGGTTGGCGGCTGATCTGGGGTAAAGAAAGAGTGCAAGAGGGTGGCTTTTTTTATGGCCCAGATAGCTTTCAGCAGCTCATTCCAAAGTTGCATCAGCATTCCTTAGATCAGGTAAAAGAATTTTTCTTGGAATCTCACCGTAGTCCTGGTGTGAGAAAATCATTTGTGGTGATGGATTTGTATTCTGGCGTGGGGCGATCCTTAAAGGAGTGGCAATCGCTTTGCGTTCCGACAGTGGGTGTAGAGCTCAGCGGGGATGCAGTTCATTGCTTGAGTCTGAACGTGAGTGATTCACTGATACTCAGAGGAAAAGCATCTCAAAGGATTCCTCAATTGAACGAATGGAAAGAGTCTTACTCAGGTGTAGATCTTTGTGCTTATGTAAATCCACCACGATTAGGACTAGAGTCTGAGATCACTCATTGGCTCACTCACCAGGCTCGTCCATTGAAGGTGGCCTATCTTTCTTGTAGTACTGGGACGCTCAAAAGAGATTTAGAGATGTTTTCAGAAGCAAATTATCGGGTGATGCGAATTATCCCGTATGATTTTTTTCCGAGAACTCATCACGTTGAGACGCTAGTGTTGTTGGAGCGCAAAGAGGATTACTGATTGCTTAAGTTTGCTTCAGTGAGTTTTTGCTCTGACGGATTGTGTTTGTATGATTCAGTTAGTTCGGTTTGAATTTAATCTTCTGTGTGGGGACCCACCCTGATTTGATGTTTAACTGCTCTGAGAGATGCTCAAGGTTCACCTTCACCCATGAGTCGTGAACCTCAAGGGCTTCGTAGTTTGAGTGAGGGGCCAGCTCATAGATGACTGGAAAGTGAAGGCCAGGCCCTGAGTAAGTATGAACAAGTTCTGTTTGAGTCTCAATCCTCTTTTTGCTCGTCTCACTGGCATTAGGAATGGGGGCGAGTGCTGTTTCCTTAATTTGATCTGAGATGATAGCTTTTTCATCGAACTGATCCCACTCATGTTTTTTCTGAGTGAGCACGATATACCCACCTGCCATGATCACGATCATTGCTGCTGAAATAAGCAAAGGTGAGGACTGTGATCGTGACTTTTGTGGTTTTTCTAAGCCGATATTAGATTCTGGAAACGAAGTTCCTGAGATGCTGAAGGTGGCTTCAGAAAGAGGTTTGATTTGAGTATGTAAGATAGAATCTGTGAATGGTTGCTCTGGAGCACCTTGGGGTAAAGCGTTTGTGATCAGAGGTGGATTTAATAGACTTGCAGATAAGCGAGAGGGATCCTGATTCTGAGAAGAGGGATGAGGAGATGAGTTTTGTCTTTCATGATTGTTAGATTCGTCTACTGGAGTCTCAGATGTGGAGAGTGAAGCGTGTTGGTCAAAGCTCATTAGCTGAGAAGAAATGATTGGAGGTGGGGGTGGAGTAATGCTTCTTTTCGTCTTCTCCTGGATTTCATGAGCAATTTCTGAGACTGAGCGATACGAATCAGTGGCTGGAGTAGCTGGACCAAGCTGAACTGGCGAAGGAGTTGGAGCGGGCAATGAGGAAGGGAGATTTGGGTTTGATACAGAAGTGGTTTGGGTTTTGTGCTCTTCTTTTACAAAGGATGTGGAGAGCGCTGGGACGCCTGTTGCAGCGAGTGGGGGTGTGCGGAGCTGTGTGTGCATTGGAGCAGGAGGTGGAGTGTGAATCTGAGATTGATGTTGATGTTGATGCTGATGGGGATATAGATCTGGATGCTGGTTGCGAGGATTGGTTTGAGTTTGAGATGGAATGATTTTCTCACCAGGGGGAGCCTTATCAACTCTGATGACATTAATCTCAGTTTTTCTGATGAGAGAGTAGCCTGTACATTGAGCACATCTGGAGAATGACCAACCTGTGCCCAGATGTTCCTGAGAGGTAATGAGTTTGATCCCGCAATGAGGACAATTCCAGTGCATCATTTTGAATCTCCTCATTTCATTCTCGCCATGCAGAGAGGAAGCGTCAATGGGCAGAATTTGCCTGATCTTCTTGAGTAGGTAAAAGTGTAGAAGGAGTTGCAGTGAGTGGAGGAGTTATCCTGCTTGAGCAAGAGGAGGGGATTCGGAGGGAGTTGATGGAGAGTGCTTGAGATAGGTTGCTAGCATTCGAATTCTTTGTTCAGTTTCTGGGAGTCCCTGGTCTTTTTGGAAAGGGTAATTTTCAAAATTAGGATTTTGCTTGAGCATGAGGATATCGAGTCTTCTGAGTGCAGAAGCCCAGACTTCAAAATCAACCTTTAAGTGTTTAACAACATAAATGTCTGCCTCAAACTCAAAGTACCTAGATTTTATGCCAATCCAGCGAAATGAGATGAAGAAACAAACAAACCCAATTCCCATTCCCATGCCATCTGCAAGATCAGGACGGTTTAAAATATAGAGAGTTGCTAATCCTCCAAGAATTGCAAGGAGAGTGCTTCCGAGTAAGAGGGTGCAGGAGTAGATTAGTTTTTTTGTGGGGTGTTTTAAAAGAATATGGCTTAACTCGGTTTTTAAAAGGGCTTGAAGTTCATGCTCTGAAAGGTTTTCTAAAGCGGATTTGGAAACGAAAAGTGAGAATTGAAAAATAGACTTACCTTGCTGAACTCCAAGAACTGAAAGATCAATGATTCGAAGCTTCTCTAGATTAATTCTCCAGATCTTGGGCATCGGGAGCGAGTATTGGGTGAATAGATCTGAAATGGATTTACAAAATTCGTGATCTTTCATTTGCTCATGAGGTAGTGTTTTTCGGATATGAAAGGGAGCTAAGGCATAGTTTGAGACTAATCCTAATATCATGGCAAGAGTTGAGGAGAAGATTAAAACCATGCTGCCTAATTCGGCTCTAAGTTGAAGATATTTTGAAATGAAGTATCCAGCTTGGAGAAAAAGAGTCAGAAAAAATGAGCAGATCAAAATGCCAAGGGTCCAAGCCCGGACGAGTTTGACAAGAATCACGAATAAGCTTTCTGACGAATAGAGATCAGGAAAAAGAGTCTCATCTGTATGGTATTGGACAAAGCCTTGGAGTGATACTGAGAAGATCAGAATAGCTAGGCTCAACAGAGGATAAGCTTGCCTGATAGGAGAAGCTTCTAGGTAAAGACTGAGCTGAAAAATGATAATGATCACGCTTATGAGTTTGAGCTTATTGGATTCATTCTCAAGTTCAGCAGATGGATATTCTTTTGGGCTTTCCTTAATGGAGCGCTCAATTGCATCTGCCCAGAGAGCAAATAAAATTACGGGAATCATGCTGATGAGGCCGAGTGCCTTTGCGCTGGCTTCAAGGGTGGTGTGTTCAGAATCCATATTGAAATATCGGCGCTTTCCTGGGAAAGATTAAGTCTATGAAGTGGATCAATGAAATGTTAGCGGGTAATCGACTTGCTTTGGCACGTGTGATTTCTAAGATCGAAAATAGAGACTCAGATCTTCCTGAGATGATGAAGGGTGTATTTCCCAACACAGGTCGAGCACAGGTCTGGGGAATTACAGGTCCTCCTGGAGCAGGTAAGTCCACCTTAGTTGATCAAGTGACTAGAGTGCTGAGGTCTCAGGGAAAGCGCGTGGCTATCGTCGCTATTGATCCTTCCAGTCCCTTTACGGGTGGGGCAGTGCTTGGAGATCGTATTCGAATGCAGCAGCATGCAGGAGATCCTGGAGTGTTTATACGCTCTTTGGGAACTCGAGGGAAGCATGGGGGGTTGTCACATGCAACAAAAGAGGTCGTACTGGTTTTGGATGCTGCAGGGTTTGATGTGGTGCTGGTAGAAACGGCTGGAGTCGGGCAAACGGAGCTTGATATTCTTAAGCTTGCTCAAAGCGTGATTGTTGTGTTGGTCCCTGAGAGTGGAGATTCCATTCAGGTGATGAAGGCTGGTCTCATGGAGATTGCCGATATTTTTGCAGTGAATAAGAGTGATCGTCCTCAGGCAGATCAGTTGGTGCGCGAGTTAGTGACGATGGTGGGGATGAGTGATCACAACGCAGAGAGTTGGATGATTCCTGTCCAGAAGACTGAGGCGTTTCGAGGTGTAGGTATCGCTGAGCTGATTCAATTCATTGAGGCGCACCAGAAGTTTTTATTGAAGACGGGTCAGATGAGACAGCGCTCTGAGGCATTCTTAAAGAGTGAAGTCATAGATATTCTGAATGAGAGGTTACAGAAGAGAGTGCTTGAGTATTTTGAGTCTGATGCAGGGCAGCAAACAATAAAGAACTTAATTGATCGGGTAGTTGACCCCTATGAGGCGACCAAAAACCTGATAAATCTATGATTTTAAAAATTAATAATACTGGACAAAAAAGATCTAAAGTTAATTTAATTCTTGACCGATTTAGTATGCGAGATTAGGGGTCATTGACTGGAATGGTTCCGGTGAAGACTTCTGATCTTGCAGGGGTACAGCAAATTCCTGCTCAAACTTAAAATAGTTCAATCAATGAATGAGGGCTCGGCACAGACTGATTCATTGAACAGGAGTTGTTATGGGTATGCGAATTTCAACGAATGTGCAGTCTTTGGTTGCACAAAGGCACTTAAGTGAAAACAATGCGGCTCAAAGAGAGTCACTTGAACGCCTTGCCTCAGGTTCTCGTGTGAATAAGGCGGCAGATGATGCAGCAGGTTTAGCCATTTCAGAGCAAATGCGAGGACATATTCGTTCGATCCGGCAGGATGTACGAAATGCGAATGATGGAATTTCGATGATTCAAACTGCTGAAGGCGGTATGAATGAAGTTTCAAATATTTTAATCAGATTTAGAGAGCTCGCCATTCAATCTGCCTCAGATACGATTGGAGATGATGAGAGAAAGTATATCGATAAAGAAGTCCAACAGCTTAAGCAGGAAGTGAATCGAATTGCTAATAGTACCGAGTTTAATGGGCGTAGGCTCTTAAGAGGAGAAGGAGATTCACTCACTATACAGGTAGGATTTAGAAATACACCTGAATATGATCGAGTTGAATTTGATCCATCTAAGATTAATGTAGGACTGGATGTATTAGGTCTCGATGGAATGTCAGTTCTAGAAAAATCATCTGCACAAGATTGTATTGATCAGATTGATAATGCTCAAAAATCTGTAGTGGCTAATCGTGCTGAACTTGGGGCTTTTCAGAATCGACTTCAATCGACAATTAACAATCTTTCAATTTATGAGGAAAATCTTTCAGCATCAAAGAGTCGAATTAAAGATGCAGATATTGCTCAGGAAAGTTCAGAGCTTACGAAACGAAATATTCTCTCTTCAGCAGGTATTGCAGTTCTCAGTCAAGCCAATACGAATAATGCAGCAGCATTGAAGTTACTCTAGTTTCTTCACGCTGCTTAGATTTCACCATGAGGGAGAACGGATCTCCTCTGCTCTCCCTCTCTTTTTAGTCTTGAGTGGTTGTGCTCTGAGTTTCTGGGCGAGGCAATCTTGTGTGGGATTGAGCGCAGAGCCTTTCATGAGTTTTTATGGAATGGGGATACAAGAGGAGTTTATAGGATGAATAGGGGGTGTGAAATGGGATAAATAATGACATATTTATTTACTCAAGTAATATAATGAGATTCCGATAAGGAATGTGTAAGGAAATCCATAGTCAAAGTTTATAAGATCAGAAGATCAAATGATGACTCGGAACTGCCTAGTGTATTTTGCTGTGACATGAGGCGGGTCAGAGACTCTTTCTAGAGTGTTTTCACCATGACGCTCTCTTGGCCTCGTCTACTATCACAATACTTCATATGAAGGATTCAACTCATGGGGGGTTGATAGCCATTCTCCTCTTGAATGCGGGAGAAGGGACTCGTATTTTTATGAGATAACGCGATGCGTTAATTTTTAGGCAGATCCTCGGAACTTTTTGTGAAGGGAAGATTTATGGCTCTTGTTCTATCCACACAACTTGCTTCAGAGCATATTCTGCGTGTGCTTGAGCAGAACACCGAAAATCAGAAAAAACTCTCTGAGAGCTTAGCCTCAGGAGAGAGGCTTCAACACGCTGGAGATGATCTCGGTGGGATGGCCATCAGTGAGAATATTCGGATGAGGATTCGCTCCCTTTCTCAAGCCGAGCGTAATGCTAATGATGCTGTCTCGCTGACTCAGGTTGCAGAGGGTGGGTTAACTGAGGTGAGTAACATACTGATTAGGCTCAGGGAGCTTGCCATTCAATCGGCAAGTGATACCGTGGATCATCAAGATCGAGAACTGATTCAAGCCGAAGTTAAAGCTTGGGTTGATGAGTTGAATCAAATTGCTCAATCTACACAGTTCAGTCAGATTAACCTCTTAAATGGAGGTGAAACTTTGGCTCAACTCCATTTTCAAATTGGGGTGGGTCAGCAAGCCTATGATCAACTCAGTTTAGATCTCACGAGTCAGGACGTGCGGGCTGAAACCTTGGACTTGAGTACTTTAAATCTAACCACCTCGGATGATGCAAGTGCAGCACTTTCTCCTATTGATGCAGCGCTTTCACGTGTAGCTTCACAACGAGCAACTCTAGGTGCTTTTCAGAGTCAACTCCACTCTGTGGCTAGACAGCTTTCATTGTATCGAGACACTCTTGCTGAGGTGCGTTCTCGAATCATAGATACAGATTACGCTCAGTCTGCATCGGATTGGGTGAGGGCAAATCTGATGCAATCAGCAGGGATTAGTATTCTTGCTCAGGCAAATTTTAATCCCCAGGCTGCCTTACGACTTCTTGAAAATGGATAATCAGTTGAATGACCTGTGCCACATCGGCAGAGTTGAATTTCTGTCGGTGTATTTAGATCCCCTGGAGGTGCCGAGCCTTTAGGGGATTTAATCTTTTTCAAAACTGCCGATGAGTTGAGAAGAAGAGGGATTCGAGGATGAAGGTACGATCTCTGACTGGAATCGTGGGGTACTCTAGCCAGGTCCGTCCTAAAAAGCAGGATGATCAACAGGAAGGGTTCTCCACTCATGGAGACTCTCATGATGAGTCACGCAGGCAAACAGAGGATCAAGAGTTCTCTCAAGAGCTTGAGCAGGAGACCCTGAGTCAGGCTGTTGAGAGTTTTCAGGCTGAAAATGCCTCGCAGGGATCGGGATTGAATGCGGCGATTATTGGAGATGGCCCGGGTCTTAGAGTTGTTCTCAAAGATCCTGAAGGAGCACTCATTAAGCAATTCACGGGAGAGGAATTTCTAAGACTAAGACATGCTACACAGCATGGACCCCAATGCAGAGGAAAAATTCTTGATCATAAGCTCTAGAATCGTTAAGCCCAAAAGACCATGAGTGTATACATTATATCTGACTTACATATCTACAGTGCAGAAGATCCTATTTATAGAGCCTTGCTGAGTCTCATTGAGGAAAAGCCAAAGCAAGGAGATGATCTCATTCTGGCAGGAGATATCTTTGATTTATTTATCGGAGGTAAGAAAATTTTTAAGGAGCGATATCAGTTATTTTTTGACGAATTAGAAAAAGCCATTCATCGAGGTGTAGAAGTTCATTATATCGAGGGGAATCATGACTTTCTCCTGAAAGATGCTTTTTATTCATTTCAAAAAGTTAAGATTCATGAGGAGAGTGTCACACTGAATCGATCAGGAAAGAGGTTTCTAGTTGCTCATGGGGATCTAGCTAATCACCAAGACTATGGTTATCGCATCACACGATGGTTTTTTAGAAGTTTATTCTTTAAGTTTTTATTTATGGTCATTCCAGGTCATTGGATTGATTGCATAGGGAAATTTCTGAGTCAGAAAAGTCGCGATCATCATCCTGTTTTATTTACAGATCTTCCAGTGGATGAACAAAATTCGATCAGAAAAATTTATCGAAATTTTGCTGCTGAAAAAATTGTTGAAGGGTTTGATTTTGTTGTGATGGGTCATTGCCATGACTTGGATGAAAAAAACTTTCAAGTTGCAGGGAGATCTGGACAGTATATTAACGTAGGATTTCCACGCGTGCATGGAACTTACCTAGTATGGAGCTCTGAATTCGTTCCTGTGAGCTCTAAGATTCATCGGGAGCCGATTCCTGGTTATTTGTTTTCCCATCGAAGATAATTCATCATTCAAGGTGAATCATCTTTATTTATTTAATTACGCAAGAGAAGGCTTAGATGCAAGTTCAAGAAGTTCAGATGCATTCTCTAAGCTTTTTTTAGTAAGAGCAGGACCACCTAGCATTCGAGCAATCTCCTCTTTTTTCTCCTCGCCTCCTAGTTCTATGATCTGCGTGAGAGTTCTCTTATCTTTAGTTTTTTTTCTCACAACAAGGTGGTGATCAGCAAAAGATGCCACTTGTGGGAGGTGCGTGATGCAAATGACTTGATTGTAAAGAGCAACTGACTTAAGTTTTTTTCCCACCTGAAATGCAGTTTTGCCTCCCATGCCGGAGTCAATCTCGTCAAAGAGATACACTCCAATTCCTCCGCGATCTGCAATAACTTGTCTGATTGCAAGCATCAATCGTGAGAGCTCACCTCCGGAGGCAATCTTTCCCAGCAGGCCAGCTCTCTCTCCGGGGTTAGTCTGAACAAGAAACTGAATCGAATCTCCACCCATAACACTCCACTGTGAGATGATTTCTCGAAATGTTAGCTCGGCTTCAAAAACTGCATCACCCATCTTGAGATCCTGCAATTCATGCGTCACCGACTGGGATAAAAGTTGAGCAGCTTTTCTACGCTTAACAGACAGCTTCTTGCCTCGATCAAAAAGTTTTGACTCAGCCTTCTGAATCTCGCCCTCAATCCTATCAATTCGATTGGAGAGGAGATTCAAAGATTGAAATTCTTTTTCAAGTCTTACCGAAGTCTCTAAGATCTCTTGAATCTCAGGTCCATACTTTCTTTTAAGTTCGGCAATCAAAGAGAGTCGATCCTGAGCTAATTTGAGTTCTTCTGGATCAAGATCAATTCCTGTGAAATATCGGTGGAGTTGGAGAGATACATCCTCAATCTCTGCAAATGCTCTTTGTAGAGATTCTTCCATGACTACAGCTCTTTCATCTAGGGATCTCAAGTGCTTTATTTTTTGAAGGGCAGTTTGAAGTGAATTCAGAATTCCACTTTCCTCAGACTCAATAATTCCCAAAACTTGATCAGCAGTTTGAGCACGAATTTCAGCTGATTGCAGAAGTTGTTTTTTTTGCTGAAGTTGGACATCCTCGCCAATGGATAGATCAGCAGAATGAATTTCCTCGATTTGAAACTTTAAAAAATCAATTCTCTGATTTCTCTCAGAGTTTTCTCTAAAGAGGCGATCCCTTTCCTGAGTGAGTTCTCGTAACGTTTGCCATAGCTTGCTTACCTCATGAGAATGCTCCAATAGTCCGCCGTATCGGTCAACAAGCTCCATTTGAGTTTGAGACTTCAGGAGACTTTGATGCTCATGTTGTCCACATAAATCAATTAATCCCTCGCAGATGCCTTGCAGCGTTGAGAGTGTAGCTAGTTCCCCATTAATCGTGATTCGATGTTTTCCAGTTCTGTGAACAGAACGTTTAATGATGAGTTGCCCATCTTCACTATGAAATCCCGCCTGGCTTAATCTCTCTCCAATACGGAGAATACTGGTAACATCAAATACACCCTCAATCACAGCTTCTTCCGCCCCTGATCGAATAAACTCAACACTGGCGCGACTTCCTAAAAGAAGAGAAATAGCTTCAAGAATAATTGATTTTCCAGCTCCAGTCTCACCAGATATAATATTTAATCCCTGATTAAAAATAATCTCTGCTGAATCAATCGTAGCTATGTTTTTTATTCGAATGAACTCTAACATCTAATCGCGAACCCCAAACTTTAATTTCTCTCTCAGTAAGGTGAAATAGTCATGAGCAGGCGAGCTCACAAGCTTAAGAGAGTGCTTCTTGAATTTCTGTATCTTTACGATGTCTCCTTCCTTCATGTCAATGGCGTCTTGTCCGTCTAGTGTGAGTAATACATGTCCGGGGCGATCATTTAAGCATATTTTCACTTCTGAAGTGTCTGAAAGTACGACTGGTCTTAAAGTCAGACTGTGTGGACAAATAGGAGTAAGTACAATTGCGGGAAGTGAGGGTTCAATGAGTGGACCTCCAGCAGCGAGCGCATAAGCAGTTGCTCCTGTTGTAGTGCTCACAATCATTCCATCTGCTCTAACTGGGCTTACCCAAGATTGGTTGACCCAGATCTGCATGCCGATGATTCGTGCAATGGCTCCCTTTGAAATGACGGCATCGTTCACAACTGGACTTGAAAATATGATTTTATTTTTTCTTAGAAGTTTCACTTCAAGAAGGGTTCGCTCTTGGATCGAGGGAGATTGACCGGTGAGGATTAACTTGAGCTGATCCAAAGCCTCTGTAGGGTTAAATTCAGTGAGAAATCCTAGTCTGCCCATGTTGATCCCCATGATGGGCACACTTCTTTTTTTCATCAATCGAGCCATACTGAGATAGGTGCCATCTCCACCTAGGACTAAAATGAGATCGCAATGGTCGACTAACTGAACTTTAGGGAGGATCTTTATTTTACGCTTTTGCCTTCCTAATTTTCGTTTTAACTCCTGAGCGAGTGTTGTAGTCTCATTTGCAAAGTAAATATCAAGATCGTATTGAGAGAGAAACGTACAGATTTCAGCAGCAAATCGTGATGCCTCAGGTTGATGATGTTTCACTACTAAACCGATTTTCTTCATTTTCATTTGAGTTTCTTCTTTCAAGGTTCTTATCTTTATGTACTTTAGCAAAGGATACGCGCTTGTCATCGGATCTGTTTGAGTTTGCACAAAAAAATGTGAGTACCCAGTCTTTTCGGTCTGGACCTCTTGCTTTTCGTATGCGGCCTTCTCTCTTTGAGGAATGGTTTGGGCATGAAAATATTTTAGCTCAGGGCAAGCCTTTAAGGAGATGGATCGAATCAGATCGTATTCCATCTCTGATCCTATGGGGACCCTCAGGCTGTGGTAAAACCTCACTTGCACAAGTGATAGCACGGCGCACTAAGTGCCGATTTAAGGCGATGAGTGCAGTGTTGAGTGGAATTAAGGAAGTAAAAGAGGAACTGACACAGTCAAAAGTTGTTCTTGAAACTTATGCGAGAAAGACAATTCTATTTTTAGATGAAATTCATCGCTTTAATAAGGCTCAACAGGACGCTCTACTTCCCCATGTGGAGGAGGGAAGTGTGATCTTAATTGGGGCAACGACTGAGAATCCTGCCTTCTCAATCAATTCAGCTCTTTTATCTCGCTTAAGAGTGATTCGTTTGGAGCGACTGAGTGAGGAGGCATTGAGGAAGACTGTGACTCGTGCGCTTGAGGATCCGGAAAGAGGACTAGGAGGGTTTTTGAGACTCTCTCCAGAGGCACTTGATTGGTTAGTCAGTGATTCGGATGGAGATGCAAGGCGAGCTTTAACGGCGTTGGAATCAGTTGCTCTGATGACTCCAAAGACTCAAGTACCTCTGAGCATAGAGGAGCTTAAGGCTGCTTTAGCATCAGGACTAAGTCGACAGCCCCTTCAGTATGATCGCAAAGGAGATGAGCACTATCAGGTGATTTCAGCTCTGATCAAGAGTGTGAGGGATAGTGATGTTGATGCTGCAATTTACTACTTAGCTAGGTTAGTAGAGTCGGGTGAAGATCCACTTTTTATTTCTCGTAGATTAATCATATTGGCATCAGAGGATATTGGTCATGCTGACCCTCAAGCCCTTAGTTTGGCCGTGGCAACCCAGCAAGCAGTGCATTTTTTAGGCATGCCAGAGGCAAGAATTCCTCTAGCTCAAGCTGTGACGTACCTTGCTTTGGCTCCTAAGAGTAATCGAAGTTACTTGGCACTCGAGAGAGCGCTCGAGGAAGTCAGACAAACGGGTGCGCTGCCTGTTCCCTTGCATCTAAGAAATGCGCCTCACCCACTCTTAAGGAATCTCGGCTATGGACACAACTATAGGTATGTGCACTCCGACACTCAGGCTCAATTTGAGCAAAAGCATTTACCTGAGGGTTTGAAGAATAAACAATTTTTTAGTCGTGATTGAAGTCTTAATTCGTCCTTAGGGAGAAAGATCTTTTCCAGATCGATGCACATGGAGCTCTGACACAGGAACTAATTTGGGTTGCAAAGCTACGGGCTTTCCGAGTTGGAGTGTGAACTTGACCCAGCTCTTAAAGATATTCACTCCCTCGAGGATATGTCTGTAAACAAGCGAGGTATCTCTACCTAGCTCTACGAGGTGATCTCCCTGTAAATGCTGGAGGAGTACCTTGAGCATTTGAGAAAAGGCTAGTATTGGAGAGTGTGTACGACCCAGTCTAACAATCAATTCCTCGAGCTCTTGGAGCTTATTAGCAAGATCCTGAAGTTCCTCTTTTTCTTGGAGCCTCATGATCTTTGTTGATTTCAAACTCAGACTCTTCGTATGGATCGTATTAGCGATTCGGCTAGCTTGAACACAAATCTTAGAGAGGACCTCTGAGGATTCCTCATACTGACGAATCATTTGAAGGAGCTCAGGAGCAATTTGTTCACGAGAAATTTCTTGTGTGATCTCGGGGATCCAACCGCAGTACCAAGCTCTTGCAATATGCCCCATAACGCGTGAAGTCCACAAGTTCAAGCTCAGGGGCCTTCGGATCATAGGTTCAAAATTGACCCCACCGCCCTCTGCTGTAGGGCGAATTTTTGAGCGATAGATCTCCACTCCTTCAAGTACATGACTGCCATTGAGGTGAGAGAAGTGCTCCTCTAGGGTCGTTTGCTTCTTGTGTGCCCATTCCGAGTTAGCGTAAGTCCATGTGGAGTAAATGACCTGAGGGGTGATGGGGATATCAGAGTGGGTAGGTCTGACCACATAATGTCCGTTTCCATACGGTCCGGTTTCCGCATAAGAGACTTCTCCTAAAGAGAGATTGATGACTCGAGTTCCGAGGAGACTCGCTAAGTGTATAGCCGCAGTATCTCCAGAGATTAACCACTGACATCGGCTCAAAAGAGATGCCCAGAGATCAAAAGTGCTTTCTCCAACAAATGAGACGATTACTTTTTTCTGCAGCCAAGCTTGAGCATTGGGTGATAATTCAGCGATAAACTCTTGTTCTCGAGTCTTGTCCGATTTTCCACCGAGTAGAAATATTCCATACTCCTGATTTCTCTCCAGAAAGTATTCTACGAATTGAGCCCACTTTCTCGGAGAGAGAGTTTTGGAGTCTCGACTAGCCCCAATTTGTAAGCCTATCCAACGCTTCCTTGAGTCGCATGAAATCTGTGCAATTTCAGTTTCTGTGAGAGTGAGTGAGAAGAAGTTCTTTGATGTGACTGCAGCGTGTCCTTGGTTGGCAGGCTCACCATCATGGATCTGAAGTGCAGTGAGAAGTTGGGTCGTAAAGACATCAGTGAGGTGAATATTTTGAGGAATTTTGCCCTGGACGATGGCTTGGATGTAGTGACTCCAACCATCCGTTCCTTGCATGGTGTGATCTGATCCTCGGGTATAGCCCAGCTTGATCTGTGCGGGAATCAGTGCTGTGAGATAGCTACTAGCCTCAGAGAAAGTCCAATTGATTAAGTATTGCCAGGATTCAGCCCTGATAGGAGCAATCCACTTTTCAAGCTCAGGTAAGGTATCCGTGAGGGTTCTAGAGCCGCTCAGAATAGGAGCCAGAAGATCTTGAGAGGGGAGTGTGTAGACGTGCTTAATCCAGGGAACTCGTCTGGCTGCGTCAGCAAAAGATTCGCGGACTAAGAAGTGAATTTCAAGGTGAGGGTAAAGCTGCTTGGCTGCTCGCAGGGCCATTAAGCTTTGAAGTGTATCACCGAGCCGAGCCAGTTGGATGACGAGACACTTTGCGGGAGTTCTAGTCTCAATCATTTGATTTCTCCTAGGGTTTGATTTTGTTCGTTCAGTAAGGCCTCTAAAAACTCATTGAGTAACTTCTTCTCATCTGAGTTGATCTTACAGGTTTCTTGATTTAATTCACCCATTTGTACGTGTGTCATCATCCGTCCTCCCTGACAGAATAGAATCTACTGACCTTATTGAGTCTCTATGCTTGGTGAGAATTTATTGATCATAGCAATTAACTCACTAGCTCCAGCGTGTTGTGGGTCAATTGCAAGAACCTCAGCAGCATGAGTTTTTGCCTCCTTAACCTTGCCTAGGTGAAACTCAAGACCTGCTAGTGTGTAGATCAAGCTCACCTGCTGGGGTGAGGTATCGATGAACTTACTGAGTAAATGAACAGCATGAGTGTAGGTCTTGATCTCATAGGCGCACCTGATGAGATAAAGTATCGCATTAGGGTTTTGGATACGAATCTTCAAGGCACGCACAAAATAATCATGAGCTAGAGTCTTATTGCCTTCATTGAAATAGCACGTCCCGAGTCCCGCTAGGGCTTGATCATTATTTGGATTTGAGGCAACAGCATCTTGAAAATTTCGCTTTGCATCGATGAGGTTTCCTCCTTGGAGGTAAAGGGTACCTAGATTTGCTCTCACTTCATCAGCATGAGGCATAAGATCTAGCGCTTTCTTATAGTTTTTTTCGGCATTGGGTACATTTTGCGCTCTTGTCCAGGAGTTTCCAGCAGCCTTAAGGAGCTCAAATCGAATACTTTGTGTAATAGAGGTTTGATGAAGGGCTCTCTCCAAGGTTTCAGCAGCCTCCTTATGGCGGTTTTGTTCAATAAGTAGGGAAGAGAGTCTCTGATAGGCTTCAAAACAGGGTTGATAGGTGATGGATTGTTCATAATGAGTGATGCTTTTTTCTATATTATTTTCAAGTTCATAGCACTTTGCAAGTTTAAGATGGATACTTCCTTGATAATCTCCGCTTGGAATTAGTGCTATGAGAATATTATGCGCTAAGATATGTTCCCCATTTTCAATAAGAACATCTGCATTTTTAAGTAAGAATAGAGTGTTGAGTTTCCCGTTGGCTAGGTGAATATCCTCATCCAATACAGGAGTAGCTGGCTCTTCTATTGACGTGATCTCCCGGTTAGGAGTGTTGCGCTTGGGCATGATCTGAAGAAAATACCCAAATACACCCTCATACCTTGAGTGGTCCATTTCCTGAATCATCTCTTCAAGTGCTTGCAGACGCACCATCCGATCTCCGTGCACAGGGACAGGTAGTAAGTCGATGAGGTCCAAGTGAGCTTTCTCAAGTTGTGTCTTGAGTGTAGTATTGAGAGTTGATGTTAAGTCGATCATATTTGATCATCCAACCTTTCTCCGGATTCAGGTAACCAAGTGCTTTTGAACTTCTTTACGTGAAGGGACTGCTTTTCTAGTACAGTCAGTTCTTTTCTGATCAGTGACTGGTGAGACTCAATGTGAATCTCAATCTTCTCGTCAATGAGGCTCAGGGTGCGAGCTAGCGAATGATAATCAAGTGCAAGATCTCTGAGTCGATTTTGAGTCTCTTGCGGAAGTTGTACTGGAATGAGAGCCTGAGTCAGGGCGTCTAACGATTGATTGCACTGAACTAAGAATTTGAAGTTGACCTCTCGAGACTCGTCAAATTGATCCACTCCCTTGAAGTTATTCTTCTGGGCTTGATTTAAAAAAGTCTGGGAGAGTTGAATCATCTTCTCTAGGCACTCATTCATGATGGAGAGAGTCTCAATGAGCTTCATGAATTAGGTCTGCTCACTTTTGCCTGTTGATGAGCGATTCGCTTGCTCCACCGCTACTTTCCAGCCGCTGAGTAGATTATTTAATATGGTGAGGATGACACCTAGAGATTCAGTGGAGTGATGTAAATTAGCGTGAAGAAGCTGCTCTGTCATGTAACTGTAGAGTCGATCTAAGTCGATTGCGATTTGTCCTCCCACCTTAAAATCAAGCGTATTTTGAAGTTCGTTGATAATGTCATGTGCCTTACCAATATGGTGAGATTTTGCCTTAAGGTCTTTTTTATTAATAGCCTCGAGCGCCTTTTTTACATTTATGATTGCAGCCTCATAGAGCATGAGTAAAAGGTGTCCTCGATTCGCAGTCGTCACTGAAGTTTGTTTATATTTATGGGTTAAGGATGGCTGACTCATTTATTTTCCCCTTTTCATAGACTAGGCCCCGCCGATGAGCTGAGAGATAGAGGATCCAGCTCCTGGTAGAGTTGCAGCAAGGTACTGCTGTTGTTTCTGCATTTTTCCAAGAGTAGATTCCAAACGTGAAAATTGATTGACTAAGTTTTGTTTTCTTTGTTCTATAAATCTCGACTTATTCTCAATTTGATCATCCATTTGCTTGATGCGAGATTTTAATCCCTTTTCCTTTTGAGCAAGTACTCCCTCGTTCGCTTGATTATAGCCTCGGATGATACCTAGTAGAGCATTGGCAAACCCATCAGGCCCTGTAATAGCTTGAGAGATCAGTTCGAAGTCTTGCTCTAAGCTATGGATAAAGCGATCCTCTTTGAAGGAGATCAGACCGCTTCTTTCAAATTCTATCCCGATCTGACTAAGATTCAGTGTTAATGGCTCCTCATCGTCAGACTCTGTAGCTTCAAATGTGCCATGGACGAGGTTTCTGATCTTGTACTCTATGGACTGAAGTGTGCTATCGCCCGCAAAAGTGGTGCTCGTATCTGATTTTGAATCGATGGCATTCTGCTTGTAAATGAATTGGAGCACTTGGTTAATCTGCTCAATTGCACCCTTAACTTTTGCTGCAATTTTCTGAAAATCTTCGGTGATTGTGAGCTGAAAGGGGTGATCAGGCGCTGCTTGCTTGAGGTGCAGGTTTACTCCTGGGAGAAAATCTTTTACATCATTTCGCTCGGTTTCAATCTCAAAATTATCAATAGAGATCTGAGAGTTTTCTCCCTCATTCTCCTTCTCAACAAATAAGTCCTCTTGTGAGTTGGGGAAGTTGAACTGGGGGGTGTCTAGGCGATTGATGAAACCTTCTTTTTTTGAGGTTAAAATCAACTTCCAGGGCCGATCACTGGCTTCAGGTAGGTCATCCTTGATGATAGCCGCTCGCACAGGTGAGCTGGATTGACGATTGATCAGCGAGGCAATGTCTCTTAGGCTTGAAGAGGACTCCTCGACGTAAAGATCTACTGAATCACCCTCTTCAAGTGCTAGAGATACATAGCCCATACCAAAAATAGGTTGATCCGGATTGGATACGCCATTGGTGATGGCAGAGCTCTTTTCTGCAAGTTGGGAGATTTCAATTTGATACTGTCCAACCTCAGCTTTATCTTTATCAAGACTTACGGAGAGAAATTCTGCTCCATCTCCGAGGTCAACTTTAAGTTCTCTGAGTTTTCTGAAAGAAGAAATCTCACTGAGTGATTTTTCAATGGCTGAGAACTTAGACTTGAACTCCTGAAAAAGCTTAAGCCTTGCGTCTTCTCGTGCTTTTCTAGTTTCTAAAGTTTTAATGGGTTGTTTTTCAGCTTCAATAATTCCATTGATTGCCTGTTGAAACTGTCCACCGCCCATTGGATCAAATCTTAAGCCCACTCCTATGGATCTCCCCAGTGAAATGAAGAAGTATTCATAGATTTGATTATGTCACAAATTCAGTTATTGAAAATCGGCAGAAATTTCCTAATTTTATTCTGCAAATAAAATAAAATATCTTAAAGATATTTAAGAATATTAAATCTCTCACTCAAGGGGATTTGCTATTTTTTAAGGGCTAACTTCCTTGAATTGTCCCGATTGAATAGAAATTAATTTGAGCTCTCGGTAAAATTTGCCTTCTTCATAAGAGATCATACCCGTAGCGCCTGTAAATCCTCTTATGCTCTTCAGAGACTGCTTAATGTCTTTTCGGGAGTCAATAGAAGAGCTACTGAGTATAGGTTTTAGCAAGAGAGCTGCATCGTAAGCCATGGCATCGATAGAAGTGGCATCTTGCTTAAATGTATTACGATATGCTTGGGTAAATCTAGAGGTGACCTGGTTTTGAGAGGATTGGGTGAGGAGTACGTCCACGAAATAAGAATAGTCCCCTGTGTTTGAGATTCTGTTGAGAAACTCAGTTGAGTTCCATGCAGAAGTGCCTATAAATTTGACTTTTTCTACATCACGGTATGCAAATGTAGGTATGATTTGCCCGGAAATTTTTGCCTCATCTGGAATGAAAACTGCTTCAAAGTCTACAACGGGAGGAAGTTGAAAATACTTCTCTGTTTTTCTAGTGCGTTTTTTGATTTGATTGATTTCTCTTTCTTTAGCAAGGGCGTCCAGTTCACTTTGTCTGGAGCTTAAGTAGTGGAGACCTGAGAGTTTATCAATTTGTGATCTAAAATCTGTGTCAGAAGGCGAGTAGGTTTCATATCCTACAATTTCTCCGCCAAGGCTTTCTGCTGCATCCCAGAAGGCTTGTGTCATTTCTTTTCCAAATTTATCATGAGGAGAGAGAATGGCTAGTTTTTTTAGGCCAAGGTGAGTGATCGCATGGCGAGCTGCCTCGTGGGCTAAAAGGGAATGCGTGAGTCCTGCCGAGAATACATACTCCGGGTTTTGAGGGGATTTTCTGGAAAGAGAGATGAGAGGGATTCCGATTTCCTCTGCTCGGTCAAAGACTTGCTCTGCACCTTTACTCAGCATGGGGCCAATCACAGCACCTACGCGATGCTTAAAAGCAAGACGATTAAGTGCTTCAATATTAGACTCGGGGTCTTCTCCTCCGTCCTCAATGATGAGCTTGAGTTGTGAGTCAGGCTCCTGATTATCAAATATGCCGAGGGCAAGCTGTATGCCTTGTAAGCTTCTCAATCCATATTTTGCAAATTTCCCCTGAAGAGGCAGGAGTACTCCGATGGTTTTGATATTCACCTTCGAGTCATCCTTTTTTTGAGAGAGCAGGCGTTGGATCTCCTCTTTAAAAGAGCTTTCTGGGTATTGTTTGAGGAGGAGATTGAATAAGCTCTCAGCCTGTCCATAGTGATTTAATCGAAGGTGGTAAGTGCCCATTCGGAACATGAGTAGATCAGAAAGTGGAGATCCTTCATACTCTGAGATGAATTTCTCTAAGGTGAGTTTATCATTGATCTGGTCCAGTGCGTGAAGGCTGATCTTTTCTAGAGATTTTTTTACAGGCTTTAAGTCTTCTTCATCGTATCTTAGGGTAGATGAGAAAATCATGGAGATGACTTCATTGTATTGGTTTTTTTTATCTAGAAGATTTGCCTTTAGAGAAATGAGCTTGAGCTGGTTCGACTGATCTAAAAGAGTAGAATTGATTTTCTGAACTGTTTTTTCAGCTTCGACAATATCGTTACCCTCAAATTGCGCAGCAGCGAGGTTGTAGAGGACATATTGATAAAAAGATGAGGACTCATGAGTAGGCTTGAGTGCTTTTTTGAAAGAGCTTAGCGCTTTTACAATGTTTTTGTTCCTCAAGAAAATAATACCGCGGATGTTTTCAATTGCAGCACTAAACTCTGAGTCAGGATAGGTCTCTAGAAAGAGGGAGCTCTTTTTTTCAGTTTCATCAAAATGCTCTTGTGAAAAAAGTGCACGAATCTCCTCATACTCGTCAATCTCGATGCTCTTTGATTCGGAAGGGGCTCCTTGAGGTGTGGGTAGGCTCGATGTTAAAGGCTTCTCTTTTACATCCGCCTGAGCCAGAGGGGTGATACTAGAGTTTTCTAGTATGAAAAATATGAATAGTAGTAAACCCACACTAACGAGAAGAGATGCTTTCATACCTTATAGTTTTAGCTAAGGATTTGAATTAGCCAAAAAGATTTTTCACTTTTTCAAAAAAACTATGATGCATGGGGTGTACATGATCAGAGGAGGCTTCTTCAAACTTTTTAAGGATCTCCTTTTGCTCTGAATTGAGCTTTGCTGGGATCTCAACTATGACCTTAACGAGCTGGTCGCCTCTTCCGTAAGACCCTAAGCGGGCTAATCCTTTATTCTTAAGGCGTAGGATTTTATGAGACTGGGTTCCTGCAGGAATCTTCAGTTTGACCTTACCCTCAAGGGTGGGGACTTCAATCTCAGCTCCTAATGCTGCCTGAATGAAGGTAATGGGAACCTCGCAGATCACATCAAATTCATCTCGGGTGAAGAAATCATGGGGTAGGATGTTGATGACCACATAAAGGTCTCCTGCTGCTCCCCCTTGCTCCCCAGCTTCACCTTCGCCTGAGAGTTTTAATCGCTGGCCTGTATCTACTCCTGCAGGGATCTTTACTGCAATTTGAGAGCGCTTCTTGGTTTGACCAGTTCCATTGCAACTGCCACATGGATTGGGAATAGTCTGTCCCATTCCATTACAGCGGGCGCAAGGCCTTGTGATTGCAAAAAAGCCTTGTTGGAAGCTCACTTCTCCTCTACCACCGCACTGGGAACAGGTTTCAGGTTGTGTGCCTGGTTTTGCTCCACTTCCTGTACACGTGTCACAAGCTACAGATTTTGGGATAGTAATGACTTTTTCAGCTCCAAAAGCAGCTTCTTCAAAAGTGATGTCTACTGTTGTGCGTAAATCCCCTCCAGGGCGTCCTGTACGGCGGCGTCCTGTGCGGCCACCGCGCCCCCCTCCAGCCTGAGCACCAAAGATATCCCCGAAGATATCCCCGAAGATATCATTCATGGATGAAGCGCCACCGAAACCTTGAAAATCAAATCCTCCGGCACCAAAGCCACCGCCAGCTTGTCCAGCACCGGCTGCATGTCCGAACTGATCATACATTTGGCGCTTTTGACCATCAGAGAGGACTTCGTAAGCTTCAGAGAGTTCTTTAAATTTTTCCTCAGCTTTTTTGTCGCCTGGATTTTTGTCGGGGTGAAACTGAACGGCAAGCTTACGGTAGGCTTTCTTTATGTCCTCAGGTGTTGCATTGCGCCCAAGACCAAGAATTTCATAATAATCACGTTTATTAGCCATATTTTATCTGCCGCCAGCTTGCCGTTGAGTTTTTGAAGTTTAATCCTTATGAGATGACGCACTTCATGAAAATCATGAGGTGCATCATCTCATAGTGAAAGGATTTATCAAACTTCCTTATAGTCTGCATCAATCACATCATCACTCTTCTTTTTTTCTTGAGAAGACTGTTCATGAGTGTGACCGGATTGAGCTTCTGCACCAGGTTGTTGAGCTCCTGTAGACTTATACATTTGCTCAGCCATCTTATTAGATGCTGTGGTGAGTTGTTCAGTTGCCTTTTGAAGGTCAGCAATTTCCTTACTGTCTAAGTGTTTCTTAGCTTCTACAAGGGCTTCTTCAACTTGCTTTTTTGTATCTTCAGCAATTTTCTCACCATTTTCTTTCAAGGTCTTTTCAATGGTGTAGATCAAGCTATCTAAGGTGTTTCTAGCATTGACTAGTTCTTTACGCTTTTCATCCTCTGCTCGATGCTCTTCCGCTTCTTTTTGCATCTTCTTGATTTCTTCTTCAGATAATCCACCCGATGCAGTGATGCGGATTGATTGTTCTTTGTTTGTGCCCAAGTCTTTTGCACCGACATGAACAATTCCGTTAGCGTCAATATCGAAGGTGACTTCAATTTGAGGTACTCCGCGAGGAGCTGCTGGAATTCCTACTAGGTCAAAACGTCCAAGAGACTTGTTGTGTTCAGCAAATTCACGCTCTCCTTGAAGGACGTGAATGGTTACTGCAGATTGGTTATCTGCAGCAGTCGAGAAGACCTGAGATTTTTTTGTTGGAATGGTGGTGTTCTTGTCAATGAGCTTGGTGAACACTCCACCTAAGGTTTCAATTCCTAAGGACAAAGGAGTGACGTCTAAGAGAAGAACGTCTTTGACGTCTCCCTTGAGAACTCCGCCTTGAATAGCAGCACCTAAGGCAACCACTTCATCAGGATTTACACCCTTATGTGGTTCTTTTCCGAAAATTTCTTTCACTTTCTGTTGAACTCGAGGCATGCGGGTCATTCCGCCTACCAAGATCACTTCATCAATCTTGCTCTTGGAGATTCCTGCATCCTTGATACAGGTTTCGCAAGGAGCAACAAGACGATCAATCAGGTCAGCAACGAGTGCTTCAAGTTTTGCACGAGAAAGCTTCATGTTGAGGTGTTTTGGTCCAGAAGCATCTGCGGTGATAAAAGGAAGGTTGATGTCGGTCTCTGAGGTGCCAGAGAGCTCGTGCTTTGCTTTTTCAGCAGCTTCTTTTAAGCGCTGCAAAGCCATTTTGTCTTTTCTGAGGTCAACGCTGGTTTCTTTTCTGAACTCATCAGCAAGCCAGTCAATGATTCTCTGGTCGAAGTTTCCTCCGCCTAAGAAAGTGTCACCGTTGGTTGCTTTCACTTCAAAAACACCATCGCCTAATTCTAAGATGGAGATATCGAAGGTACCGCCGCCTAAGTCAAACACAGCTACAGTGTGGTCCTTGCCTTGTTTGTCTAAACCATAAGCTAAAGCAGCAGAGGTGGGCTCGTTAATAATACGTTTAACTTCTAATCCTGCAATGCGGCCAGCATCCTTTGTGGCTTGTCTTTGAGCATCGTTAAAGTAAGCAGGAACAGTCACAACAGCTTCTGTTACTGGCTCGCCCAAATAATCTTCAGCAGTTTGCTTCATCTTTTGAAGAACAATGGCTGAGATTTCTTGAGGGGAGTATTCACGATCGCCTACTTTTACCCAAGCATCGCCATTTTTTGCTTCAATGATTTTGAAAGGGGCTACTTTAATAAACTCCTGAACTTCTTTTGAGCTGAACTTGCGTCCAATAAGGCGCTTTGCTTCAAAAATAGTTTTTTCTGGATTGGTGATGGCTTGTCTTTTTGCTGTTTGTCCTACAACTTTTTCACTTGAAGAAGTGAAGCCAACAATTGAAGGGGTTGTATTTGCTCCTTCTGCGTTTGGGATAACTTTTGGTTCTCCGCCGTCTAAAACAGCTACACATGAGTTAGTTGTCCCTAAGTCAATACCGATAATCTTACCCATAAAATCATTCCTTCCTTATCGTCTTTTTAAAACAATGGGGTCAAATTCAGATTCGTCAACTCTGACCCGAACTTAAAATCACTCGAGAAGCTCGTAAGAGGCGGCCATGAAGGGTGTACCCGCGCAAGTGTTCCTTAATGATGGTGCCAGCAGCTGCAGGATTTGATTCCTGACCGATAGCTTCATGAAAATTTGGATCAAAAGCTTGATTGAGGCTTTGAATTTCTAAAACACCCTGTTTTTTTAGAGTGGTTTTAAACTCATCTAAAACCATTTTGAGGCCATTGACGAGATTTTGATCAGTTCCTTCAGGTGTATGAGCAAGGGCGCGTTCCAGGTTATCCATGGTTTGTAAAAGGTCTCTTGCTACAGATTCCCAGCCAAACTTAATCAGGTCAGAGCGTTCTTTAACGGTTCTTTTTTTGAAGTTTTCAAAGTCTGCGTAAAGGTAAAGAAACTTGCTTTCTTTCTCCTTAACTTGACTTTCTAAGTCTTGAATCTTTTTCTGAAGATCTTCTACCACAGCAGCAGATGCTCCTTCGTGGCTTGGGGAGATGGGTTGGTTTTCAGTCGTCGGATGCTCAGATTTTGAGGCTTCATCCCTAGCGGTACTGCTTGGTTCAATCACTTCAGTTGTCCTCCGAAAATAAGTTTATGCTTTGAAAGATGGGTTCACTTTTGAAAAAGTCAAATCACACGCTCAATCTTTCGCAAGTTCCCTGCCGAACATATTCAGAGCAAGCTGAACAAGTAGAGGGCAAATTCTTTAAGTATCTGCGCCGGACAATAATTCAATATTTCTGTCAACCACCGAGCCTTGGAATCTTAATTACTTAGGAGGGTTCTCCCAGTTATCAGAAAAATCTTATTTCTATTCCCAAATGCGGTGGCAGCTAGTCTGAATCTTCTCACTGTGTGATGAGGCCTCATCTTGACTTGATTCATTTCTAGAGACCTATTTTGACTCTTATACAGGAAAATGGGTTGTTGACCTGATTGTAAGTGCGAAGACTCATTTTTTTCTTGGACTCAACTGTAGATCGATGGGTTGTCTTCATTTATGGGTATTCTGTTACTAGATTGTGTCGCCTAGACTATTCTAAGCAGATATTCCCCTATTCAATTCTAGTGGGGCAATTTTTTCCTATTTTAAAAGCTGTAGACAGTTCTTCAGTGCGGATATTCTGTATTGAACCTGACACATGTGTTCCTTTAATTCTTAAAAAAGACTAAGAGGCGATATTAATTGGGATAAAAAAATGAAGACTCATAAATAACCTGTGAATTTATCTGAGTATTAAATTTTAAATTAATGAGTGCGATCTGTTTTAATTTAATAAAAATCAGAGCCCTCTTTTTTAATGATATCCTGATTAAAAAAAAATTGTAATTTCATTGATTCGATGAAATAATGAGAGTACAAAAATAATTAAATAATAAATAAAAATAAAATTTTTAAGTATTATTTAATAATTCATAAAGAGAGGGAATATGAATCATTTTAAAAAGCTACTCTTGTGTAGCGTATTGTTGTCAATCTCAAGCCAGGCTCATGCCTCAAAGTGGGGCACAGCAGGGTGTGGAGTTGGATCTCTTATATTTGAAGATAAGCCAGGAAAGATTCAGCTTTTGGCAGGAACCACAAACGAATTCTTTGGTCAAACCTATTCCATCACAACAGGTACTTCTAACTGTACAGAGGCAGCGGGGAGAGAAGAGGCAATGATGTATATTAACGCAAATCAGAAGCCTCTTGCAAAAGATGTATCTCGAGGCCAGGGTGAGACCCTGAGTGGGTTAGCAAAAGTATTAGGTTGCTCTAATCAAGAGCGACTAGGTTTTGTTTTGCAGAAAAATTATAAGTCTATTTTTTCTGGATCTACTCCTGAATCTATTGCTGAATCTATTGAAAGCTCAGTTCAGAGTGATGAGCAGATGAGCGGAAAATGTTCTCTGTTTGTAGGTTAAGAATAAGGAGATATAAAATGAAAAAAATAAGCTTATTTGGATTATTGTTCGTGTTAGCAAGTTCCTCGGCTTGGGCAAAAGATTTAAATTGGACTCGCCCTTATGGAATGGCCGGTTGCGGCTTGGGTTCCAAAATAATGGGCAAGAACAGTGGCCAGATCTTTGCCGCGACAACCAACGGAACTTTCGCTAATCAATTGTTTGGTATTACGTTCGGAACTTTGGATTGTGTAGACAATCCAAATACCACTGTAGCAGCTCGCTTGGATTACTTCGTTTCAGGCAACAGCATTGCTCTTGCAAGTGATATTGCAAAAGGGGGCGGAGAGACGCTTGCAAGTGTTTCTGAATTAATGGGCTGTTCTGCCAGCAGTAATGTTGGAAAGGTCCTTAAGCAAAACTATAAGTCAATTTATCCTTCTCAAGATGTTGGTCCAATTCAGGTAACTGATTCCATTATTCACGCTGTTCAAGGTGATCAACAGCTTAAGTCAGAATGTAAGAATGTGATTTAAGTCTTTAAATATTCATAATCTATTTTCTTGTCAGATGGGCATTTTCTGTGATTTTCTCATAGGAAATGCCCATTATACTTTCATCTGCAAGAAAAGTCTTCATACTCATCACCCTTTTAGCTACGTTTTGTGGAGGCGGAGGTGTTTTTGCTAATGCCTCTCCTACTAGTGTCATTGATTTGCTGATTGAGAAATCAAGGCAGATGAGGCTGGCCCAGCATCCCCAGTGGATACGTCTAGGTTTTTATGAGAAGAAAATCTTCGGAGGGTATCAAAGCCGAAACTCAGAGGCTTTCTTTTTAGCGGAAGATGGAGCATCTAATCCCGAACATGAGCTTGAAATGAGTATTCGAGCCTTATTCTCTGAGAAAGAACGTAAGTACCCCGCACTTTATCCAAGCGCTGAGGTTAAAACGGAGTCTCAGATCCCTCAGTGTCAATTTCCAGTGCGCACACGCTGGTTAAAGCAGATGCTCGGTATTGATGAACAAGTGCTTCCCAGGGTTCAATGCGATGCTCTTGATCGATTCAGAGCAAGAATGAGATCAAAATCTGCCGCAATAGTATTCTCGTCATTTTACATGAATAATCCTGGATCTGCTTTTGGGCATACTCTTTTGCGAATGAGTCGAAATGAATCGAGTCAATCTGGCTCAGATCGTCTTGAGCTCCTTGATTTTGGATTTGGCTACGCTGCAGAGGGGGCAGACTCAGGAAATCAAGTGATCTATTCACTCAAGGGACTGTTTGGGTTATCTCGAGGGACCTATACGAACATGCCTTATTTTTATAAGGTCAGGGAATATAATAACTTTGAGTCTAGGGATCTCTGGTCTTATGAGCTGAATCTTACTCAAGAGGAGGTTTCAGCTTTAGTAGATCGAATCTGGGAGATGGGTCCAGTTGCTCAGCCCTATAGTTTTTTCACTTTTAATTGTGGCAACGCGATCTTAAATGCCATTGAGGTGGCTGCACCTCGCTATGACCTCGTGCATGGATTGAAGTATTATGTGATTCCCTCAGATGTTGTGAAGCATCTTATGAGCATTCCAGGGCTTGTTCGAAATGTGAGTTACAGGCCATCTGCATATTCGTTATTTACGCATCGATTTGAGATGCTGAATGAACAATCTCGTGAGGCTCTTCGATCTGTGATTAAAAGTTCATTTGAGGTTCCAAAAGATCTAAAGCTCTCTCAGATTGACCAGATTCAAGTCCTGGATACTGCAGTAGATTACTTGGATTACAAATATGCAAAGTCCATGGAGAAGGAGGGTTCTGAGCCACTAAAATGGCGACAGAGGCTTTTGCTTTCAAGAGCAGAGATTCCAATGATGAGCGCAAGTGTAGCTCATTATACACCTGAAGATGAGCGGCCTGAAGTAGGTCATCCTTCCTCTCGTGTGAGTGTGCAGCTTGGGAAAGAGCAGAGTATGGGGGTATATTCTCAAGCACAAGTTCGCTTTGCTCTGCACGACTACTTGGATCCTCCACGCGGGTATCCCAAATTCTCTCAAGTTGAAATGATGGGAACTCAGGTAAGGTACTATGCAGATCAGAAGAAGGTTGAAGTAGAGGATTTAAATCTCGTGAGGTTAATGAATATCTCGCCTGTCACCGACTTAGGTCGAGATCTTTCATGGAAAGCAGAATTAGGAGGTAGACGCATTCGGGATGAAAACTGCTCACGGTGTTTTGCATCTGTTCTAGAAGTGGGTGTTGGGTATTCTGTGAAGCTATTGTCTGAATCGATTTTATACTCATTTGCGGAGTTTTCACCTGCTTATTCACCAAGTTTTTTCTCTTCAAAAGGCCGACTAGGAGTAGGGCCTGCGCTGGGTATCATTTGGAATACTGATAAATGGGGATTTCATTTGGGTGGAAAATATCAGTATCAGGCATTTACGCTCAGGCCTCATACCTATGAGCTGACCTCTGAGTTTAGATATCATCCAGATCAAAAGCTGATGTTTGGAGTGATTGGAAAGGTATATACAACAACATGGGATATGGGTTTAAATTTGCATCTCTTTTTTTAGGAGTACTCTCTGCAGGTTGTTCTAGTCTTGTTTATCACCCATCTCAGCAGATGTTTATCGATCCTAAAAGACTTAATCTCGAATATGAAAATGTTTATTTTGAGAGTTCGGACGGAAAAACACTGGTGGGGTGGGTGTTTCCTGCTCAGCTTGAAAAGGGAGAGAAGCTAAAAGGTACGGTCATTCAATTTCACGGAAATGCTGAAAACCGAACTACTCATTTCTTGTCCCTGGTGTGGTTAATTAAAAGGGGATTTAATGTATTTACCTTTGATTACCGAGGGTATCATCTTTCAGAGGGTACTCCCGATCAAGAAGGTGTTTATCGAGATGGAATGGCAGCGATTCGATTTGCTAAGAAAAAATTTCCTGCCTTAGATCACCCTGATCTCATATTATATGGTCAAAGTTTAGGCGGGGCAGTTTTATCTCGATGTTATGAAGATGTTGTCGATCGATCTCGGATTTTGACTGTAGTGATTGAGGGATCTTTTGATTCATACCAAAGAATTGCTCAAAACATTTTATCCCGTCTCTATTTGCTCTGGCCTTTTCAGTGGCTGGGTCGAGCCTGGATCTCTGATCAGTACTCTCCAGAACGATCGTTTGCTCAAATTTCACCTACGCCTCTTCTTGTGATTCATGGAACAGAGGATCGAACTATTCCGTATAGTTTTGGGCAGAGAATTTTTTCTCATTCAAGCGAGCCCAAGAAGATGATCACCATTTCTGGTGGCAAACATCTTGATACTTATTTTATTGAGAACGGTAAATATAGAGATGAATTTGTTCAGTATTTAGATCAACTCATAAAAAAAGAAACTCATGAGCTGGCTAGAGATTGAATAATCATATCTGAAAGAGCAAAGCCCTTTGCAGTGAGTCTCTTATAGTTTTCCTTTTCAGGATGATTCTCAACGAGAAGTTGAGATTCAAACGTGCTGACTCGTGATTTTTGTAAATCTGTAAGCAGCCAGAAGCTGGGGAAGCCATCATCTAGCCTTAGGGCAAGCATCCATTGCTCAAGCTTAATTTGATCTTCATTCAGTTCTTCTTCCCACTCTATAACCGAGTTTCCATCTATAAGTTGAGAAGCATACTTATGTAGGGAGGAAATATTTTTCCATCGCACAGATTTTTGTGCGTCAAATGAGTGCGCCGATGGTCCAAGTCCCAGATAAGATTTGCCTTGCCAGTAATTAAGATTATGGCGTGCTCTTTTTCCAGGTCTTGCAAAATTAGAAATTTCGTAATGTTCAAAGCCGTGAGACTTCATCCATTTATCGATCAATAGGAGGTGACTGAGTTGGGTATCTTCGTTGGGAAGTTGAGGATACATCTTGTGATGAGGCGGAAGAGTGAGAAGATAGCAACTCAAGTGAGTGATCGGAAATTGAATAAAAGTGGAGAGTGCTTTTTCCAGGTCCTCCTCCGTTTGTTCAGGAATTCCACATAATAAGTCCACTGAAACATTAGTGAAGCCAGATTCAAAGACAGTTTCTAATGATTTAAGCGCATGAGTGCTGTTATGAACTCTTCCTAGCATTTTTAGATGGTCGTCCCTAAAGGCCTGTACACCCATGCTTACTCGATTAACTCCCAAGGCACGATAATCGCGGAACGAAGTTTGGTGTATGGATGAGGGATTAGCTTCCATAGTCCATTCCGTCTCAGGAGTAAGTCGTTTCTCAAGTTCTAAAGGTTTTAGAGCAAGTGACATTGCTTTTGCTGATGTCATGCTTGGGGTGCCTCCCCCAAAAAAGATGGTATCAAGCTTCTCATCGAGGTGGTGTGCTTGGCGCGTGGATTCATGTGCCAAAGCAGTTTCAAATTTTTGAGGATCACCCTCGCGCGTGCGTGTTTGGCCGAGCGAGTAAAAATCGCAGTAATGACATTTGGCTTCACAAAATGGAAAGTGAACGTAAAGTGACTTCATGAACGAACAACCATATCTGATTATTAATGATGTGAAAAATAGCACTGATTCATAAGAAAAATCTATCGAAATCTTTACAAAATTCATCAACCACTAAGGTGTTAATCGACGCTTAATGGGAAGAAATAGGATTATGGGCTGGTTTCATAGATGTGTATAAAAATGTGTAGATTTCATAGCTTAATACGAATACGTTGAATCTTGTATGAACAAGATGATCAAACCTGAGCTTATTCACCTTTCAAATGGTATTCCTGTTATTCTTCAGCACTTAGAAGGCACCGTAGCAGCCACATATTGGTGGGTGCGAGTAGGGAGCGTGGATGAAACACGCGAGCAAGCAGGCTTTGCACATTTTCTTGAGCATATGCTGTTTAAGGATGCCTCAGCGAAGGAAACTGGAAAAGCATCCTCCGGTAAGATGGCTACTATGATTGAGTCTCTTGGAGGGGATATTAATGCGTATACTTCATTTGATCAAACTGTTTACCATGTCACCTGTGCAGCTGGGCATTGGGAAAGAGTGATTGATGCATTTGGAACGATCGCAAAACCTCAAAGATTCTTGCTCGAAGATTTTAATCGAGAGAGGGAAGTGATTTTAGAAGAATTGAGAAAAAATGAAGACTCTCCGGGCAGAGATCTTTTTCAAGCGCTTTTTTCAAATACTTTCTCAAAGCATCCTTACGGCAGACCCGTGATTGGTTTTCAAAAAATACTTAAAGCAGCAAGGGTTTCTGAGCTGGAGTCATTTTATCAAAAAAATTATGTCTCAAATAAAATGGGTTTGATTCTTGTTGGGCCTATTTTTGATGAGCGTGGCGAGAAGAAAAAACGAATCATTCGTTACCTTGAAAAACACTTTGGAAAAGGTGTGCTCAAGAAAAAGGTATCAGCGAAGGAAAAAAAGAGGAAATCACCTGTTGAAAATCCTCTCAGAAAAGAATCTCAATGGTTGGTTAAACCCTTTGATGTAAAAACTCCAACGTTTTGTGTCTCATTTCGTGTTCCAGAGCTAGAGCATGAGGATATTCCAGTATTAGATCTTTTATCTAATGTTTTATCTATGGGGGAGTTATCACGGCTTTATCAGAGTCTTTTTTATCAATCTTCAACAGTAGTGGATGTCTCTGGAGGCTTGTATGTGCCAAGAGATCCAGGGATGATCTATTTTCAGGCCGAAGTTGATTCTCTTGAAAAAATTGCTCAAGCCATTGAGAAGCTTTTTCACGAGCTTAAGAGAATTGCTCAAGAGGGAGCAACTCAGGAGGAGTTATCTCGAGTGCTTATTAATGCAGAGAGTGAACGCCTTTACGCGACTCAGACTGCAGATGGGATGGCAGGGCGGCTGGGGTTTCTCAAATTTATTGTGGGTAATTTAGAGTATGATCAGGAATACCTTGAGAGATTGAAAGCTGTTGATTCTGTAAAGCTTAAAGAGGTGGCTCAAAAGTATTTTGATCACCGACGAATGACAGCAGTGATTCAAGTTCCAAATTCTCAATCTGACTTTGATTGCAAAGAGTTAAAAAAGCTCGCTTCTGAGATTCTTTCTCCTCAATATGAAGAAAATAAAAATCTTCATCAAAAAAATAAGACCAAGAAACAGGGAAGTACCCCTCCATTTGAGCTGATAGAGTTACCTTCAGGTCTTAAAGTTTGTTACTATCCACGTTTGAGTTCTCATGTGGTGAGTGTGCATTCCGCCTCGTTAGGAGGATTGAGATTAGAGCTTGCTCATCCCGTAGAGAGTTCAGAGAAAGACTGGGGTGCTAGCTCTCTATTAGCGCTGACCTGGACAAAGGGAACTTCTCGGTATCCTTCTCAAGAGATCGCTGCTCTGGTTGAAGGTCGAGCAGCGAGTTTGGACGGTTTCTCAGGGAGAAATAGCGTGGGTTTACAGCTTACAGGTTTAGCACGTGATTGGAGTTCATTGTCTGAGCTGTATACTGAAGTTCTTTTACATCCTGAGTTCACTGAGCTTGAAATTGAGCATTCAAAAAGAATTGTTGAAGATTCGATTCGTGGCGTGGAAGATCACTCCTCTCAGTTATGTTCAAAGCTATTTTTAGAGACTCTTTTTGAAAAACATCCTTATGGCAAGATGACCCATGGCTCACTTGAGAGTTTGAAATCCATTCATCAAGCAAAGCTTATGGCTTTTCATCGAAGATGGGTTAAGCCAGAGCATCTTGTTTTATCCGTGAGTGGAGCGGTGAAAAGGGGAGATCTTGAAGCTTGGGTTCATGATTTAGATCAAAAGGCATCGGAGACGAAAAAGCTTGTAGAGACTCTTACTTCATTTCCTTTAGAGATCGAAAGCGAGCCTGCTCTAAAAGCTCCTCGCTGGGTTGAGCGCTCGTTAGGAAGAGAACAGTTACATATTCTTGTAGGAGGATTGGGGGGCACGATTCACTCAGAGGATCGTTTGGCAATTCAGCTCTTACAGACTCTTTTGGGTGGTCAAAGTGGACGTCTTTTTGTTGAGCTCAGAGAAAAGAAGAGCTTAGCCTATACAGTGGCTCCAGTTCATTTTGAGGGAATTGAACGAGGATATATTGGAACATATATCGCATGCTCGCCTCAAAAAAGAGATGAGGCCTTGGCAGGTATGAGAAAAGTTCTAGAGTTACTCGCGAAAAAAGGTCCAACAGATAAAGAGATGAAGCGAGCTCAAGAGTTCTTTCTAGGTAGGCGTGCAATGGATTTGCAGGGAGATACCTCGCTTGCAGCTCATTATGGACTTGAGGTTCTTTATGGGATGCCTCAGCTGAGTGAAGAGCAGTTCTCTAAAAAAGTGAGAGCCGTCAGTGCAAGAGACATTGAAAAGGTTTGTAGGAAGTATCTACTTGATGCTCACATGGTGACAAGTGTAGTTGGGTAGTGAGTGAATTGTGTAGAGAAGATAGAACTCATGCTTAAGGAAGAGTAATCCTTAAGCATGAGTTAGAAGGAGTTCAAATTCTTTGAAATTCAAAGGTGGCCCTTTGTTCCTGATTTGGATCGCCAATATTCATTTTAGATGCGCCAGGGCTATAGAGGTACTTGCGTTTCACGCCTAAGTGAGAGTTGATTTGATCAAATACCTCATCGACCGAGAGACCAGATTGAGAAGCGACGCAGCCTGGAGTAGATTCGACCATACCAACACGATCTAGAGTTAAAGAGATAAAGCTACAGCACGAAGGTTTAGTGTAAGCAATTGCTGCAGGAATTCTCAGAGTACAAGTGGAGTCACAGCATGAACAAGTGTCAACTGCAGTGGCGCATGGGCTGCAAGTGGGGTTACAGTCTGTGAAATTGACTTCAATCATGCCTGAAGAACCAAAGGTCTCAAGAGAAATAAAATTATTTTGTGAACCAACGCTGATGATGCTTTGAATATCAGAGAGTCCTTGATCAGTAGCAGAGAGTCTGGATGTAGAGCCAAGATTAGGAAATCTGATGTTAGAGAGTTTCCATGTCCCATTTTGGAGAGGAGTTGGGCCATTGCTTACAGACTTTTGGGTTTGTTGCTGTGTTTGTTGTTGTTTACCGCATCCATGAAAACAAAGTGCGACGCAAGCCAACATGGTGAGTAAGCTGATTAAATTTAATGGACTTAGTTTGTTCAACTTCATTAAAGCTCCTGATTGATTTAGGGGGCAGGATAACTGATACTCGATTTCAGGCACTCGATCAATTCGGAACTGCATGGATAGCAGTTTTTGTTGCCTCAGAGAGCAGTGAACTCCTATTTTATTTTGCGTTCATGAACTCTTGAATGAGTGGGCAATAAGTCTGAGCAATTTAAGTTTATTCTATAAATAAGGGATTCAGTGACGTCTTGTTTTTGCTCTCATTGAAATTAGTTCAATTTTTTTTGTATTCTAAGCCTTGAGTAGAAGTCTGAGTTTGTAAGCTTTGAATGTGATCGGCCCGATGACTGAGAAGGCCTTCAATGAAAATAATGAAAGAGATCCATACCAGTACTCCAAAAAAGAGATGAATGAGTTGTAGGCCTACAGGAGCTAACCAATAAAGATTGAGTGTTCCCAGAAAAATATTGATCACAAGAAGAGTGATGGCGAGTCTGCCTCTTATAAAAATCTCGGAGGACTTCAGCTGGTGCATGAGAGAGTGTGCCCAGGGAGCAAAAAATAACACAAAAGTTAAGGCTAAAATTGGATGAATAATTCTAAGTCTAACCAAAAAATGACTAGCAACATCCCAGTCTGCTTGAAAACCTTGGCTTAAAGATTGAGCTGGAAATAGTGTGTCTCCCAATGCTGTGATAGCGCCAGCCATGCCTAAAGCTGCAAATAAGGTTGTGAACATTATCACTGGTCTTCTTAAACTATGATGTTTCCAGAAATACTGATGGTTAGAACCTCTTAGTGTAAAACATGCCAAGAGGACGAGTGAAGCCATGAGAACAAGAGTGTTTGAAAAGTGAAGCGCCATTGAAATAGTTCTCTTGAGTGATTGATTATGAGACACTAATTCAAATAGAACTAGGCCAGCCCCGATGAGTGCTTCTACAATAATAGATACTCCTGCAATTAGGCTAAATCCTCTGCCTGCTGAGTTTTTTGGGAATATTTTCAAGCCGTGATAGCTGATCCATAAAACAAGCGGCAAGCTTAGCCCGGAAGTGAGGCGGTGAAAAAATTCAATCTGAGTATGAAGGGAGTTAGCCATAGGGATGACTTCTCCATTGCAAAGGGGCCAGTGACGACCGCATCCTGCTCCTGAGCCAGTAGCTCTTACAAAAGCTCCCCAAATAATGACAAAAATATTGTAAATTGTCGTAAAAATAACAAAATTTCTGAATTTTTTGTTCATGCTCTTTGAGAAGCACTCCTTTAATGCTTTAATCTTCGGATTCTTCAAATGAGCATTTATACTGAATATTTAATTTCTTCAATGCACGATGAAACTCGTGTTCGGGATCGGGTGCAATTTCCTCATTAAAAAGATCAAAGAACTCTTCAATCACTTGACTTGATTGAGGTGCCCTTAAGTCGACTCCTGAGAGTCTTTTTGCTGCTTGCTCGTAGAGCTTTGAGTTTTTATCTTTCGTGTAAATCTCCATGATCTTGAGTAAAGGAGATGTGTTTAGGGCTTTTTGGCTTTCATTTAAGGCATGGAGGAACTCAATTTGTGCATTGAGTCTCTGACTTAGGTTCTGCTTGTAGCGATCAAAAGCAGGGGGGAGGTGCTTGGTTTGTGTAAGAGTTGAGAGTGCTTTTCTAGCATTTTTTTCTGTATCGGGAAGGTTTGGAGGGGAGAGGTTAGGGTATAGCTGCGCTGGGCCAATGGAATGAATGGCCTTGAGTTGCACTTTTGAAAAAGGCCCCGAAAGGTCGCAGGGCTGCCCTAGGAGGGTCACCTTGATTTCTTCGTCTTGTGTCATTTTTGACCAGCTATTGATCGGGGAGTTTAAGAGAAGAATTCCAAGAATTAAAATGTGCATGATGATTAAGTTCATAAAATTAATAGGTAATTCTATAGTGGGTCAAATCTGACACCCCCTATTTGATAGTTCCCGAAGGGAGATTAACATAAGAAAGAGGGGGTATCTTCCCAAAAAGAAAATAAATTAAAGAAGTTTTTATTCTCATATTGCGTTAAAATGAAGAGAGTAGGGAGTTCGTAAGACCAATAGAGGAAGAAATGAGGTTTTACCGGATGAGAGCTAAAATGCAGTTAACTCTAGTTGCTCAGCCACAGGATTTCTTCAGAGAGCTCGTCACTGCGGCGTTGAGTAAACAAAAAGTCTCGATTCAGCCTGAAACAGAGTTTTATTTAGTGAATTTGCTCAATCAATTCATGCATGCGGACCGTTTATATACGCGATCGGTGAACGGGGAGCCGGAAGAGCGCCCTTTAGCTATTCTCGTGAAAGAGGCTCTCGAGCATAATCGAGCCCATGAGAGAGTTTCATTATTTCGGCATATTGGAGATGTTTCTCTCTATAAGGCGGGATATTTTCAAGAGAGCTTAAATCGCAAGCTAGTTGACATTGATTACTATATTAAGATGGGTGGGGCAGCTTATTCACAAGTAGCTTATAATGCTGAGGAGAATCATTTGAGATCGCTCTATGAGGAGCTTTCTTATCGATTTGCCACCTTAGTGGATATCTTGGCAGATGTGAGTGAAACCACTACGCCGAGGGATGAGAAAGATCTTCTTCGGTTATATGAACTTTGGTTGCGCACAAAGAGCGAGCGTGCAGCTAAGGCTCTTCAGCAAGCCGGAATTTTGCCTAATGAAACAGTAAAGAAAGATTTTCAATGATCAAGAGATATTAAGTTTTGAGGGGTCATTGCCCCCCAAATTATATTTAGGGTTTGCGTCGAAATATGCAATCCCTGATCTTTGAGATCTAATTAATGTATGAGGATACTGAGTATTTTATCCCCGACTTTAATTTGTTTAGCTACATCCATACCCTCGATGACTTGAGCAAAAACGGTGTAGTTATGATCCAAGTGAGGATGAGTGCCTAGCGAGATATAAAATTGTGAATCAGCTGAATTAGGATCTTCAGCTCTAGCCATAGCAACTGTGCCTTCAATGTGTTGCCTATTATTGAATTCAGCTTGCAATCTTTGGCCACTTCCACCAGTACCGTTACCCGAAGGATCTCCGCCTTGAATGACGAATCCTGGTACAACTCGATGGAATGTTAATCCATTATAAAAGCCCTGCTGAATGAGTTCTACAATTCGAGCTACAGTTTTAGGAGCATCTTGGGTGTAGAATTTGAACTTTATTGTTCCTTGATTTGTTTTCATAACGACTGTGGACTTTGATAAACCATTTCCATCTACAGTTAAATCTGGTTGAGCTTGAGAAGATGTGGGTTCACTCTGAGAGTGTGGGGGAGTCGTCGCACCAGGAGTAGGAGATGCTTCGGCAGGGTTATTTTTAAAATTTTGGTTTTCGATGCTGTTCTGTGTGAAGTTTCTGCTGTATAGAAAGGTGAACAGGATCAATGCAGAAATGAGAGCACCAAAAATGATGAGTAACCAAGAACGCTTCATTTGACATCTCCTTATAAGAATTTAGATACACTGAAGTATTACGATGGCGCAACACCCAAATTACAATAGAACAATGTCGTTTTTTGAGCATATTGACGAATTTAGGATTCGCTTTATGCGGTGCTTATTCGTTTTCTTTGTTGGGTTTATAGCGTGTTATTTTATTTCTGAGCCTATTTTAGAGATTCTTCGCAGGCCATTGTTTCAAGTTTTGCCAGAAGATCAGAGGAAGCTTTATTTTACGAGTCTTTTTGAGAATTTCTTAACTCATTTAAAAATCGCGGGATACGCATCGCTTTTTCTACTCTCTCCCTACTACTTTCATCAACTTTGGGCGTTTATCGCCCCGGGTCTTTATCCAAAAGAAAGGAAGTGGGTTTTTCCATTTGTTGCAGCTGCAACCTTCTTTTTTGTGGGGGGTGGCGCATTTGCCTACTACATTCTCTTCCCGGTTGGATTTAAATATTTTGTAAGCTATGGCGCCATTACTGATGTCCCAATGCTGACAATCGATTCGTATTATAGCACCTGCTTAAAACTCATTTTATTGTTTGGGTTGTCGTTTGAATTGCCAGTCATTATCTGTCTATTAGGTTTTATTGGGGTTATCGACGCAGCCTTTCTAAGAAAGCACAGAAGGGGTGCTATTATTGGTATTACAGTGATGGCAGCGCTATTTGCACCCCCAGATGCTGTTTCAATGTTGATTCTTGGAACCCCACTTGTACTTCTTTATGAGGTCTCGATTTGGGTGGTTCATTTTTTTGATTTAAAGCGCCCTAAGCGGACTTCTGCTGGCACAACGGCAGAGCCGACTGAAGTAGCAGCCTCTCATCCTTGGGAAGGTAGATCTCGTTAGAGCCTGGAGTGATTTCTTTCGGATTGCCTAAATCCTCTTTAATGTGCTAAAGGATCTCAAAAAACCTTGCTCAGAACTGTTTTTAAAGCTGATCTGGGCTCTTGGGTGTCTACCCATTATTCAAAAGGAGGCAATATGACAAACGCAACTGCAGCAAAGCTTGCAGGCTATGAAACTACATTTATCACTCGTTCAGAGCTTTCCGATGACGGATTAAAGGCTCTTCATGATCGTTTAGCTCAAGTCGTATCTAGTTACGGCGGAGAAGTGGTTCTTACTGAAGATTGGGGCAAGCGCAAGCTCGCTTACACGATTCAGAAGGAAAATCGCGGTCACTACACCTATCTCGTTTATTCTGGCAAGGGCGACATCGTTCATGAAATTGAGCGTAACTTACGTCTCCATGATCATGTTCTTCGCTTTTTGACAGTCAATCTTGAAAAGGAATTTGATTCAGCAGCATTTCAAAAGAAGCGCGCAGACGTTCATGCAGCAGCAAAGAGACGTGAAGAAGAGCGTGAAGCTCGCCGCGAAGAAAGAAATGCAGAACGTCGTGGATATGAAGATCGTCGAACTGACTATCAAGATGAATCTGAAGACATGTCCGTAGTTGAGAGCGACGAGGAATAAGTTAAGCAATACTGAATTGAGGAGAATTTCATGGCTACTACAAATTTAAGATCTGAAATGAGAGAGAAGTCTGGAAGAGATTCAGACCGCATGGATAAAGACGGTGATGATCGTTCAAAAAAGGGATCTTTTCATCGTAAAAAAGTTTGCCGCTTTTGTTCTGATCAAGATTTCATTTTAGATTACAAAGATGTTCGCATGATGCAGTCTTTCGTGACTGAACACGGTAAGATTGTACCACGAAGAATCTCTGGCAACTGCGCTCTTCATCAGAGAGAGTTGACTACTGCTGTAAAGCGTGCACGTAACTTAGCCCTTGTGGGTTATGTTTCAATGGGCGCTTAAGAAGCGCACTAAATGACCTTTGGATTTCAGCATTGAATTCATCTGAATCGTCAAAATTGACAGAAGATCAGTTAGGTTTAAAGGGACCAAGTCAAGAGCCGAGCTTTATGAAAAGCCCTGCTTGGATGGTCTTGGTTCCTTTTTTCTTAAGCGCATTTTTTTATTTTAGTACAGTCATGACGATTTTTGCTCCTCTTCCTTTATTGCTTTTATTTTTTAGGAAGGGGAGAGCTTTAGCTACTCTTGCAATTATTACAAATGCAGCAATCACATTGGTATTGGGTAATTCAGCTTACTTGGCTTTTTACCTAGTCTTTGTTGGGGTTCCAGCATTTATTTTGCCAGGTGCTCTCTTGAAGAGTAAATCTCTTGAGAAAAGCGTTTTGTGGAGTTTGTTTTTTATGGTGCTCGTAGCTTTTGCTTTTGCAGGAGCTTCATCATTTTACAAGCACACTCATTTTCTGCAAGACTACACACAGGTGACTTCAAAAGTAGTGGATGAATTGGCGCAAGCCCTTTCGAGCTCTACTGAGGGGTTAGATTCAAGTGAGCTTGAGATTTGGAAGCAGGATCTTAAAGTTGAGTTTCCATCTGCATTGATCATTCTAGCCTTAGTCTTGCTTTGGTCTAATTTGAATCTCTTGTTGATGATTAATCCAAAAGATATCAGAACGTTTTTGGGTTTGGATGCTCACTTCTTTAAAAAGTGGAAGGTTCCTGAAGTCTTAGTCTGGCCGACTATTGCTTCTGGATTTACTCTTGTTTTCGACTTGGGTGTTATCTCAGATATTGGCATTAATATTTTTAGAGTGCTGATGACAATCTATGCATTTCAAGGTCTAAGTATTTTAGGTTTTATTTTTGATTTATGGGGTGTTCGAGGGCTGTTTAGGTTTCTTGGATACTTCATGTCTGTATTTTTAATGTTGCCTCTTGTTTTGAGTCTCGGGTTTTTTGACCTCTGGTTTGACTTTAGAAGCAAGTTCAGGCAATCGTAAATTTCTCGAATGACTGTGAAGGAGTAAACCATGTTGGTGATCTTGCGTGAAAATGTAGAAAATCTTGGACATATCGGTGATGTAGTGAAGGTTTCTGATGGTTATGCCAGAAACTTTTTGCTCCCCAGAAATCTGGTAGTAGTTGCGGAAGCCAAGAATGTGGCTGCAATTGAGCATCAGAAGAAGCTTTTGGAAAAGAAAAGACTAGCTCAGCAGGCAGTTGCGAAGGAAGTAGCTCAGAAGCTCGAGCAGGTTACCTGTACGATCTCTCGAAAAGTGGGCGAACACGATAAGTTGTTCGGCTCAGTGAGTGCATCTGATATAGCTGCAGCATTAAAAGCAGCTGGCTATCAAGTTGAGAAGAGGTCTATCAGCTTGAATGCACCTATTCGTACTCTAGGTCTTCATACTGTAACCGTAAAGTTGGATGCTGAAGTGAGCACTAACTTGAAGGTTCAAGTTTCTAAAGAAGATTAATACTCTATTGCTTTGAGCTTTAAAAACTAAGGATCGATGCTTAGGTCTTGAGCGTTCTTTTTTGGAGAGTCTTGAGGTAATGGCGGGTGCTTGTCCATGGATAAAAATCAGTCGTTATTAGATCAGCCAGTGAAGTTTGCTGGTGGACGAGTACCTCCTCATCACCTTGAGGCAGAGAGATCTGTTCTTGGGGCGATTCTCATTAACAATGAGACTATTTATCGAGTTTTAGAACTAGGCTTAGAGGCAAGAGATTTTTACAGAGAAGCTCATCAGAAAGTCTTTGAAGTCGTCATTTCTCTATCTGAAAGAGGAGAGCCTGTAGATTTAATTACTATGTCTGCAGCTCTCCGGGATAGGGGCTGGTTCGATCAATTGGGCGGTTCAGGGTTGCTGACTAGTTTGTTTGATGACACATTTGCCGTTGGTAATGTGATGCATTATGCAAGAATAGTTCGTGATAAGGCTATTTTGCGTAGAATGTTGCAAACTACTGCTGAGATTGCTGAAGAAGCATTTGATGGGGTGGAAGATGTAGAGTCTTTTCTTGATGAGGCTGAGAGGCGTGTATTTTCAGTCTCTGATTCGAAGTTAACAAAAGCATTCTCGAGTATGCAGGAAATTCTTGTTCAGAATATGCATACGATTGAGGAGTTAGCTGCAAAGAAGGCCGAAGTAACTGGATTATCAACAGGCTTTCATGACTACGATCGCCTCACTGGTGGATTAAGATCGGGTCAGCTTATTATTATCGCTGCTCGTCCTGCTATGGGTAAAACGAGTTTGTTTTTATCTATGGCTCAGAATATCGCAACCGGGAGTAAGGGTGTGGTGGCTATCTTCTCTTTAGAAATGTCTAAGGAGGAGTTAGGTTTTAGATTTTTATCCGGGTTAACCCGAATTGATTCAAAGAGATTAAAGATTGGTAGGCTAGCTGATCGTGATTGGCCACGATTGGCGCAGTCAGCAGATCAGTTGTCTAAGTCAAAGATTTATATTGATGATTCAGGGGACTTGACCGTGATGGATATTCGTACGCGATGTCGCAGGTTAATCTCTACTGAAAAAAGCTTAGATTTGATTGTTGTTGACTACCTTCAGCTGATGAAGGGCTCTCGAGCATCTCAGAGGGGTGATAGTTCACGTGAAAGAGAAATTTCTGAAATCAGCAGAGGATTGAAAAACTTAGCTAAGGAGCTCAAGGTACCTATTATTGCACTTTCTCAGTTAAATCGAGGAGTGGAAAGTCGTCCTAATAAGCGCCCCATGTTATCAGACTTGAGAGAGTCTGGCGCTATTGAACAGGATGCCGATATGGTCTGCTTTATCTATCGTGATGAGGTTTATAATAAAGACTCTGAAGATAAAGGGATTGGCGAGTTGATTGTTGCTAAACACAGAGCGGGTGAAACAGATACGATCCGTCTTGCGTGGCTGCCAGAGTATACACTTTTTGCAAATCTTTCTCGGGAAGTTGCAGGTTCCCCGATTTCTCCTATGAGAGCAGATAAGGGAGATGTTCCTTCTCTTTAGTGCTTTAGAGTTTTGGTGAATTTGAATTAAATCGCCAATGAATCATTAATGATAAATGATTGCTCAATTAAGTATAAAGTCCTGAAGGTTTAGTTTTTTTCTTACTCACTGAAGTTGGTCGAGTCGAATGGAGTTGTTTTTCGTGTTCTGCTAAAAGTAATTCCAATTTTTGAATCCTTTTTTTAAGGTGATTGACATCGTCTTGTGCTGCTACTCCGACCTCCTGGAGTTGGCTTAGAATTCTTTGGTTCATGAATTGGGTTCTCTCTTCTTGGTTTGGAAGGTTTATCCAAGAGGCCCATTGTTTAAATGTTTTTTTGATACTGTGGTAGAGCTTGTGCTTCATGGCGTTAAATTCCTAATTTTACTTTCAAAAAGTTGGATTTAAATTCAATGGAATGACTAAAATTAAAATACACAACGAACTCTTTAGCTATAGAAAACGAGTTGAGTTTTCAGTTTTTATCAAAAATCCAAACCATTTTGGTGGAGAAATTCCTAATTTAATGAAATTGAATGAATTTTTTATAAAAAAGGCTATGGCTTTCAATGGTTTAGAAGATTTGACGTGAGCTGCCTGATTTGATAACTATTTCCTCTTAGTTCCGAGCTTAATTTGGTTCGGAAAAACGAGAGGACTATGCTCTTGCTAAATAAAAAAAATACCCTTTCTTTGGGTAAACTGAAGCAATCGAATGCTGTTCGTGGTTTGGTTTGTGTGGTTGCTTTAAGTCTATCTGCTTGCTCTCCTGGTGTATTTTTTGGCAGTGGGGTTGATCAAAAAGTAATCGGTATGAAGTCCTCTCGCCGCATCAACAAGAGTTGCGGTGATCTCGATGTGAGTCAATCTCAATTCACAGTGACCTCTTTTAGAAGGCTGATTCAGTGCTTTAACTCAAATAAGAGCATTGAGCCTTTATCTCAGCTTGTCTCTGCAGTTGCTGATTCCGATCTTTCTCCAATGGTGGATGCAGTAAATCGTAGCTTGGTCAGTTCAGATGCTCGTAAGCAGAAGAGATTTTTTGAGTTGGAACAAACTTATCAATCTTGGGTCAAGCACGGTATTCAGAAAGAAATATTTAAACAATCAAGTAAGATTTTAGAACGCTCTGATTTTTGGATGAGCGTGGTCTCAGTTTTGCGCTCTGGTTTTTATGATTCAGGTAGTCATCAAGTAAATCTTCAAGTCCTTAAGGCAGTTGAGTTGCTTTCAGCAGAGCTGGATGCAAAGGCTTTTGAGAATACCCTCAAGGTTGGTTTAACCTATGCTGAGGCTCCTGCTTTCGTGAGTCTTCAGGGGCACCTTGCAGATCAGCCTCTTTCGGATGCCCAAATTCAGTTGATCTCTCAGAGTTTAATGGACTTCATGAATCAGCCTCAAGCATTGGGTGAAGCAAATCAACGCCAGAAGATGAAGTCTGAGCTGACTTGGGCGATTCAAAATGACAGGCTCTTTCCTTTGCTTGATCAATTAGTAGGTGTTAATCAGGAGCAAATCCTAGCGAAGGCTCCTGAGCTTGCAAAGGTGCTCAATGGATTAGTATCAGAGCAGAGCTCCGGCGGAGAGCATTCTTTTTTGATTGATGCACTCTCAAGTGCTTTCAGAGATTTAAGTCGACCTGTATCCTGCATGAAGGACTCAAAAGAGATTAAGGATGCTACGCGCTATCTCATTCGAGAGCTTGCTGAGTTCAGGTCTACAGCTGAAGCAAGAGATTATATTACTCGCGAAGCTCCTCTGACATTCATGGCATTGGGGCCATTTTGTCAGCTTCCTCCACAGATGACGCAACATTATCCGGCCATGTTTCGTTTAGCGGAAAGTGGAGTGCTTGAGCCGATGGTTAATTTGCTTAAGGTTCTCTATCAGGAAGTCAGAGCAGATGAGGTGAGTACTTCTGCAGATGGCACCACAGTTGCCCCTCCTGCAGGAGAGCCGAAGCGTCCGTGGATTGATTTCATGGTTGCTATGTTCTTGGATCCGGGTGCGCCGCATTTGACTCCCATTCTTAAAACCCTTTCTCAAAAAAATGCCTCACTAGATCTCATTTTCTTGTCTAATTTAGTGACAGATTCTGATCGAAACTCCTTGAATCGCTTTCTGAAGTTCATGGTCAAGCCACAAGCTGAGCTGGGCCAAAAAAGTGTAGTCGATGTGTTTTCTCAAGCGCTTTCACAGACTCAGACTCAAGATGTTGTGAAGCTCATTTTGTCAGGGAGAAAGTTTTTGGATCTTCCTGATGGATTTCTGAGAAGCTCACTGAAAACGATTCATCAAGCTCATTTTGTGAATAACGTTCATCCTTTCATTGATTTAGTGAAGGAAGTAGGAGGTTCTGCTTCCACTTTAAATCGCCCTCTGTTTGAGGCAATTTTTAGAATCTCTGAAAAGCACCCTGAGCAGTTGAAAAAAAGTATGGAGTTCATCGCGCAGTTAGCTGAGGGCGATGAGTTATCAGACCTGACTGAAGCTTTGTTTAAAGTCAGTCGCAAGATGATTGATCAGGGAAGAGCGGCAAAGACTAACGCAATTCAACAGGGGTTAGAGGTTGCTGTTCAAGAACTCACGATTCCAAATGCGGTGGTGAGTGCGCGTCACTCTCTGGCTAGTATTGATCGTGAAAATACGTCTTTTAGAAGTCGAATTGAAGCTCTGTTTAGGCAATGGGGATTTCGCCTGGGAGATTCTTGGCCGGTACCTATTCCCTCCATTACTCCTTCACCGGCTTCTGATGCTTGTAGGAATCTGGATTTTTCATTTTCTCTTGATCATGTTGGGCATGCTGAGTTTGAAACTCACCTTCAAGCCTTTCTTACTTGTCAGGGAAGTAGCGCTGCTCCCACCTCTCAAGATTTGGTGACATTGATTGGATCCTTAAATAGAACTCGAATGGGCGAGTTAGATACAGATCCAACTTTTTTTGCATTTCAGGTCGATACTCTAAAGACGGTCTTTCAATCCTTAGGAACTGAAGATGTGAGAGTTTTGGTCAATAACTGGATGAGGTCTTATGATCACCCTGACCGTAGGTTTTTTAGGCTCCTTGATGCAATTCCATATTGGGTCAGTAAACCTATTCCCCGTAATTTAGAACATCCTGAGGAACAACCTCAGTCGATTGCTCAATCTGTATTAAAGACAACTCAGGCGATAGTTGCAGATGCGCCTGTGAGAGCTGCATTTCATGAGCTCCTACAAGCAGGCTCAAATATTGTAAGGCGCGATGATTTCCCTCAAATCCTGAGAGATTTGGATGAGGTGTTTTTAGCTCCTCGTGAGGAAGTTCCTGCGGTTGTGCCTGGAGTTTCTCCAGAAGATGAAATTTTTAATGAGGAATTCAAAGCAAGAATTCGTGCATGGCTCATAGCAAAAGAAGGCTGGAGAGCAGGAGAATCTTGTCAGTGGGATCAAACTCTTTTGGAGAGACGTGTTCAGGAAATTATTGATGAGGCTAAGACTAACGTAACCAATCGTGAATTGGTTGAAGTGCCTCAAGCTGTAGAACGAAAACCAAAATCCAGCTGGACTGTTGGAGGTCTAAGAGCTGAGATCAATCCTCTCTTGGATCGTATGAGAGATCAGAGAATGAGCGATCAAGAAGGACATGGATTGCTCATTGATGCATTTTCTAAGTTTTTAAGGAGGTATACTCGCCCCAGTGATATTGCTCCTCACCTCGTGGTGAATCGTGAGGGCACTCCGGCATGGAGAACGCCTGAGTATCTCCTCAACTGGTTGCACCAGAGATCAAGAGATTATCGCCTAATTCAGTACTATTACCCTGGTGAAGCAAATCCCCGTGTGAGAGCGGTGAGTACTCTCGATCTTTTAGATCTTACTCTCATTAATGTCGATATGGAGATGCCTGCACCTCCTTATAAAAATCTTGCATTTGAGTTTTTAGCTGAGCTTGCAGAAGCTTGGGGCGATGAGCCTCGCGCACAATGGCCAGTTGAGATTCAGCAAAGGTATCCCATGGGAAGTAGACCTCCAACTCTTTATGAAGCGGTGGGTCATATTACAGAGAGAAAGGGTGTTACTGAGAGACTTGAAGATTTAGAAACTCTTTCCACTTATGTCATTGGGCTTCCAGAAGCACCTCGTTGCAGTCGACATCTGGATGGGGATCCTTTTCTTCCTGTTCCAAATGAAACGGCAATCAGCTTAGCTAGTTGGACATTTCCGCTATTAAATATTCAAGAGCACGATGCATTTGAGTTTAAGCGAAAATTATTTAATCTTTGGCAAGTTAAGGGAGTTCTTTGGGAGAATGTTCCTGGAAGTCACCGTGGGTACAATGGGGGGTTAGAGGTTCTCAGAGACTTATTTTTTGAGATCTACTACACCACCCCTGCGAATGTCAGGAGAGCAACCTTTCCAGCGGCTTGGATTGCACAGAATAACCTCAATGCAGTGACTGCCGCGGTGAGGTTGGGTGCAATGCGACAAATGGGACGGCTCATGCAGCGATTCCCTGTAGGAGATCCTCTTCTGAAGGATATCGTGATGAATGTCATTCAGACGGGAGCCTCTTCTCAATTAGGCCCTATCATGAGGACTCTTGTCGAGAGGCAAATTGAGGATCATACAGCAGGGGGTCGCGCTCCTTATCAGCTCGTCTGGAAGTTAGTATCTCTGATTGATCAGGCAAGCCCTATTGAAAGAGAGCGCTTGAAAAATACGGCAATTCATCTCATAGGGAGTATGAGTCAAATTGATCCTTGGAGTCCAATTCTAGGCAATCAAGATACATTGGTAGATCTCCTTCTTACTCAAGGTCAAGGAGTGCTGAGTGATCAGTATGCTTTTTTGACCTCTATTGATGGACCTTCAAGTGAGTTATTGAAGTCACTTCTCTTTTCGTCTGTTGCAGCTACTGAGAGTGAAAAAATTTATAAGAGAGTTAAGGATGTCATGACGGTGGAGCAGAAGGTGAGATTTGTCAATTTAGCCAGAGGTGTTCTCAATGAAAGATCACCTACAGGTAGATCCCGCACAAGTGCTGGGGTAGAATTGCTCAAGGCTGTGGTGAATCATCCTGAATCATGGGAAGCATCCAAGACTTTAATGGATCAGCTTGGTGTTCTCAAGGATCATCCTGATTATCAGCGATTAAATGTCTACACAGCAATCAAGCCGGGCTTGGAGTTTTTTGAAGAGAACTCTGAAACGGCAGCTCGTTTGAGAATGCAGCTTGCTCGCTTGTTGTATGATCCTGAGTTGGCGGGGTCACAAAAGTCGACTCAGATTCTGATGTATGCCCAAAGAAATCCTAATGAATTTAATCAACTTTTGAATCTTCTAGGTCACTCCGTTGAAAGGGGAGATTTACAGGAATTCTTAAAGGTGATGCGCAGAAGTCTTCCGAATGCTGATTAATCGGAGTATAGTCATTGGCATATGGCTACACTCGATGTGAATGCTTTAACGGAAGAAATTAGGCAAAAAAGTCAATTTATCGATGACATTTTAAGAGAAGCTTCAAAGGTAGTGGTAGGGCAGAGGACTCTCATTGAGAGGCTTCTTTTGGCACTTCTTTGTGAAGGTCATGTTCTCTTAGAAGGTCTGCCGGGACTGGCTAAGACACTCACGATCAAGACCTTAGCAGAAATTATTCATGCAGATTTTCAGAGGATACAGTTTACCCCAGATCTTTTGCCCGCAGATCTTGTGGGAACGATGATCTTCAATCAGAAGACAGGTGAGTTTACGCCAAAAAAAGGTCCGATATTTACTCATCTCGTTTTAGCTGATGAAATTAATCGTGCTCCTGCAAAAGTCCAAAGTGCGTTACTTGAAGCCATGGGTGAGCACCAGGTTACTATTGGTGAGACGACCTATCCACTTTCAGATCTATTCATAGTTTTAGCCACTCAGAATCCAATTGAGCAGGAGGGGACTTATCCTTTGCCTGAAGCTCAATTGGATCGATTTTTGTTCAAGATTAAGGTGGGGTATCCCACTCTTGAGGAAGAAAAAGGTATTCTGAATAGAATGTCTGGTGCAGAAATCCCCAAGCCTTTGAAGGTTTGCCATCCTCAATCCTTGCTTGAAGCAAGGAAGATTTGTGCGCAGATTTATATGGATGAGAAACTCAAAGACTATATCTTATCCATCGTTTTTGCTACCCGCTTCCCGGAAAAGCATGGTCTTCCCGAGATTAAAAATCAAGTTCAAGTAGGCGCATCTCCAAGAGCAACCCTTGCCTTGGCGAAAGCAAGCCGTGCACATGCATTTATTCATCATCGAGGATTTGTCACTCCTGAGGACATTAAGGCAATTGCTTATGATGTTTTGAGGCATAGGATCTTGGTTTCGTTTGAGGCGGAAGCCGAGGGGATTAATAGTGAGCATCTCATTAAGAAGATCCTAGAACGCATCGAAGTGCCCTAACTTAAGGTAGGGTTTATGTTATCCAAAGAGCTACTTCAGAAAGTTCGCCAGATTGAGCTGAGTACTCGTAAAGCAGTTGACGATGTTCTCTCAGGCCAGTACAGGAGTCATTTTAAGGGACAGGGTGTGCAGTTTTCAGAGCACCGAGTGTATGTGCCTGGAGATGACGTTAGACACATTGATTGGAAGGTCAGTGCAAGAACGCGAGATCCTCTCGTTAAGAAATTTGAAGAGGAGCGTGAGCTCAATGTGTTTCTAGTCATTGATGTTTCTCAGTCTGAAGGATTTGGCTCAAAAGATCTACTTAAGTCTGAGGTGGTCGCTCAAGTGGGAGGGATGCTCTCATATGCAGCTATTCATACAGGTGATCGAGTAGGGGCTTTGTTTTTTGCTGGAGCAGTTGAAAAAATTGTTCCTCCTAAAAAAGGTCGTCAACACGTACTTCGTCTTATTCGTGATCTTCTCACTTTTAAGCCAAAGAGCCAGGGAACTCACCTGAGGGAGGCCCTGGAGGCGACTGACCGAATGATGAAGCATCGAGGAATTGTGTTTATTCTCAGTGATTTCATGGCCGCTGGCTATGAAACAGCACTCAGAAGGCTGGCTCGTCGTCATGATGTTGTGGCCATGATGATTCATGACGAGAGAGAGGTAGAGTTACCAGAGTTGGGGTATGTCTTATTCAGAGATCCTGAAACAGGAGTGGAGCGATGGGTAGACTCCTCTTCTTATTCCTTTCAAAAGTGGTTCAAGGATGAAATGACCCAACGAGCAAGTCTCAGAGATCAAATTTTTAAGAGCAATCAAATTGAGGTGCTCAAGATTCTCACGAAAGAGGATTTTGCAGATGCAGTGGTTCGCTTTTTTCGTGTTCGCTCAAGGCGACGAAAGTAAATGTGTAAGATCTATGAGGAGGGCTTAGCCTTGATGAAGAGGTTATTCATAGCTCTTTTATTTGGTGTATCTCTATCTATTCTATCTCAATCGTTGGGTTTTTCTGTGGGCTGGGCTCAAACCCCTCGAGAAGAGAAGAAGACTGAAACTGTAAACCTTAAATCCCATGTCCCACCCCTACCCCCAGAGCAACCTTCAGCTTCTGAGAGTCAAGTGCAGTCTCTTGCCTTTAATCTCAGCTTAATACCCGCAGATCCACAAAAGATCCAAGTTGGGGATCTCCTTGAGCTTCGTCTTGATCCCGTTCCTCAGGGTAAGTTTAGGGTCCAAGATTCTTCTACTCTCCTGGAAGATGGATTTGAGATCGATTCTACTCATCAGTCTGAGCAGTCTATTTTTGTAATTCCAGTACGATCAGGAAAGCTCATTCTTCCTCCGCTCACACTCATGGATGATCAGGGTCAGTTATTGGGTAAGACTCAATCTTTAAGCCTCGAGGTGCAATCCGTACTCTCAGAAGAAGAAAGTCGTGCAGTTGGAGATTCTGTCGGGGTGATCCCTCCTCTTGGAGTTGAGTTTCCTACCTGGCTCATCATTCTCCTGGGAGTTGCTTTGGCCGGTGTAATTGCTGTGATTTTTTATCTTCTCAAAAACAGGAGAAGGAATCAGACGGTAAAAGTTGAGCCTACTTGCGTAGATTTCAGAACTGAAGATGAGATCGCCTTGCAGGAGCTAGAAGATTTGATCCAAAAAGATCTGCTCAGGAGTGGGAAGTATAAAATCTATTACTTTTCACTTTCAGAAATTATTAAAACATATATTGGTGCAAGATATGGGTTCCATGCACTTGAGGCGACGACTCTTGAGTTGAAATCTATTCTCAAATCAGAGCGGCTTCTTGATGAGCGGGTGTTGATTGATTTTGAGAGTATGTTTCAAGAGCTTGATCGTGTGAAGTTTACTGATCATGTTCCTACTTTTGATGAGGCAACCGGCGTATTAGAAAAAGTAAGACAGTGGGTTTTAAAGACGAAGAAAATACGGCTCAGTATTCAAAATAAGCAATCAGGCTCAAAAGAGGCGAAAAATGCGTCTTTATAGTTGGTATTTCTTAATACTCTTGGGGCTGATCCCCCTTTTGCATACGTGGTGGGTTCGGAGAAATAAGCCAGCGTCAATCGCATTTTCTCAACCCATTCCTGCGACTCAAGCCGAGAGAGATCCTATCCGCATCCTTCTCCTGATGAAGTATGTCGGTCTGGGTTTGATCCTTATTGCTTTAGCTAGGCCTCAAAGTTCATTTAAGCTCTTAGATCGAAACACAAGTGGTATTGACATCATGATGGTCATGGATGTTTCAGCCAGTATGAACATTGAGGATCTATCTGAGAGATCACGTCTCGATGTTGCAAAAGATACGATGGAAGGATTTATTCGTGGACGCTCTAATGATCGAATCGGTCTTGTTATTTTTAGTGGTGAACCCTTAACTCTAGCTCCTGCTACTCTTGACTATGGTTTGCTCATGCGTGCGCTTAAGGAAGTGAAAATTGGAGTGCTGAAGGATGGAACAGCTATAGGTGATGGCCTCTCACTTGCTGTCAGTCATCTCAGAGCTTCTCATGCTAAGAGTCGAGTCGTTATTCTTCTGACAGACGGAGATAATAATGTGGGGCAGATCAACCCTGCAACCGCAGGCGAGCTTGCAGCAGGCTACGGGATCAGAGTCTATACGATTGCTATTGGACGTGAGGGTCGTGTGAGGATGCCTATTCGTCAGCCTGGTTTATTCGGTAACACTGTGACCACTTATCAATGGTTTGATAATGCCTTGAATCCCGAGTTACTCAAGAAGATTGCCGAAAAAACGGATGGAAAATTCTATCGAGTCACTGATGAAACCGCTCTTGATTCAGTGTTTAAGGAAATTGATCAATTAGAAAAGAGTCAGATCAAGATGAAGGAAAAGGTTCAATATGATGAAGCTTTTCATATTCCTTTAAAGTTTGGACTTCTAATCTTTATCCTCACTCTCATTCTTGAACGTGGCTGGTGGAGGATTCTCGTATGAAGTTTGTCTATCCCCTTTGGCTTACTCTTTTGCCAGTCCTAGGGATTTTCATGCTTTGGATGCTCTGGGATGAAAAGAAGAGAAAGCTTCGGGCACAAAAGTTTGCTCTTCTCCCAATGTTTGCTCAACTTTCACCAGAGCTAGATTTTAAGGCGCGATTAAAAAAATCAATCCTGCTCGGCTTGTCTATCGCTTTTGGTTGTATAGCTCTAGCCAGACCTCAATGGGGAGCCCATGAAGAAGCAATTAAAACTTCGAGTTTGGACTTGATCATTGCTCTGGATGTCTCTCGAAGTATGGAAGTGGAGGATGTCGTGCCCAGTCGACTCCAAAAAGCCAAGCACTTTATTCGTTCCTTGGTGAGTCGAATGCAAGGAGATCGGGTAGGTCTGGTTGGTTTTGCAGACAGCTCCTATGTCTCCTCTCCCCTAACAACAGACACTGATTATATTTTAGATATGCTTGAGGTCTTGGATTCAAGCACTGTTCAGTCGCAGGGTACAGACGTGGGATCTGCTCTTGAGGTTGCTCTCCATGCCATGGACCGAGGAGCCCAAGAGAGTGGTCAGACTTCTGGCAAAGAATCTCCCTCACGAGTGATTCTTCTCATCTCAGATGGAGAGGATCATGAGGGACAGACTCCAGCAGTGGTGAAGAAACTCAAGGAAGCCGGGATTAAGCTCTATGTCTTAGGAGTGGGAACTGAGAAGGGTGGTCCTATCCCTGTTCGTAATGCCTCTCAAGAGATTCAAGGATATAAACGTGATTCTAAAGGTCAGATTGTTTTGAGTCAGTTTCATTCTGAGTTCCTCTCTGAGCTTGCTCAAAAATTAGATGGCCGTTACTGGAGTATGACTCCCTCTGAGGCAGAATTAGATGCATTATGGAGTGAGCTAAACTCATTAGTGAGAGGAGATTATGAGCAGAGAAAGTTTCTAGTCTACGAGGAGAGATTTCAGATCCCTCTGTTCATCTCATTGCTTCTTTTACTCCTTGAACTCTCAATACCCGCCCGCCGTGTACTCAAGGCCTCTCAGAGCTTGATTTTGTTCTTTCTCTTCCTGCAGATAGATCAAGCATGGGCAGGTCCCACCTCTCCCAGTGCGCCCTCCCTTGATTTGTACCTACAGAATAAAAGAGGGATGCGCTCATATGATGAGGGCAGATTAGAGGATGCTCAGAAGGAGTTTGGATCAGCCCAGGCTAGAGATCCATACCGTCCGGAGCCCGAGTTTAATCAAGGCGTGGTGCAGTTGCAGCAAGGGGATGTAGATCAAGCCATTGAAAGCTTTAAAAAGTCAGCGAAACTCTCAGAGAAAGATCCCCGATTTTCCGTTAAGGGAAAATCAATGTATAATCTAGGTAAGGCATACTCAAAAAAAGGCGAGTATCGAGAGGCAATTCAGTCCTATCGTAAGGCTATTGAGGATGCTCAACAAAGAAAAGATCTAAAGCTAGAGGAGCTCTCAAGAAAAAGTCTAGAATTACTCCTTAAACAAAAGCAGCAGCAACAACAGCAACAGCAACAGCAACAGCAACAGCAACAGCAAAAAGAAAAGCAAAAGGAAGAACAAACAAAAGATCAGGATAGTCAGGATCAAAAAGAGAGCCAAAAAAACCAGGATCAGCAGGGTCAGTCAAAACAAGATCAAAAAGGGAGTGATGGGGAAAACAAGAAGAGTCAGTCCCCAGATGAAAAAGAAGAAAAAAAGTTGAACGAACAAAAAGAGCAGTCTCAAGGCTCAAAAGAGGAGAAGGATCAGAATAGCTCAAAGGAGATCCTTCAGCAAAATCCTAAGCAAAAATTTGATTCTCAAAAAATGACTGTAGATGATGCAAATCGCGTCATGGATGAACTTAGAAATCGGGAGAGAGAACTTCAAGAGAAGTTACAAAAGAAAAATGCAAAATCACAAGATCATTCAAAAGATTGGTAAGATTGCTCTAACCCTAGGTTTAGGATTTTTTTCCTCAATTCACGACATGAAAGTGAGTCCTGTTCGTTTAGGTGAGCTTCATGCTTCTACTCAGGGAAGTTCAATTGAGTTTTCAGCTCAAGTAGATCAGAATAAAATTGGATTAGATGAGACTGTAACACTCAGATTACTCATTCAATCTGATGGAAGAGGAAACGTAAGTCAACCTCATTTCAATGCACCCGATTTTGAAGTGATTCAGCAATCAAGCTCTGTTTCTGTTCGTTCTGAATATGATTCAACTGCAGGGAGATTTTCTACTGTAAACCAAACAGAGCTTGTGAGGATTCTTCAGCCTAAAAAGAAGGGGAAGTTTAAAATTGCAGGTATTGAGGTACGATCTGATGGAAAAGTAATTTCAGCACCAGATCTTTTAATTGAAGTGGGAGATCCAGTGGGCCCTTCTCAAGCACAATCCCGTTCTGTTAGGGGGGGAAATCCCTCCCATCAGCGGATGCCGCAGATGAATTCTCAGGATGAGCTCAATGACGGATCTGCTTTTGTGCTTCGGGCAGAGGTAGATCAGGGTGAGGTTTACAAAGGTGAGCAGATCATGGTGAGTTACTACCTCTACTATCAGGGTAAAGTACTCAATTTAGAGGTGAAGAAATTTCCAGAGTTTATTGGGTTTTTAAGGGAAGATCTTGCTTTACCTGTTATGACTCAACGCCTAAGTCCTGAGGTGAGCTCTTTAAATGGAGTTCCTTATTACAAAGCGCTCCTCCTCAAGTATGCTCTCTATCCTCTACAAGAGGGTAAGCTCTCTGTTGATCCCCTTGCTTTAAAAGTTGATTATATTTCAAATCGTCAGAGGAATCGTTTTGATTCCGATGAGGATCATTTTTTTATGAATTTTTTTCAACCCATTACCCCTCAGGTCGGAACACTCAAGAGTGATCCTAAAACAGTGAATGTTCTGTCACTCCCTGAAGCAGGAAAACCAGTTCATTTTTCAGGGGGGGTAGGGGAGTTTAGTGTAATGGCTGCAGTCAATAAATATGAAGTGCATGCTCATGATGCTCTTTCATTAACGGTCAAGGTAGATGGACAGGGGAATCTCACTGCCATGAAGGAACCTCATATTGTTTGGCCGCCTTCAATTGATGTGTATGACTCTAAAGCTAAGGTGGTTGGTGCACAAGCCAACGGAGCGGGTGGAAGTAAGGTCTTTGAGTATTTACTCATTCCACGTAATCCCGGAAAGTTTACTCTTCCGAGTATTCAATTTGATTTTTTCAGCGCCAAACGTAAGTCCTATTACACTCAGGCTACAGATCCTATCTCTATTGAAGTTCTGCAGCCTTTACCCGGATCTCAGGCGACTTCTACCCAAGGAGCTTCAGTACCAGCAGCTCAAGGGAATCAGAAAATAGATCAAAAGAGCCATGTCTCGAGCATCAACCAAGATTCTCCACTCAAAGGGATTAAGCCGCCTCAAAGAGAGGACTTTACTGAGTTTTGGCATCCCTTGTGGAGAGTTTTTTACTGGGCATCCTCAGTGCTTTTTGCATTCTTCCTGATTATAGTGCTTAAGGATGCACTCAAACAAAATAAGCTTAAATTAGGATCTAGAGGTGAGGTTTCTCCTTGTGAGCAATCTGATGGTATTGGGGAGCTTCGAAGATTAAGAGAATCTCTGAGAAAAAAACAGATGATGGAAGATGAGCTGAGCTTAGTTTGCCAGCAGCTCTTTGATTTTCTGATGAGGGATTTGAATGAAAGACTTTCACTTCGTTCCCATTCCTTATCTAGAGCTGAATTAAGAGAATTGTTTCTACAAAATCCTAAAAGCTCAACTGAGGAGTGGACAGTGATTGAGCAAGTATTTGAATATCTTGATCAGATAAAATACAGTGGCTTGGTTCAGAAGGAAGAACTGCAGCAGAAAATAGAGGGATCGCTTGAGTTGTTGGAAAAGATCAAGAGAAGCGGATGAAATCACTGCTTAGATTTAAAATTGTAGGTCTTTTTGAGCTTGGAGTACATCGTGCTGGATTTGTTTTCTGAGCTCATCAACGCTGCTAAATTTTCGTTCTTCTCGGATTCTTTTCAGGAACTGGACTTCAATGGTACTTCCATACAGATCGATGTCTTGATCTAGAAGATGAGTTTCAACAAGCACGGGAAGTTCTGTTAGGGACTGAGGGTCATGAGCATGAAACGTGGGTCTTACTCCAACATTAGTGACGCTAGGGTAGCTTCTTTGCTGAATGTGAGTCCAAGACGTGTAAACCCCATAGGGAAGAGTAATTTTTTGATCAATTCTTAGATTTGCCGTGGGGAATCCAATCTGATGCCCTTTCCCATCGCCTTTAATCACAGGACCTTTGTAAGAAAAAGGCCTTCCTAGAAGAAGATTTGCTGCCTCAATTTGTCCATTCATTAAGTGATGGCGAATCTGAGAGCTTGAGACAATCTCTTCTCCAAGTCGATGAGCTGGAATGATGAGAAGCTCTACTCCTGACTTCTCACAAAAGGCCTTGAGTGTGTCGAGATGTCCATGACGGTCTTTACCGAATGCAAAGTCGTATCCTACGATGATAGCCTCTGCGTGAATTCTTTCTCTTAATACAGAGTTAAAAAACTCCTCAGGTTCAATTGAGGAAAATTCTCGGCTGAAAGGTTCTTCAATAGTAAAGTCCAATCCCAAGCGAGCCAGGAGTTCAAGTTTCTCATCATAGGTGGATAACAGCTGAGTCTTACGCTCCGGATGCAGAGCAATCTTTGGGTGAGGCTTGAACGTAAAAGCAATGCTTTGCCCTAACTTCTCCTTTGCCTTCTCTTTTGCAATCTCAATAATTTTTTGATGACCCAGGTGTACTCCATCAAAGTTTCCAATAGCAACAACCGGGTGAGTGAAGGTCTGGGAGAGAGTCTGATAGCCTTTGATTACTTTCATAGGACCTCACAATAAGAGATTTTAAGCTGAGGTGGTATCCTTCTTAAACGAATATCCGCAACGATCAATTTCTGCATCTTTTGTATCAAAGGGGTAGGTCATGCAGTTAGTAGGTCTTAAGTCTCCATAGACGCGGCAGTAGGCAAGGTTCTGTGCATCTTTTCCTAAAAAAGGGCACTTATAGATGAGTTCACAACACAAACCACAGCGATGGCATTCGCCTTGGCGATTTTCTGCGATTGATTTTTGAATGTAGCCAGGATTAAAGAGGCCCAAATAAAATCGTCGAAGCTTGCGAAGGAACTGACCCAAAAGGGATCGTTCAGTTACCTTTTTTTGGTACCAGGAATCTAAAGATTTACTTAAAGTCATTGTTCCCTTTAAGCCATAAAAGACGCCCTGCAGTCAAGAAAGGAGTAGCTTATGGCTTCATAGGTTTATATTCATATTGACTTTCTCAGTGGTAAAGATCAGTTTGAAATGGGGATTGTTGATAGATCCTATCATCAATTATACAGAATTTAACTTCTGGAGGGGATAGCTGCCATGGCTGCTAGAGGCGCACAAATCATTTCAATTGCGAACCAAAAAGGTGGAGTGGGTAAAACTACAACAACGATGAATCTAGGGGTGGCACTTGCTGAGATGAACCAGCGAGTCTTGCTGATCGATGGTGATCCTCAGGCTAATCTGACCAGCTATCTAGGGGTGACTCCTGGAGCACCCCCCTATGAAGACCTGCGAACTTTAGATGAAGTTTATCTCTCAAAGCGTGCATGGGATGATCAGATGAAATCTCTCTACATCACCGCCTGCTCTTCTGGGGTAGATCTTATTGCATCAGATAAGGCTCTTGCCGGAGTAGAGTACTATCTCTTTAGTCGGGCGGATCGAGAAGTGATCCTGGCTCGATTTCTCACAGCCCTGCAGAAAGACTATGATTTTATTCTCATTGATACGCCACCCAGTTTAAACTTGCTCACTTTAAATGCACTTTCAGCAAGTCGTTTTGTTCTCATTCCAGTTCAAGCAGAGTTTTTTAGTCTGGAGGGGATAGTGAAGATCCGAGAGATAGTGCATGAGGTTCATACGCGTTGGAATCCAAAACTTGAAATTTTAGGAGTACTCCCTACGCAGTATTCACAGAGAAGGAAGCTCACGCAGGAAGTGATTCAGGCGCTTCAGTCAGAGCTGGGTCCCTTACTTTTTGAATCCATGATTCACGACAATGCCTCCATTGCGGAAAGCTCTGGTCATGCTCAATCTGTCATTCATTACAATCGATCATCTAAGGGCGCTCAGGACTATCTGCTCGCGGCTCAAGAGCTCGTTAAGCGTTGCCGAATTTAGTTACTCTAGAATTCAACTCAAGAGGGGGATCTACTATGTCAGCAAGTCATTTAGGGCGTAACCCATTCCAAAAAAAAACACATCCATTCAAAAAAAGTGAGGCAGCAGATGAGGAGAATCACAAACCTCGTGCCAAGGATTCGAAGTCTGATTCATGGGTGAGGCGAATTTGTATCGAAGTTCCTTCTCGATCCTTTCTCTTTGTACTTAAAACCGCTCTTGAAGTGAAAAAAATTTTAGAGCGATAAAAAAAGAGCAGCCTCCTCCTTGAGAAAGCTGCTCTTTTTCAAGAGCTCAGAGCACCTCGGCCTTGCTTAGGTCATAAAGAGCATTTCTCTGTACTTAGGTAGCGGCCAGAAATCATCTGCAATCATGAATTCCATCTCATCGCTCAAGGACCGTAAGTCAGTCATAACCTGAGTGATCTGATAGGCCAGAAGATGGGCCTTCTCTTCTTCCGAGGAAAGAGTATCCAGTTTTTGGATCAGCTGCTCAAAAAGAGTTTTCTTTTCAAGAGTTCTGATCAGTGTCTGACTCAATCCCTGAAGGAGTTCTGCCTGAGGGGCAGGCACAGAGGCTGCTTGTGCAGCCACTACTCCTTGAGACAAGAAGCTGTGAAAAGCATAAGCAGTGGGGAGAATCTGAGTGTTAAGCATTGAGCGAAGGGTGTCCATCTCAATTTGGATGCTCTTGATATAGCGTTCAAGTCTGACATGGAACCTCGAGTGGACTTCAGCTTCTGAAAATACTCCAAGTCCTGTGAAGGCCTGAATTGAGGCTGGATTTTTGATCTCGGCTAAGGCTTCTGGCGTCTTGCGATGGTGAGGAATGCCTCTTCTTTCTGCTTCTTTAACCCACTCAGCTGAGTAATTATTTCCCTCAAATCGGATGTTCTTCGTAGTGCGAATTGCCTGGCGAATCACATCAAGAATCATGTTGTCGTGGTCTGTAGGGTTTTTTGCTGCCCCTCTTTCCTTAAGCTCTGCAATGAGCTCTGAGAACCCATCAGCTACAGCCGTATTGAGGATTGTGATTGGAAAAGCAGGAGATGCAGAAGCGCCCACGGCTCTGAACTCAAACTTATTCCCAGTGAAAGCAAAAGGTGAGGTACGGTTTCTATCCGTATTATCTTTCATGACTTCAGGTAACTGATTTACACCTAGCTTAAGTACTGTAGATTCAGCACTTTCTCCCTTTCCAAGTCCATTTTCCAAATCATTCAAGATTCTATTCAAAAGATCTCCCATAAATACAGAGATGATTGCAGGAGGAGCTTCATTTGCTCCTAATCGGTGTTCGTTCCCAGAGGAGGCAATCCCTGCTCTGAGGAGACCCGCGTGTTTATGAACACCCTTTAAGATTCCAGTAAGAATGAGTAGGAAACGAATATTCTGGCTTGGTGTTGCACCGGGATCTAAAAGATTTTCCCCGTGAAGTTTTGAGTTCTTGTCAGAAATTGAAAGAGACCAGTTGTTGTGCTTGCCACTTCCATTGATCCCAGCAAATGGTTTTTCATGAAGCAGTACAGAAAATCCATGCCTCATCGCAACCTTCCTTAATACTTCCATAGTGATTTGATTATGATCGATGGCGATGTTTGCCTCTTCAAAAATCGGAGCACATTCAAACTGATTAGGCGCAACTTCATTGTGTCTTGTTTTGATGGGCACACCTAACTTATAGAGGTCATACTCGACCTCACTCATAAACGCTTGGACTCGAGCAGGAATACTCCCAAAATAGTGATCTTCCAATTGCTGACCCTTAGGAGGTTGTCCTCCAACGAGAGTTCGCCCTGCCATCATTAAGTCGGGTCTCAGAGAATAAAATGCACGATCCACTAAGAAGTACTCTTGTTCAATTCCAAGAGTAGCTTGAATTTTAGAAATTCCTGAATATCCCAAAAATCCGAGCAGTTCGACCGCTTTCTCTGATAGAACCTCAAGGCTTCGGAGTAAGCCTGTTTTTTCATCTAAGCTATCCCCATGATAGCTTATAAAAACGGATGGAATACAAAGAGTCTTTCCATTGGTGTGTTCAACGATAAATACAGGGCTTGATGGATCCCAAGCAGTATAGCCTCTTGCTTCAAAAGTTGTTCTCATGCCTCCAGATGGAAAACTTGAGGCATCAGGCTCACTTTGGATGAGTTGAGACCCGGAGAACTTTTCAATAGGTTGATAATGTTCATCAAAGGTAATGAAAGCATCGTGCTTTTCTGCAGTGAGTCCCGTTTGAGGTTGAAACCAGTGACAAAAATGGGTAACTCCGCGAGATAAGGCCCAATCCCTAATAGCTAAAGCAATTGCATGTGCTGTAGTTCGATCTAAGGGATTGCCCTTCTCGATGGTTGAGATGAGATTAGAGTAAATCTCCTTGGGGAGTTCCTCCTTCATTTTTTTGAGATTAAACGTGTTGACCCCAAAGAACTCTGAAATTCTTAGCCTCTTTCCGTGCTCATCTCGAGGTGGATCAAATTTTCTGGGGGTTCGAGAATTAATTTCACTAATGACCTTAAATCGTGCTTGAGCTCCAGTGCCAAGATTCATGTCGTTCTCCTATGATTGAGGAAGGGTCTCAATGCCTCTTCCTCCTGGAGTTATATCGAAAACTCATGGATTTGGAAGAAGCTCAGACTAAAAATCAGAAAAAATCATAATCTTTCTCCTGATTCGATCATTCTGCACTTCTTTTTGGTTCAAGTTCCAAGAAGTGAGGTTCCTTGAAGCGGGAGCTAAAACATCTGCGCTAAATGGTCTATTAGCTGAGCGCTTTTTTTTGGAGTTCACGTTTGGGGATAGATCAGTCAGTGAGAGAGGGATGAAGAATAGAGAGTTGAGGATGAAGTGACTCGAGTTGTTATGATGGCATGAGATGATGAGGAAAAGCGAAGTGAGTTCTGTTGGTAGATCGAGTGCGGTCATGAGCTAGTAAACTCACTGGGTGATCATTAGGATTCAAATGGGAGTGGGTATTTTTTTCCCATCGGAAAGAATTTACCACATAGAACTCGAATCATTTTACATATGATAACTTTAAAAAAAATGGAGATTGTTCTGTAATTGACAAAGTGGCTGCTGAGATTCAACATAAGAAGAGAGTTGCCCTAAGGATGGGGAGTTTATGTCACGTCAATTTGCAGAGCTTTTATCGAAAGAAAAACTAATCACACCTGAGCATCTAAAGGAAGCTTTAGATCAAGCCGCACAGGGTAATAAAAGTCATGTGCGCTTTCTCATAGAAAAAAAGTATATTAATGAGAATAAAGTTGTAGTTTTCTTGAGTCAAAAATTCGGCTTACCTAGCGTAAATATATCAAAATTTGAAATCAAGCCTGAAGTCCTAAAGATGGTTCATCTGGAGATGGTAAGAAAGTATCAAGTTATCCCCATTCAGTATGCAAAAGATACCTTAGTTGTTGCGATTTGTGACTCCTTTACTTTGTCTAAGATAGAAGAACTAAAGTTTGCTCTTCGATGTAACGTTGAGCCTGTTGTGACGACCTACTCGATGTTTGATGCTGCGTTAAATAAGTATTACGGAAGCGCATCATTTTTCGGAGCTGCAATTGAATCTTTTCAAAAAGAGAAGACGCAGTCACCTGATTCCTCGGGATCAGAAATTGAGGTAGTTCAGGTTCATGACATTGATGCTGGATCTACAGAGCAAGATGCACCTGTAATTCAACTCGTGAATGGGATCTTAGCTGAAGCTGTACAGAAAAATGCGAGTGATATTCATGTAGAGGCTTATGAGAAGAGGAGTCGAGTGAGGCTTCGCGTTGACGGTGTTCTTCAGGAAGTAGTTCAGATTCCAGTTGAAATGAAACGAGCTGTAATTGCTCGATTCAAGATCATGAGTCGGATGGATATTGCTGAGTCAAGAATTCCTCAGGACGGTAGAATTAAGATTAAGATCGCAGGTAAGGATGTGGATTTTCGTGTGAACACGCTTCCTACTTTGTTTGGAGAAAAAGTTGTTCTCCGTATGTTGAGTAAGGGGAATCTACAGTTAGATCTTGTGAAGTTAGGCTTTCAAAATCAGCAGCTCGATGTATTTAGAAAAGGAATTAATGCACCAAATGGTATGGTGCTGGTCACTGGCCCTACGGGAAGCGGTAAGACAACCACTCTTTACTCTGCCCTCATTGAATTGAATCAAACGTCAGATAACTTATCTACTGCTGAAGATCCTGTGGAATACAACTTCGAAGGTATTAATCAGACTCAGGTCCATAAGGAAATTGGATTGACCTTTGCTAATGTGTTGAGAGCCCTGCTTCGTCAGGATCCAGATACGATTCTTGTAGGGGAAATTCGTGATTACGAAACTGCCGAGGTTGCGATTCAGGCAGCGCTTACAGGTCACTTGGTACTTTCCACTCTTCATACCAACGATGCAGTGAGTACAATTACACGATTAATGAATATGGGCGTTGAGCCTTTTCTGGTTGCCTCTGCACTGAATACAGTGGTTGCTCAGAGGCTCCTTCGAACGATCTGCTCGAAGTGCAAGGAGGAGCGGCCCATTCCAGTGGAAAAGTTAATTGAGATGGGTGTTCCGCAAGAGGAAGCATCTCAGATGAAGTGTTTTAAAGGTAAGGGTTGTTCGACCTGCAATCAATCTGGCTATAAGGGCCGCGTTGCAATCTACGAGGTATTTGATGTGAGTCAGCCCATTAAGTCAATGGTGTTAGCAGGGGCTTCTGTTCTTGATCTAAAGAAACAAGCGATGAGTGAAGGGATGAGATCTCTTCGGCAATCAGCATTCTCAAAAGTTGCTGAGGGCAGAACAACTCTAGAAGAGGCATTGTCGCTAACCATGGAGGGTTGAGATGGCAAAAGTAACGCTACCTGCATTACTGAAAGCGATGGTGGATCAAGGTGCTTCCGACCTTCATATCACTAACGGTGTGCCTCCTGAGTTTAGAATTCACGGTCGGATGGTGAAGGTGAAGATGGACCCTCTCACACCGCAGGACACCAAGGAGCTTTGTTATGGTGTTCTTTCGGATCACCAGAAGGCTGAATTTGAACGTGAAAATGAGCTAGATTTCTCTTTTGCTATAAAAGATGTTTCCCGCTTCCGAGGCAATATGTTTATTCAAAAGGGATCTGTTGCAGGAGTTTTTAGAAGGATTCCCATTGAGATTCCAGATTTTGATAAAATGAATCTGCCTGCAGTTCTTAAGAAAGTGATCAAGCGTCCCAATGGACTCGTTCTTGTCACTGGCCCTACGGGAAGCGGTAAATCAACCACTCTTGCTGCGCTTCTTGATATTTTGAATCGGGAAGAGCCCGGGCACATCATCACGGTTGAAGATCCGGTGGAGTTCATTCATCCCCATAAAGCATGCGTTGTGAATCAACGTGAGGTGGGTATGGATACGAAGACATTTCAGGCGGCATTAAAGCATATTCTACGTCAGGATCCTGATTATATTCTTGTTGGGGAGCTCAGAGATGAGGAAACGATTGAGATGGCCCTAACCATGGCAGAAACTGGGCACTTGGTGTTTGGTACTCTGCATACGAATAGTGCCGCTCAATCTATTAACCGTATCATCAATGTGTTCCCACCCCATCAACAGGGGCAGGTGAGACAAGTCCTCTCATTTACTCTTCAAGCCATCATGTCGCAGCAGCTGGTTACAAGCACAACGAATGGAAAAAGATTTCTGGCATACGAACTTCTTATCCCTTCAATGGCTATTCGAAACCTCATTCGAGAGGATAAGATTCATCAGATTTACTCAGCAATGCAAGTTGGGCAAGATGAGACAGGGATGGTGACGATGAATCAATGCCTGCTCAGTTTGGTGAAAAACGGTTCCATTGGAAGATCAGATGCCATGGAGTACAGCATGGCACCAGAGGAGCTCGACAAAATGATGAAGGTACAACAGAAGTAGCCTTAGGGGTATAAAGTGGCTGAATTTCAGTATGTCGGCATTAACAAGGATGGAAGACCTGTAAAGGGAAAACTAGAAGCTCCAGGATCTGCGGAGTTTAAGGTTGCTCTAAGAAATTTGGGTATTAGACCGCTCCAGATAAAAAAAATGTCTGACCCAAATTCTGTGTCGGGACTGAAATCACTGATGAAGTCGAATAAAATTGTACCTGTTGAGGCTGTGATTACAGCAACGAGGCAGCTTCAAGTTCTTATTGGTGCTGGAATTCCTCTTGTGCAAGGACTTGAGATGTTGACAGATCAGTCAGCCTCATTAGCTATGAAGCCTATTCTGATAGAAGTAAAAGAAAAGGTATCACAGGGCGCTTTTTTGTGGGAGACGCTCTCTCACTATCCGCTTGTTTTTCCAAAACTTTATGTGGCTTTGATTAAGGCGGGAGAGGCTTCTGGTTCTTTGGATCAAATGCTCAAGCGTTTATCAAGGTACCTTGAAGATTCTGATCGGACCAAAAAGCTGATTTCTGGAGCGATGATGTATCCAGTGATCGTGATCCTGATCGGATTGGCTGTAGTAACGGGTATGATTGTATTTGTTGTACCAAAATTCGAAGATATGCTCACTGGCGCAGGACAGGAGCTCCCCCTTCCAACTAAAGTTCTGATTGAAATTTCTCACTTTTTTGCACGTAATTACGTTCCTATCTTAGCAGTCACGTTTGTTTTTGTATTGAGTGTGGGGCGTTACCTGAAATCCGATGAGGGAAAAGCGCTCAAGGATCGCCTTACTTTCAAATTACCTATCTTTGGTGAGCTAGCCCAGAAGGGTGCGATTGCGCGTTTTACTCGCACGATGCAGACTCTATTAGCTTCTGGAGTTACACTCATTGATGCGGTGGATATTTGTAAGTCTACCCTTGATAATGTTGTTTTAGAAGAGAGTGTTGGAAAAATTCGATCTGAGATTGAAAAAGGTAAAACGATGGGGGTGGTCTTAAATAGTATTCCTATTTTCCCTAAGATGGTTGTGCAGATGGTGATGATTGGAGAGTCTACGGGTAACCTTGATCGGATGCTTGAAAAGGTCGCCGATCTTTATGAGGAAGAAGTGAGTATCATGGTGGGAGGTTTGGGAAAACTCATTGAGCCTATTGTGATCGTGGTACTTGGATCCATGGTTGGTGGAATTATGATTGCCATGTATCTGCCAATCTTCAAATTAAGTGGTGGAGTGGAGTAGTAGCCATGATTTTGGGCCAATCTAAAGCTGTACTTGAGCTGAATCAATTGATTAAGCAGGTTGCGCCTTCTAAGGCAAATGTCCTCATCATGGGCGAGAGTGGAACAGGTAAGGAGCTTGTTGCTCGCTCGATTCATGAACAAAGTCAAGTCTCAGGTATGCCCTTTGTGGCCGTGAATTGCGGAGCAATTGCTGAGAATTTAATTGAAAGTGAACTTTTTGGACATGTGAGAGGTAGTTTTACAGGGGCTATCTCAGATAAGATGGGGCTATTTCAAGCAGCTCATGGCGGAACTCTATTTCTAGATGAGGTGGGGGAGCTCCCCCTTCAGACTCAAGTGAAGTTGCTCAGAGCGATTCAGGAGCGAGCATTTAGGAAGCTTGGTGGTGTTGAGGACGTTCGCGTAGATGTAAGAATTGTATCGGCAACGAATTGTGATTTAGAAGAAGGTATTCGTATAGGTGCATTTAGAGAGGACCTATTCTACCGTCTCAATGTTATTATGATCAGGACTCCTGCCCTAAGGCACAGAGAGGGGGATGTACAGTACCTGGCAAAGCATTTTCTTCATAAGTTTGTAAAGATGAAATCACAGGGAATTGAAGAATTTACAGATGAGGTGCTTTCGCTTTTAGAATCTTATTCATGGCCTGGGAATGTTCGGGAACTAGAAAACACGATCGAAAGAGCTATTGCGCTGGAATCAAGTCATCAGATTACTGCAGCAGCGCTCCCAGATTCGATTCGCTATTCAAAGGTAAGTCATCATTCAGGAAGTGGTGAAGAGATGATTGCTCCTTCACTCAGTTCTCCAGGATTTAAGCTAGAGGCGGCTCTTTCTGTAGTTGAAAAATCCTATATTAAGTCTGCACTTCTGAGATCAAAGAACAGTGAGAAGGATGCAGCAAGAATCTTAGGAGTAACTCAGAAAAGCCTTAAGGAAGCTATGAAGAAATATAGGCTCTAAGAGCTAACTTAGAGTTGATCTTAAGTTGAATGATGGGGTATTTTAGGTTTTTTGGTTAACATAGCAGATGGTGAATTTTGCCTGACTTAAAAACATGCCTAAGCTATTTTTATGGTAATTTCAAAGAAATTGTAATTGAGCCTGTCCCAAAAATCATAAATATAGTTTTTGGAATGAGAACAAGAGGCATCCTAGGTCTAGGAATGCTTGGTAGGCACCAAATGATCTTTCATAACAATACTTGATTCTCCTGTAGCTCTTCAACCAACTGATGGTTCTCTCTACTTTCCATCTATGTTGAATGAGTAACTTTCTTTGAGAAGGGTTCAGCTGATCTAGGTGATATTTTCGTGGGTGAAAGATGGGCTTGTATCCATGAATAACTGCGGTCAGTTCTTGTCTTCCTCCGACGTACCCTTTGTCGCACAAAAGCCTAGTTTTTCTGTAAATTCCGTTATTTACTGGATTCTCAGCTAGGATGGAATCCAGTAGACTTGTATCATGTTTATTGGCAGAGCTAAGGATTGTCGCAAGCGGAGTTCCGTCTGAGTCTACCAGAAGTGAGAACTTTATGGCACGTTTGGGTCGGTATTGAGGGCTAATCAATGCGATAGTCTTTGGAAGAGAATGAGTGACGACTTGTGAGCCATCAACAATATGTACATCTCTCTTAATTTTTCCTCTCTTGTTCATGAAGGCAAGACAAAGTTTCCAAAGCTTCAGAAACAGGCCTGATTTGGCCCATTCTGTGAAATATCGGGGAACCGTGGATCGAGTGCCGTACTTGCGCGGAAGTGCTCTCCATTGGCAACCACTCCACACCAGATGGCAGATCCCTAGAAAAGCCCTTCTCAAATGAACTCTTGGACGACCTCTTCGCGCTACAGTTGTGCCCTGATAAGTGTTGATGAGTAACTGAAATTTCTTCCAAATGGATCGAGCTAGGTGTAAGATTTACATCGGGCGTTCTCTTTTTTTTTGGTTTAGTCACCTAAAAAGAAACGCCTTTTTTTTATAAATCAACTATCTTCTATTTTTGGGACAGGCTCATTTAATGAAAGTTAACTCTATTTAATTAGGAGTCAGGAACTCAGGAAGTTGAGTATACGATGAGGGTTTAGTGTGATTGTGATATTTGTTCATTACCATCATTATTCTCTTTAATTCAAAAAAAATTATATCTTGAGTTTTGGAATTCTTGATGCTGGCGAATATTTTTGATTTGAGCTAGAGATTTAGACGGAAAATATATTACGACTGCGCCAAAGTTATCAGATTAGAATTTTTGGCGCAGTCATACTGCTGAGTGATTATGTAGAGTGTTAAGTGCAAGGTAATCCAATAGAATAATTCTCGTATAAAAAACGAACCCTATTTTAAACGGGGCTGAAATTCTTTGGAGAAATAAGCGATTTAAAATAACCGCCCTATTTTTTAATTTAGGCCATTGACCGTATTACTAAGAACCTTATCTTGATTTATTGTCCAGACATCAGCATTAGTTGAATAGATGAACCCTTTGGCTGCTGCGGTAAATGTGTTATTTGTAAGTGCAGTAGGATTGAGATCACCTTCAGAAGGAGCGGGCACTGCTCCTACTTTTGCAGTTGATATAAAGTAGGAAGTTCCCTCACCAGTACCGGTTATAGCAGTTCCAGCTGAATTGGTACCAGTGCAGCCAGTGGTACCACTTACGGGCCAGCTTGTATGAGCGCAGGCCTGTTGACCATCTGGCCCGCAGCTACCACCACTAGCGGTGGCAGCAGAAAATCCAATGGTATAGTATGCTTTTCCGCGCGCGTTCTGTTGAAAACCCAAGTTACTTAAGCATGAACTGTAGCTATTTTGGTCCATAGTAAATGCCTTCTCCATGGAGAAGATTGAGGCGAGTTGAACTTTAGCCTCAGTTTGTCGCGCGCGCGCCTGGTACTTTTGAAAGTTTGGTACAGCTACCGATGCAAGCACACCGATAATTGCTACGACAACCATGAGCTCAACTAGAGAAAATCCTGAGCTTGATAAAACTGTGGTATCTAAAGCGGTATTAGTTTTTTTCATATTTAAAAATATCTCCCCAATAAAATCCTTAAATATTATATTTATTACTTAAATAATAATAATAATAATAATAATATCATGTTATTTCAAACAAAATCTATTTTGGTAAGCTACTGAAAAGGATATAATGAGCTATATTTAGCCATAATGATTGTAGAAGTTGGCTGTCATTATTCCAGAATGAGGAATGGGTTCTGTGTCAAAGCAAACTGGGTCAATCTTGGTGATTTCATTAATGGTTGGTTTAATTGGTCAAGATATTCTCGGGAGGAAGCTGGTCAATTTTAAGGTCGCGCAGTCTCACTCATATGAATTCAAAGGACATCCGCATAATCCAAAAGTATATCAGGTGTTATCATTCGGATATTTACCGTCAGTGATTGATTGGCGGTGGCTGAAAGTTTTGATGGATGCTCCGGTGTTTCAAAAGAAGCTGGAAGTGAAATCTCAGCTCTATTTCGATTTGAATCTCCTTGCTGATCTAGATGTGGATTTTCGGGATGTGTATGTTCATGGTGCTCATTTAGTGAGTCTTCTCTATTTTGACCCTGAAGGCGCCATTACACTGTTAAAAAGAGGAATAAGTACTCAAGAGATTCTTGATCTGCAGGGACAGTCAAGGATTTTGGCTGATCAATGGGAGAATCAATGGGAGATTCCGCTCCTTCTAGGGTATTTCTATTTTTTTGAAATGGACTCATTAGGTCAAGCAGCTGAATATATTCGGCGCGCTGGAATGGTGAAGGATAGTCCTCACTTTGTGAAGAGTCTCAGTCAAAAGTTATCTAAACCTTTAGGGAAATACGAGGTGGGATTGTCAGTTCTCAATTTATTATTGGGTTCTGCAAAGACGGCGAAACTTGAAGAGAAGTACAGCGTGAAAAAGTCTCATCTAGAGAAGGCTTATTTCATGGCCAAGGTTAATCTTGAGTTCTCTCAATTTAGGGCGGGCAAGCCCATGTCAGTGGAAAATGCTTGGAATGTTTATCCTGCCGGAAGAGAGGATCCATGGGGTGGGCGACTTTTCATAGATGGATCGGGGAGGATTCGCACAAGTACACCGTATGAGCCCGTTTTGGGTATTGAGTGAGTGTTTTTTGACTTTAAAAAAGAGGTAACTCCATGAGTATTGAAAAAGGGTTTGCAATAGAGGCAAGGGGCTTAAGTTACGGGTTTCGATCTGGATTTTGGTTAAAAAGAAAAGCTGTCGTTCATCACATCGATTTGGAAATTCCTGAAGGCCAGATTTTTGGTTTATTGGGGATGAATGGTGCAGGCAAGACGACGTTGATTCATTTGATCACTGGATTGAGGGCTCCTATTCAGGGGCAGGTAAATGTCTTTGGTTTTAAGGCTGATAGTTTAGAGGCAAGACGGCTCATTGGATTCTTGCCGGAACGACCCTATTTTCATGATTACCTTACCGGAGATCAGTTTTTAAGATTTCATGCGAGATTATCTGGTCTAGATCCCCACATAGAGGGCGAGAGGGTGAAAGAGGTCCTTCAGCAGGTTAAAATGTGGGGTGCGAAGGACAAGGATTTGAAGACTTACTCCAAGGGAATGCTTCAGAGAATTGGAATTGCTCAGGCATTGATTCATGATCCAAAGGTGTTAATTCTAGATGAGCCCATGAGTGGCCTGGATCCGATTGCAAGGCGGGAAATGAGGCAACTCATTATAGAGTTAGGTATTACAGGGCACACAGTACTTCTTACTTCCCACGTGATTTCAGATATAGAGGAAGTATGTTCACATGTAGCTATCTTAAGAAATGGGAGTATTTTAGAGAAGGGACCAATTGAAGAGTTTTTGGTTCATGGGAAATTGGAAGAGGGTATTGCACGGTGGTATAAAGGGGAGAGTACGGATGAGCTCTAGGGTTTCTCAGGTGTTGACATGGTTTCGTGTGGTGTTTGAATTATCTCGGGTGACTTTTCTTGATATTATTCGAGACAAGATTCTATATAATTCCCTTTTTTTTGCGCTGATTATTTTTGCTTTTGGGATTCTGGCGTCTCAATTTACAGTTTCTCATCCTGATAGAATGGTTTTAGATCTTGGTCTTGCAGGAGTGAGTTTGAGTCTTAATTTTTTGTCACTTCTGATGGGGGCTGGAATGCTTTCCAAGGAGATTGAGCGCCGAACTTTGTATGTAACTCTGAGCAGGCCTATTACGAGAATGCAGTTTATCTTAGGAAAATATTTAGGACTGGCTCAGATCATTTTTATGAATTGGATCTTTCTTTCTCTATCCTACACGAGCTTGCTGCTCTTTTTTCGAACTGAAAGTGATTTAATGACTCAGGCACTCGTAGTGGGTTTAGGGTTTGCATTTCTGGAAGCCCTTATCCTTGGAGCTGTTTCACTCTTATTTTCTACTTTTACGACAACTTCATTATCCGTGATGTTTTGTATTGGAGTTTATCTCATCGGAAAAAACATGACGGAGTTTCATTCGTTGATGAAACGCACTGATCGCACATTGTATAGGATTTTCTTTAAAGGAATCACGTTTTTCGTTCCTAACCTTGAGCAATACAGTTTAGGATCTCAGGTGACTTACGGTATTGCAGTACCCCAAGGGTTTATTCTCACTACAGTGCTCTATACGGGTGTTGTTATTTTGGTGTCTTTGAGTTTATCTGGATTAATTTTTAACCAAAGGGAGTTATAAGTGAATTTGATTCTGCCTCAAGAGCTTTCGTCACTCATAGCTATCTTGTTTGGATTGACTGTGGGGAGTTTTCTGAACGTTGTGATCGTGCGGCTTCCTCTTGGGCAGTCTATTGTTTCTCCCCGAAGTCGGTGTATGAGTTGCCAAACTCTCATCAGGTGGTGGGATAATATTCCATTATTAAGCTACTTGATCCTGAGAGGAAAATGCCGACAATGTCATACTCCTATTTCAGTGCGTTATCCTGTTGTGGAGGTATTGACTGCCTTATTGTTTTTAGTGTCTCAGCTGAAATATGGTTGGTCGCTTCAACTAGTAGTCAGAGACTGGGTGTTTTTATCTATTCTGATCGCGGTTACTTTTATTGACTTACAGCATCGCATTATACCTGATCAATTAAGTATTGGGGGTTGTTTATTTGGGCTGGCAACCTCTGGTTTAGGTTCTCAGCCGGGTTGGCTTCTCTCTATAGTGGGTGCAGTGTCTGGATTTTGTTTTTTCTATGTCTTAGCTTGGCTGTATTTTCGCTATAGAAAGAGGTTTGGTTTGGGCGGCGGAGATATTAAACTGCTTGCTGCTATTGGAGCATTTCTTGGGCCCGTAGGTGTTTTTGTTACTGTGCTGTTGAGCTCTGTTTCTGGTAGCCTTCTGGGAGTTGCTTGGGCTTTGAAGGATCGAAGAGGGCAACTCATGGGTTACAGTATTCCTTTTGGTCCTTTTTTGGTATTTGGTGCCCTTTATTACTACTTATTAGGCGAGACTTTATGGTTCCTATCCATGATTCAGATATAGCAGAAGAGCGTTGGTCTCAAGCAGAGTGGGAAAACTACGAGCTTTGGGAAAAGGTTGAGCTTCGAGTGAAGCGTCAAAAAAGGCTCTGGATTATTGCTACTGCTGGAGTTGTTTTAATTCTCTCAGCCCTTCCTACAGTATTTCAAAGGTGGGAGAAGTGGACGACTCGATCTTTAGCGCGTGAGCTTGCCGAAAAGATCAACCGCATGAAAACTTTTGCAAGTCTTGAACATACGCCCTTCCGATTAAAGATCATTCTGGGCAAAGACGGTCTTGAATATTCTATTGAGAAGTTAAAAGACTGTGCTGAGACTAGGGGACAAGTCATTGAAGCATCTCATCTTCATTCTCTCGGATCTCAATCTGCATATGCCTGGCTTACTTCCGAAAAAGGCTCAAGCTTAGGAGTTCCTGAGCTTGCGACAGAATTTTGTTATGATCCATTTCAGGGAGGAGATTATCCCAAAAATCCATCTCAGATAGTGGGGTTTGGAATTCTTCCAGTCAAAGATCTGTCGAATGATAGATTAGATAATCTGTCTATTGTACTTTTGACGGGTCCTTCTGGTGAAGTCACATTCGAATAGAGGCTTGAATAATTAGTTGATAGATCCTTTATGACTCTGTAAAATTTATACATATTAAGTGTATAAAGAGAGTAGAGTCTATGGCTAATCTTCCACCAAAATTGCAGGATTTTTTAAAGTCTCAGTTTCCCCTAGTGCTCTCGACTTTGGATAAGTTGAATCAACTCAAGACCAAAAAATCTAATACTACACCCGAGAAGGAATCTACTGTTGTTAAAGCTCTTGCGCCTACTCAGTCCAAGGCTAGCTTTTTTAACTTGATCAAATTTAAAATAATAGATGCATTAGGAAGTTATTCTGGGAGCAAGACCTTTGTAGGTATCAGTATTGGTACCTCTTCAATAAAAATTATAGAGTTGAGAAAGACTGGAAAAATATGGCATCTCGTACATTTTGGAGTGGTCAATCTGCCTGAGGACGTCATTGTTAATCGGGAGATTGTCAATCCTGTTGCTGTCATTGAAAATATTAAGGTATTAGTCAATCAGATTAAACTCAAAAATAAAGATGTCTGCACTTCCTTATCTGGAACATCACTGATCATTAAAAGAATGACTGTAAGTTCCGCCAATAAAAAGGAACTTCAGGATCAGGTCTTCTGGGAGGCAGAACAGTATCTCCCATTTGACGTTTCAGAAGTAGTCATGGACTTTCACATTTTGTCCCAGCTTAATGATAAGGAAACAGATGTCATCTTTGTTGCGGTGAAGAAAAGTGTCCTTGATGGGTATATGAAGTGCCTTTCTGACGCAGGCTTGAAACCTAAAATTGTTGATCTTGATTTCTTTGCTCTACAAAACTTAGTGGAAGCAAATTACCCCATGGATCCTAGTGAGGCCATTGCTGTTGTGGATATTGGGGCAAGCTCAATAAAGGTTGTCATCACGTCCGGTGGTATTCCTGTTTTTACGAAAGATACGGGTATTGGAGGCAAAAATTTAACTTCAGAAATTCAGAGAAACTTAAATCTAACCTTTGCTGATGCAGAGTCCTTAAAAATTTCAGGTGCTTCTTCAGGAGCTCTGCCCCAGGAAGTCGGAGACCTAATGCAAAATATGGCCGACAACCTTGCAATGGAGATCAAAAAAACCATAGACTTTTATCACGCCTCCTCTTCTGGTGCTCCTGTTACTTCAGTACTCCTCACTGGGGGGTGTGCAGGTATTCCAGGATTCTCAAAAATTGTTGAGGATACCGTGAGTCTGCCCTCTCAACTCATGAATCCATTTAATGTCATATCTTATGACCCTTCAGTTTTTACTCCTGAATATCTCAATGCAATTGCACCTATTGCTTCAATCCCCATTGGACTCGCATTAAGGGCAGGTGCTTCATGATCAAAATTAATCTTGCGACAAAAAAACAGTCATCGTTAGTTGCTGGAGCAGGAGAAAATAGCGTCTCAGTATTGCTTGCGAAGTTAGGTGTATCAAGCGCCAATGTAGACTCTTTAAAAGGTTTGCCGATTCGTCGTTTTATCGTTCCTCTAGCGATGTATCTTATTGCCGCTCAGTTTAGCGATATCTACAAGAAACAGCTATTAGATGAGTTGGATGTTGTTGTTGTGAAGGAAAAGGGAAAGGTGACTAAGCTTGAAGCAGAAGCTACAAAGCTTAAGGATTATGAGAGGTTCAAGTTAGGTTTAGAGGGTGATGAGGCTGTCATTCGAAAAAAGATGACAATAATTAACTCCTTACTCAAGGAAAGGGCTGTAAAGCTAAACCTTCTTATTGAGTTGTCTAAGGCTACTCCTGTTGATGTATGGTTTACTTCGGTTCATGAGTCTAACAATTTAATACAGATTAAAGGAAGAACTGAGAATTTTAACTCCCTTCCAGATTTTTTGTCCAATCTGTCTGGGGTTAAATTTATTCAGAGTGTTATCCTAAAGAATAGTTCTAAGCGGGAGTTGAAGCAGGCGGGTAACGACTCAACTCGAGGCAATGACTCTAGTAGCTTGAATGAAGGCGAATCCTCTGATTATGTAGAATTTGAAGTCGAAGCAGGAGAAAGGTCCTAACAAAGTGATTGATAGAATTAAATATATATTGGAGAAGATACCTGTTGCTTTGATCTTATTTCTGTCATTGTCTTACTTGGCATTTGATTATAATCAATTTCTCAATGATCCAGGATCTGATCTAAACCTTAAAAAAAAAGAGATTGATGATGTTCGGTCTATGCAGACAGGTTTAGAGAGAAAAATTGCGGATGTGAAGGAATTTGCAAAAAAAATCGAGTCTGTTCGCCAAGAGTTAGCAAATCTGATGAGTGAGTTTGATTCAGTTCGATCAGTATTGCCAGAGAAGGTAAATTTGGCATTTAGTATTAAGTCTGTAATCACAGAGGCTCAGAAATTAGGGTTATTGATTACAGCAATCAAGCCAGGAGTTTCAGAAAAAAAAGAACTGGTGAGTTACTATCCATTTGAGCTTGAATTTCAAGCTAACTATCAGCAATATTTGTCATTGCTCAATCGTATCCAGGAATTAGAGGAAGTGATTATGGTTAAGAATTTTCAGATTGAGTCAAAAGGTAGTAAGAATTCTAAATATGTTGAATTGAAGGGGAAAGTAGAATTGTTTGCTGTTGAGTATCACGGTGCTTCGCTTTCGTCCAATTCGAGTTCTTCTGAAGGTAGCCATGCTAAAGATGGCTCAGTGGTAAAGAATAGCATGGGAGGCACCTGATGAGGGTTCGTATTGCCTCTTTTATTTTGATTTGTTTTTTATTTGGCTGGATCTCAAGGGCTGAGGAAATCAGACAAGGCTTGAAGGGGTCTTCTGTTCCATTAAAATCAAGTCAGGCTGAGGAGCTTGTGAAAATTAGAGATCCTTTTAAACGCTTAGGCGAAAATACTGAGTCTAGTGGTTCAGAGACTATTTCAGAATTGGAAAAGTTCTCAGTGACTGAATTGAAGTTAATCGGAATTATAACAGGAGGGTCAAACATAAAGGCAATGTTATCTACACCTCTTGGAGATACTTATACAGTAGGACTCAATACTCTTGTTGGAAATAAGGGTGGAATTGTAGAGAAAATTACGAATAGAGGGATTCGAATTAGGGAGAAGTTTATTAATATTCGAGGAGAAAAAGATTTCAATATTACAGATTTAAAAATTGCTCCCGTGGTACAAGCTAAGTCAGGCACTCGCCGAGAGGGCAAATCTGAATCGACGGGTATTGCTAATGATTTAGAGCAATCTAATGGCTCATCAAATTCGGGAAGGAACCAGACGGGATCCTAGGGTCATGCTCACAGTTGGACAACAACTGGTGGTTATGATCATAATCCAAATCATGATCTTTAGAGTCAGTGTGCTTTTAATTGGTTCGTTGGTTTGAATTATTCTCTTGAGAGTTCTTTATTGTTGAAGAATTGAGATATTAGTTTCTCAGCGAAGTGAACAGATAGAGATTATAAATTAGTTTCTGGGGGGTTTATGAAGAGGATTTTGCGGCAGAGATGGGTGGTTGGGATATCATCACTGGTTTCATTGAGTGTCTATCTGGCTCTAATCTCTGTGCCAGTATATTCTGCTGATGACCTAATAGGGGCTCAGAGTAAATTAGATGATTTTCTTGCAAGTCGAACCATGCAGAAGTTCACAGGAACTCCAGTGAATATTAACGTGAGAGATGTGGACGTTAAAGATATTATTAGGCTGATTTCAGACTCTAGTGGTTTTAATGTGGTAGTGGGGGAGGATGTGAAGGGTAAGCTCACTCTTTCTTTGATGGGGGTCCCTTGGGATCAGGCTCTTGATGTAGTTTTGCGCTCGGCTCAGTTGGGTGCAGAGCGGAATGATAGTGTTTTGAGAGTAGTGACCTTGAATACTCTTACGACTGAAAAGCAAAAGGAAATAGATTTAAAAAGGACCGAACTTCTGAGTGCTCGTCGGGTTACTCGCGTGTTTCCGATCAGTTATGCAGATTTAACTGAGATTCAAGGTGTTTTAAAAGCTTACATTACGGCACAGGCATCGGTTTCAGGAATAGGTGGATCTAGTGGTGCTAGTGCATTAGTTCAGATTGATCCGAGGACAAATAGTATTATCATCTTTGATCTGCCCGAGAATGTGGAGCGAATGAAGAAGTTAATTGAACTTTTAGATACTCAGACTCCACAAGTCTTGATTGAGGCAAAAATTGTCGAAGCCTCCGAGCAGTTTGCAAAAAATATTTCGGGAAGTATAGGTATTGGCTCCGGTCTAAATTCGGGAAGTGTGCAGAGCATTTTGAGTACAAACGGGGGTAATGCAGGGGACGCTCTGTTAGGAGGTGTTTTTCAGAATGGAGCTGATGTTGGAAAGGGATCTATTACAGGCTCAACATTTGGAATATCTCCTCAGTTTAGTGTTTTTGGAGGAGCTAGGCTGAATGCACTTCTCAGCTTTGGGGAAAATGATCAGCAGCTCAAGGTCGTAGCTTCACCTAAAACTGTAGTTCTTCATAAACAGAAGGCAACTATCACTGAGGGTACTCCCGTACTTTTACCTGGAGCAACCTCTATTGTAGGGGGTGCATCAGTGAATCAGCCTACAGTGGGTTCTGCCAATATTAATCTTGATGTGACTCCCACCGTGACAAATGATGGTAATGTGTTGTTGAAGGTTGATGTTTCAAAAGATGTGCCTCAGACTTTTGCTGGACAAACAGCTCAAACAGGTATTGCAAAGCGAAATATGACCACTCAGGTGATTGTCGAGAGTGGTAGTACTTTAGTGATGGGGGGGATGTACAACCTAGAACAAAGAGAAAACTCCGGAGGTTTTCCTTTCTTGAGAAAGATACCCATACTAGGCGTTTTATTTGGTTCAGAGCAGGAGTCTACAAAAAGGTCAGAAATTTTCTTCTTCATTACGCCACGCGTTTTAAATCCTAGAGATGCGGGTATTAATCGGGGTAATACTTGACCTTATGCTGCCAAAAAATTTTCCCTACTCTCCCATGATTTATCGATATCTGAAAAAGTATCATGAGGATCCAACCTCTCGAGTCTTTGCGCCACTAGCTGAGGCATATCGTAAGGCTGGTTTGATTGAGGAGGCTCTTGTTGTTGCTCGTACTGGAAAGAAACTGCATCCAGATTTTCTGGGGGGTAGGGTTGTTCTGGCTCGAGTCTTGTTTGATCAGAAACTCTATATAGAGGTCATTGAAGAGCTTGAGTCTGTAATTCAGAATGCGCCAGATAATCTCGTAGCCCAGAGATTAGTGGCTGAGTCTCATCTAATGCTAGGTCATGTACCGAATGCTCTACAGTCATTCAAAATGCTCCTTTACTTCTGTCCTCAAGATTCTGAGCTTAATCAGATTGTTCAAGAATTAGAAGATCAAGCCTACCAGAAGGGTCTTTTGCCATTAAGAACTGATGTTAGTCCTGCTCATGGCGCCTTTAGTGTCGTTCCAGCGCAAGGAGTGATTCAGAACTCCCCGGAAGTGAAGCAAGCTCATAAAATTAATAAGGTTGAACGGCTTCAGCAGCTTCTTCAGAAAATAGAACGCTATCGAATTTTAATCCAGTTTTCCGATTCCGAACGTTGACACGATTGTCTGCCTCGGGTACCAATGAGGCATGTACGCTACGAATCAGTTTAGAAAAGGTCTCAAAGTTGAGATAGAAGGCATTCCTTATGAAATTGTGGATTTTCAGCATGTAAGTCCAGGAAAAGGAAGGGCTTTTACTCGTACTAAGCTTAAGAATATGCTCAATCAGAACGTGATTGAACGTACCATTACTTCTGGCGATAAGCTCGATCGTGCCAATACTGAAGAGAAAGAAATGCAATTTCTCTATAAGGATGCTGAAGGCTATCATTTCATGAACAATGCTAACTACGAACAAGTAGCATTGAGCGAAGAGCAACTAGGCCAAGGTAAAGATTTTTTACAAGAAAACCTAGTGATTAAGGTGATGTACTTTAATGAGCGCCCAATTGGGGTAGAATTACCAACATTTGTTGTTCTCAAGATTGCTCAAACTGAACCCTCATTTCGTGGAGACACAGTGACAGGGGGTACAAAGCCAGCTGTTCTTGAAACCGGTGCTACAGTCAGTGTTCCCTTTCATCTTAAAGAAGGGGATCTCATTAAGGTAGACACACGAGATTATACCTACGTTGAAAAGGCGAATAAATAACGTGTCAAAATCTAAAGCATCAAATTCAAGATCGAGCAACAAAGACAATACCCCAAAAGATCTTCTGCATCTGGAGAAGATTTTTGAATTGATGGAAAAACATGAGGTTTGCGAATTTGAGTGGGAGAGAAAGGGTGAGCGTCTGAAACTCAAGACGAAGCACTCTGCAGCTCCGTCTCAGGTTCAGATGGATGTTCCATCTCTAGCGGCGATGGCAACCTACAGAACCTCGACATTAGGCTTGGATCATTTAATGAGTGATCAGCTCAAAGTAGCTCCTGTTGCCCATACAGTGGCCCATGAGACATCGGCGAAGCCTGCTGCGGTGAGTAGAAATCAAAAACAGGTAGTGTCTCCTTTTGTGGGCACCTTTTATCGATCTCCTTCACCGGATTCAGATCCTTATGTTAAGGAGGGTCAAGTTGTGAAGCGAGGCGACGTGTTGTGTATCGTGGAAGCTATGAAGCTCATGAATGAGATTGAGGCCGAGTTTTCAGGTAAAATCATCTCTTCATTAGTTGAAAATGGACAACCGGTGGAATTTGGTGAACCTCTCTACATCATTGAGCCAGAACAATGAATCAATCCCCATTCCGGGGGAGGGATTAAATATGGCAACTCAGTTTTCACTTTTTCGTAAGGTCCTGATTGCAAATCGGGGCGAAATTGCTTTGCGAGTGATCCGTGCATGCCGTGAGTTAGGAATTGCAACTGTAGCTGTTTATTCAACTGCAGATGAGGATTCTTTGCACGTCAAGTTAGCAGATGAAGCAGTGTGTATTGGGCCTCCTCAATCTAAGCTGAGTTATCTGAATATCGCAAATATTCTCTCTGCCGCAGACATCTCAGATGCGGATGCCATTCATCCTGGTTATGGTTTTTTATCTGAGAATGCTGAATTTGCCCGCTTGTGCAGGGAATGTAATATTACCTTTATCGGACCTACCCCTGCAAATATCCAGGCGATGGGCGAGAAGACTCAGGCAAGAGCAATTGCTCGTGCTGCTGGGGTTCCTCTTCTTCCAGGGACATTATCTGCAGTACCTGATGCAGACTCTGCCTTAATTGAGGCTGAAAAAATTGGATTTCCCGTAATATTGAAAGCAGCTGCTGGGGGCGGAGGACGTGGAATTCATATCGTCTATGACCCTCATCAGCTAAAGAATGCTTTTGAAAAGGCGAGTGCAGAGGCTGCCGCTGCATTTGGTAATCCAGCCATGTATCTAGAAAAGTATTGTGAGAACCCACGGCATGTAGAGATTCAGGTTTTGTGTGACAAGTATGGTCATCGGATTGCCTTAGGTGAGCGTGACTGCACCATTCAGAGAAGACATCAAAAGTTAGTGGAAGAGAGCCCGAGTCCAATTCTTGACTCAAAAGTTAGAGATGAAATGTGTGCAGCAGCTTTGAGGCTCTGCTCTGCAGTTAATTATGAGAATGTGGGTACGGTAGAGTTTTTGGTCGATAACAAAGATAAGAAGTTTTACTTCATGGAAATGAACACTCGCATTCAGGTTGAGCATCCTGTAACGGAGATGGTTACAGGGATAGACTTGATTAAAGAGCAGATTTTTGCCGCAGCTGGCCGGCCGCTTAAGATTAAACAGTCAGATATAAAGATCCAGTCTCATTCCATTGAGTGTCGGATCAATGCTGAGGACCCAGAGAAGTTTTCACCTTCACCAGGTAAGATCACTGGTTTGCACGTACCTGGCGGATATGGTGTTCGTGTAGACTCCTTTGTCTATGATCAATACAAGGTAGTTCCCTTTTATGATTCAATGATTGGAAAACTCATTGTTCATGCGCCTACACGTGATGAGGCCATTGCCAAGATGCGTCAAGCTTTGGATGAGTTTGTGGTGGAAGGGATTAAGACTAATGTTTCCTTTCACAAGAAGATCATGGCGAGTAAGAAATTTAAAGACGCTGATTATGACACTCACTTTTTGGAGGAGTTTCTTTCAAAAAGTGAGTAATATTAATCAGTTTAATGGATCAAAATAGAGATAAGTCAAAAATTGATTTAGGCGAAGATCTTCTTCAAAAAGTAGCCCCAGTTTCTACTGAGTTTTTGGCTGAGGGCACAATTGAGGATATTTTTCAATCGGCTCGAATTTTGATGCAAGAAGGCTTTGTCTCTGATGCAAAAAGCGAACTCCGGAAGATTTTGATCAGAAATCCAGAGTTTTTAGAGGCTCAAAAGTTGCTTCAGCAGATCAGTGAAACTGAGCTCAAAAACGCCCTAGAGGGTCAACCCATAAGACCTACTTTCACCTCTTCCTCCTTACAGCACACGACTGGGGATACTCAGGAGCTCATGCAAAGGCTTGACCAGGAACTTGAGTTAGGAATTTTTGCTGATACTCCTCCTTCCGTAAAACTGAGTCGTTTTTCATTATTTAGTGATCAGGAATTACTTCAAGAGTATATTTTAACCCTGGAAAAGGAGCTTGCACAGGCAAGCCCAAGGGACTGGATTGATCTGGGTGTTGGTTTTTTAGAGATGGAACTTTCGATGATTGCTATCCGTCTTTTTTCAGGAGCTCAGAAGCGATTAGAAGGATGGGAGGACTCTCAGAGTCAGGAACTTAATTTGTCTGCAACATCCCTTTTAGCATTAGCTTTGTTACAAGAAGGGAAACCCTATGAGGCTTACTCAGAGATTCAGCCGTTGCTTCATGATTTGGATATTCCCCTAGATAGAAAAGTTGAACTTTATTACTTGGTGGGCAGAGCCTTTGAGTCCTTGAGAAAGTTTCAAATGGCTCAGGAGTTTTATAGCCAAGTGATTAAAATTGACCCAAAATATAGAGATACAAGCGATCGTATACAAAAAGATAGGATGATTTAGGCGAGAGTTATGCTCAGGCGGCCCTTACTTGCTTTTAGCTTCATAGTAGGAACGCTCATCTTCGGGGCGCTTTGGTTTATTCAAAGCCCTCAATTTGCTAAGATTGTTAAAGAAGTCGTTTCGACGCACCTTCCCAAAGATCTTGGAATAGAAGGGGACTTTAAAGAGTTTTCAGTCCAATTATTTCCTCCAGCTGTATCAGTGAAAGAACCCAAAGTTTGGATTAAGGCTAGAAATCCCTTAGGTCTGCCCGCAGGTTCTTCTGTTCAGGCGGCTCGCATTGATTTTAGGTTTCTCCCTCTACAGATTTTATCTGGCGATATTTGGGTTCATGAGGTGGCTATTCTTCAAGGTAAGTTTAAGTTGTTCCTTGGAAACCCGGCCCTTCAAACCCGATCTTTGGGGGATAAAAAAAAGTTCAGTTTGAATTGGGATGAGCTTTTTCAAGTTCATGCTGAAAGTATTTCACTCAAGGATACGCAGCTAGAGCTTGAGTTTTTAGGCGAGGACTCAAAGACTCAAAAAACCATGAGAGCAACAGCTTATCAGCTCAAGATTGCTCAAAAATCAAGTAAAGGTGGCTTGGGATATGCCCTACAGCTTGATGTGGGGCAGCTTGAAGGGAGTTATCTCAAGGACCTTTCGCTACCTGATCAGATAGACCGAGTGAGTGGCCTCGCTTTTTTGAATCCTCGAGGTCTCAAAATCGATGAGCTATTATTTACAAAGAGAGGAGTCGCTCTTTCCACTCGAGGAGAGATCAAGGGAGACTTGGTTAATCTAGAGAACGGAGTCGATGCAGAAGTTCAATTCAAACTGCAGGGTGAGCTTTCCTCTATTGTTCAGATTCTAGGTGTGAATTCCCTCGAAAAATCGCCCTCCGTTCAAGGGGTAGTGGATATTGATGGGAATCTAAATGGAAATTTAGCTCATCCTGAGGATCAGCTTCAACTGATGGGAAAACTCAATGTTCGTGACTTTTCTTTCATGGGATGGTCAGGAGATCTTCTACAGATAGATGCAGGTTGGAAATCCGCTCCAGGAGGTGGAGAAGTGAGTTTCAACCAAGGCCTAATCTTTGCCGGTTTGAAGGATCGAGTTCTTGGAGAAAAAGTAGCCCATGGTGGAAGAATTGAGATTGGAAAATTCAACTGGAAGTTCAAATCAAAAAATCCCATTTTAGTTCCGTTAAAGATTGATCATGCTCATATTCATTGGTTAGTGGGAGAGTCTGCTTCATCTATTTACCCATTAGACTTTAGAATTAATGGAGAAACTGATGTTTCCTTTACTCCTCCCAGTGCTCAGCAATCTTGGAGACTTCATGCAAGTCTGAAGAACTGGGTAGAGGATTTTCAACTCGATAATCAAAAGCTGGGACAGAAAAAGCCTTTGAGAAAAATCTTTGATATTCCTCGAATTAATCTTAACGGTACAGTTACGGTTGATCAAAAGGGAGTGTATCCCAAGGATCTACAGCTTAAAATTGCTCAAACAGAGCTTAATTTAAAAGGTAAGATTGATTTTAAAACCGGATTAGATCTGTTTGCTCAAGGTTCACTTAGGCTAGATGATCTTGGTGAAATTGCAGAAATTCCTTCTCGGGGCATGGGTCCAGCACAAGTCTTTGTTCATGGTCCCTTCAGCTCAGTTCTTGTAGATGTAGACGTAGACTTAAAAGAAGCTTTCTACGTGAATTTATTTTTGGGTGCCCTAAAAGGAAGGATTACATGGGATGACGACAAGAACTTTCTCTACATCCGCCAGGCTAAACTCCAAGCAGATGAAACCCTTTATTCAGTCGATGGGCATTTAGATTTAGGTTGGAACGAAAAAATTGAGCTTGATGCAACTATTTCACAAGGGAACTTAAAGAACATCTCACAGATCACACAAAACTTGACTGATCAAGCCCAGTTTTTTCAGGATACCTTGTACGGGCCTGTGCAGGGAGATGTAAAGATCCGAGGTGGCTTAGGTGCTCATGACTTGAAGGTGCTGGTCGATCTTCATGGAAAAAATTGGGAGTACATGAAGGAAAGATTCAGAACGGCAAAGCTCACAGGAGGGTATGATCAAGGCAGGCTTTTTGCTGATTCTTTTAATTTTGAGAAGAGGGATGGTTCGATTCAAGGGAGATTTTCATACGATTTGAACAAGAAAGTTTACTCTTGGAAAGTCAATACTCAAAATTTAGATTTAAGTGAGTTCGATGCTCTAGCTCGCCTCAATGTTCCAGTTCGGTCTAAGATCGACTTTCAATCCTCAGGTCAAGGAGAGCTTGAATCTTTAGAAGCGTCAGCAGAGTTGAGTTTAAGAGATACTTACTTTCACGGAAAATCCACTCCTTCTTCATATATTTCCATGAGCTCTGGGAATGGAGAAGTGTCTTTACACGGCGTTGTGTTTGGAGGTCAGGCTTTAGTTGATGGAAGCTACAACTGGGATGATAAGCTCCCTAGTGTTTTACAGCTTGAGTTAAAACACTTTGACTTTTCTCCTGCATTCTTGTTTTTCAATAAATCTTTAGTTCAAGATCCTGAGTTTGCTGCAAGATTAACAGGGGGAGCTTCATTAAAGGTTTTTCCTCATCAAGATGGACTAGCGCACGGGAGTTTTTCGTTAAGCGAACTCATTTTATCAAAAAAGAATTTAAAGCTAGAATTAGATGAGCCAATTAAAGCGACGATTCAAGAGGGCAATTTCAAGATTCCTCATTTTGTTTTAAAAAGTAAGGAAGGTAACTTAGAAGGTCGTTTAGAGAACTCAAAAGTAGGCGTTAGGGGTGAGCTCTCAGGAACGGCTGAGAATGCCGTTGTGCAGTTTTTCACAGGTGCAATTAGTCAGATCAATGGGGTCTCCTCTCTTCAGTTTGCGCTATCAGGCAGACATCAGCAGCCGAAAGCCACTGGAAGAGTTAATCTTAGAATCGGGCAAGTTGTTTTAGATTCTTTTGATTCTAGTTTTGAGAACATCAGCGGAGAGATTCAGTTAAAAGAAAACCAATGGTTCATGAATCGGATCTCCTCAGAACTGGGTGGAGGGCGTCTTAATCTAGACGGAACCCTCACTCAGCTTTCTCATCAAAAAACTGAGGTGAGTATTCATGGGGCTTTGAAGGATGCTAGAATTAAGGTCGCTCCATTTCAGTATGTCAAGCTCAGTGGAGGAGTTCATTTGCATGGATCAGAGGCCCCCTACGCACTCGATGGTCGCTTAATCGTTCATTCCGCTTTGTCTCGAGAGAAAATGCTGAGTTCAAAAAAAGGGTCTGACACTTCCAAAACAATCCAACAGCTTCCCTTACCCTCTGAACAGGGTGGAACTCAGAAGAGTATGGTGAGTCTCAATCTGGACGTGGAGGCACCTCAGGGGATTTATTTTCAGAATGATCTTTTTAGGGATTTACAAGCCAGAGCGAAGCTAAAGCTCACGAATACTGTAGATGCACCTCGAATTCTTGGCAAAGCAGAAGTGATTCAAGGAAAGCTTGTTTTTAAAGATCATGTCTTTCAAGTTCGCTCAGGATCAGCAGTTTTTGATAGTCTGACATCAAGCAATCCTTCTTTTGATCTGGTGGCCAGTACTGAAGTGAATAATATTAAAATTCAGCTCTTTGCTTCGGGGAAAAAGAACGATATTCGAGTTGAGTTATCATCCAATCCGCCTATGCCTGAATCTGATCTATTTGCCTTATTAGCTTTAGGAGTCACTTCTGCGGATGCAAAAAAATTAGATGCAGCCTCTTTAACGGCTATTCAACAGGGAGAAGCAGCTTCTTTGCTTTTTCATTCACTCGATGTCAGTCGTGATATTGAGGAAAAAACAGGATTTCAAGTGGGCCTAGATGAGGCAGTGAATCGACAACAAGGTGTTAGTGCATTTAGAATGCAAGGTGATGTGGCTGCTGCACCCCAGATTAAGATTCGGAGGAGGTTGGGTAAGCGCTTAAGCGTCTCTGCAGGTACGACAGTAGGGATTGGGACGAGTAAGGCCAATCAGTTTACGATTGATTATTCAGTAAACCCTGATCTCTCCGTGATTGGAGTCTACAATAACTTTACTAGCTACAGTACTGGCGATATTCAGCCCTACCCCACATCAGTAGGTCTGGATTTGAAGTTTCTCAAGAGGTTTAAGTAGCTCTATGGTGAACCTAGCTCTTTTACTTCTCTGTTTTCTGTCTCATTCTTCATTATCTTGGGCGGGTGTCCAGCAAGTACAGGAAGTGAATATCCATCAAAGCTCATCTCTGATTTTAGATCGAATCGATATTCAGGGCGTGAAAGCCGTGAGCTCTAATGTGATCGAAGGAGGTCTCGAGCTTTTACCTGGAGATCGATTAAACCAACAAAAAATAGAGTCCTCTCGAAAAAATTTAATTAAAATCTATCAAGATCATGGCTACGAGGATGCTTCCGTAGAGGTGAGAGTTTTTAAGGAAAAATTAAAACAACCAGGGAGTCAAGAAGTTGTCCTCGAAATAAGGGTGAAAGAGGGTCAAGCAAGCCGCGTGGCTGCTGTTGAGGTCAATCTCAGTGGAGCTGATCGAGTTGATCTTAAAGGTCTGAAGAGTAAGGAACTTAAAGATTTACATCTTTTAGTGCCGATCCATGTCGGTGATGCTTTGGATCAAGATAATGTTTCAGATGGAAAAAAAGCGATTCAGGATAAGCTTTCTTCCTTGGATTATGTGGGGTCTTCGATTCTAGCAGTTCAGGTGATTCCTTCTCATGAACCTCAATCAGTAGATCCTTCAAAAAGTGATCTCTCCTCAACAAGGTGGGTTAAGCTTCAGTATCAGATTAAATTAGGTGAAAAGGTTTGGTTTGGCTTTCAAGGTCAATCCTTTTTGACATGGGCCGAACTGAATCGAGTTGTTGATGATCAGAAGGCCATAGGTCTAGGTCAAGATTATATGGAGACCTTGCGAAGAAGAATTGAGGAGGAGTATCGCTCTCAAGGTTTTTTTTATGCGCGCGTTGAAGCAATCAGTGCGAGTCTCCCAGGAAGACTAGAACAAAGAGTAACGTTTTTAATATCGGAAGGTCCTAGAGCTCGTATTGAATCCATTGAATTTGATGGCAACATGAACTTTATCTCTAGGCAGCTCAGAGATCTATTTTATTCGAAAGCCTCCTCTGTCATTCAGAATCAGATCTTCGTTGAGAAGGAAGTTCAAAAAGCAGGGGAGTTATTGATCGATATACTCAAAGAGCAGGGATACTTAGGTGCAAAACTGGTTACGATTCATAGTGTTTTTCCGGAAGTGATTAAGCCTAAATCGTCTCAGGTACCTGTACGAGTGACTCTCTACTTATATGAGGGCGAGCAAACGAAGGTTACTCAATTTAGAGTTGAGGGTTTAAATCATTTTAGCTTTCAAGACATTGCTCCTGTATTTAAAGTTCATGAGGGAGATCCTCTCAATCTTTTTGAGCTTTCTAAGAACTTAGAAGAATTAAAATCTTTTTACAGATCTCAAGGCTATCTTGACTTCCAGATCCTTAATGAGGGTTCTGAGGATATTATTGTCTACTCCCGCGAGCATCGAAATGCTGAGATCCATCTCAAGATCAATGAAGGGGTATTGTCACGGGTTAGTCGAATTGAAATCAAGGGAGTTGCTAGGACACAAGAGTCAGTCATTCTTGATCAGCTTCTATTTAAAGTGAATGATATTCTCACTGAGAATAACTTAATTGAGACGGAACGGAATCTCAGAAGGTTAGGGATTTTTTCTTCCTTAAATATGCGTTTAGTCAGTGATCCAGGACATGAGGGCTCAAAAGCAGTAGTGATCAAGGTTCAGGAAGCTGATCGGGGAGCGCTGACCTGGGGTCCTGGATTAAGGACTGACCTAGGGATAAGAGCCTTTAGTCAGCTCTCCTATATGAACCTTTGGGGTAGGAATCATACGGTTGCAATCAGTTTAAATTTCAATCGGCGTTTTTATAACTATCATTTTCCTGAAGTCCAAGGTCAGCTCAGCTACATCTGGCCAAAATTTGCATCTGTTCAGGGACTTGTTTATAAGCCGTCTTTGACGGGTGGGAGAACACAGTACTTTGATTTTGCTGCTGAAACTTTTACTCTAGCCTCGACCTGGGAGAAGCCTTTAGTTAAGAATTCCCATCTATTGGGAAGTTTTACCTACACTTTGGAGAGTACTCATCAGTTTAATTCTAACCTCGTATCCGACAATCAGACCTACAGGATAGGAACGGTAACGCCGCGATTAACATTGGATCTTAGAGACAGCGCTTTGTCGCCTAATCGCGGGTTCTATACAACCGTATGGGCTGATTTTGCTTTTCCAATGTTAGGGTCAGGTAGTGTGGCGGGTTTGAATGGACAATCCTACTCTATTTCCTATTATCGTGCACAGTTGAGGGCAGATTACCATCTCCCTCTTTTTAATCGGTTTTTCTGGTATTTTAGTTTGAGATCCGGATATGAAAAGACCACTCAAAACATTCAGCCTGGAGATACAACAACAAGTCTGATTCCTTTGATTAAGCAATTTGCCTTGGGCGGTATTGCGAGTCTAAGAGGTTATCGCGAGCTAGAGCTCAATTATCAGAGTCAGAACATTCCTATTCAAAATAGTTTATCCTACATCAATTATCGAACTCAACTTGATTACGCTTTCTCGGATGCCGTTCGATTCGGGGTTTTTATGGATGCGGCAAATCTTCTGATTGATCAGTACTCCTTTGGAAGGCTCTATTATACGACAGGTGCAGGTCTGCATATACAAACGCCTGTTGGTCCAGTGAACCTAGATTGGGGTTTTAAATTGAATCAAAACCCGAACTCTCTTGAAAGTAATTTTGTTCATTTTTCAGTGGGCGTCATTTAATAATCCTTTTCCTTGTGAAAAAGGGGTTGACTTCAACTTTAAGGTCCTGTAATTCCAGATTTCTATGTTGCAGCAAAAGTCTTATCAGGCGAAGCAGTACGGTCCACACTTTTTTGAAACCAAGGGTCCAAATGCCCCTAAGTGGTATGTAGTTGATGCGAAAGACCAAGTCGTTGGAAGAATCGCGACAGTCATCGCAAGACTCATGCTTGGCAAACACAAGCCTACGTTTACAAGACATGCCGATACCGGTGATTTTGTCGTAGTTTTGAATGCTGACAAGGTCGTTTTCACCCGCAATAAATGGAATGATAAACTTTATCGTGATCATTCTGGTTATGTTGGCGGTTTGAAGACTAAAACAGCAAAGGAAATGCTAGCTCGCCACCCAGAAGAAATTTTGAGACGCGCAGTTTGGGGAATGACTAATAAGTCTAACCTTGCACGTCACCAAATGAAAAAACTTAAGATTTATGCAGGTGCTGAGCACCCACATGCTGCACAGAATCCACAACCACTACCTGCATCAGTAGTGCGTAAATCAGTTTTGTCATCCTCTAGCAAAAAAGCATCTTAATCTTTTTTGTTGAGATTAAAGGCCAGAGTCGATTAAGGAGAGTTTTTAAATGGAGAAACAGCAACATCAAGTAGGGAAGCGTAAGAACGCCATTGCGCGTGTCTACATTCGTCCCCGTACTGGTGATGAAGGCGTCATTCGCATCAACGGACGATCTTTTGAAGATTATTTCCCTCGTCCTACTTCTCGTATGCTTATTATGCAACCACTTGAATTGACTTCAACTGCTGGTCGCTATGATATTGCTGTGAACGTTCGCGGTGGCGGATTGTCAGGCCAAGCAGGTGCAGTAAAGCACGGTATTGCAAGAGCATTATTGCTTCTTGATCCTGCTTTCAGACCTGTATTAAAGAAGGCCGGTCACATTACTCGTGACTCTCGTGAAGTTGAGCGTAAGAAATACGGCTTGGCTGGCGCAAGACGTCGCTACCAGTACTCAAAGCGTTAATCTTTGTTTTACTGATTCAAGACTTGTTGAGGGCTCCAAGAAATTGGGGCCCTTTTTTTTTGTGCAACTCAATGAAGTGATTTCGGTTTTCCTTCTGTCTTCTGATTCTATGCAGCACTTTTTTCCGTAGTTTCTAGGGCCTCGTAGCCTAAATTCATGCACTCAATGACTCTACTGTACTCATATGCAGCCTTGATGCGCTCTGCTCTGAGGAGTTCGTGTGGATTTATGCCTGCATTTTGAATTTGTGAGAGATGATGCTGAGCGCGTGAAATGTATTGTGCCATAGTTTTTGGAAACGATGTATGCCCGAGCGGCGGATGAGTTTGAATGGAGGCTAAGAGCTCGGCCGTGGAGTCTAATCTTTCGTGAAGGTGATACTCATCGTCTTGTGCTCCCTTGAGGTACGGTAAGTCTTCCAGTCTAGGTTCTAGGTAAGCTATTTTTGCTTCGTGCCAAAACGCTCGCGCAAGGTGTTTTGCTGCGCGAGCCCACCTCTCTGCAGTGAGTCTTTTACCTTGTCTGTAGAATTGAAAGGCTTGTTCATACGTTTGAATAGCTTCTTGAGGGGAGAATTCTAGAGTTTGTAGGGGTGTGAAGGTGTAGTTCACTCCAGATTCAATGATGCAATTGTACGCTTTTCTAAGTTCATGCTCGGCATTATCTGGGCCATGCATAGAATGAGTGTGAGTATGGGGCATGGGTTTCATGGACTTGCTTAGCCTCCAATCAGGAGATTTGCAATCCTTATGCCTCTTCAGAGAGATGAGGTTTATGATAGATTGTGGGATGGCTTTATTCAAACTTGGCAGGACAAGCTGGGCATGGTGTGGGTGGGGCCTCTCTTGCTTCAGCTTCAGCTATCTCTCCTGCTAATTCAATTCAAGAAGCATTGGTCTCTCTTCAAACCTTAAGAAGTATTGCTCATCCTAATCCTCACTTTATGGACACGCTTCAGGCCAGAATAACGGAGTAGTGGGGCTTATCTTCTCTAATTGTAGTCCCTAGCATTGATCCCGTACTTTTCGAGTTTTCTGAGGAGAGTTTTCTTCGGGATATTTGCATGCAAGGCAGTTTGATTGATTCGGCCCTTAAATGCTCTTAAAGCATTGATCAGAAATTGTCTCTCAAACTCCTCCTTATTTGCTTGAAAGTCTAAACGATCAAGGTCCAAGACGAAACCTTTATCTTGTGGAAGAGAAGATAGTCCTAACGAGGCTTCCTGGGCTAATGAGAAGCTGGTATCTCCAGCACTGGCAAGCGCTGTTTGACTCACTGAAACATGTGAGGGCTCAAAGACCTGAATCTTAGGCTGTTTATAGTGAGGTGTGTGCAGCAAGCTGAAGGGTAGACTCTCTGGAGTGATCTCGTGAGAGGACTCAATCACAAATGCATGCTCAATTACGTTTTCGAGTTCTCGGATATTACCAGGCCAGGAGTGACCTTTGAGAATGCTCATGGCAGAGGTTGAAACCTGGACGATACTTTTTCTATGACATTGATTGAACTTTTCAATGAAATACTGAGTGAGTGCATCAATATCATTTTTTCGTTCTCTCAGTGGAGGGAGATGAATAGGGAGAACGTTTAATCGATAGAATAGGTCCTCTCGAAACTCTACTTTTTTAATCATTTCTTCAAGATTTCTATTCGTTGCTGCCACAATGCGAATATTCACTTCCACTTCTCGATTTGAGCCAATAGGTGTGAATTTCTTCTCTTGAAGAGCTCTCAAGAGCTTAACCTGCATGCTGGCTGAAATGTCTCCGATTTCATCGAGAAATAAGGTTCCTCCATCAGCATACTGAAATTTGCCAATCTTACGAGAATCAGCTCCTGTAAAAGCCCCCTTCTCGTGCCCAAAAAACTCACTTTCAATTAAATTTTCAGGGATCGCTGAGCAGTTAATGGTCACAAAACGATTGTCTTTTCTAGGACTGTTATAATGAAGTGCTTGAGCAACAAGCTCCTTGCCTGTGCCACTCTCTCCACGAATGAGAACAGCCGTCTCAACTCTAGAAAGCTTATCAATCACACTAAAGATTCTTTTCATCTCAGAGCTTTGCCCAATAAAGTCTGTCCCATTGGGTAGCTTAAACACAGGAGCAGACATAGACATATTTCTAACCATGTGCTTTGCTCTGAGGGCTTTTTCGGCAAGGTAAACAAGATTTTCTGCTTTGATCGGTTTTTCTAGATAATTATAGGCGCCATCTTTTGTTGCTTCCACAGCGTCCCTAATATTTGAAAATGCAGTGAGCATGATCACAATGATAGATGCATCGTGTTGTTTGATTTCTTTAAGAGCTTCCATGCCATTCATACGAGGCATGTTTACATCCAAAAATACAAGATCATAGTGACCTGCCTTGATCTTGTTCACGCATTCTTCTCCATCTTTGGCTTGATCCACTCGAAAGTGATTCTCTGATAAGGCGGAGGCGACAGATAGTCTCAAATCTGCATCATCATCTGCGACGAGTACTTTAAACATAGGTTCTCTCCTTAGGTAGTGAGTGATGTTTCGAGGTTGTTTGTCTTAGGTTTTTCTCAGTTTGGAGTACCTTTTGAGGGAGCGTTGTATGGATAGGAAGATAAATCACGAATGTACTTCCCATGCCAGGTGTACTCTCTACGGTAATGCGGCCCTGGTGAGCTTCAACAAAGTACTTACTTAAATAAAGCCCCAAGCCAGTACCTGAGATTGTGCTCGTGTCATCATTTTTAATTCGGTAAAATCGAGTGAATAATCCTTCGATCTCTTGATTCGACATTCCAATGCCCTGATCTTCAATGGTGATCATAATCCAGTCATGACTTTCCTGAGTTTTAATCGTCACTGCGGATTCATTTTTGGAGTACTTGAGAGCGTTATCAATGAGGTTATTAATGACTTTTTCAATCAAGTTGACGTCAATTTTAATAGGAAACAAGGGCTCTAAGCATTGTATTAACTTGATATTCTTCGTTTTTGCGAATGATTCAAATCTTTGAATGGAGTTTTCAATGAGCTGGTTGAGGTCTTTAGATTCAAAATGAAGCTGCAGGTGGTTAGATTCAACCTTGCTCAGTTCTAAAATGCTAGTAATAAAATGATTCAGCTCGTCTGTTGAGGATAGGATATTTTTTAGAGATTGAGTCTCTTTTTCTCCGAGTTGAGAACTAGATTTTCTGAGGATCACTTCAGCTAGGCCTTGGATACGAGCCACAGGTGTTTTTAAATCATGAGTCACTAGAGAAAGAAAGTGGGTCTTCATCTCCTCAACTTGTGTTAGGATTTCATGCTTCCTTTGGTAATCCCAACGCTTCTTGTACTCCCGAATGAGTCGGTAAGGGACAGCAAGATAGTAGCTTACAAAAATTCCCACTAACGGTTGGCTCTCTCTGATCCAAAAACCTTGTGTCTGAAATAAGATCTGACTAATCACAATTAGAACGAAAGCTAGAGTGAGGGTTGCGAATACTCCA
>Ga0255098_1000013_pt1 | contig 107549 bp, 163 predicted proteins | sample Colum_Atlam_RepC_2_FD_188440 | JGI IMG/M metagenome (GOLD analysis project Ga0255098, IMG submission 188440) | Freshwater microbial communities from Columbia River, Oregon, United States - Colum_Atlam_RepC_8d | ecosystem: Environmental > Aquatic > Freshwater > River | place: USA: Oregon... | reverse complement strand
GCAGTTGCAGTTGCCTTAGGTTTAGCAGTTGCAGTTGCCTTAGTAGGTTTAGCAGTTGCAGTTGCCTTAGTAGGTTTAGCAGTTGCAGTTGTCTTAGGTTTAGCAGTTGCAGTTGCTTTAGGTTTACTCATAGCTGTTTTTCCTTCTTTGGAAGTTGTAGTTTTAGCATTAGAAGATTTTTTATTATTGATAGTCATAGCTTTATATCCTTTCATGATATTTGTTAAGTTTGCTATTCTTTGTTAATATATCTATGTTTTTAAACTAGACTTAAACCGACTTTTTATAAGTATATGATTTTATTAAGTTTTTTATTTTCAAACGGCGACATAAAATGTAGAAATCTAGGTCTATTTAAAATGTAGAAATCTATGGTCCCAGATTTAAGTATGCGTACCCCTATATTCTAAGGCTAGTCCTGGCATAATATGTAGAAATCTAGGTTTTCTAGAAAAAAGTATGCGGACTATCTTAGGTATTTCATGATTTCTACATATTATCGAGTATGCAGATTTCTACATATTCTGGTGCCGTTTAAAAATGTGAGAAAGTCAATAAAATCAGAGACTTGTGAAAATTTGCTTAGGTTGTGTTTTTAAAACATATAGGGAATATAGAAAAAAGAAAGGATTGATTATGTATCAAGTCATTCAAGTCATAGATAATAAAAAGAGAATTTTATTATCTAATTTGTCCCTGCATCAAGCTATTGCGGAATGTATGGGTAACTCTAATCTTCACTATGTAAAGAAAGGTAGTAAAAAATGGAAGTTTTAGCATTTTTACAAAATAGGTATCCCGAGCTGGAATTTTACCAAGATGAAGAGAAAGTCTTTATCTCAAACTATAAAGGTAAAACCATTCAAGTCTCTTTATTCAGAAACAAAGCAAAAGTTTGTTTATACGATTTAGAGTCTTTCAATCAGTTTCTCTGCCTACAAGAAGAGTATTTTTTAGAAAAAACCATAAACCTAGTTTTAGAAAGGATCAAAAATGCGAACTAGAGATAAAGGTTTAGCACAACATGAAGCTATTTGTCAGCATTTAGGTATTGAAATTGAAAAACCTAAGTCTATCGAATGTTATGGGGAAGCAATACCTATTAGCTTGTTTCCTAAACTTATCAATCTTACCCCATCAGCAATCTCATTTTATGAGAGAAAAACACAGAAAGGAAAATAACCTATGAGAGATTATTTAAACTATTTAACTGACCCAACTGCTCAAGATGTTCAAGATGCTATTGATGCACAAAGACAAGCCGATCAAGATATTTTCAACCAAGAACAAGCCACTCTCTTTTTAAGAGATCAACATAAGGATGATCAAACAGTTATGTATGCAGACCCTAGAGATCGTTATGATATTGTAAGACAATACCAAGACCCTAATAAAAGATCAAGAGTCATTTTAAGGGGATTGACACTACAAGAAGCACAAGCACATTGTAGTAATCCTGAAACTAGCTCAAGAACTTGCACAAGCTCAAAATCTAAAGCCATTACTAGACGAAATGGTCAATGGTTTGATGCCTATCAACTCTCAAAATAAAGAAAGGATTTTATATATGATTTTAGTTTCTGTTTTAGCAATCATTTTCATCGGCTTTATCATTTAAGGAGTTTTTTATGATATTCGGATTTATCGTTCTCTTTTTCATTCTCTTTATCATTTAATCAAGAAAGGATTAAACTATTATGAATTATAATTATGAAAACGCAACATCTCACTTAAAAGAAATTTTTTCAAATCGTTTTGAAAATTTTGAAGTAGCAAATCATTCATCAATTTGGGGCTTTAGCTTAGACTCAATATCTGGTGATCCAGATATTTCATTATCATTTTCTTTTACAGAAAATGGTTGTTTTGAAGTCGATTCTGATAATGCAAAATTTACACAAATTGTCAGTGATGATGATTTAGTCAATTTTGTAAAATCAAGAATTGATGAAACAGAAAAGATAAAAGCTATTGTCAATCAGCTAAAAGCAGATTGGTATTTAGAGGGTGCAGACAATCTTTCTATTTTATCAATTTATTTTGATGAGTATGGTCATTCTTTACACCATGATAATATGGAACAAAACAAAAATTGTTTCATTAGAATATATGATGAAGATACTGAGAATAAATGTCATATTTACATCACAAACAATTTTCAAAATTATGAGATTCGATCAGCTGAAGAAGAGAGATTTGGCAAAGGTAAAATTGAAGATTTATCTACAAATCTTCCCAAGTTTTTCATCTACCAACAATTTATCGGCATTTAAAGGATTAAACATTATGTCCCTTTCTACTAAAGCACATACCATAACAACAGCTTTGATTAACCAACTCAAAACACAATATCCAGCTTTGAATATTTACCTTGCTGAAAAAAAGCATGGTGCTTTCTATGGCACACATGGCAAAGTTTATATTTATGTTGCTCTCGATATTTTCAATGAAATTGAATTAGAAGTATGGGAAGATCGAGATCAAATTTATTTGATTGGTGGTAATTTACCAAGACCTTCTTTCATACATACCAATGAACATTTTAAAAATGCTTACATTCACATTCTAAACCTCATTCACTCAAAAACTAAATAAGGAAAACAAAATGACTACTCAAAGAAAAACTACAACAGCGACTACAACAAAAACCACAACAAAGGAAAACAAAATGACTAAAGTAGAATGGAAGCTAGTAAATGCTCCACAAAAAGTACCTAATGAGAGTTTGACTGAACTTGAATATGTATGTAAATACAGAGGTGAAACTTTTATGCTTATCAACAAGCACTATCATTATGACCGTTGCAAATGGGTAGAATTGTTGATAGTAAAAGACTATGTAAAGACACACATAACTACTATTTTTAGCTTTATCTATGATAATAGTTCTTATGTAAATAAGACTGTGGATTTTGATGGCATCAAGATCAAATTCAATCAATATGGCAATGTTTTTTCTGAACCTTTACCCTGGAAAGAAATTCAAGAGAAAGCAATTAAGTATATTGATGCAATTTCTAACGATTAAATACTATAATATAAACAAAACAAAACAAATAAGGAGAATCTTATGGGTTTAGATAACTTTTGGCTAGTCCCCAAAACGACTGAAGAAAATCTCAATAAATTTAACAGTGAATATGAACAAACCAACTATGATGGTGAAGAACCTGATGGTGTTGAATTTGAAACTGCTGATTATCTAGGTGAACATCCTATTAACCTTGTAAGTGGTATTTGCTCTAATAATGGCAATGGCTCTTTTAGAGGTAAATACTACTCAGCTATGTGTGATGCTCTTACAAACGAAAATGGTTGGCTATATGGCTTTCACTATCCAGGTGAAATCGAAGATGCCTTTTATAGTATGAAAGAACACTTAGATAAATTTCTAAGTCCTGAAGGTCAACAACATTGGGAAGAATTTGTTTCTAAGAGTAGAAACACTGTTGTAGACCATTATGGATGTTTTAATGATTATACTATGGATGAAGCTATCCAGTTTATCCGTATGTTTCAATATTACTCAACTGTTGAAAACATCTGTATCTGTGCATGGTATTAACCATTATCTTTTTTTTGTCCGCCAGTGTAGAAATCTTATAATACATATACACTAACAAAGGATAAATTAATATGAGTATAAAAGGAATCCCCCTAAATGATCTAGGGGTCGTTATAAGTGAAACCCTAGTCACACAAGAACAATTTACATCAGTTCTCGGATATAACCCATCCGTATATGTCCACCCTACAAATCCAGTAGAAAATGTAACATGGTATGATGCAATAAATTTTTGTAATGTGCTATCTGTTAAAAAAAACCTCACACCTTGTTATGATATAACTCATGCTAGATATGATGGTAATAGACTTAAACAAGCATCTGTCTTTACTAAATCTAATAATAATGGATATAGACTACCTACTGCTATGCAATGGGTTTATTGTATAGGTAGTCCTTTATGGTCAGGCACTGATAACCCAGAAGAACTACATGAATATGCACACTATAATAGCACTAATACTGTACCTGTAAGATCTTTTAAACCAAATAAATTAGGTATATATGATATGACAGGTAATGTATGGGAATGGACAGATAATCAATATATCTATGGAGGTTCATATAAAGAAACAGACCCTTATAAAATGACCCTTAATGAAACCGACCAACCTTATCCTACCGCCTTCTACCCCTACTTAGGGTTCAGATTTATAAGGAATCTTTAATATGCCTCTCACTCAAATAAACTCCTTTACTAAATTAAGAACAGCCCTACCTTTAAGCCAAATTGACTCCGACCACAAAGATTTTAAAAATATGATCGTTAAACTCTTAACTGAATTGTCCTTCTCTAAGAAGGGGGATACCTATCATTTAGGTCATATTACTATATCCTGCTCTTTTGATAAGAGAGCAGGATATAACACCCTTCTTCTTAAGAATACGAAGGATGAGATTTCTTATTATTGTGTAGTTTATTTAGCTGTAAATAAACAAGTTGCCCTTGTACCTAAAACTACTACCTTCTCTATAAATAATGTTTATTTAGATGACTTTATAAACAAAGTCCTTAATGACATTAGAGAGCTATGGAAAAATGATAACTAATCTTGTAAATGGTAAAAGAGTTTTACTTCCTAAACATATAGGGATACAACTAGAAAACCTTCTCTGTTTTTTCTCAGAAATAAATTTTACTGATGAATACCTATACTCATCTACTGATACCGAGTATTATAGATTCCGTCTACAAAACAGTTTAATTATTGACCTCTCTTTTTTTAAAAGAGGTTTTCAAATAAATATCTTCAATAATAAAGAGTCCATTATATTTGTTCATGAATACTCCAATAAAATGTGGTCAAGAACAGCTATTAGTTATGACCCTAATTTAAAACACGACCAATCTACTCATTATGTAGAATCAGATATATCTCCTATCTTAACTTCACTTTTAGATGATATTAGACATACATGGGAGAACTATAAATGAAAGGAATGTATATAAGAGAACTTAGTATAGCTGTTAGTATTTATCCAGTCACTAACCAAGAATGGTTTAGTGTCTTAAATGACGGTATAAAAGACAACAAACCTAAAGTAAATGTTAGACCTCTTGAAATAGCTATGTTCTGTAACACCCTTAGCTTTCAAAAAGGTTTATCCTACTGTTATCCTCGTCCCGATAAAACAGACTACACCTGTGGTGGTTATAGACTACTCACTAAAGAAGAATGGGAATACTGTGCCTCTGCAGGAGGAGATACAGAATTATATAGTGGTACTGATGATATATGGGAATTGACCCAATATGCTAGCAATGACTACTCTGAGGTAGGTCTACTTAAACCTAATAAATTCGGTTTATATGATATGTCAGGTAATGTAGATGAGTGGATAGATGGTGGTCTTGTTAAAGAAGCTGATGAACATATAAAACAAACAATCTCAAGACCTGTAAGTTCTTTTACAAATTTATCTAAATTAGGATTTAGGGTATGTCGTTATATAATAGACCCTAATAATCTTTAATATTCTTCTACAGTCTTTAATTCTTTAACAGGTTTTTCTGCAATTAAAGCCTCAGTTGTCAATAATAGTGAAGACACACTAGCTGAATTAATTAAAGCATGGCGAACTACTTTAGTTGGGTCAATTACACCAGCTACAAATAAATCTTCAAATACATCAGTAGCAGCATTATATCCAAATGAACCATCTAGTTCTCTTACCTTCTGTACAATAATACTCCCCTCTACACCTGCATTATGAGAAATCTGTCTTAAAGGTTCTTCAATAGCTCTACGGATAATATCAACACCCATCTTTTGTTCACCTGTAAGGTTTAACTTATCAAGTGCTTTACTTGCTCTAATAAGGGCAACACCACCACCTGGGACAATACCTTCTTGTACAGCAGCTCTTGTAGCATGAAGGGCATCTTCTACTCTTGCTTTCTTTTCTTTCATTTCAGCTTCAGTAGCAGCACCTACACGAATAACAGCTACACCACCAGCTAACTTAGCTAGTCTTTCTTGTAGCTTCTCTTTATCATAATCACTTGTAGTCTGATCTAATTGAGCTCTAATTTGATTAATACGAGTATCAATCTCTTCAGGATTACCTAAACCGTCAATAAGAGTAGTACTATCTTTATCTACTACTACTCTCTTAGCACGACCTAAATCTTCAAGTGTTACATTCTCTAGCTTTAAACCTACTTCATCAGATACAAGAGTAGCACCTGTTAAGACTGCAATGTCTTGTAACATAGCTTTTCTTCTATCACCAAAACCAGGTGCTTTAACAGCTACAACCTTTAAACTTGCTCTAATTCTATTTACTACTAAAGAGGCTAAAGCTTCACCATCTACATCTTCAGCAATAATTAAAAGACTTAAACCTTGTCTAGCTACTTGTTCTAGTACAGGAATAACTTCTTTCATACTAGATACTTTCTTATCGACTACAAGTACCATAACATTTTCATATTCAGCAATCATCTTTTCACTATCAGTAGCGAAATATGGAGATAAGTACCCACGATCAAATTGCATACCTTCAACAGTTTCTAAGCTAGTTTCAAAACCTTTAGCTTCTTCTACTGTGATAACACCATCTTGACCTACTTTATCCATAGCTTCAGCAATAATCTTGCCAATAGTAGAATCACTATTGGCAGAGATAGTGCCTACTTGTTCTACATCTTTAGAGGATTGTGTTCTCTTAGAGAAGGATTTAAGTTCTTCACACATAACTTCAACAGCTTGGTCGATACCTCGTTTAATATCCATAGGGTTATTACCCGCTGATACAAGTTTAACACCTTCACGATAGATGGCTTGTGCGAGAACGGTAGCAGTAGTAGTACCATCACCTGCAACATCAGCTGTTTTAGAGGCTACTTCCTTAACCATTTGGGCGCCCATGTTCTCAAGGACATTTTCGAGTTCAATTTCTTTAGCAACTGTGACACCGTCTTTAGTAACAAGTGGTGCACCGAATGCTTTATTGATAAGAACATTACGACCTTTAGGTCCTAGTGTAACTTTAACGGCATCAGCGAGGGCATTAACACCTCTAAGGATATGGGCTCTGGCTTCTTCTGAAAATACGATATGTTTAGCACTCATTTTTATAATACTCCGATAACTTGTGATGGGTCAATTTGAAAATATTCAACACCTTCAAACTTAAATTTATAGCCATTAGCTCCTGCTCCTGATTTAATAAGGAGTGTAGCACCTACATTAAAAGGTAAAGGTTGGCATTCAAGACTATCCATTAAAGGACGACCTGGACCTACTGCAACAACTGTAGCTGTTTTAGAGGTTTCATGGTTAGAGGTAATAAATAAGCCTGAGGCGGTCTTATTTGATTCTTCTGCTACTTGGACAATAATATTGTCATAGAGAGGTTGTAAGTTCATTTCTATAATCTCCAGTTTTAAGGAACGGCAAATATATAATACCGTATCCTAATATGTCAAGACCCTTCTTTTTTAAAAAGATACTCCCATACTCTTATTAAACCTATTTCTATTTTTAGAAAGACTAATAAAAATATTGAAGGTCTTAAGGATACTAGAACCTGTTCTAATAACTCTACCTGTACATAACTCACATCTTCATTCTCAGGTGGAATAACACTAAAGTCCCCTCCTTTATGAATTATTACAATAAGGTCTTCCTCCGGAGTAATATCTATATCCTCTAAATCTTCATCTTCATACATATGTAGTAATTTCCTTTATTTTATACAAGACACTACATACTACCCATAGTTTTAAGACATCTCCGAACTTCTGCTTTAGATACTTTAAATCTTTCTGATATCTCAGTCACTACCCATGACGACTTATATTTAATATTAAGCTCCTTATATAGATTATAAACTCTCTCTTTATCTACATCTGTTTCTAGGTATTTCTCAAATGTTCTTTTTCTGGGATAAGCTACCCCATATCGTCTTAATATCCTCAATACAGAATATTCACACACTCCTAATATGACAGACAGCTCTTTTATATCTGTGGTCTGTTTATATAAACTCTCAATTTGTTCTTTAGTATATTTACTCGTTCTTAATCTTGAACTTAATTTAGAATCATATTTATGTATAGTGTCTTTTATAATATCCTCAGACACATTATAATGTTTAGCTAATTTAGGTATTGTCATTGTTATATATAATTCATTAAATTCTTCTTTAGGTGGATTAAAGCTTCTTTCTATTTTAAATCTTTTTACCCATCTCCAAGCTGTTGTTTCACTTACACCTAATATTGCCCCTATCTCTTTATATCCTTTTCTTTCTATATTATATAATCTCTCTAAGGTTTCTTTATCTACATTCTCATATGAACCTTTAAGGATATTAGATATGCTGTTATATGTAGCATTAAGGTCTTTAGCTATAGTAGAGATAGAGTATCCAGCTTTATGTAATATATGGACAAAGTTAGTATCGATTGCATGACCCTTAATATCCCTTATGGGTTTAGGTATCCCATATTCCTTTAAAAGAGAATGGACTTTTTTTACATGAAGTTTATATTCTCTAGCTATTTGTTTAGCTGTTTTAGTTTTATAAGCTCTTTCTAAAGTGATTTTATTCATCTTTATACTCTCTTTTATTTAAAAAATGACATTTGCCCATAAGGGAAAACACTTTTATCTTATAACAAAATGGCATCTGCCCATAAGGGAAAACACTTTTTAATATAATATAAAAATGGAGATCACCCATAAGGAGAAATACAAATGATTTACCATAAACTGATTAACCATCAGACCAATCCTAATAAATATGGATACCTTCATAGTCCTAAAGAAGAGATTTGTCATATTCATGCTAAACCTAGAAGAAATTCAAGTCTACATGATCTTATCGCTAAAGGTGAACCTATCCTAGATACAACTCCCCATCTTTATGATCATTGCCAAGAGAAATTTAAAGCTACTCAGGGAAATTATATTATCTTGCATCAAAGATTAAGTTGTGTCAGTAATGTGATTACTCATATTGTGAAGGTAAATGAGAAGAGCTTAACTCTTAAAGCTGATCGTTCAAATACTGATCCCTTTGTTTTTTCTGTAAGTGGTCAAGTGATCGCTTACCTAGCACCTGATCTAATTCAGGCAACCCCTACTCAAATCCCTACTGAATACAAACTACCTAAATTTATCTTTGATAAAAAGACTTTAGGTGTTCTCGTTCCTAGTTTTAAAAATGGTTCAGTTCAGGACGGTAGAGTAAGAGTTTTAAAAACTCATTTAGATATTGTGGATTTAATGAAAGAATTGCCTAAGACTACATATAGAGTAGACATCTAGATTTCTACATAACAAGGGGCATAGAAATCTAGGGGTCTAGATTTCTTTATTTACCTACAAAAAAAACCCAACCCATTAAAGTAAAAGTTATCTAACTTTTACTTCAACGGGAATATTCTTGATCATCTCGGCTATCATATAACGAGCCATCTCATCAACAGATTCTTTATTTAAACCTACAAGATCATTCTCACTAAAGAGAACTTTTGTGATACCAGTATCCTCATTGTAGATATAAATATCAAATCTTTGTCTACCATCACCGTCAATGCCTGTGGCAAGACGCATCTCGTAGTTCTCAGCATCTCTCTCAAACCTACTAAAGAATCTTGTTTTAAGGCAAGACTCATTAGTTTCTGGATCGGGATCAAACTGACCTACTACATCTTCTCCTAACCAAAATTTTGGTATAGCGAATAAGTTATAGGTAACTGTGAGAAAACTTTCAATAGTATTAAACAAATCATTATAGATTAACATATCTTTTTTCCTTTCTTAGCTTTCTAGCTAAATTATTGATTACACTATCTAAATGTTTTAAACCTTGACTTTTAAGACTTTATAATTTCTTGATGAATTACAACATCTTACAAAAATCATAATCTGCCATAAAGTGTAGAAATCTATCTATTCTGTAATGTAGAAATCTAATAGTGAGTACGCATAAAAAAATAGGGTGGTTTAAGATTTCTACATATTGTAGTAAAGAAATCTAGTGTGCTAGGGGGGGCTAGATTTCTATATCCACATACAAAAAAAACCTAGTAGCAAGCAATTTGCTTGCTACTATCTATCCGCATACAAAAATCTAGCTTAACCTATAATAAGGTTATTATCTTCAACTTTTGCATTCAATAAAAACTCAGCTTCAAGAAAGTGTCCTAAATCTGGATTGTGCATATACTTCAAAACTTGAATTTGACCGACAAAACTTTTTACTGTTTTCAAGGGAATCTTGATTTTAGATTTTGCAGTTAACTTCTTATCTTTTAAGAGTGAGCAAATTTTTCGATCTAAAACTCTATCTTTACAATTTGTTTTGATATCGTCAAAACTGATAGTCTTAGAAGAAGCCTTAAATTTATCTGATAACTTAGTCATAGCTTTATATCCTTTCATGATATTTGTTAAGTTTGCTATGTGATAGATTAAATAAATGCTATGTAATCTATCATTTTCTTTTGTTAATATATCTATGTTTTCAAGATTGACTTTCAACGACCTTAGCTAAGTCTATGATTTTATTGACTTTTTTATCTTTAAACGGTAGCATTAAATGTAGAAATCTAGTCGGTATTATGTAGAAATCATATACTAGCCAAAAAGGGTACGCATACTTTTTTATGGGGTGCTAGATTTCTACATAATACAATTAGTCTATGTTGAATATAGGGGGTACGCATATCTAAAATCGAGTGTATAGATTTCTACATTTTAAATAGTACTAGATTTCTACATATTGTGTCGCCGTTTCAAATAGAAAAAACTTAATAAAATCATAGACTTACATAAAGTCGGTTTAAGTCTAGTTTAAAAACATCAATATATTAACAAAGAAAGATTGATAAACTAGTTAATGTTTAACAAGTTTATCACATAGCAATTTTACCATATCATGAAAGGATATACAGCTATGACTACTCAATTTAATAAAGATACTTTTGTTGCTCAATTCTCTAGTTTCTCTCCAGCTAATGATTGGGAATATAAATTTGCACAAAGCCTTCATAAGCAAGTAGTTTTGTGGAAGAAGGATTTATCAGAAAAACAAGTTGAATGTTGGAATAAAATGATTGCTCCTAAAGTTGCTTTAAGTGAAGATCAATTAAGCAAAGAAGCAAAAGATTTTATTGCTAAGGCTCATCAAGTGATTGCTAAGTGTAAAGCTGAAGACAAGTGGGATATTGAATTTTCAAAATCTCTTATTGATCAAGTATCACAAGGCAAAGAGTTATCAGCTAAACAAAAGACAATCTTTGATAAAGTTTATAAGAAAAAGACTGAAGTAAAGGTTGATCCAAGTAAGGCTGTTGAAGCTCCTAAAGCTAAAACAACAAAAGCAAAAGTTGCTGAAGCTCCTAAAGTGGAAACTCCTAAAGTTGCTAAAGTTGCTAAAGCAAAAGTTGCTAAGGTAGTTGAAATTGAAGAGATACCCTTTGAGATAGAAACTCCAAAAACTAAAACTACAAAAGCAAAAGTTGCTAAGTAGTTTTAGTTGTTGTTGTTTTTGTCTTTTTTCTTTTTTTTTGTAAGTAAATAAAGAAATCTAGCACCTAGCACCCTAGATTTCTTAATCGTTATTATGTAGAAATCTAGTGAATAAAGCTTCAAGAAGTAGTACTAGCTTTAAGAACCAACTAGGATTAGAGATTAAATGAGAGTTTACAAAAAATTGTTTTTGAATATCAGAAACTTGGTTAGGTAGTTTATAAGTTAAATATCCATCATCATCAATAATAAGAACAAGTCTAGTGTTATCGATAAGAGAAGATGCATTAGCGAATAAGATATAATCAAGTAAGATTTTTTCAAGTTCTTGTATTCGTACCCCATCTTCAATAGATAAAGGGGATTTATTTTTAAGTAAGGTGTATTCAGAAGAGAGAAAAAGAATTTCATCTTTGTTCATTTTGTGTATCTCCTTTAGTGAGTACATAGATAATACCACTTTCTCTTAAAAAGAGTTTAGCATATTCTTTAGCTAGTTCTATATGGAGGATGCTTAATTCTTTTTCAGTTGGGTCAGCTGTATTGAGAGCGATATTTTCTTGTAGGTGATATGCCATAAGATCATGGTAATGTTGTTTAAGTTGTTGGTGTTTTTCTAGGTTAGAAAATTCTTTATGTTTAAAAGAGATAAAGAATAAGGGAGTAAGAATAGCGAGGATAATAATTGTGTAGATGGTTTTCATTGCTTTAGTCCTTTAATAGTTTAATAGATATTATATTATGTTCTTTTTTTATAGGAGAGTTTTATGAGAAAAATTCGTTTAGCAAGTGATAATCCATATGATGACAATTATGTAGATACCAGTAATGCTGGTCTACTTACAGTAAATCCTATTGGGATGGTCCCTTTTTTTAAAAAGCATTTATGTGGGCAAATGAGTCTAAACCCTAATGCAGTTAAGGCTTCGTATGACACACTGAACAACGATAGAGGAATGGTTATAAGTTGCGACATAGCAGGAATACTTACTAAACACTATGATACTGAGTTCATCTTAAGACATATTTTTAGGAATCTTTTAGATGAAAAAGGTTGGTCTAAGTATTATACTCTGACTGAGGTTGTTATGGGGGAAACAGGTATGGAAAATCCACCATATATTATAAAGTTTGTGTTTGATATGAAAGCTGGGTATCAAACAGTCCGTTATGGTATGAATATGAATAAATATCAAACAGATGTCTATATAGAAGAGGAAAAGCAAGTTGTATATGAAGAAAAGCCAGTAAAAGTAAAAGTAAAACCTAAAAAATTACCCGAAGGGTCTAAACTAGACCCAAGAAGTCTAGAAAATGATTTTGAATCAGACCATAGTGTAAATCTTGGTAAAATGCTTTCTTTGTTAAAAACAATGAAAGATAAAAAATTATATACATATTTCGCTGAAAAAATAAACAATTATTGGTGGGAAATATGGTTTCAAATAGACGATAAAGTAGGAATCAATTTAAGAGATAGAGAGAAATTAGTTCCCCACTTTAAAGAAATGGGTAGGATATTCGGGGTGCCCCATTTAAGGGTAGCTTATCGTGGATTAAGACTCCCTACCTTTGCTGGTCAGTATTTGAGTGAAACTTATCCTGATGCTCAAGATGGAGATGTTCTACTTCCACAAGACAAGAATCTTATCAAGATATTAACAGGGTTGTCTTATGGTGTGAGGTCTTGGACTTATGATCGAACTCAGGCTATAAGATGGTCATTAGGTCTTGTAGGTGCTCATAAAGCAAAAACTTCAAAAGATAAAGTGGTTTTAGTATATCAGAACCCTAAAGTTTTATTTGATGTTTCTAATTTTATGGAAGCTCAGACGGATGCTGAGAAAGAAAGATGGGATATGGAAGGTAGTATTCCTTTTGATTATGATGAAAAAGTCATTTATCTGGATAAGCCTGTGATTCTGGAAATTCAAAAAAGGGATGGGATATGGTTTGTGTTAGTAACAAATGGGCATAAAATATTACCCTATAACCCTAAAACACCGGATGTTATAAAGAATTTTGGTTAATTTGTTAATAGAAACATAGATAGATATATATATAATTCAACAAAGGATATATCTATGTTTAGATCATCTGCAAAAGTTAAGTATGCACCCTATACAAGACAAGATAGGGAAAAAATTTTAAACCTTATTACTGAAGTTTTTAACTCCTATGGGATTGTAACAGAAAAAGGATTAACAAACGATAAAAGAGAACCCGATCCTTACATCACAGTTTCTGTTCGTATTCCTTACAAGATAAATGTAAAGAATCAAGATAAAATATCTTCTAAATTGAATATGACTTTTGAATACCCTGAAGTTTTTTTTGAGGGTATTATGCCTATTATCCTAGAAAGTTTAAAAAAGAGACTTTCTATGGAAGGTCTTGAAAGTGAAGTTGGGTCTATAAAAAAAGGACCCAATGCTATAGAAAGAGACCCCACATCAACTTCTTTTTCCAGAAATATTTTATTCTATATACCCCTTTTAGAATTTCAGTCTAGAATGCCCTTTCAAGCTCCTGTTGCAGTTTCAGATGCAATATCCCGTTCTTTATCTAAAGAATTTTCTAATGGTTTCATCAATCCTTTACCCAAAAGGGAGAGTCTGGGTCGTTCTCCAGAACTTTTACGGATTATAAAAAAGAATGAGGATCATAGAAGAGCCATAGGTATTACACCAGAAATAGAAAATATTATAAATAGTACTAGACTAGAATATGGGACTTGTCAAATCTGTGGTCGTATCATGAAAATGATTGTCTCAGGTGAGAATACAAATAGATTTCTAAATGAAAAAGGTACTATCTTTAGACATAATAGTATAGATGTACCAGGTAAACAATGTCCTGGTTCCTTTAGACTACCTTATGAACTTTCAAGAGATGATCTTATAGAATATAAAAATTTGTATAAAGCAGGTAAAATTGTAAAACCCGTGAATCCTATTAGGTTAGCAAAATTAGGAGATATGTATGCTGCTTGGAGATTTAAAGACCCTACAAAGACTCCCTGGGGTGTAAGTAAACCCAAAGCAAAGCGAAGAACAGTGGATGATTTTCTTAACTCGTGGCAAAAAAAACTAGAAAAACTTAAAACATCTCCTGATGTTATACCTACACCTGTTAAACCTCCTGTGGTTAAGAGAACACCCACTGTTAAGACCCCAGCTGTTAAGCCTAAGACTCCTCCCGTTAAAAGAACCCCAGCTGTCAAACTCTCTGTAAACGAGACTTTATTCTCTAACAGCCTCGCTTACCTTAATGCTGATTTCGATTTATATAATCTACAACCCCAAGAAGCAATTTATGTTATCTCTGAACTTAAACCGATAACAGATAAGCTTCCTGGCAGTGCAAAACCAGCTCCATCTAAAGGTGGTCTTCCTTTATTGTGGGTAAATAAATTAATTGCTGAACTTAAACAATTAAGTAGTTTTTATGATTTAGGGGATTTAGATGGGGAAGAAGTAAAGATGGTAATGGCATCTTTAAAGCCTATATTAGATAAGATGCCTGTTACCTTTACTAATAAGAAAGCATCTTTTAGAGATTGGGTTTAATATAAGGGTCAGAAGTAATTGCCCAATTCTTTTTATTTCGTGAATCAATAATCCCACCTGACCTTACTGTATAAAAAGCAATAGCTCTCCTAAAGTTATTTTCATATATAGGTTTGCTAGTATTATTAAAAGGACTAGATAACACTACTACAAAATCTGTATTTCTTCTTACATCATTAGATGACATTTCAAAATGGAATATCATTTCTTATAACTCTCTTTATTAGGTTTGAAATTAGCACGATGCCAATTTTAGAATCCATAAGACCACCTGCCTATAGGGATAAAAGAACTTTATGTAATTAACTTCATTAGCAGACATTATATCATTTTATCTTACCTATGGGAGCTAAATAAAGATCATTAGAAGAATGCCATTGTAATGTAGGTAAAGATTTAGCTATACTTAAAGCTAGGGAACTTCTAAAGGTTTCTGGATAGATATAATATCCCATAGGTCCACCATTTAATCTACATGATCTTGAACTTATAGAAGATAGAGCATATTTAAATTGAATTGAGTTTTTTAATTCATTAGATGAGAGTTCTAGCCAGTATATCATTTTATCTTTCCTATGTAGACATCATTGCTGTTTATCCATTGTGATTTTATAAGTGTCTTTACTACAAATAAACTCACTGTCTGTCTTATATTATCTTTCTCTACATAATGACCAGCTTGCCCCATTAAACCTATACCACATCTAGGACAAGACCTTGTACTTAATAAATAACAATCCTGCATACCATGCTGTATGTCATTCCCATTACTATTAAAATAACAAATCATTTTTACTCTTTTAAAAACCCATATTCATAGACACCAGGTCTTAACTTATCCCCTAATGCTTTATGCAAATCCTTTAATCTCTTAAAGTCATCCTTATACTCATTCTCCCAAAAACCCTTTAACTGATACCAACCACAATCCCAACATAACATCTGTAAATCAGGATTCGCTTTAGCATAAGCTTCTCTCTTATCTAAAGAATTAAGCCATAACTCAGTAGCACTCATTAATAAATCCTTAGCCTCTACACTTAATGTTAAATCAGCTATAAGAGTAGCTACATATGATTCCTCATAATGCTTTTCAAAATCAGCATAAATAAGAGGACATTTCTCTTTTAAGAGACCTTTAATGCCATATCTCTCTAACCAAAAGAAATGGTTCTTAATTTGCCAGATTTCTCCACCCCAAGAGACATCTCTCATAGAGGTACAGTTATTCTTTGTTTCAAAGATACTGTAAATATGACAATCATCTACCCATTGTTCATAACCCTCTTTAGTTTCACTTGTATGGATATAAGCACCACTCTCATCTAACCATCTTTGTGTAAAGGGGATAATAGGGTGGTCTATAAAAGGGATTTCTTTTTCAGGAGCTTTTTTAATAGGACCTGTCTTTTCTCTTTCCTTAATTTTAAGACCACTTGTCATAATAGGATATTCATATGTTTCCATATCTTTAATAGGTTCTCTAACCCATTCACTAGCTGGCATATGGTTATCGCAGTTATAAATTTGTTTCCAACCGATATGGGAAGCATCAGTATCTTTAATTTCTAGGATAGGGTCTTCAGTATTTTCTCCTTCAGACCATATAGTAAAACCTACACCCCATTCGGATGAAACACCTGAGAAAGCACTAGCATTAAAGAAGAAACCCTTTTGAAATTTAAAATCTCGGTAAAACCATTTACGAAATTTTTGAGCTGTTTCTTGAATCATAAATTTGATCGGTGAGAATAAACAGATACTTACTTTTTTAAATCCAAAATTTCTAGCTTGTCTTACAGCCTCATACATAAATTGAAAATATAGATTAGACCTACAAGCACCGACCATACTCATAAGTTCTTTAACCTTAGTATCTGAGACACCTTCTTTATTTTCTTCGTCATCTGCAAGTGTGCCAGCTGCAGCATATGGAGGGTTCATAAAGAACACAAGTCGCTTATCTGTATTATTAGATAAAAGTGTACTTACAGAATCAGGTAAAGGATTCTCAAAAGAGAATAGATCAAGATCAGGATTTAAAAAATCATATTTAAATGCTTGTGTATAACCTTGTTTCTGTAAGAGGTCTACCTCAGGTTGTTCAAGTGTAGAGATAATAAGATTTTTAAAATCATATTCCCTTGTTAAGTTACCTGAGCCTGCGCAGCAATCCCATACAATACAATCTTCTCTCCAGTTTTCACCTAAAACAATATTAGTTAAAGTATGAGCTTCATCTACCCATAGTTTAGGTGTAAAGAAAGCACCTTGTCTAGTTCTGATCTCATTAAGTAGAGTCTGATCGTAATTCTCAATTTTCATATAAATCTCCGTTTGTGAGTTTATACATATTATACGATTACTTTACTTTAAACACCTCTTTAAAATCCCCATTTATATATTTAACACCTTTATAGGTTAATACCCAACCTTTATAAGAAACTGATTCTATAAGATCATAAGACTCTAATTTTTTTATAAGATCATATTTGTCTTGACCTATAAGTCTTATATCGTGGGTCTGTTTAAAAATTTCTAAAAATTCTTTATGTTCTGGGTATATTATTTTATTCATATATATAAACCTTATAATATAATATATATGTAACTGTAACATGAATTATATATAGGAGTAAATATAATGTCATTAGACCATCTCTCTTTATTAAACTCTGGATCTATTTTTTTCTTAGACCTATCAGAAGATAGCTTTATACAAGTCTCAAGAGATTTTTTTGATGATGTAAGGGTTACCTTTGTAGTAGGTGGCGATTATGTTAAAAAAGAAGTATATAAATACACAGAATTTAATAATGACATTTTAAATAGTTTTATGAGAGACCTAGAAATCTAGTATCCCTTTTACCAAATCTTTCTGATAGATCTTAATACCTGAGTTAAGAAACCTTCTATCGTTACCTGATTTTTTACTGTCTTACAATCCAATTCGTAAGTAACAGGATCACATATCATAGACTCAACAGTCGTGTCTACGACAAATCCCATAAACAAATACCTTCCCCATTCTTGACTACCAAAATGAATTTTTTCGGTCTTGTTTTTATAGGATATGATAACTGCATCATTTTGTAAATTGATACAAATACCTTTAAGTTCCCACACACAAGTCAGTGTAAGGGTAAAACCTATTTCTTTTAAAAACTCATCAAAGAGAACAGAAAAGTCATACCCTAAAGGTCTACTTTTTTTAATAGAATATAAGTTATCATAATCAACAGCTCTTTGGTTATCTAATATATATGTGTATTTCATTTTTTACCCATCACTTTCCAGTAGGTTCTAATGTTGTCCATAAGGTGGTTTATTAGATGTTGGTGGTTTAAGAAGACAATTTGTTTATCATTTTCATAGATAAGGTTGCCTTCAGATTCCTCAGAATATTTAAAAGCAAATTTACCACCTATATAGATAAGTATCTCGGTGATTCTATTAAATCTTTCACACCAGCAAATACGAATACCGTATAGGGTATATTCATTGTAATCAGTGAGTGAAAATTTATATTCTTCTAGGATAGCACTTAATTGACAATTAAGATCAATATCAGTTTTTGTGACAATTCTTTGATTATCTACAATACTTGTGTAAGGCATAGATCACCATAACTCTCGGATAAAATCCATAACAGTGTTTAGAAATTCTCTTAAGGTCATTAGTTTTCCTTCTTCATCGACAAGACGATCTATAAGTATCCTACTGCCTATACAAAAATCTTTAAGTCTAGTTTTATCAAAACCTATTTTATTCATGAAATAGACTTTGTTATGAAATTGTAATTCATAACGACCATCTTTTTCATGAAGTTCAACTCTTCTAAGACCATATTTCCAGATACCATGTTCTTGCTTTTCAAATTTAAACTCAGCAAAGAAAGCATCTAGGAAAAACATAAAAGTATATAATTGTTCAGCTTCTGATAAATCCATAGAAGAGTTATAGAAATTATCATAGAATCTTTTAATCTCAGTTAGATCAGCTACTCTTTTATTATCTACAAGTTTAGTGTATGGCATTATTCACCTTCTCTTTCTTTAATAGGGTTTCCGAATTTATTTAGTTTGTTGCCTTCTTCATCTATAACATCACCATCTTCATTGAAGGTAAGACCTAAACCTTCTATATAGTCATTTAGATATTCTTCTGAGAAACAATACTCGTAAGAATCTTGTAAGTTATCAAAGATAACAATTAAAGCATCTTCAATAATATCTACAATTATATCTCTTGCTTTTTCAGCTGTGTTTAATAGATCGTCTATCTCTAAAACACTTCGATTTTCACAATCACAATTCATATCTCCGCATATATTACATTCAAGTACATATTCTAAATTCTCATTTACAAAATTAGAATCGTCATAATAAGATTCAATTTTTGTATCTATATGCTTTCCCCATTTACAAGTATATGACCTATTCCAAATGAGATTTTCTAGAATAACAAATTCTTCTCTTTTAAATTTGTGTCTCCATTTATTTAAAAATTCATTTTCAAAACTGATCTGTACATTTTCAATAAACATATCTCTAGAAATATCAAAATAGATATTATCTGTAGTAGTTAAACTGATCCCAAAATCATTTGGCAATATCTCTTGCGAATATTCTAAAGAGTGAATGTAATAATCTTCATCAAAAGCAGAATCAGAATATCTCTCTCTTAGCTTTTCTTTAATCTCATCAGATAATTCTTCAAAAGTGTATTTTTGCATGATGCAAATCCTTTCTGTTAAGTAGTTTATACATATATGGTTTTATCCTACTTTTTACCTCTTTTTGTTTTTGTTTAGATATTTCAAATACCTACGATTTTTATAGGGGTAGTATTTTATGTAGAAATCTAGGTCTGATAAAATGTAGAAATCTAGGTATATTGACTTAGGGGTCCGCATATACCGACTTATCTATATATAAGGGTAAAATAGGGTCGTTAGGCATATACAATGCGTACCCCCTATTTCAGAGGTATATCCTATAGATTTCTACATTATATAGGGATGTAGATTTCTACATATTATAGGGGTAGTCTAGATTTCTACATATTCTATTGCCCTTTAAATAATATAAGATATTGAAATAGTTAAAGAATTTCAAAACTGATTTGAAAGTGGATTGAAAACATAAGGTAAGTATCGAAAACAAAAACAAACTCAAAAGGAGTTTATCTATGAGTAATTTAACTCAATCATTAGTCGGTCAAGACCGCGCTAAACTTATCGCCTTCGCTATTCAAAATGATCCTATGAGAATGGGGGAAGGTGCTTTCATTGGTCTCTGTACACAAAACAATGTTCGTATTGTAAGAGGTGGTACAGGCTTCGCAGTATCAGCATTGACTTGTAATTCTATTGTTGCCAAGTTCATCAGCAGTAATAGCTCAAATTATTTCTTGAATACAAATGATGCACAAATTTGTCAAGATTTTGATCAATATGCTATGAGCCTTGTTTCTCAGTATCAGAATAAAGATATTGTGTTGTATTTGCCAGATTCTTTAGCAGCATATTTTGCTATGGGTGCAAATAAGAGTGTTGGTTTAGGTGGTGCAGAACATGAGTTAGGTCATATTCTTTGTGATAAAGCAAATAAAATGACTCCAGCTAAATGGTTTAATCATTTTATCCCATCAGTTCGTAAATTTATTCAATCCCTAGATAGTAATGATAATATTCGTTATTACATGGATAGTCTTTCTAAGTTTTCAAATCTCTTTGCTGATATTCGTTTAGAAAATATGATGAGTATAATGTATCCCCCAACTAAGCAAAGATTTGTAGATACTCAAAAATGTATCTTTGCTTTAGAAGATCAAGGTCTTGATCAAGCTGATTCATTAAGTATCATTATAGTGATGATGAGAGATTTAGGTAAAAACCATACATCTCCTGAATTGACTGAGAGATTCAAATTTTACAAAAAGACCTTCCCACAAGAATGGGCTCTTGTAAAACAAAAGTTTATGCCTTTAGTTAAACAAAATCAATGTAAGACTAATGATATTGATGGAACTTTACATTTCCCTATGTTGTCAGCACTTGAATTTCTGATTGAAATGAAGGATATGGCAAAGAAGCCTCCTGAATTAAAACCTGAAGATGATGAACCTGGTGATGAACCTGGTGATGATAGTAAGCCTGGCAAGGGTAAAGGTAAAGGTAAACCTCAAGGTGGTAAAGGTCAAGGTCAGGATCCTGATGAAGATGGTGATGAGAATGATGGCAGTGGTGATAAAGAAGATAAAGATAAGGGGGATAAGGATAAAGAAGGGGAAGGTGGTAAAGATAAGAAAGATGATAAGGATAAGAAAGATGGGGAAGATGGTAAGGATGGTAAGGATGATAAAGATGGTAAAGATAAGAAAGACGGTAAGGATAAGAAAGATGGTAAGGATGGTAAAGACGGTGATGATGATAAGGGTGATCAGCATGGTGAAAATCTAAAACCACAAGATGCTAAGGAGACTAAGACAGCACATGAGACTGACAGTAAATCAGTAGGTAAGAATATCAAGGACTTGATTAGCGATATTCAAAAGAAAATGGATCAAGGGAATTTTGATACTGACACTTTAGATGTTCTGAGAGAAAAAGCTGAGGAAGCAATTAGAGAATTGAATCAGGCTAGTGGCAGTGAGACTTATATCCCTAATGGTAATAAGGTAGTTTATATCGATCGTAAAAAAGCTGATCGTAGTTATCCAGTTTAATATAAAACTTTTTTTCAAAAAACTTGCAACAAAAAACAAACCTCTTGGTTTAACAAAAAAACAAAAACACAAACAAGGATTTTTTCTATATGAAAAACAAATCTCTTTATGATGCTTTAAAAGAATTAGCAAAAGACAGCCCATCACTTAATAAAATTTTAGGTGGTGATTTACCCGAAGCCCATAAAAACAGACAGATTCAAAAAGCATTCCAGATGTTCTCTGAGATTCATAATCTTGAGTCAATCGGTATCGATCTAAATGATGGCGACCTACACAATGGTGGCTCATATGTATTCTTTCACTTCAATCCAAATGAAGAGTTTATCTTTGAATGTGATATGAATAATCTAAAGATCAAGATTGGCAAGTTGATTGATTATGATGCAGCTACTTTTGAAGATGTAGAAGAATTTGATTTTGATTGGGAAGTTTTAGCTACCAAGCTATATCAGTACCGTAATGTTGCGGACCCTAGACAATAAAAAGCTAATTGCAGTTAACAAAAAACTTTTTTCAAAAAACAAAAACACAAACAAGGATTTTATGAAAAATAAATCTCTTTATGACTTGCTAAAAGAATTAGCAAAAAACAGCCCAACACTCAGTAGAATTATTGGTGCTGATTTATCTGAAAGTAATGCTAATAGACAACTTCAAAAAGCATTTCAAATTTTTTACGAGATTCATAATCTTGAATCCCTCAATATTGATCTCAATGATGCTGACCTACACAATGATGGCTTATATGTTTGCTTTCATCTCAATCCAAAAGATGAATTTATCTTTGGATGTGATATGGATGCCTTAAAGGTCAATATTAGTAAGGCTGTTGATTATGATGCAGGTATATTTGAGGATGTAGAAGAATTTGATTTTGATTGGGAAGTTTTAGCTACCAAGTTGTATCAGTACCGTAATGTTTCAGACCCTAGACAATAAAAAAGGAGAACCTATGAAACCTAGTATTTTAAACTATATCCTAGATATGCCAATGAACAACTCAATGGCAAAGTACCACAAAAAGATGACTGTCCTTGTAAATGACTTAGGCTATTCAAATGTTGAATATGACCCAGCAGGCTTTTACAACAATCATGATTATTTTGTAGTCTTCATCAACGCACCACATGGTGACCTTATTGTAGAAAAAGGTCTTCCTATGAGTCTTCAAATTTATGGTGAAATAAAAGGGGAACTCAAGGTGACTAAGTTAGTGAAGACTTGGTTAGAAGATGATGATTGTAGTGATGATGCTTGGGAAGATTTGGAAACTTGCCAATTCTCTTGGAAAGCACTTGAAGACCTTATTGTTAAATACCACGACTCAACCTACTAAGGAGATATATGTTAGATAGAAATATTTTTGATACTTGGATTAGTCAATTTTCACATACCATTGAAAATAACAATTACTACTTACACTTGAGCAATCATGTTGCTATTCTTTATAGCTTTAAAACCTATAAACTATATCCAAACAAGATCAGCCTAAAGCATACATATCTTTATTCTTTGACTCAAAGAAAAGTGATCAATTCTAAAGATGCTCCTGAAACAAATTCTTATGATGACATTCTAAAGCATTGGACATCTATATATCAGGATAAATTCAATTTCTATGAGAAACAGTTGCACATGACTGAGGAAGAGAAAATGAAATATCAAATTCAGATGAGTATGAAGATACAATCTAAACCTTCTTGGGATCAATCAACTTTTCTCAAGGATTGTTTAGAGAAAGTAAATAAAGGTCAAGTCTTGAGTTTGAAAACAGAACAGGCAATAGATAAGCCAGTGTCTAGTACACCAACAGTTTTAACTGAACAGCAAATCAATTTTCAAAAGAGAATTGATGCTTTATGTCAAGCTAGTAAAACTAAAGGTGATGAGTGGACAGCAAGTTTCAGTCAATCAATATTAGATGCTATTGCCAAGTATGGTAGCAAGACTACCTTAACAGAAAGACAAAAACAAATCCTACAAGATAAATTTGCTAAGTATAGCATATAAGGAGAAAGCCTATGTTAGATCAGTTAATAATTGACAGCATTAAAAACAGAAAGGTTAAGTAAGTGTTAGTATTACTTAATGACCCAAAGCATGAACAAAGCATAGTTAAGCTAGAAGATTTTATTCAATTTCTTAAGGAAGAGAAAATGGATGTATCTGAGCTTAATCGTTTTAAAAGAGAAGCCCGAGTAGGTGAAAAGATCACATACAAAGGCATGGAAATTACCCGTATCCCTAAAAAAGTAAATAAATGGATTTAAACATGAAACACATAATCGACCCACAAACTAAATTAGTTTATACAATCACAACCCCTAACATCCTACAAATCGTTCAATTACTTGAAGAGACTCTCTATAATACAAATAGCTTAGAGCAAGTAGGTAAGAACTTAGAAATTGCTTTATCTTTAAGCAAAGAAATTATTCACAATGAGATGGTAAATCAGAACCCTATGCAATTAGAAGAGGAATTAAATGTTAACGAGGATAGTCAATCATAAAAGAGAGAGTGCCGATTTAGAGTATCTTTCAGATTTAGTTAAAAATTTACAAGAGCCTAGATACTTAATGGAATATTTTTTTAATGAGATCGGTTTTAAATTACATAGCAAGGAAGATAAAACAATTACTAGGAAACACGAAAGCATACTAGATTTGGCTGTGCTTGAACCTATAAACAATAGCAATATTTTTACATTTTATCTTCTAAAAGAAAATACCAAAGTAAAGGAATACACTTTAGTGAATTTAGAAAAATCTTTTATTGGGTATAGTGCGGACCTAGAAACAAACCTACAAACTGAAATAGACTTAGACATAGAAAAATTCTTTAACCTTATCCTAAACGACATTCGCAATGTCTGGAATTTAAGCAACGATTAAATGTATACCGAAATAATAGATAACAAAAGAGTACTAAAAGAAAATCTAGAAATAGATTTATGGGAAGAACTAGCTGATTTTTTAGAGGAGTGCCACTTCACAATAAAAGAAAGACTACCCTTGTTAGTCCTAAGTCAGTTAGATCATATTTATGTATCTGGTATGTGTAATCCTTCACACCGTACCTTATCTATCTTTTTGAACAACAATGATAAAGAAGTGCTTAGAGCAAAATCTACAAGTTCATTATGGGTAGTAAAGTTAAATGAAACAGAACAAGGTTTTTATACAGACCGACAACTAGCAGACTTATTATTAAGAACAATAAGAGAAGAATGGAGTAGTCGTTAAATGTTAAATTTTACAAAAATAGAAGATGGAAAAAGAATAGTCTCTGATGATTTTGATAGAATAGCATCTTATGTGTGTATAGAGATAGATGATACTTATAGTACTATCCCAACTCTCTCTTTAAGGGATGCTGCTTTCAATAGGATATTAAAACAATTTTTTGGGGAGCTTAATTTTATTGATAGCAAATTAAATCACTGTGAAGTAAATTTTTGGGGGGATAAATTAGCTTCACAAGATCTCCTAAAAGGTTATATCATTATAAAAAATAATAATACGGGTCTTTCAAAGAAGTGGGTTTTGTTTATAAATGCTACAGATGATTCTTCAAAAGATATGTTATTTGATATAAAATTTGAAAGTGGGGGTGTCTTAGATTGTAAGAGTTTAGGTTATATCCTAGATGATATACTAAAAAGTATTAGGGTGCTATATTAGGGGCGATATGTAAATTGGCAGATAAATGCCAATTTATTTTTCTTCTAGGGTCTATTAGAAGTCTAGCATTAAAGAAACCGATAGCTCTTCTAAAATTTTCTGGATGTATAGGTTTAGAAGTATTTTGGTAAGGGGAAGATAATAAGAAGATAAAGTCTGAATTTCTTCTTACATCATTGGATGACATTTCAAAATGAAATAGCATTATTTTTTATCCTTAGGAGCTAGGTACATATCACAATGTTTATACCAGCCATCTTTAACACTCACTAATTTTCTAGCAGTATAGAGGCTAATAGATTTACGGATTATATCTGGGGAGATATATGTAGCAGTGGGTGTATTTGGATAGGGGATGATATGAATGAATTGAAGATTTCTTCGTACCTCATTAGAACTGAACTCTATATAGAACATAAAACTTACTCCTTATATCCTAAGTATACATTATCGTGATTAATCCAGCTAGGTTTAATTAATGATCTTGCAGAATAAAGGGCAATACTTTTACGACTATTTGTTTTTATATAGGATGAATGCCCTATTTTAGGTTCACTACTAAAGAGTAGAACCCATGAGGGATTAGTCCTAACAACATTACTATCTAAAACGAGGTAGAACATAATGGTTTTAAATAAGGGTCAGAGTCTTGTATCCAGTCATGTCTTCCTACTATCTCTCTATTCCTAGCTATAAAGAGAGCTGTGAATCTTCTAAAATTTTCTCTTTGAATAATAAGACCGCCACCTTCGTAGTTGAATACAAGGTGGCAAAATTTTTCATTAGATTGTCTTCTATTCCCATTTACATGAAACCAGCATATCATAATAAATAATCCTTTACATAATAGACATCTTCTCTACAAATGAAATTAGATTCTATAACTTTTCTCATCGTATATAAAGCAACTGCCCTACGGAAATTAGGTTCAAGTACTTTTAAGCCATGATTAACAGAAGATATACTACTTAACAAGTAAGTATTTTGTAGATTTTTACCTATATTATTGTTGTTGTTTTCAAACCAGTAAAGCATAAGCTATCTTCCTTTATATAGACATCATTTGAATTTATCCAGTTAGATTTTACAAGAGACCTAACACTAAAGAAACAAATGTGATCTCTGACACTAGTTGGGTGTATATATTCACCTAATCCTTTATATCTATTACTTCTATGATATATAGTAGAAGATAATAAAGAAGTACCTTGAACTGAATGAAAGACATCATTAGATTCAAACATAAAGAAACCTTTCATTTATATGTCTCCCTTCCTATATATCTATCTTGGTCTTTTATCCAGTCTTGTGGGATAAGAGATCGAGAGCAAAAAAGAGTAATACCTTGTCTTATATTTAAAGGGTATAAGAAAGTACCATGTTTACCATTATAGATACTAGACAGTAAAATCACTTTTGTTTGATTTAATTGTACAGCATTTCCAGCTGTTTCAAACCATATCATTTATTTATATCCCTTCCTAAATATCTATCTGAATTATTTACCCAAGTATTTTTAGATAAGCTTCTCGCACCAAATAAAGCGATTGCTAGTCTAAAGTTATCTATGTATAGGTAATGCCCTATACCCTTTAGAGCCAGCTGTTTTGTTGGTGATGTAGATGATGTCAGATAAACACCTTGAGCTGAGTGTAATACATCATTACTGTCATTGCTAAAGAAACCATAGTGATTACTCATTTATCATCTCTTCCTAAATACCTATCTTGATCATTTATCCAATTATGTCTAGATAACACCCTTGCACCATATAAAGCAATACAATGCCTTATGTTGCTTTGGTGTATATATAACCCCATTCCTTTAATATCTCGGATAGTAGCTGCTGAAGTAGATGATGTTAGATAAACACCTTGAACAGAAAACTGTACATTATTACCATAGGATGAAAAGAAGCCATAGTGATTACTCATTTTTTTATCTCATCTCTTCCTATATATTTAGGACTCGGTGTTAGGTAAACATCTTCGTGTGAAATAAAAGAATCTGTGGATAATCTTCTAGCTGTATATAAGGCGAAGGTCTCTCTTGCATTAAAGTTAGAGATTTTCACATAAGCATTGGTAGGCATAGAAGATAACAATAAGACAAATTGAGTGGATGTCCCTACGATATTATTATGGTTCTGAAAAAACCAGTACGGAGTTTTAGTCATTATTATATCCTACTGTATAGACATTATTCCCATTTACCCAATTTGACTTTACTAATGACCTAACACTACATAAAGCTAAACAGTGCCTTATATTATTCTTATAGATATAAGTACCTCTACCCATTATATGATGTCTATCTCCACCATAAGAGGTAGAAGATAAAAGAGTAGTGAACTGATTGTGCATCGGGTCATTCCCATAAGAATTAAAAAATCCGTAGTGTATCATTTTAAGCTCGGTTCTATATAGACATTACTTGTTATAATCCATGAGCTTTTTATTAAGGCTCTTGCACTATAAAAAGACAGTCCCCTTCTAAAATTCTCAGACCTTAAATAAAATCCGTGAGTGCCTGATCCTGGATGTCTATGTTCACAAGTTTGTAGCCAAACATGAGTACCATTAAATTGTACATCATTACCATTGCAATGGAAATAAGTCATATTGTTCTCCCTATATAGACATTATCATTATTTGTCCATGTTCCCTTAACTAAGGACCTTACACTACATAAAGCTATACTCCTTCTTATATTACCATCGTATATATAAGTACCTGGTCCTTTAGGTCTATTAGGAGTAAAGGATGTAGATGATAATAAGGAAGAGAATTGGTTGTGCATAGGGTCATTTCCGAATAAAGACAAGAAAGCATAGTGAGTCATATTATAGCCTTTGGGGTACGATAAACATTATTATTAATTTTCCAGTCTTGTTTTAGGGCATCTCTATTTCTAGCTACATATAAAGCAATAGCATATCTAAAGTTACTAGGTTCTAAATACATACCGTTATTACAGCTTGAAATAGTGCTAGTAAAGAAAACAAGGTTAGGGTTATGTTCAGCTGTATTACTGTGATTATTAAACCAACATATCATTTTAATCCTAGATACACATCGGGTTCATTTACAAAGGTCTTAACGACTACACTACGAGCTATATATAAAGAGATAGACCTTCTAAAATTGTCTTCCCTTATATATAAGCCATGTTGGTTGTGGTAAGAACTACTAAACAATGCTACTTGCCAGTAATTATGACATACACACCCCCCCCATTGTTAAAATAGCTTTTCATTATGTCTTCCTAAATATCTATTAGGGTTTAATACCCAATCACTACGACCTATAACTTCCCTACCTCTTGCAGTAGATAAAGCTACAAACCGTCTAAAATTAGAGGATAAGATTTCTACACCTGATTTACTTGAAGATATACTGGATAAGATAAACACACTATGCTCATTTCTAGTTACCTCATTACTACTTGTTTCAAACCAACATATCATCTTATGTCCTTATTTGGTAATCGGTACCTGTCTTGGTCGTTTATCCAATTTTGTTTTTCAACAATTCTAGTGGTGAATATAGCCAAGCATTCTCTAAAATTTAGTGGAGTTATATATAACCCACAACCTCTACTAGATTTAGTAGATACTAAGTAAACAAAATTTGTTGAGTGCTGTAAGTTATTACTATTATTTTCAAACCAACATATCATCTTATATCCTTAGGTCTCATATATACATTCTCATGATTATCCCAATTTGAGTAAATAAGTCTCTTAGAACTAAAGCAAGATATTATCCTTCTGTGATTTTTTAAATCTATCGGAATACATCTATGAAAAGGCATAGATGATAATAGACAGACTCCTTGTGTATTATCATTTATAGAGTTGCTGTTTATAGTCATACAGCCTAGTTTATCTTTAGTTAGGTGTTGTGTCATTTATATCTTCTCTTTAGGTGCTAGATAAACATCCGACTGATTTACCCATGTGGTATTTACTACCTCTCTACCCCTAGCTATATATACAGCCATATTCCTCCTAAAGCTATTCTCATCTAGATAATACCCATGTGCTTGTGATGACTTAGATGACATAAAGTAAACTGAAGACTGAATCGTTTGTATTGTATTATTTAAATTTTCAAACCAGCAGATCATTTTAAGTCCTTATTAGGTGCTAAATACCTATCTTGGTCGTTTATCCATGTATGTTTTGTTAAAGCTTTAGATGTACTTAATGCTATACTATCCCTAAAATAATACGACTCTAAAAAGAAACCCTGCTTACCACAATCAGTTCTACTAGCTTTGGCACTAATAGAACTGATGAGATATTTATATTGTGATGAGTGCATGACATCATTTGAAGATAATTCTAACCAACAAATCATTTTAGCATCTCTCTTTTTCTATAAACATTATCTTTGTTTATCCAGTTAGTTCTTACTACTCCCCTTATTGTAAAAAGTACAACACAGTGTCTTAGATTATCCTTATATAAATAGACCCCATTCCCTTGTATCTCTCCCCTACTCATATGACCAGGTGATGTAGATGATGCTATAAAAGACATCTGATTATGCATCAGAGAATTTGCAATACTTGTAAAAAAACCATATTGCTTAGTCATTATCCCTCTCATTTATCTCATCTCTTATTTTTGCCCATACACAAGTTAACCTAAAAAAGAAAACCTCTATACGAAGAAAAAAACTTAAGACCCAACTCGGTTCTAAAGCTACTGAAACTCTTGCTATCTTTTCAAATTGCTCAGGGGTCGTCTCATCTGGTATCTTAGTAGCTAATTTACCATTCCCATCTATTGTAAGAATAAATCTGTCTTTCATTTATTTATATTCTCCTTTGTAGATATATATTATAGGATTACATTATGCAAGACCCACAAAAAAACATCCATGAAACTATTCTCTTATTAGAAAATGATTACCTTGATAGCTATATTATATCTAAAATAAACCAAGCCATCTCAGATATTAATGAATACAAAAGAGTCAACTATAAAGACATCGCATCTCTTAAAAATTTCTTACAGCTCACTATTATCCCTGAAGCTATCCAAATTGAAAAAGAACATGGTTCGTATAAACCTAATATAGACTTACTCCTAGACTCACATATAGATAAACTTATAGCTTGCCTTAAACACCTATGGTATAAATCTAAGAATAAAAAATCTGAGACTCCTAATTTCTTTAAACTTGATAACCTTAAATTCCACTACATCAGTTCTAAAGATGATATTGCTTTAGTAGCTACTGTCTTTAAAAAAGCTATTGCCCTTATGAAATCTAGTAGTATCCCTAATATCAATTCTATCCTATATGGTGATGTTATTATAGCTGACCATATAGGGACTGAGTCCCAAGCTATTTATAGAGATGATAAAATCTATTATAGAAACACACATAAAATTGAACCACATTATATAAGAACCTTAATACATGAATTTGGTCATCGCTATTATGACTTAATTCTAAAAAATAAAAGACTTGTTAAGAAATATTACAATCAGATTAAGAGAAGTAAAAATAAACCTATCTCTTACCTTATAGGCAAATCCTATTATGATGTATTTAAAGAACCTTTATTTTTTAGAAATGGTGATGGCTTATTGCCTGATGATGATATAATTTTATCCGTAGAAGATATGGGGGTAGGCATACTTAAATTAGATATGGGTAAAGTAGATATAACTATACCCAATATATTTTTAGACAATATCAGATACCCTTCTTTATATGCTAGTAAAGACTCAGAAGAATTTTTCTGTGAAGTTTTTAGTTTATACTGTGTAGGCAAATTAGAAGATACAAGCCTAGTTAAAATCTTAGGGGTGTAGAAATCTAGGGTGCAGATTTCTTATATGGCTTACAAAAAAAACACACACTAGCTAAAAAGCTAGTGCTAAATTTTTTCAATTTGGTGTTTTAGAAACACTACCAATTCTGATAGTGTTTCAAAAACTTGTTTCTCATCTAATTTCACACCCCTACCTATATCGTCAAGAGTAAATCCGTTTATAGGATAAAACTCACCATCATATCGCCAAGATAAGTAAACGATGTGTGGTTCTTTTGACGAATGACTAAAGTCATAAGCAAGAGAAAGAGTAATACCATTCACAAAAGCTGAAGGTTTAGTGAATGGGGAGAAAAAAGAAACAACGGTTTGTATATCAAGAGTAGTCATACTTGATTTTCCTTTCCTAATTCTGAGATCACTTCAATGATCGTTAAGTAAAATTGTTGTTTGGTTTGTGTTTTATAAATCACAGTATCTTCTTTATCATCAGTCAAGTAAAACTCAACATTCAAATCTTTATCAATCACTTTAGAGCAAGTAAATCCTTTATTGATTATCATTTTATCATCTACAAAAAGAATCTCATTACCTTTACGGTCATTAAACTGATTTGGCTTATCTTGTCTATATCCATAACTTTGGATCAAAGTTTTGAGTAAATGAAAACTGCTCATAATTATTTAGCAACTTTTGATTTTCTTGTCTTGGTCGCAACAGTTCCATTCTCAATTTTAGGAGTTTCCACTTCTACAACTTTAACTGCTTTCTTAGTTTTAGCTTTAGGAGTTTCAACAGCCTTACTTGGATCAACCTTTACTTCAGTCTTCTTTTTGAAAATTCTATTGAAAACTGATTTTTGCTTATCTGATAAATCTTTACCTTGTGATACTTGATCAATAAGACTCTTAGTAAATTCAATGGTTGATTTTTCTTCTACTGTGCATTTACTGATAACTTGATGAGCCTTAGAAATAAACTCTTTTGCACTATCTGATAATTTATCTTCAGTCAACATAACTTTAGGAGCAATTAATTTTTCCCAACAAGCTACTTGTTTTTCTGATAAATCCTTCTTCCACAAAACTACTTGTTTGTGCAATGATTGTGCAAATTTGTATTCCCAATCATTAGCTGGCGCAAATTTAGAGAATTGAGCAACAAAAGTATCTTTATTAAATTGAGTAGTCATAGCTGTATATCCTTTCATGATATGGTTAAAAATTGCTATGTGATAAACTTGTTAAACATTAACTAGTTTATCAATCTTTCTTTTCTTACACTATCTTTATGTTTTTAAACTAGACTTGAACCGACTTTAGCTAAGTCTATGATTTTATTAAGTTTTTTGATTTATAGCACGGCACTATAAAGTGTAGAAATCTAGTCCTTTGTATTATGTAGAAATCATAATAGGCACTAAAGGGTACGCATACTTTTTTTTAGGAAACCTAGATTTCTACATAATACGGTTAGTGAATACCTAGATATAGGGGGTACGCATACTTTTAAATACCCCCTATGATTTCTACATTTTAGAATAGACCTAGATTTCTACATATTGTGCCACTGTTTAAAATATGAAAAACTTAATAAAATCATAGACTTAGCTAAAGTCGGTTTAAGTCTAGTTTAAAAACATCAATATATTAACAAAGAATAGCAAATAACAAAATATCATGAAAGGATATAAAGCTATGAGTTTAGAAAATAATTATAAGGGTCCTAGAATTTCTGATGCACAAGTTAAGAACAGTTTAATAAAATTGTTGCAATCACTTGACTTTTCAATTCTTGAAGTGAGTAAAACAGTAAATCAATACTACCACAGTGGATTGAATTGTGTAATCATAAGCAAGAGATACGGTTATTTAGTGCAAGTTTTAGAATGTAGCCAAACAAAACAAGTTTGTAGGCAATCTTGGGAAATTGACACTTTAGAAACTTTGAGAGATGCAATAAACGAAGCAAATAATAAATGGTGGTAAGTTAATTGTTTTGTGTGTTGTGTTTTGTGTTTTGTTTTGGTAGGGCGAGGTAGAAATCTAGCTAGATTTCTACACTACCGTATTATGTAGAAATCTAAAAACCCCCTATTTTTGTATGCGTACCCCTATGGTGATTTAGACTTAGATTTCTACATAGTATCAACCTTAGATTTCTACATAGTATAGTGCCGTTTAAAATCTCCTAAGTTGTTGAATTTGCTAGTGTTTTTAAAAGTCGATTAAAGTCGTTTTTAAAAACATAAAGCTAGTATGAAAACGATAAAATAAAAAAGAAAGAGAGTTTTTTATGAGAAAAAAAATAATAGATGATCCTATGGATGACATCAAGCTAGGGAAAGATATGAGTAGGTCTAGGTTTAGAGTAGTAAACTCAGACATTACAAAACTATCTGAGCGTAAGTTTTTTAACGGTTTTATTCAGAATCTAGACTTGAATAGAAAGAAAATATGGTATCCAAAGCAACAAGAATGCGAAGGGTATCTATTAATCTCTGATTATAAATATTCTAAACTCAAAGGTCATAGGGTAATTGCTCATGCTCGCTTCAAGTATAAGCTAACACATGATATAGGCTTAAACAATGGGGGATCGTGGTTAACTTTAAAAAGAGTACCCTTCGATGATGATGTAGATTTGACCGTTAAACCTAGAACATCAAGAGCAACGATAACTAAAACTATTTTAGTTAAAAGTGGTAGTGGGGCTAGTGTTCGGGGATTGACCGTTCCTAGACCAAGTACCAACATAAAATTTTAACAAACAGAAAGGATTTAAAAATGGTAGAATTTAAACTTGATTTTGAAAAAATCATAAATTCCCCTAAAGCTAGTCAATGGGAAAAAGATTTTGCTGAGAGTGTTTTTCAATACTCAAAGACTAAACCTATTACAGAAAAACAGCAAGCTATCTGGAATAGAATTTTAGAGTCAATCTCAACAGAACAAAAAGAGATAACTTTTAACGATTTAAAAGAAGATCAAAAGATTTTTGTTGCGAACACTCATATGCTTTTAACTAAAACAAAAGACAAGTGGGCAATCGATTTTACAAATTCTTTACTTCAACAAATCTATAAAGGTAAAGAATTGACCGAAAAGCAAAAACTTACTTTTGAAACACTCTTTAACAAAAAAATGAATAAGGATAAAAAATGATAACTTACACTCAAGGTGATATTTTTGATCAAAATGTAAAAGCTATTGTCAATGCAGTAAATTGTGTTGGCATTATGGGTAAAGGACTTGCTTTACAATTTAAGAAAAAATATCCCGAGAATTTTGAATTATATGAAACTGCTTGTAGACAAAAAAGAGTCGTGCCTGGCAAAATGTTTATTTGTGAAATTTCTGATGATGATAATTCTCAATATATCATCAACTTTCCTACAAAAAGACATTGGCGAGATTCAAGTCTACTTGAAGATATTATAATAGGATTAGATGATTTAGCTAAGACAATAAAAGCTCTTAAAATCGAATCTATAGCAATCCCCCCAATCGGTTGTGGTTTAGGTGGTTTAGAATGGACTATCGTAAAATCACATATTGAAAACAAACTCTCAAATTTAACTGATGTTCAAATCATCGTTTTAGAACCTAAAAACTAAGAAAAGGACTTTTTTATGATTATTATCAATGCAACTCCCCATAATGTAAATTTAATTCTCGGTGATTCTCAAATCACCTTTGAGAAAAGTGATATTGCACCTCGTGTAAATCAATCATCTCAAAATGTTGAACCTTTAAGCTATAATGGTCTTTCTATCCCTATTAAAAAGACAACTATGGGTAATCTTGAAGGTCTACCTCCTGAAACTGAAGGTGTATATTATATAGTATCTCTAATTGTATTAGAGGCTGGCAAGAAGATTGGTAGAAATGATTTACTTGCTCCTGATACAATTAGAGATGCAAGTGGTAATATCATCGGTTGCAAAGGCTTTATTCAATAAGCCTTTGTGATCGGAGATGTGGTTTTTTTTATTTAAGGACTAAGAAATCTGCCCCTAGAATATAAGAAATCTGCTCCCTTTTTTAATATAATACATCAGTATGTTTGTATTAACAAAAAGGAGATACTTATGCAGACAGTAAAAATGAAAGACTCAAAAGGTAAAGAAGTTGTTATCCCTATTTCAATGGAGTCAAGATTTAAAGAACTAGGTTGGGAAAGAGATGGTTTTTTTGTATCACCCCATCCTAAGATAGCTAAAGAAATGGTAAATGTGATAACAAAAGAAAAGAAACTTGTATCAGTAGAAGACATAAGAGATATGTACAATAAAGGTTGGAAGTTAACTCAAAAGTCATTAGTGATACATGATTTACTACATACAGTACAAATAGATTTACCTAAAGAAGAGAGTAGAATGTTAAAGCTCTTAGATGATGGTTATTTATTTGGTCTATGTAAAAAAGACATAGAAAAGAAAGTACAGAGGAAGAGAGAGTTAAGAGAATATAGGTCAGAGCAATTAAGTTTTGATTTTGATAAAGAACCTACGGTGGTAGCTTCTAAACCTAATGTGGTAGCTTCTAATACAAGAGAACTAGCATTAGAGATGATAGAAAATCTTTTACCAAAAGAGTTAGAAAATATTAAGGTAGTCTTAAACTATAAAGACGGTGTGAAAGAAATAGTGATCTCTTTATAGAGATATGGTATATCCTGCATAGGAGGATATAACTAATGAGAGAGTATAGAGACTATTTATATAAGGTCTTATATAATTTAAAGAGACCTATAAGATATATATCGGACAATCCTTTTTATGGATATAGTTATGAACAAGCTATGGGATTTATAGGTAAAGATAAAGCTAGGTATATATATAAATGGCATCAAGAGAGGATGAAGAGATATAAGAATGCTAATTTAGATAGTATAGGATTACATACGGTGGAGTCTAAGAAATCTGGAGATAAGTTATATTTACTAGTAAATGATACTGGGTATTATATATTTGATATAGACTTGAGGATATTAGGGACAGACCCTAGTTATGTAAAAGCGAGGGTAGCTGGTGAGGGTGAGTGGGATATATTATGGAGTAAGGTGATAAGAAATGAAGAGAAGATAAATGAGTTTACGGATATACCGATAAAGGTATCATTTGTAGATGATTATGGTATATATAATGAGGGTGTTTTATATGAGTTTATAGAAGTGATGGGGTGTCTTGCATATGGTAATGTTCTTTCTGATGGGGAAGAAAAAATATATGCGATACCTCTTTTTTTTCTTGACAAAATCCCATAGAGTGATTATAGTTAATACAAACATACTAACTAGGAGTACAAAGATGAGCAATCTAAGAAGTGATATCAGACAAGCCTTAACAGAAATAGTAAGTAGCTTAGGGGAGAATCAGACAATAGAAAAGAAAGTAGCTAAGAAACAGATCTTAGAAAAGCTAGGGGCAAGTGATGATAAGGCATGGGGAGTGAGTGCAGGAGGTATTAGTGTTTTTCAATCTAACCTTTCAAATATTGTAGATGATATGAGAAAGAAGGGATTATTAAGCACACCATCATCAGATACCTATGGACATCCTGGTATGGGGTCAACAGTAGCTTCAAGAACAAGAGTAGGTTCTGAGAAGAAAGAAGAAGTAAAAAAGGCATATAATGCTTATGGTGAGATACCAGTAGCAGTGGAAAGAAAAGCCTATAATGCTTATGGTGAGATACCTGTGGTAGAAGAACCTAAGAAGGTAGTAGAAGAACCTAAAGTAGTAGAAGAACCTAAGAAGGTAGCAGATAAACCTATATCATTTGATAATGATGAGAAAATAGTGTTAATTGAAGAACCTAAGAAGCCTGTGGTTAAATCTAAAGTGGACTCAGATGATTTATTTGATGGGTTAGATGAACCTAAATCAGAGGCTGAGAGATTATTTAGGGGTCATATTAGAGATAGGGGTATAGGGTTATTGAATATGGCGATAAATGATTTTGTAGGTAAAAAAGGTCAAGGTGGGTGTTATGGGGATTATACCGTAGGGGATGAAGCTTGTGATGGGAATCCAAGTTGTCCACTAAGAGGTTTCTGTAAAAAAGAAAAAGAAATGAGATAATATCTTTATATAAGACTCTTTATATAACACAAGTAAGGAGTTCTAAATGTCTAAGTATGATATACAATATGAAGAGGATGTAGCTAATGTAGCAAGAAGAAAAGAAGTTGCTTCTAAAATTATGGCTTACTGGAAGTCTGATTTAAATAAAGCATTATCTTTAAGAGTTGAGGAAGAAGCAAAAGTAGAGTATTTAAAGAATACAGGTGTTGCTAAAAAGATTATGGCTTTATATGAGGTCTCAGATAAGGTTTTAACAGAAATGTTAAAAAAGTATATTTCAAATCCTAGTGATACTGAATGGAATATGAAAAGAGATGAATGGATCTTCAATAAGATTATAAATTTAAGTGTAGCAAATACGATGAAGAAAGATTTATCTAGCTACAGAAGTAATCTAACCTCAGTAATACCTAAGAAGGTATTAGATTATTTACCTAAGAAAATGGTAATCGATTTAGATCCGGATGGACAGATAGTCGATATATATAGTCGATATGCAAATAAGGATAAGAATTTAGGGGTGAAGGTATATAAACAGAGGGAGTTTATGAAAGTAAAGGATAAATTTGAGCTGTTATTAAATAAGGGTATGTTATCTAGGGATAATCCTACTAAGATGATGTCCTTAATAATAGCAGTGATGTATGACACAGGAATAAGACCTGGGGATGATGAGCCTGGGTTATCTTATGCTAATATAGAAACAGAGGGGCCTGAGACAGAGGATAAGAAGAAGCCTAAACCAATAAGAGAGTTGGTAGATACTTTTGGGTCAATTAGTTTAGAGCCACAGCATTTTAGGGTATTGGATGGGATAACTAATTTAGGGTTTTATGGTAAATCGGGGGTGTTTAATAAAGCACAGATAAGTAATCAGTTATTAAATAGGGTTATAAAAGAAGTGATTATAAGATTTGCTTTAGAGGGTCAAGAGAAGCCATTATTTTCAGTAGATGGTGTAGGGTATAATTATAAACAGTTGCAGACTTTTTATGTAGGGTTATTGAGGGCATCAGGTATGCAGGATATAACAGGACATAGTATGACAGATTTAAGAAAGTTAAAATCATCGACCGTCTTACATGAGTATTTAGTTTCAAATAAGAAAGAATTAGAGGATAAGATACTAGCGATAGAAAATGTATTTAGTAAGAAGGCATATAAACAGATAACAGATGTGATAGTCAGTCATATAGATTCGGCAGTAAAAAAAGCTGAGGTGGCATTAAATCACACCTCAATGAATATGACTATAAATAGTTATATAAATCCACAAGTGATCTTAAACTTTTTAAGTAATTCTGGTGATATAGAAAATAGTTTTGGAGACTTATTAGTGAGTGGGGGCAAAATAACATTTGATGTGCAAGGGTTTGTTATAAAAGCATCTCAGAGTCGGTTTGCAGATAATGGTGGTTGGATGTCGGTAATAGAGAGTGGGGAGAGATTAGGTTTACCTGAGATGGATGAATTTGCAAAGGGATATAGTATATTAAGGTCTGCTTCAAGTAATAAGAAGAGACTGATAGTAGATCGGATAGAAGGTAAGAGAGTGATATGTAGGGTAGGTCGTAGTATGTTGGAATTGCCTTTAAGTTTTTTACCTAAAGGAGTAAAAGAGGGGATGGCAATAGATGTTACAATGGTTCTACAAGCGATACCTACGGGAATATTAAAAAAGAAGATAAAACAATTAACAGTAAAAGACGATGGTGGGGATTTTAGTATATAATTGATTTATATACTGCTCTCTTATAAGAAATCTATATAAGAGAGGTTATATGTATAAGACAAAGTTTAGGATTGCTTCCAATTTACCACAGAATGTTTACAATGAATTAAAAGACATAATAGATCAAAGCTATATTGGTCCATCTGCAAAAGCATTTAACAGAAACAGTTTTAAAAAATTGTTAGATGTAAAGAGTCCATATAGCTGGGAGCAATTAAGTTCTACAGACCAAGAAAGAAGTTTTGATAGTGTATATAAATATGTTTATGATATTGTATACCCTAAGACTAAAGGTCAATATCAGAAGGAATATGTAAGAGAGAAATATGATAGTGGTCAAGTAGGTAAGTATGAGAAAGACTTAGCTGAGTTAAACGAAGCAGTAGAGGAAGCTATAATTAAATTTGATGACATTTTTGAAAAAGAAAAAGATACTTTAAAGTCATATTTAAGTGGAGAAGGTAAAAAAGCTTCATTTAAGAGAAAAGCAGCTTTAGGTAGTGATGATGAAGAAGAATTATTTGTTGAAAGACTAATTGAAAATTATGCTGACTTTGAAGCTAAGAGTAGTGATTCCCAAGATGAAAAAGATGCTCTTAGTTTTATGAAATTAATTTATGATGGTAATCAAGCTAATTTTGATAAAATGGTAGCACACTACAATGGTCTAGATGATCTTGATAGGATAGATTATAAATATGAGATTATAGAAGTATATGCCCAACTTAAGGACATCAAGATTAAAGAATTGAAAGCCTTAGAAGAGAAAGCTAAAGAAGAGACTGATAAAAAAATTGAAAAAGAAGTAGCTCAGAATGCTATAGAGTCAAATAAAGATATTGATACTGAGACGAAGGAAGAATTAAATTTCAATTTAGAAGTTAATATGGGTTCTACAGAAAAAGAAGTAGAAAAAGTCAAAGAAGAAAAGAAGGAAGAACAGGTTAAGACTGTATTAACACAGAAAGAAATTACTTTGTTTAGTGAAGGGACATCTGGTATTCCTGTTACAGATATCGAAAAGTTAAATAAATGGCTTAATCTTAAGTGTGATTTAAATGATCCTAGTGTAGCAGAAGTAGCTTTAGGTGATGACAAAGGTGATAAAGAAAAATTATTAAAGGATGAGTCTAAGACAAAAGACAAATTCAGAAATTTAGTTAAGAATTGGACTAAAAGAAACTTTACTCATCCTGATACTAATACTAAATATACTTTTGCTGGTTTAGTGGAAAGGTCCTTTGTTGGAGATGAATGGGCTGAAGCTGTCCTTAAAGATAAACTAGATGATTCTAAGACTAATAAATATAATTGGTTTGAGAGAGAGTATTTTCGTATCCAAAACAATATACTTAATGAGATTAGTTTAAATGATTATGAGATAGTCATTAGGGAATTGTTAGAAGAAGCTAATGTTTATTTTCAAACTAAGGTAGAAGAAAAAGATAAAGATAAGCAAGCCTATGAGATTTTAAGAGCTAAAATTTTAGAGTATAAGAAAGACTTAGCAAATAAAACTATTAAGTCTATTTCAACAGACCCCTATACAAGAGACACTTATTTAATTTTAAAATCAAGTGGCAATACTAATATTGTATTTGACCTAGCAAAAGAGAGAGAAGTAGCTTTAGATAAAAAGAGTAAGAATGAGAAATTAGATATTCTTGAAGAATTTATTTTAAAATCAATGGAACAGGAAGTCTTAGATAAAGCAAGAGCTAAATTAAGAACTAATATCGATTTTATGGGTCGAATTAGAGCTAAATTAGAGAATGGTCAATATTCTAAGATTGGCCCAGAAGAAATGAAAGCAATTAAAGATAGTATTGATGCTAATAATGCAATGGATGATTTTACCAAGAACACCATTAAAGACAAATTAGATAGAAAAGAGAAAATCTCTTTTGAAGAATTTAATCAAATTTTATCTAAAGAAATAGAATATACTAGAAAGCCTTTAGATGAAAAAGAAGTACAAGCTCTTAACAACCAAATAGACAATAAGATAGACTTACCTAAGATAGAAGCACTATTAAAGAACCCCCATGCACAAATAAGTAAATATAAAACTGAAATTAAAGAAGCTAAAAGAAAAAAGACTAAGGGTTTCAATTTAACTGATTTTGAAAAGAAGCTCTTAGAAGTAGAAGAACAAGTTAAAAAATATCAAAAAGAAATAGCACCTATTACTACCCTAGCTATGTTTATTACTAAATGTAAAACTAATGATAAACTTATGGCTTTACTTGATGATGTGCTATGTAAAGATAAAAAACTAAAAACCTATGAAGCTAATCTTAATAAAATACTTCATGAAGTATATTCTATGATTGTTAATGAGAAAGATGAAACAATCACTACTAGAAATAAAGATAGAATTATTTTCTTCTTTAAAGAAGCTATTAAAGAATGTAATGTTAGAACCCATAGAGAAAATCTCCATAAGGTCTTAGAAAAAGAAAAGACTGATAAGGGTGTTACACTATTAGATTTCTTGCCTCCTAATTTAATTGTAGAAGCAGATGATACTGGTGTAATCACAAAGATGTTTACTATGTATGATAATAAGTTATCCGACCTTAATGATAAGATTGATATTCAAGAAGACCTTTTAGATAAATTTGAAGACCTTAAAACAGTAATCTATCTTGATTTAAAGAAAGCAATACCTGGTGATCCAGCTACTGATTCAGAATCCTTTATTATAGCTAAAAAGAAACTCCTAGCTTTAATTGCATCTATTGCTTTAGAAACAGGGTTAAGACCAGCTCCAGTTAAAGGTCAAGATGCTGATGATATCTATGGTGGTAAATCCGAAAAGTCTAAACTTGTTAAAGATGATAAGGGTATTCCTGTTTTAACAGATGAAGGTAAAAAGCAATTTATGAAAGAAGAGATATCTACTTATGGTGTAGCTACTCTTAAACCTGAACATATTAAATTCTTTAAGTCTAATCTTGAAGCTAGTTTAAAGTTCTATGGTAAAAAAGGTGTTGTAAATGCTTCTAAAATTACACAGCCTGAATTAGTCAAAGAACTTGAAAAATTAGTATCTATTGCTTCTGGTAATTTAACAGGACCTAAATCACTCTTCATTTTACCTAATGATAAACCAGTGACTAATACTGATATTGTTGTTTATTTTGAAAGTCTTGCACATAAAGCTGGATTAAAGAAATTAAGAATCACTGACTTTAGAAAACTCAAAGCTGTTAAAACTATCCATAGCTCATTATTACAACAACAAAGAGGTTTATATAAAGCGATTGCACAACTTAAAGTTGTAGAGAAAGAAACAGCTAAAGCTGAAATTGCTAAACTCGTTACTGAAGTTGTATCTAAAGCATATAAAGAAGCTCAAAAAGCATTATCTCACTCTAAGGTAAATGAAACTATTAATAGCTATGTAAATCCTAACCTCCTACTTAATTTCTTAGCATCTGGAACTGTTGATGGTGCTATTGAAAAAGGTTTAAAGAATAAAACTACCCTAAAATTTGACCCCGAAGTATTTATCACCCAAGCACTATCCTATAATGGTGTAGATGTTAATAAACCTTCAGATACTGTTGCTACCGCTGAAAAAGATATGAGTGCCGTCACTAAAGTCTTTAATCAAACAAGTAAATTTATTACAAACCAACTCAGTAAACTCAAAGGCTTGTTCTCATCATGATCCCTACTATGTCTGAATACATAGATTCAGCTAAAACTGAGATACTTACTCTTATCTCTGAATCTAAACCTTTAACTAAAAAATCTGATACCCCTAGAGCTTTTACTGCACTCCTTAAAACAAAACCTAACTTTAAAGCTTTTGTTAAAAAATTTGCAGGTAAAGAAAATATTGACTCAAGGTCTAATGTCTTATCCTATATTGTAAGAGATGCTTTATATGATAAGACCTTTGACTTAACTCAAAAACTTATAGACCTAGAATCCTTCCTCAGAAAAACATATAGAGAAAACTATCCTGAAGATACATCCCTCAAATTAAAGATTAAAGAACAAAAAATTAAACAATTTGAGAAAGATGTTAGGGGTGCTGTTCAAGCTCAATCCCAATCTAAAAAAGACTACATCAGTATCTTTACTGCTATGGGAACTAAACTTAAACAATTAGCATCATCATCCGCATCTCCTAGAGAATTTACCGTTCAACTAAAAAACTTAGGTAATACACCAGGCAACAGTATCCATGACTTTATCTCCCAATACTTTATAGGTTCTGATAACGAACAGAGCCGTATAAACACTTTTATCTATACCATTAGAGATGTCTATATTAAACCTAGTGCAGTACCAGGTAAAGTTTTACCAAGTACCCCATCAGAATGGTTTGACCTTAAATTAGCCGGTATTGTTAAATCCTCCCATAAGAGTAAAATACTTAATGAGGAAAGAGATGCTTTAACCTCAGTTATCCCACAAACCTTTTTAAAATTCTTACCTAAAACCCTTATAGTAGAAGTAGATAAGAACAATAAGATAACAGCTCTTAAATCTAAATTTGCTGAAAAGCTAGATGATATAGCTGCTAAAATAGAACGACAAAAAATACTCCTTACCAACCTTACTAAACTAGAAACTAAAATTAAAAAAGACTTAGTATCCCCAGATCACGATACTAAGATGAAAGCATTACTTGTATATCTTATGCTAGATACAGGTATTAGACCTGGTGATGAAGATAATAAAGTTAAAATAGATGTAGAACAAGATGAAGATGGTGAAGAGATAGATCAATATTTAGAGACCTATGGGGCAACCACTCTAAATAAACACCATATTAAATTTATTCGTGCTAACTTTGTAAGACTAGAATTTGTAGGTAAAAAGGGTGTTATCAATTTAGCTGATATTACTGATAGCACTCTTACTAAAGCTATAACTGACCTCGTTAATAAAACTAAAGCTAATAAGAAGAGTAATTATTTATTCCTAGATAAAGAAGGTAAAGTTTTTGGGCAACCTAAGGTCACTGATTATTTAAGATCAATCGTCCCAGGTCTCAATCTGACCGACTTTAGAAAACTTAAATCTACAAGAGTATTCCTAGATGCTTTAAGAGAAAAGAGAACTATGATCTTAGGTATGATCTATGATATTACACAAGATCAAGTAGCTAATGCTAAAGAAGAAATGATGGAAGTTATTCGTGATGTGGTAGACCAAGCATATCGTGAATCCGTTAAAGCATTAAGTCATCAAAGTATGAATACCACTATTAAGTCTTATATAAACCCACAAGTCTTACTTAACTTCTTATCTACTGGTAAAGTAGCTGATAAGATAGAAGATGTTGTCTTTAAAGATCAAAAGCTAGTATTTGACCCACAAGTATTTATTACTCAAGCTATCGCTTATGGTAAAGCTACTGATGATATTATAGGACCTGAAGATTATGTAGATTATGGCGATGATGACCCTAAACTACATATGATTAAAAAAGCTAATTGGATTAGTAAATATCTATCTAGGTTGTCTTATCCCTTTGTAGCATAAAGCGAAGAAGAAAAGTGTCAGCGCTACATACCAGGGGTATGAATCCTTTGACCTTGTAAATTTTAACTTTTTCTTTACAAGCGAGGTGGCGACAACCTAGAGGATTATATCTTTATACATACCAATCCCAAAACTCTCTTACCTTATCCATTATCTCTATTACTACATCCCCCTCTTTATCTAAACTTACCCACCCTGATGGGTCTTGTAATGTCCATGTATCTTTTACAGTCTTGAAAAATAAAAACTCCCTCACATCACTTATAATTTTTAAGTTGACAGCTATTATAAGGTTTGACTCATCCCTCTGTACAATAACCTCAATTCTTATATTCTTTTTATTAGGTAAGTAAAAGAAATCTGTGGGGTTTTCTTTAAAGTGATACTCCAATAAAACAGTTTTGAGATCTGTATCTAATTTTATATCTTTAATTATTACTCTTTTACCATCTCTCATTTCAGTGAACATTTAATTTCTCCTCCATAAGATTCTTATCCCTTCTATTAGGTAAAGAAGCATTTTTTTTGCATCCCCTAATGTGATATTAGGATTACCTGAAAAGAGAGTAGATTGGGAATCCATATACCATATATCTTTTTCTATATAGAATATGACTCTCTCAGTAGTACCTTCTACTACTAATTCTAGTTTTACTACTACAGAGTCTACCCTACTTATTTTAACAAGTAAGAGTTTTTTAGTTATGCTAGTAGTCTGATACTCATCATCTTTTATTTTATCTAGCTTGTACTCGGTCAGTATGTCATCTATGTCTTTAGATAAGTTAATTGTGACACCATCTTTGAGTACTCTTTGATTTGAAACCATTTTTGTAAACATTTAGTAGCTCCTCCATATAACTCTTATTATATTAACCTAGATTTCTTTACCCCCCTTCTTTTTTAAACCCAATTACTTCTCACTGTTTCCATCATATGTTCTATCATATCAGAATCTATACCTATCTCTTTACTCTCATTTAAAAACCATATACTTTTATATCTTGTGTAATTAAAAATCTCACCCTTTATACTTAATGAAATATTTTCTACTGAAAAAGGATGATGGGCAACAAGAAGTTTAATATCATGAGTAAGTTGCCATTCAGACATTTCGGGATTTTTAAAGGCTGGAAGATTTTTGACCCATGTAAAGTTATATTCTTTAAGGACATTGAAAATACACTCATCTATACTAAAATCTTCTGTCTCATCTATATTTAAAACTCTTTTACCATTTTCTATTTTTGTAAAGACATTCATTTTGTTTCACTCCATTTGTTTCTTATCTTGTCCATAATATTTTCTATCATAGCAGAAGCACTGCCTATCTCTTTTCTCGGATGTTTGAGACACCATATTCCATTATATCTTGTGTAAAAATACATCTCATCATTTACGATTAAATGAATATTTGATATGAGATTATTGTCTTGATATACATGAACTTGAAAATTCTCATTAAGTTGCCATACAGATAATCTTTCATCATTTTTGACCCATGTAAATTTATATTCTTTAAGGACATCGAAAAAACATCCATCCATACTAAAATTTACTACGGAATCCAAAACACTTTTTCCATTGGCATCCAAAACTCTTTTACCATTTTCTAGTTTTGTTAAGACATTCATTTGTTTCTCCAGTTATTTCTTATGGTATCTAGGATATGGTTTACTAAATCTAAATCTGTATCTATCTGATTAGAATTTGAGAACCACACATTATTATATTTTTTGTATCTATAAATATCTTCTCGTATAGATAAAGTGATACTTGATATATTATTAAGTGGGGTTAAAAAAGACACATAGATTTTACATTCATCTGTAAGTTGATATATAGTTGTTATAATTTTCCCTTGATTAGCAATAACACTATCTTGTGTCGTATAAAATTTGAAATTACATTCTTGAAGGACATTTAAGATGAAACGATCTGCATCAAAGAGAATGCCTTCTGCTAAGTTTAAGACTCTTTTTCCATTTTCTATTTTTGTTAAACTCATTTAATGAGACTCCATTTGTTTCTAATGTGTTTCATAATATGGTTAATGACATCACTATCATTATTGATTTGTTTTAATCCAGACTCGCCATTAATATCCGCATACCACCACATTCTGTGAAAGTAAGTATTGTATTTCACAATACATTCTTCTTTGTAGTATAGATAAATAAAGGGGATTCTATCTTCACCGACCAAGTCTTCGATTATGGTAAAATCTTCCATTTTCCATCTATTCAAGGATACTTGATGAAAGTTAAATTCTTTAAGAACAGCATCGATATCCGTTTCTATATGGATATCTTTATTAACTATTCTTTTATTGCTTTTGAACTCGGTGATCATAAAAGTTATACCTACTTGAGACATTTTAATGTTTTTTGAAATAATTCTGAGGACAGTGTTATTTTGTCACGAAATACTTGTAATTCCTTTTCGTTTCTTACTATTTCTTCCGTCAAAGAATGTAATGGGATATTTGAAGATACATTTAAACCAATTTTTTCTTCTACTTCTTTTTCTGTGTTCATTTTGTATGTAACACTATCCCTATACCCATTAATTCTAATCAAGTCGATAGTCTTACTTGTTAACAGATCGTGTGTCTTACTTTTCTTATTGATAAAGACAAAAATACCATGTTCACAATTAAATCTTTGATGCTGAGTAATTTTATGTGATGTGCCATCTGTGAATTTAATATCTATTGTGTTCCCTTTGTCATAACATCTGATCTTGCTAGATTTGATATGTAGAGTATATTCCTTTTCTTTTTCGTATCTAGTATCGACAGTAAGATAATGTGAGTCGCCTTCTATTCGTCTATATTTATTATAATAACTTTTCTCTCCAGTAATTTCATCTTCAGATAAATAATATAAAGATTCTTTACAGTCTTCAGAAAGAATATCTTTTTTCCTTTCTAATAGAGCATTAGTCCTAAGATTTGTTTCTTCTTGCGCAAGAATTTGAGCTGTCTTTCTAATTCTTTCTTGTTCAAGTGCAAGTCTACTTTCTTCTTGAGAGATAGGACTTGGGGGTGCTGTTATTGTGGCATCTACTAATTTTGGTTCTGTATTTTCACAGCTAAAAAGTAGAATAAAGAGTGCGATAATAATTTTTTTCATTGTTTCTTTCTTTGTTGTAAGAGGACTTGTAAGTTATCTTGAAGCATAGCTTGAAGCATTTCAGGAGTAACTCCTAATTTAGCAAACATTTCAGCCATGCTTTGAACATCAATCTGAGGTGAATTACTCTTTTTAATCTCTTTGTGTAAGTCAGCTAGGAAAGCATCTATTTCCATAAAGAGTTTTTCAATACGGTTGCAATAATACAAGGGGTCAACTTCTGTATTCTCATCTTCAATTAAGAGAGTAGAACGGACAGTTTTTAATTGATCTAAAGCAACCCAATAAGTAGGGTCTGATGTTTTTCGTGCCTGAGAGTCAATATCATTACATAGTTCAGTAATGACAGTCCCCAATCTATTTTTGAATAGAATATTTAAAGCCTTTTCTTCTTGTACTTTTTTAGTATAAAGAATATGGTCATCTAAAGCTTTAAGTAGCTTATTTTTTTCATTGACTAGAATTGCTTTAAAAGATTCAAATTCTTTTTCTAATTCAGCACCACTCTTATTATAGAAGTTCTCGTTAAGGAGTTCGACAATAGCTTCATCAGTAAGGTAGTTGTCTTTTTTAAGTCTTTCTTCCCAGAAAGCTGAATCAGATGCAAAATGATAAACAAGGCTATAACAATCAATCTCAACGAGTAAGTTATCTAAATAGGTTTCAAAGTTTGACATGGTTTTATCTTTCTTTATTTTACTAAGGTTTCAAGTAAGTCGTATGCTTTTGTAAGTATAGCAGGCATATATTTGCTTAAGTCATCTAGTCTTTTAATTTTGTTATACATTTCACAAGTTAAATCACTTAACTTGGTTTCAATCCAATCACGATTAAACTTATCATTAATTTCATTCATGAGATCTTCATCTTCTTCTTCCAAATAACTAGTTGCCAAAGGAGAATTAAAGACCATACTTTCCCATTCATCTAAAGTCCTATATGCTTTTTTACCATCACTATGATTTGTGACTATCTTATTACCTCTCTCAAAATCTAACTTAATATCTTTTTCCATTAAGTATTCCTCTGCTTCTCTACTCTCAGCAAGAGTAAAAAGATAAGGAAGCTTTATGCTGCATAAAGTTTCATGATTATGGTAATACACTTGACCATAGGTGAAAAAATCATCATATCCTTCACCATAATCATGACAAATAGTGCCACCATTTTTAAGTCTTCTCATATCTACATCATGCTTACTTTCCACCTCTTGTGTGGATTTAATAGCTTTCTTATAAGCATCAGCAAAGAGATCATAAAATTCACCATAAGAATATTTTTGCTCTACCATAGTATTTTCTTTCTTTGGTTGTTCGTTGTACCAAGCATATGTTTTTAAGGGACTGTCTTGTTCATAAAGTTCAATAACTTTATCTTGGAAGGTCTTGTCAGTGGTGATCTTAGAAATAATATCTAATAATTTCTTTTCTGTACTCATGTTTTTATCTCTTTCCTAAAAAGCTAGCTAAGGCATCATCTACTACTTTTTGTAGTTCGTCTTTATCTTTGTTTTTTTCTTTTTCTTTTAAGATAGATTCGATCTTAGTATCGATCGAAGCTTTTAAATTCTCTCCCCAAAATTTAATATCTTCAGGTGGACAATCTTTCATATTGTCTAAAGATACTACAAGTTGTTGGATGAGTTGAAAACTTGGGAATGCTTTGATTTTACTTGAGTCTTGCATAGTGTTTTTCCTTTATAGGTTTTTGAGTTTGTTTAGAACGATTTTGAGTGCTTTATCAAATTCAGCTTTAGAGTTAAGATATATTAATTGGTTGGTTTTACTACCATCATCATAATATTCAAGAGTAGCATGGTAATCTTTAGCCATATTAGAGTCTTTGAACCAACTTGAATCTCTAAAAAATACGGGAACTGCTTTAAATAAGTCTTTATCAAAAAATATCCAAGCACCCGATTGCCATTCATGATCTATATAATAATCAATTTCTGGCATTTGGTTTTTAATCTCTTGTGCAAAAGCTAACATGACTTTTCTAGTGTGTGCATTTACTTGAGACATATTGTATCCTATTTGTTAATGTGAAGAATGTTGTAATGAATGTTGTTGTGTTCAAGCCATTGAGTTAAAAGAAAATCATTTACACGATAAACTAAAAACTTAGAAGCCGTATGGAGATCAGCTGTTTCTAAATGATCTTGAGAGTCAAAGATATTTTCGATAAAATACTTATTATCCCATGTAGGAGATACACGAAAACAAAGTCGTTTATCAGTAGGAAAAAACTTTGTATCAAGGTATAGTTCGCATAATGTATCTTCAGTGTCGCTATTATCATTGATAGTGAGACTAATTATTCGTTCTGTATCTAGCTTGTCGCCATGTAAAGAATAAACACAATTAGTATCTGTACCATGCTGATACTTTTCACCACACCAAAAATCATAAGTGATTTGTTTACTTAGTGCTAATAGCATCTTTTAATCCTTTCTTATTTTGAAAATGCTTTTTGAATAGTGCCATCTAATTCGATAGACTGACCTGTACAAGTTCTTCCCCATAAAGAGCAAGTGCTTAAATCCATAACAGGTTCATTGATTGATCTGAGTTTTTCACCTAAATAATCACTGACTAAATAATATTCAAAGACCTCTTGATATTCATCTTCAAGAGCTTGACCATTTTCATCGAGTAATGGTAGGCAATGCATCTCAATAAACTCATAATTTTCATGTAGTGCTTCCACAAGTTCTCTTGGAGCAATACAATAAATTTCATTAGCAATAATGTGTTTAACTTCTGTGTTATTCATAACGAAGTCCTTCCTTTTTAGTTGTTGTTAACAAATGGGGTTAAGTCTTCAAGATCCATCTTAATTGTTTTAATAGCATCAGGGTCATGCTTATGCTTTAAAACAAAGCTGTTAGATTTGATTATGCAGACCAAGTGGTTTTTATGGTACATATTAGCAGTCATTCTTTGAAAGCCAACTCTTGTTAAGAGATTATGAGAAGCCCATTCTCTTTCACTTGATTCGTACTCATTTTTGATTTTATCTAAATTGATTTTCATAGTTTATCCTATGGTGTGATGGGTTATTTTGTTTTCATCACTTACCTTATGTTTTCAAATGTGTTTTTACTTGATTTGAAAAATACCTATTAAATTCAATAACTTAGGAGATTTTAAAAAGGCACTACAATATGTAGAAATCTATGGTTCATAAAATGTAGAAATCTATGGGGTTGTATATGGGGGTACGCATATACCTATATTAGAGCAAAAAGAGACTTTTAGGGTCGATCACAAGGGGTCAATGCGGACCCCCTATTTTGAAGATGTACAGTATAGATTTCTACATTTAATAAGGATGTAGATTTCTACATATTATAGGGGTAGTCTAGATTTCTACATATTGTAGGGGGTTTGAAAATACTTAAAGTATTGAAATTGCTAAAGAATTTTTAATACTGATACAAAGTGGATTGAAAACATAAGGGAAGTATCAAAAACAACAAACCAATCCACAAAAGGATAAAGCTATATGAACAGCTTAAAAAATACCGTTGCTAATGCACAAATTGCATACTCTCTTGACTTTACTGCTATCATCGATCTTCATAATGAAATTGGAGTTCGCTTAGATACAAACAATGATGTCGAATACCCACAAGATACACAGCCTATCTTAGATGCTATTTTCTCAGCTCAAACTAAGAGTGAAGCAGAAGCAAAGCTACAAGAATTTGATACTATCATTGATCTTGCTTATGAAGAGTTAAAAGATAATCTCAAAAAGATTGAAACTCGTTTAGATGAAATTGAAGATGTGAATCAAAATATTGATGCTTGTATTGAGTTTCTAACACAAGCAGAAAGTGTTATTCCTGATAATGTAGATTCTTATTCAATGACTCGTATCTCTAATGAAATTTCAAGTATCATCTCAGATTTAGAAGATGAGAAAGCAGATACTGATACAGATGATATTGATATAACTGAGTTAGAAAATGAGTTATCTCAATTTATGTATCCTATTGAAAGTCTAATTTCTTTACTAAAGAAAGAGATTGCTCAGATGCCTGAAAATATTGAAAGTACAGTCATCGTGGCTCGAACTATCACTATAGGATTGCATGATAGTGATAATGGTGATGATGAGATTGAAGCTATGACTGCTGATGAACATCGTATTACTTGGGAAGGAGCAAATGCTCAAGACATTGTTAACTTAGTCAATAAGATTTTAACTAATAAAGAGTTAGCTACCCACCTTGCTCTTGAAGCTATTAGAGCTGAGAGAAATTTTGCAACTCCTGATATTGATTCTTGTCCTAACGGAAATTTTTCAAAATAACTAAAGAAAGGATTTACCTATATGAAACTCGTTGAATTTACTACCACTAAAACTGGCAATAGCAAAGATCAAGTAAAAGTTCAATTACTTGTCCAAGTCAATTACAAAGACCTTTTAGTTAAAGATATAGCAAGATTGAGAAGCTTGTCTTTTGATGATGCTAAAAAGATTTGTTTAGATAAAGGAATTAACTTTAATGATCAAGACTTACAAGATTCTATGTATGGCACAGCACCAAGTAGAAAGGGACTTGTAACAGGTATGGAGCAATCCTTAAATGGTTCAAATCCTGATTCTACTGAGAGCTTATACACAAAGCATCCACAATATAATTTCATTAAAGTTAAGACTAGCAATAATGAAAATTACATAACTGGATTGATCGTAAGTGAAACAGTTTTAGTCAAGGATCAAAATCCTGAACCCTATAAAGCCTATAATAGTGGTCCAGTGGTTTTATGTAAAAATGCAATCAAGAAAGCCCTAAACTTAGAAACTGAAAAGTTTAGAACCTACCGAATAGACAACTTAACCCAATTTGAAGGGAGCATCTAATATGAGCAATTTAGTTTGTACTTATGATCAATCAGATTTATATTCTTTTGAAGAATTTATGGATCGCAAAGATGAACATGAATGGACTATTGATGAAAATGATCCTGAAAGATCATGGCTTTCATATCTCGAAATTGAAAGCGAATATATATATGATGAATTTTGTGAACAGTTAGGGGAAAGAATTTTAGCAAAGGATAAATATGTGTCTATTGAAGGTAGCAATTTAAATTGGCAAGGAGCTAATGGTACAGCAACCTTTAAAGGTTGGGGTACTAACCCCCTAGTAATAGGTAGGGAATTTGCTCGTGAATTTCTATCAGGTTATGGTGATTTTTGTGCTGAGTTATATGATGAAGAAAATGGAGATTTTCACTTAACTGTAGGTCATCATGATGGAAGAAGTGGATTTACCGTATCTAAGTTTATTGAAACTGAAGAAGAAAGAGAAGAAGAAGAATAATGCAAACCTTAATAGATACTAAGCAAGTAAAGACTTACCAAGTAAAAATTTATAGAGATGAAAATGGTCAACACTATTTTAATTGCAACTGCATATATGCAAAAACTAATTGCATATCAAGAGGTGTGCCTTGCAAGCATACCTTATCAGTAATTTTTACAGGTGGTGATTGTAATAAATGGGAAGCAATGCGACTTAAATACGCGCGATATGCGAACCTTAAATCCGTTTCTGATGCTGAGATACCTTTAGCTAAAGGACTTCGCTCAAATGACCCTTCAACAATTCAATGGTTTAACAATAACTGGGAGTAAAAAAGAAATGTATAACAAAACACAAAAATCAGTAGATAGACAAATCCAAGTAGATATGGAAGATGACTTTTGCTATATGGCAGATATATCATTTAGTCATGTAGAAAATAACAAAGTCTTATTTCAATTAAACAATAACTATCCTAATCAAGACTTAAATATCATTACTACAAATGCAACAGTAAAAACCCATGATGTTAAGGATTATCAAGATACCGATGTAGATGGTAATCTATTACCACATTACACAACACATAGAGATATAGTAATTGCTTTAAGAAGAGAAGATGGGGAAGTTAAATTTACTTGCCCTACCTTTAAGGGAATAGAACCTAGAATAACATGGAAGTACCGTAATGAAGCATGGCTAATTACGGACTTTGATAGAAGAACCCACAACATAGAATATAAGGATTAAACATGAAAATTTCTAAAGAAGAACTAGAAAACCTCTCAGATAAAACTATATCTGAGATAGCTGAGATATATGGATGTACTAAACAAAATATATCTTTATGGTTAAAAAAGTATGGATTGGAAAGAAGGAGTTTAGAAATAAAACCTGAGAGAAAAATTCTCAGTTTACCAGTACCACCTAAAGAAGAACTAGAAGCTTTAGCAAATTTAAAACTTGATGATGTTTCTGCGATTTACAATGTAAGTCCTAGAACTGTAGTTAAATGGTATGAGTGTTTTGGTATTCAAAGACCTGGTAGCCACAAAAAAACTAAGCGAATGCCTACTAAGGAAGAGTTAGAAAATCTCTCTGCTATGACCTATATCCAAATATCTGATAAGTATCAAGTACCCTTAACAACCGTTTTTCAGTGGTTTAAGTTTTACGGATTAAATAGAAATGGAAATAAAAGAATGAACAATGAACCTATCGAGCCTGTTAAAGCAATAGAACCTGTTAAGGTTATAGAAGAACCCCCTATAAAGCAAATGAGACTAGATTTAGTCTCAAAGATTTTAAATGGCAATGCTGAATTTCTTTCAGCAATCAAAACACTTTTAGAAAGGAAATAAAAGATGCCTACATTAGAAAAGATGCCTACAAAAGAATTGTTAGAACAGCTTAAAGACAAAACCTTTACTGAGTTATCTTATTTGTTAAAGCTAGATTACAGTACTGTATCAAGACTCTATAAAAAGTATGGGATTGTGAAACCCGAACTAAGAGGTCGAATTAGAGTACCGATGCCCCCTATAGAAGATTTAGTAAAAAATAAGGATAAAACATTAGCTGAGTTAGCTGAACTATATGAAACTGATCCTACAACAGTAGGTAGATGGTACAAAAAATGTAAAATAGAAAGACCTAGTCTTCAAGGTAGGCATTTAAAGGTAGATAAAGAAATACCAAGTAAGGAAGAATTATCTCAATACTCAACTAAGACATATAAAGAGATAGCTGAGATATATAAGGTAAGTTCTATGGATGTATGTAATTGGTTCAAAAAACATAAAATGGGTAGAAGACCCTGGTTATCAAAAAAGAGACCAAAAACTACCTTTGAAAAAGAAGTAGTTAAAGAAGTAGTCCAAGTAAAAGAAGTAGTCCAAGTGATAGAAGCCACTTCAGATGAAAAACTTAAACTAGTCTTAATAGACAAAATCTTAACTGCTAGTGATGATTTTATCCTAGCAATTCACACACTCTTAGGAAGGAACTAAAATGAAGCTTAATGATATTGCAAAACAAATTCAAGTAGCAGAACACTTTGATGATTTTGATCTTCAAATTGATGTATGTAAATTTATTTATTCTCTCTTATCATCTGAATATCAACTTGATGGATTTTCAGCTGATCAAGGTGTAGTGTATTATGACTTAGGTGATAGATACTATCAATGGGATATTACCCCTATACAGACAAGATTACCTAAAGCAAGTTTTATAAGTGGATATAAATTTGTAGGTAGTGCTTCTACAAAGCAACATCCTAAGCAATGGGTATGGAAAGCAGTAGACCCTAGTAATTTATGGGTAGTCTTAAAGTGAAGTATCACCCTTTAAATGCTAGTATCTATTCACCAATTAGTCCCTTTGAATATCCTATAAATGAATGTAATAAACATATCAATTTTACAAACAATGACTTTATAGAAAAAGCTAAAGAACTATACGATAACAGTTCTTTAGAGTCAGTTAGGAATTTAGCCTATACTTTAACATATCAGATAAATGACGGACTTGTATTAACAAGTGGTCAAATCGGATTGTTTGAAAACTCATATAAACGATACAAGAGAGGAATCGAAAATGAGAAAAGCATATAACCCTTATGCAATTTTAAGAAAAGCATATAACCCTTACTCAGAACTTACAGAAAGTGAGAACAAAACAAAAATGATAGATTATACAAATAAGAGTGCAGTGCTTAAAGCAGTTATCAAAGATGGTTGTCTACTAGAAAATGCGGACCCTTCTTTAAAGTCAGACCCTGATGTAGTCCTAGCTGCCATCACTCAAGAATGCTATGCTTTAAACTATGCTGATAAGAAATTTAAATCAGATAAAGCATTTATCTTAACAGCCTTAGATCATTGTAATGGTTGGATACTAAGTTATGTAAGTAGCAAGCTAATAGAAGATAAAGAGGTTGTACTTAAAGCTATTGGGAAAGACCCTTGTGCAATATATTATGCAGGAGATAAATTTAAGAAGGATAAGAAACTAGCATTAGAGTTAGTAAAAAGGGAAGGTAGTGTTTTAAAGTATCTACATGAATTTAAGTCAGATAAGGATGTAGTGAAGGTAGCTGTGGAAAATGATTATGGGGATTTTGCATATAAGTCAGCAAGTCAGGAATTAAGAGAAGATGAAGAGATAAAAGCATTAAGGGGTAAAAAGATGGAGAGTGCCTTAGCTATGAATAGGAGAATAAAATTAAAAGAAGAGGTCAAGGTAGAAGATGACATAAAGGTAGAGGATGTTAAGGTAGAAGATAAACCTAAGTCTAAGAGAAAGACTAAGGTTGTGGAAGATGTCAAGGTGGAAGAAGCTAAGGTAGAAGATGTTAAGGTTGTGGAAGAGGTCAAGGTAGAAGAAGAAGTTAAGGTAGAAGAAGTTAAGGTAGAAGAAGCTAAGGTGGAAGAGGTTAAGGCTAAACGATCTAAGAAGAAAGCAAGTTAAAATATTTAATTTTTGTCTTGACAAGTTCTAAATATTCTTATAAGATCAATACAAATAATACGAGCATACTAAGAAAGGACAAACTAAGTATGACAACAAGAACCTATATAAACATGATACGAATAAATCCTGATGTGGATTTTTGGGTATCAGATACACCCGTAACCCAAGCCTTTTATCAAAAGGTAATGGGGAATAATCCTAGTACTTACCCCGGTGAAGAAGAGAGACCAGTGGAGTCAGTATCCTGGTATAGTGCTATTACTTTTTGTAATAAGCTAAATGAAGCGAGAGGCTTAAAAGCATATTATGATGATAAAGGTAATATCCTAGATGTATTTAACAATACTAGCTTTAGGTTATTGACTCAAGAAGAGTGGTCAGTAGCTGCTTATGATAAAAATAATTTATATGCAGGTACCAATACAGTCAACAACTTAAATAAGTTTGCTTTATACAGAAGACAAAATGTAAGTTCTACACAAAAAGTAAAAACATATAAACCTAATAGCTATGGTTTATATGATATGTGTGGGAATGTATGGGAATGGGTACATACTAAATATGGGATTAGGGGGGATAAGAGAATTTTAATGGGAGGTGGTTTTGATACAAGTAATGTCTACATGAGAAAAGGTAGATATGGTCGAGATGATGCTACATTATGTAGTCACAATGTTGGTTTTCGCATTTGCCAAGGATCTCTTTTAAAATGAAAGAAATATTTTTAGATACCCTTAGACTAGGTTTCCTAGTCAAAATCATGTCCCAGAATAAATTCTTTACTTTATTTCCATTACCTGAATTTGTTGAATTTACGGGTAATGGAAATGAGTTAGATATTGATATAACAAGAGCGCCTAAAGACTTTGTATTAAAGTTCTTTATAGGTAGGAACAGCACAGAATTAAGAGAAGGCAATTTCTATGCTATCTCTAATACTGCTGATTCTGTTCATGTAGAACAACATATAAATCACAATCCTACGGGTAATGATTTAGTCTTAGAGAAGAACGAATGCTATCTCAATCGAGGAGAAGATATTGGCATTAGTTCTGAGTTTATGGAAATACTTGAAAGTTTATTTGAGGTAAGACAATGAAAAAAGAAGATTTAGAAAAGATATATAATGGCAGTGCTAAAGATTTTGCCGAAGCTTTAAACATCGGTATCAACAAAGCATATGAGCTTATTAAAGAACATGGTTTAAGAGAGTCCTTCTTAAATAAAGAAACACTAATTAAATTAGCATCTGAGTGTAAAGATGTAAATGAAATATCAGCTAAACTAGGTCGATCCCCTTCGAGAGTATATCATTTGTTTAGGAGAAATAGTGTCAAGTTACCTAAAGTGAGTAGATTAAATTCAACTTTACCTATTAGTAAAGATGAATTACAAAAGCTATATGACAAATTGACTATGGCTGAGATAGCAGAGATTTTTCAAGTATCTAGGCAGACAATCTGTAATTGGGTTAGGAATTATGGAATTAAAGCTAGGAAAGCTGGAGGTCGATTTAAGTCATATGCAATAAAATATACTAAGGATCAAATACTTAAAGTATATCTTACTGAGGGCTCAGTTGAGCTAGCAGCTAAAAGCTTAGGTATTAAGCAACCTCACTTTAATTTTCTTTTAAAGCATTACGAGATCGCCATTAAGAGAGGTCCTTTAGAAAAGGTAAAAGAAGATGTCCTATTAGAAGACTATAATGTTATGTCATATAAAGAAATGGCTAAGAAGTATAATGTAAGTCTCTTATCTGTATATAGGAAAGCTAAAAAGTTAGGTTTATCCAAGAGAAAAACTTTTACCTTTACTAAAGAGTATTGTGAAGCTAATTATAATAGACCCTATAAAGAAATAGCTGAGGAGTTGGGATGTAGTTCAGTAACCGTAGCTGTAGCTATGAGAGAATACAACCTAACTAAAAAGAGAAAATGTAATATAAGTGATGATGACTACAAGTCTTATGTGGAAGGTGTATTAAGTAAGAAAGACTTAAAAGAGAAATATGGATACTCTATACAAACAATTAGAGAGGCATTAAGGAGAATTGAAAAATGACATATACTATTATAAATAGTGTAGGTAAGAGAGTTTTAGTAAAGGATATAGAATGGGATACAATAGAATCCCTTGCTGAGTGTATGGAAGAGATTGTTAAAGAGTTAGGGTTTAAGGATATACAAGATAATTTCGTAGCAGGTATTTTAAAGAAGACTTTTAGGATACAGCCTGACAAGGCATTTGTAGAGATTGAGTCTTTTATTATGGATAGGGATTATCGTCTTACCCTAAGATATGGTGTAGTTAATTTTAGTCGTATCGAGGATTATATCTCATATATATTTCAGTATAACTATAAAGAAGGTGGTGGGGATTATTATACGATACATAAGTATCAGGATGGCAAGTCTTCAAGAGTACCTGGGACTTTACAGAATATAGTAGATGGTTTTTTTGAGGATATTAGGTTATGTTGGAAACAGTCAGCTTTATCAGTAGGAGATTTTTTATGAACAGAAAATATCAATGGGATGGATATATTAGTAGTTTAAAGGATTTATATAAGAGTATTTTAGTATCCTATAAATTTAAACCCCATAAAAATGGGTATCTCTTAAATGATGTATATGTGAATTTAGATGAGACAGTAGATACTTTTATTATGGAGATCTATAGATATGATTCTTTTCTGAAAGCATATATGGAAGAGGGTAATTTAAAAGTAAAAGAGAAGATACAAGATAAATATACAAGGTCATTACATAGTAGTTTTAATGGGTCTCCGATTACAGCAGATTTTAAGGTAATGAATAAGTATGTATTAAAGTTATTAGTCAATTAATGCGGACATTCTAGATTTCTTAGTTAGATTTCTTCATTTCCATCGTCATCAGCAAATAAAGCATCTTCATCAAAATTTTCATCTTCTGCAAATATATTATTGTCTTCAGAATAGCTATCTTCTAAATCATCCCCATAATCTTTTTCTAAACTTAAAATAGCTTGTGTTAATTCTGAGACCTTTTTAGCTTTCTCACTTGCATTATTTACAAACCCACTATTTTGTGGAATTACTCTTGAGCTACCAGGTGCATTTTGAACTTCCCTAATATTATTCATGTTGTTAGCTGGAGTACGACCATAGGCATCAGATTTATCTAAATTAGAAACACCATATCCATGAACGGGTGAGTATTGACTAGGCTCACCTAATTCTTGTACCCCACGACCTTTATCACTACCGTCATTTTTATTTGTAGGTGTACCTGTGGACATAGAACCTGATGGTTTAGCTACAGGATATACATCTCTCATAAAGTCTGCCCTACGAGAATTGAAAGAGCTATATAAAGGTTTAAGGATTTCTTTTTTAGTTTGTGTAGCTAATTTATTCCATGTGGCTGTTTTATTTAGAGTACTAATAAACACTTCAGAATTAATTTCACCTTTAAAGTTTTTAAATAGTTTTACTAATTCATCTAGTATATCTGATGTAGGGTCTAAAGGTTCTTCCTCTTCAAAATTCTCAATGATATATGTATATAAAGATTTAAAGAGAGAGCTTAAAGATTCATTATCTACCTTAGGTGTAACAGTATTCCAAGTTAATGATTGTTTAAGTACTTCTTTTAAAGCCTTCTCATTAAAGTTGGAAATGTCTATAAGGTCATCTATTTCGGTGATAATTTTTTTAGAGATAGTGTTAATATTAACTTGTTCTAAATGTAATTTTTTAGGGGGTGGTGGAGCAACTGTCTTAGGAGGAGCTGTTCTTACTGGTTGAGGAGCAACTGTTCTTGTAGCTTGGGGTGGAACTGTTCTTGTAGCTTGAGGTGCTGTCCTGGGTGTTACATCCCTAACAGGTTCTGGTGGGGGCAACATTTTCATTTCTGGCATAGGTGGTAGCATTGGTGCTTGACCTCTTCTTTTATATAGATCAAGTAAAGCCATAGAACTGCTACGGATAGTTTGTAATAATACTTCTTCCATCATATCATAATAGGATTGTTCTTTAGGTGCTGATGGCTGATGTATAACTGGTGGTTGGTGGATTTGTGGTTTATTTAGAACAACAGATGCTTTACGAGGTGGGGGTGGTGTAGGCTTACGATTAAAAAACATAATATGGGTTCTCCTTACTTATAGGTATATATAATAATACCAAGATATAAACAATAAATCCTATAAAACAAAGAGACCACAAACCAAGAAAGAGGTATAAATATGGTCTATAAAGTTATATGGGCAATCTTGCTCTTATTAAGTGAAGAAGTTCCTTTAGAAGACTTATTAACTAAAGACACTATCTGTAAAATGAAACCTATCGCTGATGCTACTTTATATAATGTAGTCTACCCTACACACTGGTATGATTCTGATATGCTACAAACATTACTAGCTGTAGCTCATGTAGAAAGTCGTTTTACTTATAACCAAGAACCAGATGAAATACTTATAAGTCCTAAAGGTGCTTGTGGCTTATTTCAAGCTATTCCTAAATTTACAGAATATAAATGTAAAGACTTCTTACACCCTTTAAGAGCTGGTATGGTGGCTGTTGAACATATAGAATATATACAAGAGCGATGGGGTAAAGAAGATATACACCTATGTCATTATAATAGTGGTAATAAGTGTAATAGGTATAGTCGTAAATATGCTGAGGATATTATAAAGGCTAAGGAAGCTATTAAGCATATATTTACAGAAGATGACTTTTTTACAGTGGAAACGGTTTATATATCTTTAATATATTCACAATGTCCTAAAGGACAAAAGATCAATTGGAAAGAGTTTTTTAATCCATAAGGAAAATAATATGTTTGCTAAACAAGTAAATGACGGAAGATCATTACCTAAACGATTATGGCATTTACCTTCTCTTAAAGATGAACTTTATAATGGTAAAATTAGTTCTAATGGTTGGAGCGATATTGAACCTAGAAAAATTGTTGTTGATATGAGAGAAGAACCTCCTGTTTCTGTTCCTCATAAATATGGTGAAGTATCTCGACAAGCTGTTGTTCTCATAGACATCGCCAATAGCCAATATGGCGCTACAAAGGTGGCATATGCTTACCAAGTAGCAGGCACTAATGGTAAACGATGGTATGAGATTAAAGAGTGGCTTATAGAAACTAATTCTAAATACATCTCTATGTATCCTATCCAATCCATTCTTAATGAGCCTTCTAAAACACCTCAAATAGAAGCCTATTACAATAAACAAATGGATAAGTGGGGTATAGATAAAGACTTTGATAGAGATGTTCTTAAAGAAGTTTATAAAATTAAAAATGCTAAAGCTCTTAAAGAACAAGAGAAGGATAGACTTAAACCTATTATAGAGTCTGAGATAGTACCTATATATAATAATTGGGAGTCTTATAAGTCTGAGGAAAACTGGCTTAGGTCTTTAAATAATAAAATTAAAGAGCTTGGTCTTGAAGATAATGAAGCCTTTAAAGAGTTATATGATGGAGTTAATGTCTTTAAGTCTCTTGACCCCTTTAAAGAGAGATTACCATATACTAACTCTTTAAGTTTAGTCAAAGACCATATAAGTATAAGATTGAGACCTACAGGTATAGGTCATAGTCATATGACTAAATGGGGACCTTCTTTTGAATCAGAGGATGATTGGGAAGACTAAGTCTCTAGATTTCTACTAGACTTCTTGTTTATATAAAATTTTTTAGATAAAAAATACATATTCATATAATAATTAGGACCCCAGTATTATGTAACATAATATTATTATATATATGAAGTATATGTAACATAAATACTATATGTAACATAAATACTATATGTAACATAAATACTATATGTAACATAAATACTATTATATAATATGAAGACTTTAAGAATTTATACACATAGACTTAAAACTAAAAGAATTTCTAACTCTTTATTTCTTTAAGAATTTACCCCTATGACCTTATATAATAATCTTTAAGAATTTATACACTAAGATTTCTTATACGGAGATATTTATGATACTCGGACTTGACCCATCCCTTAGAGCATTCGGATGGACTCTTATAGATGAGAATTTATCCATTGTGGATAAAGGACTCTTCTCTACTGAAGCTGACATTATCTTTGTAGATAGATATATTTATCTACGAGAACAATTAAGAACCCTTATACAAGCCTGTAAAGAGAAAACAGATCACTTACAAGTAGGTATAGAATCCCCTATCTTTAATGATCTTTATAGTGAAGGGATGTATGGCTTATTTCTTTATAGCAATGAAGCTCTTAAACTAGAAAAAATGGATGTGGTGTTTTTAACACCTAATCAAGTTAAAGCTCATGCTCATGAATTTTTAGCTAGACCTAAAGGTTGGAAGATGCAAAAAGCTGATATGGTAGAAGCTTGTAAAAAAGCTAACCCTCATGTTAAAAGTATTAACCACCACCAATCTGATGCCTATTGGGTAGGTAGGATAGCAAGTAGGTTCTGGGATGCTATGGATGGTAGAATAGAACTAGATACTTTAAGTGATTTAGAAAAGAAACATTTTACTGATGTGGATTTATATGTAAAGGGAGCTAAAGAAGGTCGAGTTAAAAGACAAGGCTTATCTCATAAAGAGGATGATAGATGGTTTAGGTGGAGCAGTAAATAATTTATATAATAGCTTTTAGATATAAGGAGGTGCTTATGTTTAAAATGCACATGAAGAGAGCAATGAAGGAACTTGTTTTAGAAACAACACCAAAGAAAAAGCAAGAAACTTTTTATTTTGAAAGCCCTGGTGATAATCCCCATTTCATTATCACAGATGAACTCGCTGATAGGTATCTCAAAGATTTACCTGAGTTAGGTATAAAGAAAGTTATCCTAAATAAATCTTATTCAAAAACCAATGGGTTAACTGTCTATCTATATGACAAACCTACCTTATTACCTGAATCAGATGCTTATTTTAATATGGCTCATGAAAGTGTTTTAAAATTCTTAGAAGGATTTCAGATACCTTTAACTTTGATAGGTGTTGTAGATTCTAGAGAAACTATCTACAAGAGTAGTGGTCAAAACCTTTTTGTGAATATATTTAAGCACCTTAAATATAAGGTAGGTTCTAAAAACCTGAAGGTTGAAGTGTCCTTAGATCCTGTATATTATAATACAGAAAAGTTTTCTCCCAACTTTACAATCAAATTGTTTTCACAAGGGGTGAAAACCTTTAAGGATTCATTTTCTTTTTTCACAAATGTAGCTAATGGAAAAAGCCAACTTCTTCAAAAATATAATGAAGAGGGTGAATTAAAGACATTTGTCGATGGTCTAATTGCACAAATGGGAAGCACAACCACTGTTGAGAGAAAGAAAAGGGATACTGTAGGTGGAGATTCTATTCCCGATTATCTCGCTTACCATGCTCTGAAAAGAACTGCTCCTGCCTTTAATGAATTTATGCCATCTCTCTTAGGCTCTCTCTTTTTTAGTGATAGCTCATATAAAGTTGATGATCACTTTTCCATAGGTCATGAACTTTTAATAACTAGGGAAGGTAGTTCTGCCTTTAGATTTAAGGCAGATTTTAGCCCTGACTATAATCACATCTACCTTACATTTAAGCATAGAAACCTATCTTACACTTTAGATATAGATGGCACAGCACCTGAGATTATTAAGCTCTTTAGAGTAAGACCTACCACTTTCTCAGATACGATTGAATTTCTTAAAAGACAAATTCTATCAAATTCTAAAGTATTAGAGGTTATAAAATCCTTTAAGGAAGATATTGGCAAACCTGATAGTATCTATCGTCTGCCACCCTTTTTAGACAGGAGAAATACTAAGCTTAATGATGATATGATTGAATTGGTAAGAACACATTTAGGTCGAAGCTTCACTATTCATTTAGGTCATAGCTTTCCGTATGAATTTGCGAATCATAGTGTTATTACTAGGGGCTTTCTTTCTTCAAATTATATCTACGAAAGTTTTCATAAAATAGAACAGGCAAGTGGGAAGAGAATGCCATCAGCAAGAAGTATAAGAGATTTATATGATGTGGTAAGTTATGAAGCTTCAGGAGAGCAGGTAGTTCATATCCCTGCTGACCCGTCAAAGGTGGTTGAGGAGTCAACCTTTGAAGTAACTTATTATCACAAGGGTGTTCTTTTAGATGAAGGTAGAAGATATACCTTTTCTTGTAAAACCACTCAAAATGGTAAGAATCATTATATGTCAGAAATTATTACTTCCGATCTTGTTTTTAATGGTAAAAAAATTCAATTAACTAGTGATTGGCATCAAAAATATAACCCCTTGAGTGTTTTTTATGGTGAATATATAGCTCAAAGATTTTATAAGTATAACATTCCAGATTCGGATGGTAAACTCGTGGATCCTGATCATTTAAGAGTTCGACCTGAACCTATACCTGAACCTGAAATTGAGTATATAACTAAACCTGAACCAGTAATTGAGTATATATCTAAACCTGAACCGGTACCTGTATCTAAACCTATACCTAAAGCTAAACCTATACCTAAACCTGTACCTGTATCTAAACCTGTACCTGTATCTAAAGCTAAACCTAAAATTACCCCATTAGAATTAGAATTTGAAATAGCTGTATCCACCTTAAATGCTGATTTTGATTTAACTCACCTTGACCCTAAAGATGCTATATATGTAATATCTGAACTTAAACCTATTACTAATAAAATGCTAGGCACTGCTCCAGTATCTACATCTAAAGATATACTACCTATTACATATGTAAAGAAGCTTATTGCTAAATTTAAAGAGCTAGATCAATACTTTGACTTAGGAAATTTAGAACCTACTGAAATTAAAATCGTTATGGAAAGTCTTAAACCTATATTAGATAAACTCCCAATTACCTTTAAAAATAAAAGAGCTTTTTTCAGACAATAATATAATATGCTATTGGAACTCAACTCATATCAGGAGATTACCAATGGCTAAAGCCAATCTTTTAAAAATCCAAGAGGAACTTAAAAAAAGTCTCAAGGAAGATTTTGTCGTTAAACTCGACTCTAACTCTATCGCTAAAACCACACCTCATATCTCTACAGGCTCTCTCGCTTTAGATTATCTTATCGGGGGTAAAGAAAATGCTAATGGCATTAAACCATGCCCAGGTATTCCTCGTGGTCGTATTACCAATATCTATGGTAATCCAGGTGCTGGCAAAACTACTATCGCTTTACAAACAGCAGCACAAACCTGCCAAGCTGGTGGAACTGTTCTCTACATTGACTGGGAAAATGAAGTAGAACCTAAGTATGCAGCTGAACTCGGTGTGCCTATTTCTGATCCTGCTAAATTCATGTTGGTTCAACCCGATACCCTTGAAAATGGTTTAAAGTTTATGGCTTTAGCTGCTAAAGATGGTGTTGATCTTATTGTGATTGACTCAGTCGGTGCAGGTGTGCCTCAAGCTATGTTTGAAAAGCAAGAGGGTGAAGCTCCAGCAGTTGGTTTAAATGCTAGAACTTGGTCAGTTTATTTACCTAAACTCAAAGGTTTGATTGCTAAACACAATACAGCCGTTATCGGTATTTCTCAGTTGAGAGATGCTATTGGTGGTATGCCTTCTTTCTCAGGACCTAAAACACTTGCACAAGGTGGTAAAGCATGGCAATACTACTCTTCTTTACAAGTCAAGTTATCCGTTGTCCAAAAAGAAAAAGGTAAAGAATGGGATGCCTTACAAGGTAAGAGTATTGAAACTGTTACAGGTGCAGTTGTGAGGGCTCATTTAGATAAATGTAAAGTATCTGACAGTGTTCACCACGAAGCTGATTTTTATTTGATGAGTGGTAAAGGTGTAGATAATGAGAGAACAGTTATTGAGTTAGCTATTGCTAATGGTGTAATTGCTAAAAAAGGTGCTTGGTTCTCATGGATGGGACCTAAGGGGGAAATTAGAGGTCAAGGCTTACAAACCTTTAGAGATACCTTAGCACAAACTGAAGGTGCTTTAATGTTCTTGTTTAATCAAGTCAAAGACAGTTTAACTGGCGCTAAGACAACAGATACAGCAGTAGCTAAACCTATTGTATCTAAGGGTGCAGCATCTGAAAATCTTGATGACCTATTTTCTGATGTAGAAGAACTTGATGAAGATTTCGGTGATGATATTTAATTTATAATGCTCTCTCTTTAAAGAGATTTAAAGAGAGTTATACTTATGTTGAACTATAAAGATTTACCCTGGAATATCCAAAATATTAAACAAGCATCTAAGCCTGCATTTCCCTGGGCTGGTGGTAAAAGAAGATTGTTAAAAGACATTTTATCTAATCTACCTAAGTCGTGGGGGACTTATATAGAACCTTTTATAGGTGGAGCTGCTGTATTCTTAGAACTACAAGAGAAATATCCTGGACCTGCTATCATTAATGATTTTAATCCTGAGATAGTAAATACATATAGAGTGTTAAGAGATAATCCTGTGGAACTGATCTATATGTTAAAAGAACTTGAAGATTTTAGGTCAAAGCAAGATTTTATGGATATAAGAAATATGAAAGGGTTGGCTGATCCTATATCAAGAGCCGCTCGCTTTATGTATATCACAAAATTATCCTTTGGTTCTTTATATAAAGAGAATGAGTCGGGTGATGTTAAATCTTCTTACGGTGGGGAAAGTATGTTAAAGAAAAGACTTATGAGTATTAAGGAAGCATATAATATTCAAGAGATCAGTAAAGCTTTAAAGGGAGTTAAAATTACTCAAGGGGATTTTTTTAAGGTTACTATGAGTAATGTAAAAAAAGGAGATTTTGTTTATCTTGATCCTCCATATATACCTGTAGGTGGTAGTGAATGGGATTATACCTCAAGTGGTTTTGATATGGGTATGCAAAAAAAGGTAGTAGAACTGATGGACTATATAGATGATATAGGTGCATATTTTTTAGTATCTAATTCATCAGCAAGTGAGGCATATAAATTATATGAAGCATATGAGATACTTGAGGTGGATATAAGGAGAGGGTTTAGCAGTCATGTTGAATCGAGAGGGGTAATAAAAGAACTACTTGTGAAAAATTACTAATATAATATAAGGTTGTATCACAAGGAGATATAACCATTATGAAGATCACAGTAGAAAATTTTCAATCTATCAGTAAAGCTCAAGTCGATGTTAAAGGTTTAACCGTTATCACAGGTCAAAACAATACTGGTAAATCAGCATTAGCAAGAGCGGTATCTAGTGTTTTTACAAACCCAAGAGGAAATAGCTTTGTCCGTATAGGTAGTCCATCCACATCTGTTAATATAGATTTTGAAGATGGTAATCAAATTAAATGGACTAAAGGTAAAAATGTAAATGAGTATGAGGTCAATGGTAAGCTCATCCAAAAGGTAGGAACTGATGTGCCTGATGAGGTATATCAGGCAAGTTTAGTCAAACCTGTAGAAGTAGATAATAAAGAAGTCTATCCACAAGTAGCTAAACAATTTCAGCAAGTATTTTTAATTGATCTTCCCCCATCTTCTTTAGCTAGTGCTTTATCGAATGTAGATGTAATACAGCAATTAGAGAAGGCATCAGCATTAGTGAGATCTGATATTAAAGAGATTACAGGTCAGCTTAAAACTAAGAATAATGATTTGGTTGATGCTAAAGATTATTTAAAGAAGTTTAATGGGGTAGATAGTGTTGAGGGTATTTTAGCACATATAGAAACACTTGATGCTCAAATTAAACATAAGGAGAATATCATCTCTACACTTGAAAAAGAAAATGCTTTAAGACAGCAATTTAAAGCGATTATAGATGAGTTAAATGAGTTGGATAGGGTAAGTATAGATACAGTGGTAAATGATGTTGTAAGCCTTGAAAATAGCTATAATGTAGTCAATGCGGACCATTTAAAAAGAGAGCAATTAAAAGAGGTGATAGGTAATTTAACAGATGTGATCAAAGTAAGTATAGATACTAGACCTGACGGTATAGAAAATAGAAATAAGATTTTAAAAGAGGTCGTAGATTTACAAGTAAAGCAAGAGAGATTAAATAAAGCGTATGAGATATTAAAGGGTACAGTAGATATAGAGAAGATAGATACAGACCATATCTTAATAGAAAATAAGACAACAGTTTTAAATGATATAGTGGAATTACAGGATAGGCAAGTCAAAGCCTATAAACTATACCAAGCCTTAAAGGGAGTAAGGAATGTAGAATTTAATATAGATACAGATAGGATAGAGGCATTAGAAGAGGTGATAAGATTAAAGAGGAATAGGTCAAGATTGAAATTAGCGATATATATGTTAGAGGGAGGTTTAGAAACATTACCTGAGATAAGGGAGTTAAAAATGGAGAGTGGGGTACTAGATGAGTTGGTATCTATAAAAGAGAGTAAGGATAAATTTATATATGCAGTAGAGATAATCAATAAAGAGTTGGTAAAGGTAGATACAGAATTAAGTGAATTGCATATAGGGGATATATGTCCATTATGTAATCAAGGGATAGGGCATTAAGAAATGATATGTTGGTTTCACTCACATGGGAATTTAGTAAGATACAATAAAGAGATAGTATTTTTAATCAATAACTATCAAGGGGCAGGGTTTCACATACAGGAGGGGGACTCATTTAGGAGGTCAATTTCATTATTTAATGTGAGGGCATTAGTACAGCCTAATGGTAGAAATTGGTATCAAGATTGTGATGTGCATTTAGCACCATGTAAGAAAGATAAATAAAATGATATGTTGGTTTGAAAATCACAGTAATAATGTGATGTCTAATTCTGATTTTGTATATTTACTGAGTACGATCTCAAGTCGTCATTCGGGTATGTATTTACAGAAAGAAAATTTTAGATTAGGATTAGCTTTATATGTATCAAGAGATAGGGTTATTGTAAAGAATAACTGGGTCAATGATGCTGATCAGTATTTTAAACCATATCTTGTTGGATGCACCAAGAGAGAACAGTCCTAGCTACCACCCGATCTTTTTCTTTTTCACTTTCTATAAGATTTTTATAAGGTGTTTTAGCTAGGATTTGTCGGTCATTAAATTTTTGTTGCCCTTTAGTTAACCCATTAGGTAAAAGAGTTTTGTTTTTATATACGGGATCAATAACAACTCTGAAAGCATAAGACCACCCCCTATGCACAGCATCAGAGATTTTTTCAATATCTAGGATACCTTTAGAGATAGAATTAAAGGCAAAAGTAACTGAGAGTTGGTTGGCTTTATATCCGAAAGTTCCTGGTTTAGATAAATCATATCCATATATATCACTTAGAGCATTATCAGATAAAGATATAAGTTCGGATAAAAGGGATGATGTAAGTTTAAACATAGGTGTCCTTTACTTGAGAGATAATATAAGTTATAATAGCAAGTAAGGAGAAAATCAATATGATAAAACTGATATGGCGAACAGATGTGCATTTCTCAGATCATACACCTAAAAGAAGAAATGGTAATTGGACTGATGATGTAGCTAAAAAATTAGAGTGGATTGGGGAATATACACATCAACAGGATATAGATGCAGTGATAGATGGTGGGGATTTTTTTGATGTAAAGACACCGAGTAGAAATTCACACAGCCTAGTATCAAGGACAGCTAAAATCCATAAGGGGTATAAATGTCCTATATTTACACTTGTAGGTAATCATGATGTAAAATATGGGAATATAGATTACCTAGAGGAACAGCCTTTATCAGTATTATTTAATGCAGGAGTATTTGAGCAATTTGGTGGTAGTAAAGAAGTTCTCTTTAATAAAGATGGAGTAAAGGTACGACTTATAGGTATCCCGTATCATGGGACAGCATATGATTGGGATTTAATCCGATCTATAAAGAAAGGAGATGAGGATTATTTACTTGTAGCTTGTCATTTACTAGCAAGTGAAAAGGGTGGGGTGGGTGCTATGTTTGAAGGGGAGGATATAGTGCCTTATGATGAATTAACAGGTCGAGGGGTCGATGGTTGGTTTTTTGGTCATTGGCATAAGGATCAAGGAGTAGTTCAATGGGGAGATACAACAGTAGTAAATGTAGGTTCTTTAACAAGGGGTTCATTGCATTTAGATGATTTAGATAGGAAGCCATATATAGTGGAGGTAGATATAAGTAAGGATGGGATAGAATTTTTAAAGGTCGATGTGCCATGTAGGGCAGATGCTTTTAAAGTAGATGAGGCGATATTAGAGAAGAAGAATAAGAGTAGGATGGAAGAGGTGGTAGATAAGATGAAACAGGTAGCAGTAGAAGATAAGGGGTTGAGTTTAATAGATAGGGTGAATGCAATAACAGGAGTAGAACAGAAGGTAAAAGAGATAGTGATCTCATATTTAGAGAGAGTATGATATAGTATTTATATATATCTCTCTTATAGGTAAAGGAGAGATATATAATGAAATATGCAATGCCAGTACACCCTAAAGTACTTGAACAAGATTATAAAACGGAACCTGTTATCTTGTTTGATATTCTCAATTTAACAAAAAAGTTAAAAGAAATTGAAAGCCTTGAAAACCTTAAAAAAGAAAATAAAATTCGTTTTGAATTGTTGTTAAAGATTTTAAATAAATTTTTAGCTAAAACTTGGTATGAGATCAATTTTAAAAAAGGTATCAATTTAAAGAATAGGGAGAAATTAGTACCTTTGTTTAAAGAGATGAATCGGTTATTTGCTAAGGGGGTTGAATATTACCATCCTTCTCTATATAGGGGAGTAAGATTGTCTAGGGTGTTAGGACCAACAGCTTTAAGAGATACTTACCCTAATTCTATAAACGACCCCGTAGTGTTAGAACATTTAGAATCGTTAGCATATGGTTTAAGGTCATGGACTAAGGATGTAGATATGGCTCAAGACTGGGCAAAAGGAGTTGTAGAGGGGGATGGAGAATCAGCAATAGGTAGAGATTTAGTGATTTTTCAAATACAAAAACCTAAGATTATTCTGGATGCTGATAAAGTAATAGATTACTATTATGAAAATCTAGATACATACACACATATGTTTGATACCGAAGAAGTGGTACTCAATGTGAAAAATCCTAAGGTGTTAGAAATAAAGAGATACTCTCATGAACCAAAGATATACCATGTAGTCATTAAAGATAGATAAAGGAGATATATAATGAGATATAATAGATATGCTATGCCTGTAGACCCAAGAGTTTTACAAGAAGATTTTAAGTCATCTCGTGGGACTATGAAAGACATACAAGAACTTTTAAGAATATTAAAAGGTGTAAGCACAGCACATAATCTACAGAAAGCAGAATTAACCTTTATTAAAACCACCATAAGAAAATTATGGTATTCAGTAAATTTTAAGAAAGGTATAAATTTAGCAGATAGGGAGAATTTATATCCTGTCTTTAGAGAGATGAATAGAGTGTTTAAAGGTAAGAAAACAGTTCCTGCATTATATAGGGGTGTTAAGATGCCTAAGTTTGCCCCTATGGGATTAAGTGAGAATGATCCTGGAGCAAAAGAAATATTAGAGGGTTTAGCCTATGGGTTGAGGTCGTGGTCTTCAAATAAACAGATGGCAATAGATTGGGCAACTGGAGTTGCAGACGATACACAAGCTAGTAGTAAAGATAGGGATAAAGTAGTATTTAAGATAAGTGGTGCGAGTGTAGTACTTGATTGTAATGCTGTGCTTAATTTTTACTATGAGAATTATTTTAGGGGGATTACCGTAAATGATTTTTTCTTAGATGGTGATGAGTATATCTTGAAACTAGAAGAACCCGAAGTAGTAGGTATAGAACACATAAAAGATGATTTATATCAGGTATCAGTGAGTGATTAAAATGAGATATAATAAGTATGCAATGCCTGTAGACCCTAAAGCACTGAGTGAAGATTATGAATCTGAAAAAGGAGCTTTAAAGGATATAGAAGATGTTTTACATCTCTTAAGATATACTAGGTCGTCATCAGATTTAGATAGCCGTAAAGCTACTTATGTGAATAACATATTAAGTAGGTTGTGGTATAAAATAAATTCTAGGCAAGGGATTAATTTAAGGGATAGAGAAAAATTAGTTCCTGTCTTTGAAGAGATGAACCGTCTTTTCCCAATGAGAACACAATATACTTCAGCATATAGGGGAGTAAGAGTATCTAAATGGGACCCTACAATATTAAGAGATACCTATCCTGATTCTATAAACGATCCAAGAGTGTTAGAGCATTTAGAGAGTTTAGCTTATGGTTTAAGGTCGTGGTCGAGTGTATTAGATTTAGCTGAGGCATGGGCATCTGGCGAGTATAGTAATAAAAAGCATAGTGATAAGGATATGGTAATTTTTGAGATAATAAATCCTGATGTAATACTAGATGCTAATCCTGTATTGAGGTTTTTTAACAGATATGGGGTTAATATGTTTGATGAGGATGAGTTATTGATTCATGTAAAGAATCCTAAGATTATCAGCATAGAAAAGTATAGAGTTTGGAAGTACCAATCTTGTTATTTAGTTAAGATAAAGGATAACTGATATGAAATATGCTATGCCAGTAGACCCTAGAGTTTTAGAAAAAGATTTTGAATCCACACCAGGTAGTATCCAAGATATTGAGGATATGGTAAAAATTTTAATATCAGTGGTTAAACCTAAAGATATATCCCCACAAGCATTAGAGTATATAAATCAAACTATATCTAAGTTATGGTTTAGGATAAATAAAAAGACAGGGATTAATTTAAGAGATAGAGAAAAGCTGATACCTTTATTTTCTGAATTGAACAGAATATTTAAGCCTAAAGAGAAACACTATGTAGCATATAGGGGTGCTAGGTTAGCTAGATATGATGGGAATGCTATAAGTGAGGCATATCCTCGTCTTAAGTTAAAGGGGTCGGTAGTAAATAACCCTAAAGACCCAAGAGTAGTAAATCATTTAGAGAGCTTGGCATATGGGTTAAGATCATGGTCTTCAGAAATGGGGGATGCTATAAATTGGGCATCAGGTCATATAGATGGAGGTAAGGATAACATATCTGATAGGGATCAGATAATGTTTTTATTAAGAGGACCTAATGTGGTACTAGATGCTAATCCGACCATTAGGTATTTTGATAAGGCTCTTAAAGATGCCAAGCCTATGTTTGATAATAATGAGTTATTAGTTCATGTCAATAACCCTAAGATTATGAGTATTGAAAGAATATCCCTTACGAAACCAGTATATCAAGTTGTTTTAACAGACAGCTCAGAAATAGAGTACTAGAATTATCCCATTTGATATGGGATAATTCTTTTATATCTATATGAGTAAAGGAGAAATATAAAATGAGATTTAACAAATATGCTATGTCAGTACACCCTAAAATCTTAGAAAAAGATTTTAAAACAGATCAAGCTACTTTTTTTAATATTGCAATTCTAACAAAAAAGTTAAAAAAAATTGACGACCTTGAAAAACTAGATACAAATCAGTTATCTTTGTTGTTAAAAGGTTTAAATAAATTTCTATCTAAAACTTGGTTTGAGATCAATTTAAGAAAAGGTATCAATTTAAAAAATAGAGAAATGCTAGTGCCTTTATTTAAACAGATGAATCGGTTATTTGCATATGGAGAAGATTTTTATCCAGGCTCTCTATATAGGGGAGTGAGATTATCTAGAGTGTTGGGACCAACAGCTTTAAGTGATAATTACCCTGATTCTATAAATGATCCTAAAGTGTTAGAACATTTAGAGAGTTTAGCTTATGGGTTAAGATCATGGACTAAATATGAATATGAAGCAGAAGACTGGGCAAAAGGAATTGCAGATAAAGATACAGAATCAGCAAAGGGTAGGGATCTAGTGATTTTTGAAATAATAAGCCCTAATATTATTCTGGATGCAGATGATGTAATATCCTATTACAAGTCTTCTTCCTATCTAGGTATAGGTAAACCCCAACCTATGTTTGATGATGAGGAAGTGATTTTATATTTGAAAAACCCTAAGGTAGTAGAAGTATCTAAAGAAAAAAATAAACCTGGAGAACCCAATATTTATCATGTAGTCGTTGATGATATGGGGTAATTCTTATATAAGTAAAGGAGATATATGTAATGAGAAGATTTTATACTAAGTATGCTATGCCAGTAGACCCTAGAATTTTAGAAAAAGATTTTGAAACACCCGATTCCTTAAGAGAAGGTATAACCTACTTCACAAATATCTTAAAGGAGTACCAAGAAATAGATAAAGCTAGAGACCTACCTTTTTTGTCTGAGCTGAGTCAATTTGTACACGAGGCTTGGTTTTCTGTTAATGAAAAAAGAGGTATTAGTTTAAGAGATAGGGAAAAGCTGTATCCTTTATTTAAAGAGATGCAACGACTTTTTGGTAGGGGTGCTGAGGTAGTAGATACCGCATATAGAGGTGTAAAATTACCTAGAATTGCAGGGCCTACAGCTTTAACTGATACCTATCCTAATTCTATGGAAGATAAAAAATTAGTTCATCATTTAGAGAATTTAGCTTATGGGTTAAGATCATGGACTACAAGTGACTCGACCGCAGCTGCGTGGGCATCCGGTTATGCAGATGATACTTGGGAGAGACCTGGAGAAAGAGATAGGATAGTATTTAAAATAGATCATCCTAAAGTGATCTTAAATGCTAATAATGTACTAGATTTTTTTAAAGACATTATAAATCCAGGAGAGGTGTTTGATGCTAATGAAGTTATTGTCTATATGAAGAACCCTAAAGTGAAATCTATTCTTGATAGCGGATATGCTTACATAGTGACAGTACAAGATATGGGATGATAATTCTTATATATATATATCTTTATGTAAGTAATAAGTAAAAAGAGAGATATATAAAATGAGATATAACAAATATGCTATGGCAGTTCATCCTAAAGTTCTTGAAAAAGATTTTGAAAATACTGTAGACCTTAATAGTATTTCGGATATGTATCTTGCTTTAAAGGATAAATCTTTATCTGATTTAGATGATGATACTTTAAACAGAATAGGTAAGTATTTAGAGAAAGCATGGTTAGAAGTAAACAGTAGGCTGGGTGTTAATTTAAGAGATAGGGAAAAGCTATATCCCTTATTTTTTGAATTGAATAGGATATTTGGGGGTAAAAAGAAAGCTAAGGCTGCTTATCGTGGGGTAAGATTATCTAGTGCTTTAGATAGTAATGCTATCAGTAAGACTTATCCTAATTCAATAAATGAGCCTGAGGTATTAGAGCATTTAGAATCGTTAGCATATGGTTTAAGATCATGGACTAAAAAAGAAAGTCTTGCAGAGCATTGGGCAAATAGTCCATACCGATATACTGAGAAAGACATGATCGTATTTCAGATTGAGAAACCTGATTTGGTTATCGAAGATGGATATGTTTCAGAATATTTTTGGGGAAACCATAAACTTTCTTTCTTAGACCCCGGTGAGTTAGTTCTCTATATCAAGAACCCTAAGATACTTTCCATAGTCCCTTCTGATGAAGAAGAGAGGTTATACTATGTAAAAATAAAGGATATGGGATAATTGTTTTATATCTCTCTTTATAGGTAAAGGAGATATAAAATGAGATACAATAGATACGCCATGCCCGTTCACCCTAAAGTACTTGAAAAAGATTTTGAGAATACTGTAGACATTAATACTATACCGGAGATATATAATATCCTTAAAGGTAAATCCTTATCTGATTTAGATGATGATACTTTAAAGAGTATGACCAAGTATTTAGAAAAAGCATGGAATAGCATCAATTATAAAAAGGGTGTTAATTTAAGAGATAGAGAGAAATTGGCACCTGTGTTTCAAGAATTAAATAGGATTTTATTTGGTAGGAAAAAAGTAAGTAAAGCATATAGGGGGGTTAGATTATCTAATTTTGACCCTAATGCTTTAAGTAGGACTTTCCCTAATTCAATAAATGATCCTGAGGTATTAGAACATTTAGAAGGTTTAGCTTATGGTTTAAGATCATGGATATTAGAAAAAGAAGGGGCAGAGCATTGGGCAAATAGTCCATACATACATACTGAGAAAGACATGGTAATTTTAGAAATTAAAAACCCAGTAGTAGTTCTTGATTCTGAAGTTGTGATAGATCTGACTAGTAAATTTGATCACTTTATCGTAGATACTGATGAAGTAGTATTAAACATAAAAAATCCTAAAATTTTAAAGATATCTCCGAATAAAGATATAGATAGGTTATATCATGTAGTAATTAGAGATATGGGATAATTCTTATATATCTCTCTTTATAAGTAAAAGGAGAGATATAAGATGAGATATAATAAGTATGCAATGCCCGTTCACCCTAAGGTACTTGAACAAGATTTTGAAAATACCGTAGACCTTAGTACTTTAAATGAGATATACCTTATTTTAAGGGAGGGTAAAAATATACCTTTTTTAGAGATAGGCAATTATATACAGAATGCTTGGTTTTATATAAATGAAAGGTATGGTATTAATTTAAGAAATAGGGAAAAATTAGTCCCTGTATTTTATGAACTCAACGAGATAGTTAAAGGCAGGAAACAAGCAAATAAAGCATATAGGGGGGTTAGATTATCTAATTTTGACCCTAATGCTTTAACTAGAACATATCCTAATTCAATAAATGATCCTGAGGTACTAGAACATTTAGAGGGTCTAGCTTACGGGTTAAGATCATGGTCGGACTCAAAAACATCAGCACTTAATTTTGCTTTAGATAAGCCAAGAGCAAAAAAAGATGCCATTTTATTTGAGATAGAGAATCCTAGTATAATTCTTGATATGAATGAGGCTGTGAAGTTTTATTCATCTCTAAAGATGGATGTGTTCATAGGGGACTATGGTGAGGTAGTTTTAAATGTAAAGAACCCTAAAATTGTAGATATTGAAAAAAACAGTGCAGGTCTATATATGGTTAGAATTGAGGATATGGGTTAATTCTTTTATAGATATCTTCGTATAGGTAAAGGAGAATATATATAATGAAGTATGCAATGCCTGTCCATCCCAAAGTTCTTGAAAAGGACTACAAATCAGATTCTCTAGTAAATTCTATTTCCGAAATTGAAAAGATATTAAAGAATAGAACTGATTTTGAACCTAATGAGATAAGCTATTTAAATGAAACTTTACATAACTTATGGTATCGGATAAATCACAAACAAGGTATCAATTTAAGAGATAGAGAAAAACTACTTCCTGTGTTTCAAGAATTAAGTCGAATATTTGGGGGTGCTAAAAGTGTACCTGTGGCATATAGAGGCACAAGGTTATCCAGATTTGACCCTAATGCTTTGACTAGAACATATCCTAATTCTATAAATGATCCTGAGGTACTAGAACATTTAGAAAATTTAGCTTATGGTTTAAGATCATGGAGTCAAAAATCTAAATCTGCATATAGGTGGGCAAAAAGTAGTGCTGAGGGAGATACTAGGGATAGGGTGGTATTTAAAGTAGTAAATCCTGATGTAGTGCTAGATGCTAATACTGTAAATAATTTTTTTAATGAAAACTTAGATTATGACATGGGTTATTTATCTGTATTCGACAGTAGTGAAGTTATTCTATTTATGAGAAACCCTAAAGTAGTGAACATAGAAAAACCTTTTGATAATTTATGGGAAGTAGAAATAAGATGAGATATAATAAATATGCAATGCCCGTTGACCCTAGAGTTTTAGAAAAAGATTTTGAATCAAGTGAAAATTTAGATTCAAAGATACAAAAAGTATTAAGCATCCTAAAGCTATCTGATGCAACTATGGATCAAAATAAAGAAACTGTCAATAACATAGTAAATGAATTATGGTTTTCTATAAATAAAAGACAAGGGGTTAATTTAGCTGATAGGGAAAAGCTACTTCCTGTGTTCCAAGAATTAGAAAGAGTCTATGGAAATAAGAGTAGGTATATGTTTGCACATAGGGGAGTAAGAGCTTCAAGGTTCGATCCTTATTTTATAAGTGAAACTTACCCCAATATGAAAGAATTAATTAAGAACCCAAAAGATCCAAGAGTAGTGAAGCATTTAGAGAGTTTAGCATATGGATTAAGGTCGTGGACATCTAACATTGATGATGCTATGGAATGGGCATCAGGTCGAGGAGATAACAGTAAAGCCTCTGGTAGAGATATAATACTCTTTGAAATAGTAAGACCTGAGATAATCTTAGATGCTACACCTGTATTAAAAAAATTTGCCCGTTTTGATAAGGTTATGTTTGACCCTGATGAACTTATACTTTTTGTAAAAAACCCTTCTATTTTAAGTATTGAACCTAAATATGATATTATGGAATTTGGAGATGAAATTTACTATTACTTAGTTAGAACAAAGGATAACTGATATGAGATATAACCGATATGCAATGCCAGTGCATCCTAAGGTACTAGAGAAAGATTTTGAAAATACTGTAGACATTAATACCATCAATGATATATACCTTACTCTCAAAGGTAAAGAATTAGAGAACATCAGTGATACCCTCTTTACCGAGATAGGGAACTACTTAAGAAAAGCATGGTTTTTAATAAACTATAAAGAGGGTATTAATTTAAGAGATAGAGAAAAACTAGCTCCTGTATTTTATGAACTCAATAGAATATCTAAAGGTAGGCAACAAGTAAATAAAGCATATAGGGGTGTAAGGCTCTCCGGCTTTGACCCTAATGCTTTGACTAGAACCTATCCTAATTCAATAAACGATCTAGAAGTATTAGAGCATTTAGAAGGATTAGCATATGGTTTAAGATCCTGGTCGGATTCTAAGATAACTGCAGTTGAGTGGGCAACGGATAAAGCAACAACTAAAGATAGGCTTTTATTTGAGATAGATTATCCTGATGTTGTTCTTGATTCTCAAAATTTAGGTAAATTCTTAAAGAATAAATATTTCATGGATTATGGAGAAGTAGCTCTTTATATAAAGAACCCTAAGATTTTAAACATAAGCTTTAATGGAGATTATTTTAATGTTAAAATAAAGGATATGGGATAACTGATATGAGATATAGATATGCTATGCCAGTGCATCCTAAGGTACTAGAGAAAGATTTTGAATCTACCGTAGACCTTAATACCATCAAGGATATATACCTTACTCTTAAAGATAAAGAACTAGATGATATTCCTAGAAATACTTTAAGAGAAATAGTTATCTACTTAGAAAAAGCATGGTTCGAGATAAATTATAAAACAGGTATCAATTTAAGAGATAGAGAAAAACTAGCTCCCGTTTTCTCAGAATTAAATAGAATATTTAAAGGTAGGCAACAAGTAAATAAAGCATATAGGGGTGTAAGGCTCTCCGGCTTTGACCCTAATGCTTTAAGCAGAACCTATCCTAATTCAATAAACGATCTAGAAGTATTAGAGCATTTAGAGGGTTTAGCATATGGTTTAAGATCCTGGTCGGATTCCAAGTCATCGGCAGTTGAGTGGGCAACGGATAAAGCAACAACTAAGGATAGGGTTTTATTTGAGATAGATTATCCTGATGTTGTTCTTGATTCTTTAGAATTATCCGGTTTTCTTACTAAAAATTTCCATACGACTTTTATAGATTATGGGGAAGTAGTTCTCTATATAAAGAACCCTAAGATTTTTGATATTTCCCAAAGTATGTTTGGGGGTAAAAATTACTATGTTGTAAAGATAAAGGATATGGGATAACTAAAATGAGATATAACAAATATGCTATGCCCGTCCACCCTAAAGTCTTAGAGAAAGATTTTGAAAATACTGTAGACATTAATACTCTACAGGACATCTATCTTACTCTTAAAGGCAAAGAATTAGATGACATCCCTAAAGATACTTTAAGCGAAGTAGGTATCTACTTAGAAAAAGCATGGTATCGTATAAACCGTAGGCAAGGTATCAATTTAAGAGATAGGGAGAAATTATCTCCCGTTTTCTCAGAATTAAATAGAATATTTAAAGGTAGGCAACAAGTAAATAAAGCATATAGGGGGGTTAGGCTCTCCGGCTTTGACCCTAATGCTTTAAGTAGGACTTTCCCTAATTCTATTCAAGATCCTGATATAAGAGAACATTTAGAGAGTTTAGCTTATGGGTTGAGGTCGTGGACTGATTCAATGTCTATAGCTGATGAGTGGGCTAGAGATAAACCAACAGAAAAAGACCAAGTTTTATTTGAGATAGATAATCCTGATATCGTTCTTGATTCTTTAAACCTAAATAAATACCTCCGTAAAATATACCTTCCTAATTTTATAGATGATGAGGAATTAGTCCTTAATATAAAGAACCCCAAGATACTAGATATCTCTCAAGGTAGATTTGAAGTGTTTATTGTTAAGATTATAGATATAGGATAACTGATATGAGATATAATAGATATGCTATGCCCATAGACCCAAGAGTCTTACAAAATGATTTTCAATCTACATCAGGTTTTAAATCTAAGATTGAAAACACAATCAATTTATTAAACCCTTTAGAAAAAAATGATGATATTCCAGTGCCTTATCTTGAACAAATAAATAGAGATATACGGAATCTGTGGTTTGAAATAAATGAGGGTAGAGGGGTAAATCTTAAAGATAGAGAAAAGCTATATCCTGTATTTAAAGAGTTGGATAGAATTTTTGGTAATGGTACAAAGCATAGTGAGGCATACAGAGGCACAAGATTATCTAGTTTTGACCCTAATGCTTTATCAAACACTTATTCTGATTTAGAGATAGGGGATACGATAATACCTAAAGAATCAAAAGTGATCACCCATTTAGAAAATTTAGCATATGGTTTAAGATCATGGACAACTCATATGGAAGAAGCAACTATATTTATGAATGCAGGTAATCATAAATATGATCGTGTAGTTTTTGAAATAGAAAACCCTAATATTGTATTAGATGCTAATCCTTTGATTAGATACTTTCAAAGTAAATTAAAAACAAATTACATGAATATGATAGATTGGGATGAATTAATTCTTTATGTAAGAAAACCACAGATCATCAGTATAAAAAAAGAATTATTTCATGATGATGATCTTTTTTTTATTGTTCGTATAAAATCTTAAGGGGGTACGCATTGTTAAACTAAATTGTAATCTCTGAGAATTTTTAAAGGCAGTTTTTTATATAAAGCTGTTATCAAATCTTCAAATATCATTTTCTTACTACTAATCAATTCTTCATTCTCATACCATGACCATGTAATCATTTCTCTCATAGAGTTTATTGTTATTTCTAATTGAACAGCTGATATACCACCACCCTTTACTAAGGCTGAAAAGGTTATCTCTTTAAGTGTCATAGGATTATTTAAGTCATCGACTTTAAAATCAGTAAGAAAAACTACACCAACTTCTTCTAATCTTATTTTTAAACTTGATAAAACATAACCTATAAATAGATTTTTATTATCTTCCATGTTAAGCTCCTTCATATATAATATAATATAAAAGATTGTTTTTATAAAGGAGATATATAGCTATGAATGTTTTATATTGGTCTCATATTAAAGCTATGAGGGAATGCCCACAAAAATTTCTATGGTCAAGGGGTAATCCCGAAATTGATCTAGGTGCAGGACTTGGTAAACCTAAACCTTTACCTGCTGAAGAAGAAAGAGCAAGTGAACATTATACTCTTATGGGTAGTGTTTTATCTACTGTGGTCGAATCTATCTATAATGAGAATTTATGGAAAGAACCTTTATTGTTAAGAGATAGAGTAGAGAACTTAGCTAGAAAAGAATTTAGCTTACAAGAGGTAGGTAAGTATCTTGATTGGTCACAAATGATGAGATCTGAAGCGATTGACCTTTGTGTATCAGGTGCTGTGAATTTTCTCAAGATTATGAAAGAGAATAGACTTCTTGGTCCTTATGCTAGATCAGAAGTGAAAATGGAAACCTGGGTATCCCCACAGCTTAAAGATTTAAAGATTTGTGGTATAGCAGATTTAATCTTCCGAGATACGAATGATAAAATTCATATTATGGACGGTAAGAATGCAGGTCAACCAGGTAAATGGGAAGATGAAGATCAATTAAGATGGTATGCCTTATGCTTTAAAATGGCATATGGGGTAACACCAAGTAGATTAGGTTTTTTCTTTTTTAGATACCCACCTAATGAACCACCAAAGGATTGGAAGCAGGATCCTAAAGAATGGAATGGGATTATAGAAGTAGGTATCGACCCTAGTGATATTAAACGGTTATTTGATGAGGCTGTTGAAACACAGAAAGCGATTAAAAAAAAGAACTTTGAAGCAAACCCTGTACCTAAGCATTGTACTAATTGTCCATATGAGAGTGTATGTGAGCAAAGACAAGCACAGAAGGCTGTGAATGTAGCTAAGAGGAATGCGAATAAAGAATTAAAGAAACAAAATGATCCGTTAGAAAATATGCAAGGAATTAATATCTTCACGATGGGAAAATAATATAAGATGTGTTTATCACTAATCTGAAAAAGAAAGGGGTGATAAAGTGCAAGATTTAAAAGTTCTGATAGAAAAGAAAACAGAACTAGAAAGAAAAAAAGAACGATTGCTTGGTAAACTAGAATCAGCAAAAAATTCTTTACAAGAGATAGATAATCGTTTAACAAGTCTAGGTTTTAATCCTGATCAGTTAGAAGATGAAATAAACAAGTTAAAACTCGAAAGAGATGATATGCTTGAAAACTTTGAGAAAGAAGTAAATAAAGCAGAAGAATCCTTAAACAGAATTGAGCAAAGACTCAAGGAGATTTGAAAAGATGAAAGTAGTAGTCGCACAAAAAGATTTAAAAGCAGCACTAGATATTGCTCAAAATACACTCGGTAGCAGTGCCGATATCTCTTCCCATTTTGTATTTGATTTACAAGATAACAACCAAGTTACTGTCATGTCCTCCGAGTCAAAGAGATTATATTCTTGTGTGCCAGTATCTCCAGTTAAATCATCAGGTGTTGGTAAATTTACTGTCGAAGGTAAAAGATTAGTCCAAGCTGTAAATGCCATCGGTGATGGTCATACTATCAATATGGAATCTGATGATAAAGGTAATGTTGCTTTATCAAGAGAAGGTAATTCTAAGAGCAAGTTGAACTATCCAGGTCTTGACCCAGATACATTTCCAGATTGGGCAACTGAGATCAGCAGTGCTAAGTTATCAAAGGCTTTACCAGCTAAGTTATTGACAGCTTGTTTAAATGCTATTAAACCATATGTATCTGATGATGATACAAAACGACCTGAGTTATGCCAAGCTGTAATCAGAGATGGTAAAATGATGGCTACTGATGCCTACTCATTAGCTATCCTAAGATCAAATGAATTTGCTGATCTCGACTTTAAAATCCAACTCAAAGATTTTCCTAATGTGTTGAAATTCTTGAAAGCACATGAAACTCAAGATATTGAAATTCATAGCACTGCTAAAGCTCATATCCTTAAAGCACAAGATGGCACTACTTTTGGTTTTATGAGATCACAACATAATTTTCAAAACTTGCCAGCTCACTTTTTAAATTCATTCGATTGGACTCCAAGAAGAGTATGGGCATTTAATAAGGGCGACCTACTCAATTCTATTGAATTGTTAAGTTCAGGCTCAGATAAGAATGATTTTTTTGTTACCTTTAACCACCCTGAAGATGCCTTAACTAATCCTACCTTAACAATGGATTCTTTAACTGAGAGAGATTCACTTGTAGAAGAAGTTCCCCTTATGGTAGTAAATCCAGCTGATGCTACTCAATACCCATTAAAGATGGTTATTGATCGTCAGAATGCTGAGGTATCAGGTGTAGATACAGGTAGCTTTAAATTTAACTACAAGTATCTTAAAGAGGTGTTATCAGGTTTAGATAACAATGTGGTCTTTGGGTGTAGTAAAGAAGGCAGTAAAGGTTTTATGCTCTTCAAGAATAGATTTGATGATCATGATATTGATATGGTATCTATTGTAGCATGGGTTAGCTAAATGAATTTAAGAGATCGTTTTTTATCATTAAAGACTCTAAAAGAGAGTACAGAAAAAACTATCTCTAAACTTGAAGAACAGATTATTGAATTAGATAATGAATTAGCATTAAAGCAAGAAGCAAATGTCTTATTAGATCGTATATCAGAAGATGAAGTAAATAAAGGTATAGATACTTATGTGGCTTTATTAGATGAGGGTTTAAAAGCTATATTTCCAGAACAAGAGGTGGGTTTAAAAGCTGAGGTCGATAAATTAAGGGGTAAAATATCTGTTCGTTTAAAAACTACCTTTAAAGGTAGTGATGGTTTAGAGATAGAATCAGAGAGTATGGATGCTTTTGGTGGGGCAGTAGCTACCATACAATCTTTATTATTGAGGGTAGCCTTAATCCTTAAAAGAGATTTAAGACCTTTAATGATCTTAGATGAAACCTTTGCACCTGTGGATGAGAATAGGATTAGGTTGCTTGTAGATTTTTTAAAGGTATTGTGTGAGAGGTTGGGGATGGATATATTATGTGTGAGCCATAATAGTATCTTAACTGAGAATGCTGATATAGCATATAGGATAAAACCGACTGCAAATGGTGCAGTCTTTGAGAAGATTTAACTGTTCAGAAATGTCATTTTTTGAACATTAAAAAAATGATGTGTTCAAAAAGTGCGATTTTTGAACAGTAAGAAAAAGATATGGGTAAAAACTACACTCTTTTTACCTATAAGAAAAAGATAAGGGTAAAAACTACACTCTTTTTACCCTTATTGTTATTTAGGTCGGACAATGAGCTTGTTTATAAGAATTAAATATTAAGGTTATATATATATGAGTAGAGATATATGGAGCAATAAAATTGTTAAAAGCAACACATGGGATAATTAAACCGTCAACGGCATCTTCTTTTATTGCAGGTGCTAGTATGATTACATATTGGGATATCCAAAACACATCATCATATAGTGGATCAGGTACTACTATCACTGACCTTGATGGGACTAATAATGGATTACTTGTAGGTAGTAATTCATATACAAGTGGAACACCTAATTATATATCTTTAGATAGTGGCACTAGCAATTATATTAGAACAACAGTAAACCTTAATCCTTATTTATCGCCAGCTAACACAAGTATTGTAATCGCTCATTTTGTATGGGTTTATCCTACTTCTAATGGTGTGATTGTATCCGAACAAGGAACTACATCACCTAATACAAATTGGTATGATTCACAGATAGAGTGGATAAGTGGGACTCCTTGTTTTGCTGTCTGGCCCTATGTGATAGGTGGGGGAGCTAAAATCACATCATCTATATCAGCACATCTCAATAATTGGCACTATGTAGGTTTGACTTATGATGGTTCTACTTTAAGGGGATATGTAAATGGACAGTTAGCTGGGTCATCTACATATGAAAGACAAACACCTTATAATAATGGGGGTTATGTTGGTCTATATTATGCTTTAGGTTATCCAACAAGTACTAATATGGGGAGTGGTGCTGGTGCTAACTTTAGACTAGGGGCTTTTCATGTATGGAATACAGCTATAAATTTAAGTACGATATTAAATAATTATAATGCTACTAAAGCATCCTATGGTTTATAAAATTACACCATTCAAAACAGATAAAACTTTCTCTGCGAGAGCCTGATGTTCGGCCCAATGGTCTGAAATACCATCAAAGGTCACTTCTATTTCTTCAGAATACTTTCTATTACTACGGGTCACATTAACGATAAGGGATGTGCCTGATGGTGTATCTTTGGGGGCAATTTTCCAACGAGCTACAACTTTACCCAAGTCATTCACATAGTAACCTGTAATATGTTTCGCTTGAAGTAAAAAAGTATAATTATCTTCACTAGAAGTGCCTTGATATTATTCGTGAAGAGACTCCACGAGAGAAGGCAGGTACAAGGAAATGCTGGATGCTCTTTTGGTCAATCTAGATTCTAAACTAGCGATACGAGATTCGAGTGAAGCAATTTTTGAATTATACATAATCTATTCTCCTGTGTTGGTTTAGATATTTATAGATAGACTATTTTAATCTATCTACATTATCTTCGACCTTATCAATCATCTCAACAGTACCCTGTAAAGAATAGATATTCTTACCGATAGTATTAGCAATAGCAATTCTTACATTATCTCTCATTTGAGAAAATGCTGGGAGGTCAAGAGCCATTTGATTAGCCTCTTCTAAAAGAGCTTGTGCTTCTTCTACTTTAGATTTGACTTCATTTAACTTAAGTACAAAAATATTAGGCATTGTTGTTCTGATAGATGATCTACGAGTATACATAATAAAATCCTTTTGATGATGTTTATTCATATAGGTATATAAATAAACGAAAAAACGATGTATAATAGAAATAATCAGAAAATGGGTGTGATATACATGAAAACCGAAGGTTCTATCAGACATAAACTTAAACAAGTTAAATACCGTATAGTCCAAAAGGCTGTACGAAATGGTTTATCTCGCAAACCCTGTAATTGTACTCACTCTGGGTTAGTTAAAGGTGTAAGTGGGGATGATCTATTTTATGTATGCTTATTAGATGCTGATAAACCAAAAGAGTGGGAGGGTATGATATGTGATCAATCTGTACCTCCTAATTGCCCATTCTTTAAACCACATAAATCAAGAGAAGATATAGAGGCTGAGATAGATGAATTACTAGCAAGTGGTGATATGGGGGCAATAGCTAGTCAATATCCTGATATATCTGCTTTATTATGGGTATTAGGTGGTATAGATGAAATAGAAGATACAAAGGAAGAAGATAAAGATGAATAATGTACCTTTTGAAGTAATTAAGATAGAGAATAAGAAAGCACCTTTATTTATAGAAGTGCCTGTGCCACCACATTGCACACCTATATTAGTAGGACATTCTAAAGCTAATCAGCTTAAATGGGCTGATAAACCTAATGCACAAGGTCGTGTGATGACATGGGGTTTAAAGCTACCTATTGAGCAAGTATCTCAGTTATGTATAGATGCTATAAAAAATAAAGGTCAAACTGAGGGGTGGGGATTAGAATATACTGATGAAAATGAGGCAAAAATAAATATGAAAGAGGTGGGGATAGAGAATGTAAAGAGAATGAATAATCTTTTAATTCCCTCAGATCACGATATTCTCGGAACTTTAGTAGTATTTGAGGATATGGTATATCCTGTGATACATAATGCGATAAGGGCGATCAGTTTTATAGGATAAAAAATATATAAAAAATATATATACCGACTTTAAAAAAATAGTATAAGATATAAATGTCGATAGTGCAATGTGCCTTGAATGAAAATTCTGAGAGCCTTAAAGCATAAGACATAGTTTTAACAAACACATAGGAGAAACTCAGATGAGTATTTCTACATTTACACTCGGTGGCTCTGCCCCAATCTTGTCCTCTGGTAAATCTCGTTGGAAGCCACAAAAAGGCAAGTATCGTATCAGTTTCGTTGCTCTTCCAGGTCTCGAAAATGGCAATCCAGATTTTAATGCACAAGCTCCTTTATTCAAGGGTGGTCGTAGATTGTATAACAAGGATGTCGGTTATTTCTTAGATAACGGTCCTGAATTTCAAAAGTTTGCCACTGAACCATCAAAGGTAGCTATCGCAACAGTGATCATTCTCTGGCCCACAGATTTATCAACTGGTAAGGTTGATGCAAACAATATCGCAAATGGTTATCAAGTCAAGACCTGGACACTTTCACTTGAAAAGTATAAGCAACTTGAAACAGCCAACAGTGAGTTCCCACTTACTAAGCATGATGTTCTCGCAGATGTTACTGATCCTACCTACCACAAGATGTCTTTCTCTCCTGCTCGTGAAAATTTACTTGCTGGTGTAAAAGATAAGAACCCAGCTCTTTTCAATGATATTATCTCTATTGCAAGAGATTTGTATGCTCGCTTACAAGATGATATTGCACAAGATTTGACCATTGATCAAATTCGTGAGAAGCTTGCTGGTAAGAACGGTGGTTCAGTGAGCCCTGTAGCTGGTATGCCAAATACAGCTAGTTCATTTAATGCAGATGATGTATTGAATGATGTGTTGGGTGATATTTAATCACATAGGTTATCCTGTTGTGTAAGTTGAGTTGGTTGTAAGAACCCCCTAAGAAATTAGGGGGTTTTTTATTTTATCTATATTTCTTTCTTCTTTAAGAATTTCACATTAAGGAGAATTGAAAATGATTAGCTTTGTAAATACAAATAAAACAGCTAGTATCGACTCAGTATTAGAAGAATCAAGCATTAGAGATTTAGTTCATGTTAAACAAGCTAAGACCTCATCATTGGTCGATGGTGCAAGAGTATATGCTTATCACAATAATGGCATGATCATACCTGGCAATTTACCTGCACAAGGAACTAAAGGAACAGTTGTAGCAGTAAATACAATGAGTGGTCGTAAGACAGCTATGGATGGTCAAGTGTTTGTTAAGTGGGATAATAGCAATAAGATCACACAAGCACCCTTAACAAATGTTCGTCTTGCAAGTAAGAGAGTAAGTAGCTTAGAAGGTTTTTTTGTAGTAGCAGGTACTAATCTTGAGGGGGAATTAGTGCATAGATCAAGTAAAGATTTATGGAGTGTTAAATTGGGGGAAGATGGTAAATATGATATTGAGAGATTATTTGATGATAATGGTGAGCCATTAAAGGTTTAAGAATTTATAGGATAATGAAGAGAGCTTTAAAGGTTAAGAATTTATAGGATCGTGAGAATAGAAGTATAAATTCTTAAATGCTAATAGACTTAGGGATTAAGAATTTATGAGATAATCAGGATATCTTTAAAGGTTAAAGAGGTGGTGATAGACTTAGATATTAAGAATTTATAAGGAAGATTAAGAATTTATAAGCTAGTGGGATTAGACTTAGATATTAAGCTAGTGAGGGGTATCTTTAAAGATTAAGAATTTATAAGTCAATAGGGAAGGCTTTAGAGATTAAGAATTTTTGAGTGAATGAGGATAGACTTAGATATTAAGAATTTATAAGCTAGTGGAGACAGCTTTATAAAGGTTAAGAATTTCAGCTAAGGATAAATTTAAGAATTTATAAGTATTTAAGATTAAGAATTTTAATTTAGAATGCTGGGTTAGCTAGGAAGTGATAATCCACAACACAATCATCAAGTTCAAGAGGGATTCTACGACCTGTCTTTTTAAATCTTAAAGCAAAAGCCTTATGGATTTGATTAATTTCAGTCATAGAAAAACCTTCTTGAAGTAAGGTATTGATAAAGGTTTGTGTGCCTGCAAGACGAGCTTGTTCGATCAATTCATCTTCAGCGATTAGGGTTATATATTGAACCCATTCAGTAATATTAGTAGGATGCATTTAAGTTTAACTCCGTTTAGGTGTTTTAAGAATTTCTTATGGTTTAAGAATTTCAGCAGAGAGAAGGTCGCCGAGTTCAAAAGCAATATCAGCTTCGATATTCTTAGCCTCTTCAACTTCAATAATGGTTTCCCAGATATTATTCAATACTGGATCTTCATCGAGGTCGGTGATGGCAGAAGCTTTCTTACTTTGTTTAGCTTTCTTACTAACAGCCTCTTCGATAAATTTAACCTTAGTTTCAATATCAGAAGTAGAGCTTAAACCTTTAAGAATTGTTTGTAACTGTTTTTCATAAGCAGGAGCAACTTGAGCTACCATTCTAATAATAGTAGGAGCTTGTCCTGGGTTAGAAATTATAGCTTTCTTAAGGTCTTTGAGATACTTTTTAACAACAATATCTTTAGCTAAATTAACATGAGAATCAAAACCACCAGTTAAGAACCCTGCCCAGCAATTAATATTTGCAGTATTAAATGGGGCAATATCTTTCTTAGTGAAATATTCACTTGGGTTAATACCTGCTTCAACAGCCTTTGCTTTAAAGTACAACATAATAGGTTCTGTATTCCTACTATTATGTAAATTAAGAGTTAAGGTCATAGGAACAGGAGCTAACTTAAAGGTTTGTGAGCCAGTAAATTTAGATTTAGATTGTTTAGTAAACAAAGTGAACATACCGAGTTTTAAGGCTTCAGATTTATTATGACCAGCTTGTTTAAACAACTCACCAAAAACTTCATTTACATCAGCTTCAAAAGGAGAACCCTTAACTTTACTCATTAAGTTACTAATAAGAGAAACAGGAATATCAGCATCAAAACCTAATTTAACATAGGTAGAAACTTCTTCAGCTTTAGCATTAACAGTGATGGTGCTTACATTATTAGCAACAGCATTCTTAACCATAGATAAGATTGTAGATGCAAATAATTCAGGAGGTGCACAATTCTTAAAGCCTAGATTTTGAATAGTCATACCACTAGCTTTAAATCCATCATGTTTAATCTTGATAGAAACATTATCTACTAGAGTATCACCACCTAATTGAGAAATTTCAATTTCAGAGCCATTATCTTTAATTTTTGGTAAAGAGAAAGATGCTTTAGTATTATGTTTATTAGCAACATTATACAATTCGCCAAAGCCTGTGATATCAAGTAAATCAGAACCACCTAGTACAGTACTAATACCTTTAAGGTTGACCTTATCAAATCTTTTATCATCTAATGGTGTATCAAAATAAAGAGGAGCAGCTTCAGCATCAGATTGGAATTGATTGAGTGCAGCAATTTCAGCTTGTGAAGGGTTAACAGCTCTCATCAATAAACGAGCAGAAGTACCGATACTCTTAGATGTATCTCTTTGAACTGCTTCAAAGGATTCAAGGAGTTTCAAGCTCATAGCATCTTTGATAATGCTATTGAAAAATTCTTGATCTTTACCTTGAACGAGTCCTCTTAATTCATCAATACTAACACCTGATTCTGTCTTACCATATAACTTTATACCTTGTAGGTAATTATAAATCAATGATCTATTAGTGATATTGTCTTTGATAACTTTTTTCAATTCACCGTTACTATTATAGACAGCACTCTTCCATTCATCAGGTAAATCAGTAAGGTCACCTGATGTAATAACAGAAGTAGCAAAATCAACATCTAAGGTATCTTTTTTACTTCTATACACCATATCAATAAAGATTTCTTCAACTTCTTTTTCTTGACCTTGACGATAAGAACGAGCAGTTCTTTGTTTCATTTCTTCAGAAGACCAGCCATTACGATCTAAGTGAACAACGGTTGTCCATTCTTGGAAATTGAAACCACGAGCATAAGCACCAGTACAGGTCATTGTCTTGATAACAGAAGCATGGGGTTTAAATACTTTTTTAAATAGGACTTGAGCCCATTTAGTTTGTTCTTCAAGTTGTTCTGGTGTAGGACCTTGGTTCTGTGTAGGAGGAGTAGCAGCTTTCTTTTCACTTTCAAAAGAAAATTCTTCTAAGTAATCAGGTGTTATTAAAGAAACATCAAAATTCTTATCGAAAACTCTAGTTTCAGCACCACCCTCAAAAACAGAGATTTTTGTAGGTAAGCATAATAAGTGTTTACCAGCTGCTTGAGAAGAGATAGCTTGAACATTTCTAAGTGCTACAGAAGCATCATCTGTGAAATAAAGAATATTTCTTTTACCAGCTCTTTCTAATGCTAAAGAAACAGATTGTGTAATTTTAGGATTAGGCATTGATTTAAGAGTAGCAATATCTTCATCACTCAAGAAGGACTTGAGGTAGCTGTCAGACATACGACCAAGAGCTTTTTGTGGATTTGTAGATAAATCATGCAACAACTTAATTTCTTTAGCTAAAGAACCCTTAGCAATATCTTTAAGCATACTCTTCTTTTTATCATCAATAGATGATCTATCTGCGATAGTTTGGGAGTAAACTTTTAACATTTGCTTAATGGTATTTTTAACAACTTCAGCTTTCTTCTTATAAACAGTTTCAAGAACTGTAGGCATAGGTACACTAGCACTGAAGGTTTTTGGTCTCTTCAAAGCAGGTTGACCTACACCAACATAATCAACTTCTTGTTTATCAGCAAAATAAGCATTAGTTCTAACCCAAGTATCAAATTCATTCTTAACACCAGGTTTAACACCTACAAAACGACCACCAACAACATTACCATATCTACCAATAAACTTGTTTTGTTCAGCTCTTGATGTAACATCAATACCTTTAGTTAAGCCTACAAACTTAAACAAGTCTACAGGATCTTTTTCAATCGCAGAACCAGTTAAAAGAACTTTTCTAGTATGCTTTAAGCCTGATACAGCTCTTGCTTTATCACCTGTGGTAGCATAGTTAATTTCATCAAAGAAAACAGCATAGTATTTATTTTCACCATATTTAGCTGTAAGTTGAGAATTACCTTTAAGGGGAGTCCAACCTGATTCCTTTTCTTTTTTACCTGCTTTCCAAACTTCCAAGAAAGTATCATAAGAAATTTCATCGATACGAGATGTTACTTCTTCAGGCTTATCACAGAAAACTTTAACAGCTTGTTCTTTCAAGTTGCCTACAAGAGCAGCAGGTTCTACAAATAAGAATCTACGAGGTTCTGTAGCATTTTCTTCTTCTTCTCTTCTTTTAGCTAAAAGAATAGCTGCTGTTGCTAATAAAGTTTTACCAACACCGGTATCTAGTGCCATTAAACCTTTAAAGTTATTAGCATCGAGCCAAGCAAGAGCTTCCATTTGTTTATTGTTTAATCTAAAGGGTTTATTCTCTGGACCAAAAGTAGCTTTAAACCCACCAATTCTTTCAGGGCTATATTGCTTAACATTAGCAGGATCTAAAGCATATTCTTTCTTTAAAAGATCGGTGTAATAAACCTCTAAAAATTCACTTGCACTATGTGATAAAGCACATGAACCTAATGCTTTTCTAACTGCTTCATAGGAAGATACAGTAAAGGTCCAGAATTGTCGCTTTGAATCAGGAACCATTTGAATATCTGGTTCTTTATCGGAAAGAGCTTTCATAGCAGCTCTTTCTGCTTTAAACATATTTGCAGCTCTACCAGCTATATAAGGGATACCTAAATAGAAATGACAATTAGCAATCTTTACAGCAATATCATCAGATTTACAAGCCTTATCCTGAGATAAAGTGATATATGGTTCTTCAAGATTTTCAAGAACAAGTTTGCCACCCTTAACAGATTCATACTTGTTAATTCTACCTTTAAGATTAAAGGTGTAAGAACTACCTTCAATCATACGACCTTCAATATTAACCATATCATCTAAGAAGTATCCACGATATTTACCTGTAATGATAACAATTCTTTCACGACCAAGAGAATCTTTGATCATTTGAGTTTCAACATTTCTCTTGAGAGAATATTTAGTGAATTTATCATTACGATCAACATCTGTAAGTTCACGAATTTTCAAATCACCATAAGCATGAGTTAAAGCTTCTTCATCTAAACGAGATACAGTATGAATAATTTTATTAGTTCTAGTACCTTGACCACGAATACCAGGTTTAGCTTCAATTTGTGCATATTCAATTTGAGTGTTTAAGAATTTACCTAATTTTCTTTCACCAATTTTAAATTCATCTTGATACTTTTCAGATACTTCGCCAGTAACTGGGTCGACCACTGTTTGAGTAGCATAAGAGATTTTAGGATTATGGACAAGTGATCTCAAGGCATTATACTTAGTATTGTACTCAGTAGCTGCTTCTTGAAATTCTTTCATAGATTCAAAAGCACCTTTATCAGCCATTTGATCGCAATAAATCTTTTTCATCTTTGGTTGAATTTTGGTCTCACCAGTTTCTGGATTAACAATAGTTTCAGTTTCAGATGGGTCAGAACCAACCATAAGCATATAAGGGCCAAATCTTAAACGGCTTACTTTTAAACCTTCATCAGCAAAAGATTTTTTAATTTGTGCTTCTTTAATTTGAACAAGTTGCTTATTAAATTTGATTTGATTTGCAACATCTTTACTAGCTTCAAAGGTTGTCATTTGAGGTTTAGCAACGATAGCAAATTGAGTGTATCGAATCTTAGTAAGGCTGTTAATTTTTTCATCTGTATTGAAAGGTAAATTAACAGTAGTACAAAGCAATTTAATCATATCAATAACAACATTAACAACTTCCTTGTATCTAGGTGTTTTGACTAAATGTTGCCATATTTTAGTAATATCAGAAATTGATGCTGATGTATCACTACCTGGTTTATATGCTTTAAAGAAAGCATTTAATTCGGTCTTGATATAAGTATCAATATACTTAACATCAGTAAAAATTTGATTGTGCATATCAGAAAATTGATTGCCTTGAACTTTCCATTCAAAATAGTCAAATACTTGAGCCATATACTTGTATGAAGCCAAATAATCAGGAGCTAAATTGAAAATAACTTTCTCGCCTCTTAAAGCTCTCTCTACACGATCAAGTAAATAATCATCAATAGCAATCAAGATTTGATAAAATCTTAACAAACCATATGCCTTTTTGACTCTCTTAAATTTATGTCCATACTGACGATAGAAAGCCCCCTTGAATGGATTAAGAATTTTGTTTCTTAAAAATTCAACTGGACTTACATCAGTGCTAATATCATCGGTGCTTGTATCTGACATAGCATTTTCTCCTTATTCTTATAAGTTTTCATTTATGTATAAATCATTAAAGGATTATTATTTTTTTCCACCAAGTCGTACCCACTCATGTTTTATCCCATCACCCTTGCATAAAGGTGAATCCTCTTTACACCAATATACTCGCTCCTCACCTTTTCTCTTTTTAAGAAATTCCTCAGCTTGTTGTGCCGTTGACCTATCTCCATAAGGGCCATATGCAGCACGAGGTATCCAGGGTCGATAATCAGTAGTAAATCTTGCTCCACCTACTATCTCACCATTGTGTTGTCTTATTCTTCTATATAGGTCTTTCGTGCAACCTACATAAATCACACCAGGTAAAGCTTTACCTGTTCTAGGACAAATTCTCTTTTTTATGGATTGTATTGCATATACCCACCACATAATGATTGACCTCTTTTTAAAAGATTTTGATATACAAAGAGATCAATATATAAATGAATTAAATTTCTTGTGATTGACCAAAAGCAACAGATGTTGTTCCTCTTAAATAAATTTCTTCGCCATCATGTGAATCTAAAAATTCAGCAACACCATCAGATAGAATAGCATTTTGAGCTGCACCCTTAGTATCAATAGTAATCCAGCTTGGTAATTCATCTAAGCTACCTGTTAAGTTTTCCCAATAGCCAGCTGGGTTTTCTGTTAATTCTTGAGCAATCTTACTAGCAATATTGCCTACAAGCAATTCACGAGCTTCCTTCTTTAATTGTGCAAATGCTAATTCAATTTCCTTGATAGCTACTTCATCATCACTTGCAACAGTTAATTCTTGTAATTCATTTTGTGTGTCTTGAAAATCTTCAATAAATTCTTGAATTTCTGTATCTTCTTCTGCATAGGTCGCTGATAATTCAGCAATCATTTCTTCAGGAGATAATTCTTTAATGATCTCTTTAGCATCTTCTTGAGAAATTCTTTTAACATCAGAACTAGCAACACTAAAGTATTGGCTTAACCAGTTCATATCAAAAAGTTGTGGTGCTTCTTCAATTTTGCCTTGAACAAATTCAAGTGCAGATGCCTCAGCATCTGAAAATGTTTCAAATACTAGCCATTGTGATTCACCATTTGATGCTGTTCCTTGAGCCATTGTAACAACGATAGAACTAGCATACTTACCATCTTTATAGCAACGACCTTGACTATCTTTCATGAGATGTTCTGTTGAACAGCCAATTTGATGGCAAAGAGCTTGTACAGCTTTGTCTTTCCATGAAAGTTCTTCTTTAGCAGCAGTTTTAGCAATATATTTACTTGCAATCTTTTGAGCTAATAATGACATAGAGGTTCTCCATTTAAAAAATTGTGTGTTATACCTATATTCTATATCATATATAAATAATAAACAAATTCTTAAAACTTACTATACCTACGATTAAATTCTGATATAAAACCTAGACTTAAAAAGACTAGCATTATCAATGGAAATGTCTGACATAAAAAAATCATCACAGAAAAAACAAAAAAAGAGATTGCAACAAAGATAATTTTACTCTCAAATTCATTGATCTCATCTTTAAGAATTTTAGGTGTCACTAAAACAAGATAAAGAAAGTATAGGATTATGTCTATATGAAAGAGGTCCATGATTATCTGTTATCTCCATCACCTTTAATCACACCACGATTCATTCTGTCATTCAATTTATCAATATTCATTTGAGCAATCGTTTCTAAGTCAAAACCTAGTTCTCTTACTACTTGTGATAAATACCATAATGTATCACCACATTCTTTTGCTAAGTTCAATCTTGCATTTTCATCAAGTGCTTTATCACCTCTAAGAATTTTTTTATATGCACCAGCGACTTCGCCAGCCTCATTTACTAATCCAAGAATAGTATATTCTAAGGCTGTTTCTTTTTTGTATAAAGCTGTTTGTGCAGCTTGTTGTTGATATTCATTGAAATTCATTTCTTTGAAAACCTTTCTTTTTTGAGTTTTGACTATTATACAAAGGGGTACGCATTGTATCTCATTTTACAATAAAATACCTATGCGAACCCCCCTTTATTTCTTTTATTATATTAAGAATTTAAACAATAAGGAAAAAACATCATGCAACAGCTTAGTCTTAGTGAACTTATATCTATCTGTGCAGGTGCTGGTTATATCTCTTTAGACATAGCTTCTAAATTCTTAAAGTATGACTCTAAATTTTTAAACTCTTTAATCTCTACTTGTGGTGGTTTAATTGCTATATGGATCACCGCTGACCCTTATCCCATTTCTGATCTTCAATGGGTGGTTGCTGGCATCAGTGGTCTACTCTCAAAATTCCTTATCGAATCCTTTAAGAATTTACAGACTTTAAATAAAGACAATAGAATTGATCAAATCCTTTCTATTCTTAAAGATATTCAAAAGAATAAATAAACTACATTTTCAGTTAAACCGATTTTCAAAGTGGCATCCTACTCCGATGCCGATACAAGCTAAGTTATTGATTTTATTAAATTCTTAAAAAATGGGTTTAATTAAACTGAATAAACAGACAAACCGATTTTAGTAGTTTTCTTTCTATTTTGTTAATCATATTAAGCACCCTCCGTAAATTCTTAATGGAATAAGAAAAAAAATGAGAATAGAAGAACGAACACTAGCGATAGTTTTACTTGATATTATAGGTAGCACAGCCTTTGTTCAAAGGGCAGGTGATGCAAAAGCAGCTATGGTGTTTCAAGTCCATGATCGGAGTGTAAGGGATTTAATTCTTAGGTTTAACGGTCAAGAAATAGATAGATCAGATGGGTTTCTCATTTACTTTGAAACTATACAAGATGCCGTCAATTTTGGTTTATACTACCAAATAAATGTTCCCGAAAGAACTAAGCTAAATTGTCGTGTAGGTATTCATTGGTCAAGCATTGTGATCGTTCATCAAGATGCTAAATATATACAAGGTGGTGCTAAAAGATTAGAACTTGAGGGTGTCGGTAAAAACATAGCAGCTAGAACTATGTCAATATGTGGTAAAGGTCAAGTGCTACTCAGTAAAGAGGCTATGGACGAATTTAAAAAACAAGGTGTCAATAGCAATACTCCTAAAAGCACAAGATATAGCTTTATAGGTGCTTATAAATTTAAAGGGGTCAAACAATATATAGGTATCTATGCTATCGGTTTAGATAAAGAAAGTTTAAGAACTCCTGATGATAGTGAAAAAGCTAAAAGAATGGGTGGTTTAAATGTTTTATCTATGAATGAAAAAGATGTAGCTTTCTATAATTACATCATTCAATTTGTAGGTTGGGTGTTTATTCTTAGCTTTACGGTTCTCTTTATGTTTCTATTCTATCTATTCTTTGACCCTGTATTAAGAGAACAACTTTTACTTATGGTAGGGATTATATACAAGGATTAGTAAAATGATGAATAGTGATATGAATAGTGATAAAACTAAAGGGTGGTGGTTTAGTGTTTTTTTTATGATCTTAGTCGTAGGCTTAATCCTATTCCTATCATTCTTTAAAATTGTAGATGAGAATAGAGATATACTCATCGGTGTGATAGGTGTTTTAACAGGTTCAATATCATCTATGCTCACAATAGCTAGTGGGCGTAGTCCTGAAGAAATTGAAGAACTTAAAGCTAAACTTGAACAAGCTAATGCTGATCGTGCTTCTTTAATTGCACGATTGAGAGATGCTCAAATCCATTTACAACTTAAATCAGATCAGTTATTTGAGATACAAACAGCTTTAATTGAGAAACTTAGTATCTTTCAGAATGAGAATGTGATTAAGACAAAGAAAGAATCTCAAGTTCATTTACATGATAAGATAGAACAGTATATGCCTAAAGTTGAAACCGATGATTAATTTTTTTATATCTGTATATAGATAAACTAACACAAAGGATAAACGATTATGTTTAATTCAAAGATTGCTTCACTCGAAGCTCGTATCGCAAGATTAGAATCAAGATTGACCAAAAGAGCATCTCTTTCTGGAAATACAATTATTCAAATGATTGATGCTCGTACTAAAAGAGTAGAAGCTGAAGATACACTTTCTTCTTTCTATATCAATAATGTTGAAGATGAAGAAACTATTGATGCTTTAGATCAATTAAAATCAGGTAGAGTAAGTGAAGTTTCCGTAGCAACAGGTCAAGGATTTGTGATCCTAAAGGTTGTTGGTTAAAATAGCTATAATATCTTCATAAGGTCGAGGATAAACATTTGATAGCTCCCTTAATTTAGCAAGCATATCAATTCTCTTACTATCCCATTCATTAAATGCCTTTTCAAGTGTAGCTACACTAGCATGATATTCATCTATCAAAGCTAATACTTCTGAGTCGGTGTTTTTAAGTGGTGGGACATGATAAGGGGCAACTCGTCTTTTACTAGCTCCACTCCCTTGAAAAAACACAGCATCTTCTAAATTCTTAATTGGTTTAATTTCAAGTGATGGCTCTGTGATATATGAATAGGTAGTCCAAGCATCAAGCTCTTTTTTAGTTTTCAATTCAATTATTTTAGGTTTTCTCATATGTATCTATATCCTTGTATGTGTGAAATACAAAGATATTATACACCACTCCTATTTGATGTAGATACAATAAAATCTCTAATACCTTGCAAATCAGAATATTTAAAGGTTTGTGTTTTATCTATGATTGCTTTACCTTGATCATAATCCCCATCTTGAATGAGATCATCTTTTTTCCATAAATGGTATTCTATCAAAAATAAACCATCTTTCTCAGTAATGAGATAAATAGGAGCATCGTAATCTTGGGTCGGTGTAAATGCTTTAGGTTTAGTAAGGGCAGAACCATCACCAAATGTAGTGGTGCTATGTAAGAGATCGGACAACTTACTCTCAATGAAAGCTACAATTTTATCAGCAACAGGAACAACATCATATGGCTTTTGAACCTCATCTAAAATGATTTGATCTTTGAGTGCATCAACGATGTTATCTCTAGCTAGTTCGATCTTTCTAGCTAATTTGTAAAACTCATCACTTAGTTTATAATATTCTGAAATGAGTTGTTGTTGTTCTGATGTGAGTAGTGTAAGTTCTGATTTATCTACAGCATCATCAGATGTTTTATTCCATGTGGGACCGATGGGGTCGGAAAATCTTCTACGAGTTAAACCGTATGCTGAATCATCAAACCAAGCATTTGATTCACTTAATCTAGGTCTTGCCTTTACACAAGCTCTACCACCTGTTAAACGAGTGATAATTCGTTCGATGAGATGTTGTCTTGGACTGATTTTTCTTTTAGTTCTTTTTGCCATAATAGATACCTATATCTATGGGATAGCATAATTGCTATGGCATATATTATAGGATTTTAGCTATGGTAGAATGTATAAAATTTTCTAAATCACCGATAGTGTAAAAAGCATTTGAGTAGGATTTATTATAGCAAGTAATATCTATATAGTAATTGCAATTTTCTACAAACAAAAAATCTGGGTCGGTGAGAGCCTCTCGGATCATATCATCATCAATGATACTTTGAAAAGATGTGTGTATAAATATAGGTGGGTTTGTATGTAAATAAATGAGATAGCTATCTTCTATTTCTTCTATGGTATGTGGGTATATGGATAAGATAAAAGACAAGCTATCAATAAAATTCATTATTCGGTATCTTCATCAAAGAGTGATGTTTGCTTGCCTTTTTTAGCTTGCTTTTCTTTCTTTTGTTGTTCTTCTTGAACTTCTCTTTGAGCTAGTGCATCATAGATTTCTTTCTTCCAATTCCCATGTCGTTCAATTTCTTCTGAGAAATAAGAAACATCAGGTGTTCTCATAGCATAAGACATTTCGCCATTTTGTTCATTTTCTTCAGCGGTGATATGGCAAAGTAAGTGATCAAGTAAAGCGAGTCGGTCGGAATCTTCGAGTGCAACCCATAGATCATAACCGATTTCGAGAATGAATTGATATTCTTTATCACCGAGAACGGCGAGAATACCAGGTGCTTTTAGGCATTTACCTAAGCTAGGTTTACCACCGACTTTACCACCTTTATCTTTAAAGACGATAGCGATTTCGTGTTGAATATCAATAAGATTAGAGTGCCAGTTGGCAATAGCGTGGGTAAGAAGTTCGAGATCTTCTTTATCATCAGCTTTCCATTTATTCATGGTGTAAATCCTTTTATGGTGTGGATAGGATATACACTATTATATTATTGTTTTTTCTTTTTTTTACCTTTTTTCTTAATATTTTCAATATGCCGTTCTTTTGATTCCTCATAGGATTTTTGGCTCACACCTTTTTTACCGGTCATAGTATCCATAATAGTATTCATTTTAGAACCATCTCTAAAATCTTTTACTGTCTTTTTAAGATCAGACACTAGGTTCATTTTATCCATTTGAGTGCGAATGAGAATATCAATAGGAACTTGGTCGTCATTTTTTCTATTCTTTATGTAGTTATTGAAGCGATCTATTTTTTCTTCATCAGATAAAACGGCATTTTCATCATCAGCTGTACGGATAAAGAAAGTTGAAAAATCAATTTCATCATCAGAACCCATTTTAACTCTAGCAACGGTTTGTTTAAAGAACCCATCAATATCCTTGCCAGTGGCATCTCTTTTACCGAGTTGGTGTAAGGCTCTTGCGATAACGGGTCTAGCTTCTTCATCATATCGGTATTGTAGTGATCTGAGTTTCTCAATTTTTTCTTCAATAGGTATAGATGCATTCATAATATCTTTAGCTTTAGTTCTAAAGTCGTCATCAATTTCTTGAGGGAGTATTTTATGGTTAAGCATTTTTTGATGAAGAACGGCTGATTCGCCACCCTCTTTTTCAACCTCTGAGTAGAAAGTTTTATCAGTAAAAGCGCTAAGAACTTTTTTAGTAGCAATAGTTAAAGGGAATCCTAGAGATGTTCCTAATACAGATGCCATACCATGAATAGCGCCACCAGCATCATCTAAAATAGATGATGTGTTTTCAACAGCCATATCTTCTAATTCTTTTTGATAGGCATCGACTTGAGAAGAAAGCTGTTGACCTATTTGATTTTTAATTTGAGCTTTTTGGGTTTCAGCTAATTTCAAAAGTTGATCAATTTGATCTGAGCCAGAAACCCCAAATAGTTTAGCATTATCTTTTAACCCTTTAGATAATTCAGCATACATAGTATCGAGTTCGACAACTTGTTTTCTAGCTTCATCTGTAAAACCTTTAGCTCCCTCAGCAATACTATTTACTTGAACTTTGGCTTGTTCAATAGTATTATGGACAGCTTTAAAAACATCAGAATATGTTTTCTCGGCAGCATCATAAACACCTTTTTCTAAATCATCTTGTTGTTCTTTAATTTTTTGAGCCATAAGATCAATTTGTTCTTTAGCTTTACCATCTAAATTTTTACTAATGTTTTTCATTTTATCTTGAAGGGTATCGAATTGACCTTTGAGAGCATTTTTAGCTTCTTCTTTAACACCACTAGGCATTTCTAATCCTTCAATAGTATCATTAGCACTATCACTTAAAGTTTTCATATTACTAAGAATATCTTTTGTAGCACTCTCAATTTTTTCATGAGTTTTTTCTTTTAAGGGGCTCAACCATTTATCTACCCCAAAACCAGAAGATAAATCATCAGCTGATACGGTATCCCCATCTTTTAAAAGTCCTAAAGATGTTAATTGTTTATTAACGGATTCTGCCATTTTTCTTTTAATTGTTGTTTCTAAATCATCAGCAAATGATTTTTTGACACCTTCTATATCACCCTCAAGAGCATTTATAGTAGCTCTTGCTGCCCTTGTGACTGTATGAGTATATACATCATTTGCTTTATCAGCAATATCAGCTAAAGTTCCAGCTTTAGATAAAATACTATCTTCAAAGGTCGTAGGGTCAATTTTTAAAGCATCAAGCTGTGATGATACTTTAGCTAAAGCCTCAGCTGTTCCTTCTGTTTTAAATACATCTATATCTTCTTTAATTTTAGATACTATTTCTTGAATATGTTCTTTTTCAAGAGCGATACCTTTTTCTTTGAGAGTAGCTATGAGTTTATCGGTACCTGCACCGCCCTCAAGAATAGCTGATCCGATAACATCTTTATCCATACCTGTAATACTTGCCATGCCTGATGATATTGAATCTACTATCCCATTTTTAAATTTATTTCTGACAGTATCTTTTATTGTATTTTCTATTTGTGCTGTTTGTGTTTTCATTACACCATCAAATATCTGTTTACCTACATCTTTAACTTTACCTACCGATTTTTCTATTGTTTCTGATTTTTGAATTTTTTCCATTGCTTGTGATACAATACCTTTTGCTAAATCAGTAGCACCAGTTGAATCACTCAAATTCTTTACCATAGCTACCATAGCTTTTGTATTTTTTCTCATAGACAAACGAACCTCTGGATCTAATTGCTCACTATATTTCTTGTCTATGTAATCTAAATACTCTTTAACAAATTGGGGATTTTCAAAATCCATTTCTGTTTTTGATATTGCTTTCCAACCTTTATTTGCTAACGATAATGTTTTTACAAGTAAATGGGATTGTCTTTCTATATTTTCAGTGTACCCTTTAATTATCGTTTTTACTAAAATATCATCTACTAAAGGATTTAGAAATTTACCCACTGTCCCATGCCTATGCCGACCTGTTTCATTAAACATATCATCTATTTTCTCATCAGTTAAATTATCCCTTAATACATCTCTCACTAATTGTCTTGTCTTTTCATTATCTTCCATACCTGTCTTTAAATATACTTTACCATCTTCTTTTGTTTCAAAGAATTTATCTTCCCATGTCTTATATAGCTTTTCTACTTCCTCCGATTCTCTTTCTGGTGTCATATTTCTAAAGGGATCAATCTCATCTAAGGTTTGGAATATTTTACTATATAACTCGCCATTTTTAGCTTTCAATATTTGCTCTTTTTCTTTCTCTTGAATCTTCTCTTGCATCTTCTCTCTCATTTTTCTCATAGCTGGAGTCATCTTTTTTTCTCTCTCTTTTGCATCAGCTATCTCATCTTCATCCATACCCTCATATTCATCATCAGCATTCTCATCTTTTTCTTTAAGCTCTTTGTTGGTTTTTTGTTGTCTTTCAAATTCACTATAAAAATCACCAAATGCTTTTTGTAATTCACTTATTGTTTTCCCCTCAAATTTCTTATACTCAGGATTATTCTCTCTCTCAGAATAATACTTGGCAAGAGTGCTCAGAGCAATCTCATCTTTACCCTCTGGATTGGGGTTCTTGAATTTTCTATTCTTATTTGTATAATAAGCACTCAATACACCTAAAGTATATCCACTAAAAATACCTTTTTTTGCATCTTCTTTAATTTTTACGGCAGCACTAGCATCAGCCATTCTAAAATTGTGTTGTTTAAAATTCACACCTAATAAACAAAATAGCTCAGTTCTATACTTAGGATTTAAGTAAGCTAGTTTTACTAAATTTTTGAATATCTTTATCTCGCTCATAACAATACTACCTATTTCTTCTATATACAAAATAGCTAGTATAAAGAACTTATTTATTCGACCTTAATAGCTGTGCTAGTATTGCATACCCAGCTATATCTTTAAACGGGTCTTCGCCCATTGGATCATTATCTCTTGCTATCCTACTCATCTTATCTAGCATACGAACGATCACATGAACATCTTTATACTGAGATACTGATATGCCATTTGGATAAAGCAATTCTAAAATCTTTGTCGTTTTCTCAAAAGCATTACCATAGGCATCATTTTTTTCTGATAACAATTCACCTAGTTCTTTTGTTATCGCCATAAACTTTTCTTTCATTCTTTTTTTCTCCTGGTTTGTTTCTTTTCACTATACACTCTTTTTAAGGCTTATTTTCAATTTAAATCGCTTTGCCTATACCTTTACCTACCTTTACTCTTTAAAGCATTAAAAACCCCTTAAATATTTTTATTGCTATTTGATAAGACTTAAACTATAATCCAAATCCATAAAGTAGAGCTACTTATCATCATAGATAAATAGTAGAATGGGAATTTTAGAAACCCTTTTGTTTAGCTACATAAGATCAGTTTCTTTAGAATACTCTTTAAAAACTTGAATGAATTAAAGTGTGTCAATTTACCATTAAGGTGTGAGCCTTTTAACTTAGCAGGAGTTATCTTAAATTTACTTTTCTCGTGCATGAATGTGATTACCTAAAATCATATATGATCTAGTATCTCTTAGATATAAAGATTTACTTATCTCTTTAAAGTTTTCAAGTTCTAAAACTCTTTAAAGATAGTAGCTGAAAAAAACTACTTTTAGATAAGTATCATTTACCAACACTACTACTACTCCCATAAACCACTCAAGGTAAATTCTATTCATCTATTCTGAGAGTAAATTATTCTTACTAGATGCTTTCTCTAATATAGATATATTTATATAGATATATTTAGATAGAAAAGATTTATCTTTTATAGCTAATACTCCTAATATTATTATTACTATTTCTTCTAATAATAATAGCAATAACACTAAGATCAATCTTAATCTCAATCATCTATTTATCTATGTTCAAAAGATCATAGATGTATCTTAAAAATCAATCTTTAAGATACAAAATAGGTTATCATAGATAGGAATATCATGTTATCTATTAGAACTATAAAAACTACTTAAAAGAGTAGTTAGGGATAGTATTGCCTTGTTTTTAACTTAAAAACAATCTCATTTATTTATCAACTTATTTATCAGTTTATCTATTTTATAGAACTTAGAACCTACGACCTTTATCCCTTTATAGAAACTTGTATCTCTTTATAGAACCTACGACCTTTATAGAAACTTGTATCTCTTTATAGAACCTACGACCTTTACTCACTTTTATAGAACCTTGTATCTCTTTATCCCTTTATAGAACCTTATATCTCTTTATCTCTTTATAGAACCTTTATCCCTTTATAGAACCTACGACCTTTATAGAACCTATAAAACCCCCCCTTATTTTTTATCAAGTAAATCAATGCTATTCTTGAATTGATCATAGGCAAGTTCTCTTACGGCTTGTGCATATAATTGAATTTCATATTGAGATGCTTTATCTGCCCTTAATTCTATAAAGTGCATCAAGCCTTGTAATGATGTTGTCCATATACATTCACTATACACCGCTACTGGTAGGACGATACGAGCTTGCTCTCTACATACTCCCATATCAAGTAGCTTTTGGTAATTTGTATATGCAAGTTCATATACATCATTCATCAAGTCAAAGGCTTGACCTTGATTTTCTATTGCCCCTTGTGATGATTGTTTATTCTTTGTGTCTTGATACCTCCAGACATCAGGAGTAAAACAACCATGTTTTAATTCTGTGTATCTAGCTGATTGTTCATTCCAAGAGCAACCGATTTGGTGCTTCATCCATTGCCTTAAAACAAAGATAGGCGCTCTGATACGGAATGATAAAAAACAATGCCTAAAAGGTGATGTGTGTTCATGCTCCCATAAGTAGTGCAAGAGTTTCATATCCTTATCAGTAAAATCTTTTGATTCTTTACCATACGATACTCTTGCTGTATTGACAACTTTGAGATCATCACCCATAGTATCAACAAGTTCAACAAAGCCATCATTGAAAACATTTACTTTCATATCTATATTCCTATGTGTAGTTTCATTCCATTATACCAAAAAAAGATTAAGAACTTGGTTCGGTGGTTGTTTTTTCATCAATCAAAAAGATTAAGAACTCGGTTCGGTGGTTATTTTTATCAATATTGGGATATAGAGTTTTTGTTCATATGAAAGATCAAAGTGGTTTTTTTAGATTAAGAACTTGGTCGGAGTGTCAATAATGATCTTCGGTTGATTGATAAGAAAGATTAAGAACTTGATCCGTTGGGTTTCTTGGGTGGGGTGTTTTTGTCATGTGTAGAATTTTTGAATTGAGGTTGAGGGGGTAGGTAAAAAGATTAAGAACTTGATGAGATTTGAGTTGGGGGTTGGGGTAGGTAAAAAAGATTAAGAACTTGCTCTTGTGTGCTTTTTTTAGGTGTGGATTTTTTTGTGGTGGGGTAGATAGAAAGATTAAGAACTTAGGATAGGGTTATTGTGGGGTTGTGGTTGGGGATATAGGTGGGAAGAAATTGACCGGTTTGTCTTGATAATCATGCCTGAATGCCATGTTTTATTGGTGATTCTGGTGCTTAAATATGCTTAAATATGCTCAATCTATGCTTAAAAATGCTTAGTTCATGCTCGAAAATGCTTGAATCATGCTTAAAATTGCATAGGTCATGCCTAAAAATGCTAGTCCTATGCTTAAAATTGCTAGTTTTTGATGGGGTGGTGCTAAAAGTCGCTAAAAGTCGCTTAACTTGCTTTTTGATAGGTCGGTGTGATGATGTTTTCTGATGATTAAGGACTTGATGTGTGGGTAAAAGATTAAGAACTTGGGTTTGGGTTTTTCATGTGTAGGTTGGGGATAGGTAAAAGAGATTGAGAACTTGATCTGATGT
>Ga0255098_1000012_pt1 | contig 112298 bp, 141 predicted proteins | sample Colum_Atlam_RepC_2_FD_188440 | JGI IMG/M metagenome (GOLD analysis project Ga0255098, IMG submission 188440) | Freshwater microbial communities from Columbia River, Oregon, United States - Colum_Atlam_RepC_8d | ecosystem: Environmental > Aquatic > Freshwater > River | place: USA: Oregon... | reverse complement strand
TAGTTTGATGATTGTTTAACCAATGATTTATGCTACTAGAACTTTGTTTAGTTTTTTTTGCAAATTCAATTTGATTTAAACCTGAATTAATATATAAGATTAATAATTCTTTATTAAGATCTAAACTGTTGCTCATTAGAATATTAAATTATTTGTTCTTTAATTAATATTTCTTTTACTTTTTCTATAAGATCTTCTATAGTTCCATCATTGATAATTTCATAATCAAACTCAGCATCATCAAGAGCTGTTTCACTTGGATGTAAATTTCTATGTACTTTAATAGGAAACTTTTGTCCAGTAAATGCATTTTCAATAAAGTCAGGTCTTACCACTCTGATAGTGAGTCCTCCTTTTTCTTTTACAACTTCCATCTCATTAGGAAATCTCATGTCTGTAATAATCCAGTTAGGATACCAATCTTTACTTCCATCACTCCATAGTCTATAATCAGCAAACAAAGCATTCACCCATACATTTGTATGTAATCCATCACGCATTGCTTCTGTACCAAGCTTCTGAAGAAACTCTCTTACAGACATTAAATGATTAAACTGCACATCTTCAAACACAGGAATTGAATTTAAAGGATTGTCTTTTACAACACCCCATTCATCTCCTAATAAAGATTTCTTAAACTCTTGATTTTCAAACTTCTTTACATGAATACCAGTTAACAGAGAAGCTATTTGTTTTAGCTTCCCTGCAAATGATCTTTGTTCAAATAATGGTCCTTCATTAGTTAAACATATCTTTTCAATGATATCTCCAACTGTGTTTTTTCCTGAGCCCATGCGGCCTGATATACCTATTATCATATTTCATCAAATAAATTAGTTGGTGTTTGAACTTGTGGAACAACATCTTCTTCCACTTCTATTTCCTCTACAGGAAGATCAGTTTCATTAATCTTAGCTACAATCTTCTCTCTTAGTTCATCATAGAATTCTGGATTGTCAATAACTAATTGTTTGAATTCTTCTAAATCATATTTAACACCATCAACAGTCATTGTCTTACCATACTTACGTCCTAATTCAAACTCATTAAGAAGACTCATCATCTCATCAAGTTTGTCTATACCCACTCCATACACTATTTCAAACTCTGATTTTCTATATGGTGGAGACATCTTGTTCTTGATAGCTTTCAACTTAGTAATATTACCATAGTTTACATCACCATCTTTAGCTAAAGTTCTAGACACTTCTATACGAACATCTGCATAGAATTTAAGAGCATGACCACCCTGAGTTGTTGTAGGATTACCAAACATAACACCAATCTTCTCTCTATATTGGGATATTACGATGACACATGTATTGTGTTGTGATAGAGCACCCTTAAGTTTTGGATAGGCATTACTGTTCAATAAAGCTTTTCTACCTATTGTAGAATCACCTACATCACCATCTAACATCTTCTTAGGAATTAATGATGAATCACTATCTATGATTACAAGATCAATCTCTCCAGTGTTAATCATTTCCATAGCAATGTTAAATCCTTCCTCACCACATGATGGTTGAGAAATCAACATCTTAGTTGTATCCACTCCTAACTGTTTGAAATAATTCTTATCAACAGCATGCTCACCATCGATATACAACACAGTACCTCCTGTTTTTTGACATTCTGCTGCAGCATGTCCACAAATAGTTGATTTACCTGTGCCTTCCCAGCCCATCAATTCATAAAGTTTACCTTTTACAAATCCTCCTACACCAAGAGTGATGTGATCAAAACCAATACTACCTGTACTGATTACATCATAATCTCCTCCTGTTTTAGAGTCTAATGCTAATATTGAACCAACACCATAAGTCTTGTTCAACTTGTCCATTGCTTCTTGAAACTTACTATTAGTTTCTTTTGCTTTTACTGTTTTTGCCATTATTTAATTGTTTTTAATGTTTAAAGATAACGATTTTTCTGCTTATTTCCTAACCTATTGAGGATAAAAAAGCCCCGAATTTCTTCAGGGCCTTCTCAACAATTAAAAACAGAACAGAAATTATTTTTTTAACTCAGTATTATTTTTTGATCTTTCTGTATAAGGACAATGTCTACATTGCCCACCACAGCAAAATCCTTTTTGCTTTAAGTATTTTTCTGTGAATATGATTCTACCTTCTTCTAGATAGTAATCTACATGTTGTATAAAATCTTTCTTTGCCATAACTTGTAAATTTCATATCGCAATCTACAACTTATTTTTCATTAATCCTAGAAGGAACAGTTATTTCTCCTTCTCTGAATAATTTTACTACAGCTGCCAATTGAATATCAAACAAATCTGAGATGTATTCAGCTGTTATTGCTGGATATTTTTCTTTGTATTCATATATTAGTAACTTAGTCTTTATTGATAGCTTTCTTATATTTGTCATTGTTAGATTGTTTTATTAGCTGTGATTCATCTGCAAAGGTGTATCTGTATTTAACATCTTTATATTCTTCCATGATGTATGGATTTTCCATTTTTCTAAAGAAGTTCTTATCATCTTTTGTTTCAACAGCAATAATAAAATGTGCATCATTATATCCACAAACATATCCTTTATATTTTGGATATACAACTAACATGTTTTTAAACTGGTTGAATAGCTTTTCCATCTTTATCTAAATTTAAACTTTTTAATCTATTCTCCACTTCAAACTCCACTTTAAGAATGAAGTTAATTTTCTCTTCAAGCTCTTGATTAATTATTCTACCAACAAATGGCATAAGGTCATCAAGGTTTGTATACACTCTGGCCAAACCAAATTTAGTTTTAATTTGTTGATATTTGAATCCAGGAATCTGTGTAAGATCATTGAATATTTGATCTACATAAGCAATTACAGAAGGCTCATTGATAGCCATTCCATAATGATCTTCTTCTATGTATTCTTTGTACTTATTATTAAATTCATTACTCGTTCTCATCAGTGTTTTCTTTATGGGTTAATTGTTGTTCTAATATTTCAAATGCTTCTTCTATAGCAACTAATTCAGCTTCTTTTCTACTAGAGAAATTACTATTATTTTTATTTGTTGCATTTAATGCAATACCAAATTCTGCATTTTCAAAATCTCCAGGAGTCTTTGTCCATACTGATATACAAATAAAAATTTTATTCTCATCAAACACATCAAATAAACTACGAGGACTTGAATCTATGAATATACAAAGTTTGTCATTTGGAATTCCTTGTTCTAACATGTAATTTTTGAAGTCTTCAGGAACTGTATCATCTCCTTTTACAGATTCTACCATTTTGTTAATAAACCATTCTCTAACCACTTCTGTAGATAGAGGGTATTTTTCTAATAATTTTAGTGCTTCCATATTATTTTTTTAAATTTTCTTTTAATTCTATTTCTGCCATTTTCCACCAATCTCTTTCAAAATCAAGTTCATTGAGTGGCTCAAGCTCTTTACAAGCATTATATCTAATGTCATACATTAGACTTACTAAGTTACAGAATTCAGTAGCTTTTTCTAAACCCACTTCTTCTACAATAATTTCTAAGATTTCTCTGTTACACATAATTCTTTTATTTTATCAAGTTCTAAAATTTCTTTTTCTTCATCCCAACCATCCCACACTTCATAATCATCTTCAAATTCAATACCTAGTTTAGTTTCCCAGAAACTGATTAAGTCTTCAGCTTTATTAAAGATTCTATATTGTAAAGAAACTTCATCTTTACTTAATCCATTTCTAGTAATTTTAACCACTTTTGGAAATAATTTCTGAAAGTTTGCAGATGTCTTGGAATATTTACCACCTTGAACTAAAGTGAAATCATTTTTATATTTATCATCAAGTTGGTAAACAACCACTACATATCCATCTTCATAATCATAATCTTCTATGACAGCTTTTGTTCTTTCATATTCACCATCTAAAAACTCTCTGAACTTATCTAAGTTTTCAGGTTTAAATAATAAATAAACACATCCTTTATACTGGTCTTCTTTTCTTGCATCTTTTATATATGCATTAATGAAACCATTTCCTCTAAGAGCATCTTTAGGCACTTTAAGAGTGGGCACCATAAATATGCTAGTTATATTCTTTTTAATCTCCATATTCTATCCTTTAATATTTACTACTCCGTTAGACAAATAATTTTTGTGGCTTATATCCCATGTGTTTGTTTCTCTACACCATTTCAATGCTGCTATCAACTCTCCCACTCCTGGATAAGTTCTTCCTTTGTGTACAAATCCTTTGTATGCATCCATCATATCATCCATGTCAAGAGTGTAAACTAATGGTCTGTAATAGTTTGTGCTATCACATACAATAAACTTCAAGTATTCCACTCTATATCCATAACATTCACTTTCTGGATCACTTACTATATGCAACATTGCATAATAATATAAATATGCTTGGATGTATGCTCTTCTGTACAAATAATATTCTTCATAGAAGTTTTCTACACTCCAGGTGCATTTAAGATCGTATGGCATAACCACTTTCTCCTTATGATCAATTATCACTTTATCAAGCATAGATTTAAACAAATGTCCATCTACATCATATCCTTCCACTTGCATTTGATCAATAATTTGATATCTAGAGCTATTTGTAAGATTTACAATAGGTGCTGTAGTGCTATTGATTCTAAGTTGTTCTACAATCTTCTCTGCAATAGATATCTCCATAGTGTTTACAACAGTTAGGTTTTTACTTCTAACCTGTCTTATTTCATTATAATATATCTCTGCGTCACTTCCTATAAACTTAGTTACTACAGCTTCATATTTAATCTTAAATCCTGAATCTTTGTATGCATCTTGTAATATATCTGTAAACACTCTAGTAATTACACCAAATTCATCTGTAGCATCTCTTGTGTGTCTATATAATGCTTCTACAAAATCTAACATAAGTCCTGTAGGTGTAGAAGCACAAGATGACATATAAAACTTATCATCAAATAAATGAGGTTCCATAAGTAGGGTTTCAACTATTCTACCCATATTAGCTGCTGAGCTATCTTTGTCTTCTACCTTCTCTCCAAGGAAATATTTTTTGTAATACTTCTTTCTATCTGTAGAGAAATCTTTTAGGCTACTGGATGAATCCATCACCACTGCTCTGTATTGAGCTTCTGTTTTTGCTGTTCCTTTTATCATAATGTCTGTTTAAATGCTTCTATAATTTGAGGATATAATGCTCTCACCTCTCTTGGTACTCTTGAGAAAAACCATCTCACTTCTAATTCATATTGATCACCTTTGTCATCTAATCCTTGTGGATGTATTAACCAGAAATAGTGATATTTACCTTCATGTTCTATGTGGCCTTCATGCCACACCTCATTGAATGAGGGAGTTTTGTTTATTGTTATTGCGTTCTTCATAATTAGTTTAATTTAATTCTATAACTCCATCTTGATGCAGCCATATAGGTTTCAAAATAGCAATCTTGCCAATAGTATATCACTTTATTTTCTATTCGATCATATAATGGTTTTTTTGTAATTTTAACCATGGTCCATCTACTTATAAGATTTTTTATCATAATGTCTTCTTTTTAGATTGTTTCTCTTTAAGTGTCTTCTTATCATGACACGTTGTACATAACACTTGTAAATTATCTTGTTCACAGAATAAACGTTCTACAAATAAAGGTAAGTCTTGTGCACAGTTTAAACTTCCTGCAGGAATAATGTGGTCCACGTTGATTTGTTTCTCTGGATGCCACTTCTTACATTTCTTACATTGATATTCATACTTCTGACGTTTACCAGGTCCAGTATAATCTCTTCGTGCATTTAATTTACATATTGATATGGGCTTCCACCATCTACTCTTCTGTCTCAAAGCACTTCTTATGAAACTCCAAAAGGCTGCTTCACTCATTGTACCACTGCATCTTGTCTTTGGGACTAACACTCTCTTTGCCATATTCTTATAATTAAGTTATGCCACAAATATAATAAAATATTCATGGCATAACTATATTAATTATTATTTAATTGTGCTAACACGTTTGCTTATAACATCTTTCATTTGATTAAGAGTTGCAACAATGTTTCCAATTTCTATAGCTGATATAGCTGGCATGTTGAATTCATACTTCTTAGATTCAGTAGCAAATCCTTCTTTAGCTTTCTCAGCAAGAGATTCTAATTCACGGATAGCATATTCTTCATCTAATTCCAATGTGTCAAACATTCCATCATGTAGAATTCTTGTAGCCTCTTCTCTTGGAACAGTCATAATTGGAAGATACTCATAACATCTACCTTTGTGTGTACCAATACCAACCACTTTCATTGGATTAATAAGAACAATAACAGATTGATCACCACAACCTACATAGTGAATCTGATCAGCTGTGAAGTGTAATCCTGCAGCAGCACAATCTTGTGTACTCCAGTTACATTCTTCCATAGGCATACTAGTCACTTGTCCAATACGGATATCAAATGTTTTAGTCCAGTCATCTGTAAATCTGTTCTCCTCTCTATTAGGAAGATCAAGATAAAGATCTACTAGATTACCAATTTTCTCACCATGATTTACAGGAACTGTAATTGTATATTCATATTCTTCCACTTCTCCTGTTCCATTACAGTTTTCACATTCTTCAGTCCATTCTTCATCCCATTCATCATAAAATTGACCTTCGCCCTCACATTCTGGACATGTTGTAGATGTAAAAGTTTCTTCTTTGAACAATTTATCATCATGTACAAGTTTGTATTCACCATTCTCTAAGAACACTGTATATTCATTTGGATTCTTTTTCCATACAGCTTTCACTTTATTGTATACATTAGATACAAAGTGTACAAGCTCTGGACTTCCATGTAATGTTACAACATTTCTTAACGCTACAACAAATCCTTGTTTTGTAATTCTAAAAGAATTCTCTGTTAAGAATCTGTATAACTCATGTGCCACTTCAGCTCTTGGGTTTAAACAACACCACATGAAGAAGTTTTTTAATGCTACATATTCATCATCTTGATTCAATTGATCAATGAACACTTCTTGAGATGGTTCACTAGCCACTCTATCCACTACACGAATGAATTCTTCTACTAATATCTGAGGAAGACTTCTAGATGTACCTGCTAAATAAACTGTACTTCCTTCTACAGTGAAATCATTAAGAACAGCAAGTAATTCTATTCCCTGTTGTAAAGCTTTGATTCTAGCTGTTTCAGCTCTCACTTTCTCTACATCTTGTAGCACTTCAGTAGAAGCTACAATAGCTTGTATTTCATGTACACTTCTTGCATTAGAAACAGCATGAAAATCTTCTTCTGTTGCTCCAGGTTTAGTTAGAATGTTTCCATCATTCAACACTACAGTTAGTGTATCATTAATCAGCTTAAGACTGAAATATGGTTTTACATATTCTTCTTTAGGAGATTCTTCTTGCTCCATTAAACTTTCCAATTTGTTAGCTACCACTTTAGCTATTGCGTTCTCTGCTGTTTGCTTGAACCAGTCAAGACTTAAAAATTTGTTACTCATGATTTTTGTTATTTATTAATTAATTGTTACTTGTTAATAAGAGGGACACGAATGTCCCTCTGTTTATTCTTCTTCTTCTTCATCATCATCCCAAAACTCACAATGTTCCATACAAGCTGGACATAAATCTATGTCATCTGCATATTCAGAATATGCACCACAACAATCACTTATCTTTGCCATAATTAGTCTATTAATTGTTCAACGGTTTCTTCTGTTAACACTTCATCATTGATTCTAATGTTGTAATGTTTTAGGTTCACTCTGTGTTTGTAATACTTGAAAAGATCAGTCATTACATTAACTATTGGATCTTGATCATTATAATATCCAGCTTTTGCACATAAAGGATTTAAGAATACTAATTTAGTTAATAATTCTCTCATTTCCAAGGCTTCAGGATACATATTCATATCAAATAAATTATTTTGTTCAGCTACAGATAACATAGAATCTAAGAATTCTTTTGCTTGACTGCTTCCTCCAGAATACCCAGGAACAACATAGTTGTCATTAACATATTTAGATAGAGCAAGTAACTTATTACTAATATCTGTTGATACATATCCTATTTGACTGATTCTTTCAAATACAGGTTTGTATTCGTCAATTAATTTTTTAATGTACCATGCTGTAGCCATTCTTTTAAATGGTGCTGTATTTCCTTCCATAAATGTTTCTAATGATATTAAATTGTGAATCTCTGAATCTTTCAATATAGTTAATTCTCTTTGAGAGAATGTAACCACTTCCATTTTTTGTTTGCTTATAAGACCATATAATGCATCTATCTTTAGATAGTCATCATGATGAGCATACACTCTCAACTTCTTGTGAGTGTGCATCTCTTCTAACTTATAAGTAATAGGAACGAATTTACAGTTTCTACCATCACTCCATTTCATAAGTTCTTCAGCACGTTTACCAATCACCTCTCCTTTAAGTTTAGGTTTTCTTGATGATGCTTGACCATTGGTAGTTACAAATGCTTTCACCTTCTTTTTAGAATCAACAAAAGACTGAGGAACTTGTAATTCATCTAGATTTATAAAAGATGCAGATAACATACTTACAATAGATTGATATTCTTTAATAACATCTCTCCATTGATTTTTAGGATAGTTCTTCAAGTTTAATAAATGATAATATGTTCTGATGTCAAACTTAGCAGGAATTCCTAATGTCATAGGCTTACTTGGTTTTACAATAAACACTTTTTCATAATGATATAAACTTCTCAAATAATCTTTCTTGATTCCTGGCACCTTGTCTTCATAGATATACACCTTTACATCATTAGAACTTAAAGATTGAGGTTTCCAATACCAATTGTATCCTTTTGTAGCATCCGTCATTCTCTTGTTGTGCAAATAGAATTTAGGAGAGAAGTCTTCTAATAAATATTGTCTTCTAGATGAATAGAATGTTGGAAAATCAATAAGAGAAATTCCTTCTAGTTGTGGATCTTTAAGTTGAACAGTTGCATATTCTGAAAGATCATCAATGTTAATAGACGAACCATTGAAATCAATATGTCTTCCTGATTTCTCTAAGTGGTTAATCATAGATTTAATATCACATCCACTTTCAACTCCTTCGTTGTATTTATTTATAAAATAATCAGCAACATCTGAAAGCTTAGCTTTAATAATCTCTTTTGCCTCTTGAGTGTATCTAATAGATTCTCTGTTTGGTGTTGGATAGATTCCATCTGTTAGAGAAAATCTAAGAGCAATAGGAAAATCTATTGACTTCACACCTATCTTATCAAAGTCTAATGGATAGTAGACATTATCTAAACATAAGTGTAATCGATTTGCTTCAGATAATTCAGAAAATTGAAAATCAGGATGTCTAGAAATAACAAACTCATTATGAATACTGCTATCAGATGGAACATCAAAATACACATCTTCGAAATAACAAAGCTGTTCTTTGATTTTTCTTCTAAATTGATATTGATCTTGATATTTCACTGGTACAATCACCTTAACACCATTTCTTTCTGTTGTTGGTGTTTCATATAAAAGATCAATAGTGTTAACATCTTCTCCTTCATACATCATATACTTACGTTCTATTCCATCTTTTCTACATACAAAATAGAAACTAGATGAATAAGCAAGAGGTGCCTTGAAACCAAGACCCATCATACCTAATTCTGTAGCAGAATTACGTTTGGTAGATTTACCATACTTACTAATAATGTTCTTTACATCATCAGCATCTAGACCAATACCAAAATCCTCTACAGAGAATTCATAATTGTAGCTACTACTTTCCTTAAAGGAAACAACAATTGGATCTTTCACTCCAGCTCTTCTATGACTATCTAGAGCATTACTTGCACATTCTCTGATAGTAGAGCCTATATCATCTGAATACAGATTCTTACTTAACATCTGCATCAATATTTGTGCAGAATCTAAGTCTAGTGACATTCCAATTGATTCTTGTGCTTGTCCATCAACTAGGACATTTGCTTCTTTCTGTTTTTCTAATATCATCTTTCTAGTTTTAAATTGTTTCTCTTTTTACTAACCAAATCTGTCTACCATTTAGGTCTACTGACACTCTAAGATTGTGTTCATCAGGAGATACTATCCACATTTTTTGCATTCTATTGTGAACATTTCCTGCACTATCAGTATATGAATATGATAGCACTTCTTCTTGTCTTGTAGTGCACTTAAAGTTTGCATGAGCTGGTTTTTTAGTTCTCCAAAGTGTTTTGGTTTTACTAAATGTTGGTGGTGTTAACACCTTTAAATATTTGAAGTATGACTGACAAGATATCATTATCTCATCACCTACTTGTAAATCTTGAATTTCAATTAATTTATTTTCCATGTTTTCTAATTTTAAAAGGGCAAGTCAACATCTAACCATTGAACACTAAACCCATTGTTTTCTTCTAATAATGTATTCACCTTTGTAAACACACCTTCTGTATCCCATTCTGTTCCTTTATAAGAAGCACTAGCTGGATGACTAATTTCAAATACATGTGTAAATATACCTGTGTATTTTTTGTATCTAGCTGCGTCTTTACCAAGAAAGACAACTGGAATACCTAAGTGGTTTATAATTTCCTCAAAAAGATATTTTACAAGTGGTTCCCATATTTCCATATGACTACCAGCTTTGTTCATCTCTGTTGTTAATGCTGCATTAAACATTAAAACTCCCTGATGAGCTAAGAAGCTCACATCTGGATTCTCTATAATGTTCAAGTTTAATCCATCATAGAATTCTTTCTCCATAGCTCTATAAAACTGATCTAATGAAGGTTGTACTTGTTCTGTTATAGAACAACCCATAAGAAGTCCATCTGCTACAGGAGCATCATTCTTAAATGTGTGATAGGGACACATACCTACTAACACCACTTTAAGATCATCTAATGATGTTTCTTTAAAGCATCTCCATACATGCATAGAAATAGGAGCAACCTTCTTGCCTCTCTTACTCTCTGCTTTTAAGAATGCATAAATCTTATCACATTCTTCACTCTCTATGAATGGACGCATTTTTGCATGCCAGCTTGGATGAAACTTGTCTTTAAATGTTTCCCAATTCATGACGATAATGATATTTTTCTATGAAAGAACTTAGTCAATATAGATTCTAAGTTCTCAATGCTTATACACTCTACTTCATTACCACGAGTTGTTTGTAACCATTCAACTTCTTCTCTAATGCTTTCTTCAAGTATATCTAAATATTTCTCTTCTACTGTTAAAAAATCACTCATATTATTTCTTTTTGTGTTAAATATTTTTCAATTGTTTTTAATCCATGTATGCGTGCTAAATCAGCCCAATTCATATTATTTTCTTTTTTTCTTTTTAGGTTGCACATTTGTTGGTTTCCATCTTTTTTTATAGTCTGGGTTCTTAACTTCAAACTCTTCAGAATTACTTCCAGTCTTCATTATTGTTTTAGGTTGTTTCATCTTTTATCCTAAATGTGTTACTTTAACATCTGTCATTTCTACTTTAGCTACAGCTTTTAGTATGTATACAGGTTGCCTTTCTATTTTAGCAAGTCTAATTGCTTCAGTTTCAGCTTCATCAAAGCTTCTGTGTACTTTTGATGGAGTTTGTTTTCCTTCTACCATCACTGCAAATATTGGATCCATAATTACTTGTTTAGTTTTGTTGAATTAATCACTGTTGTTTCTCTTTTCTTTCTAACCTTTTCAAATTCTTCCCAGTCTATACTGAATGTTCTTCCATATTTATCAGTTAATTGACCATTATTCATCTGAATATTAGATGGGTTTCTTACTCTCATAATCTTTAAATTTTTTAAATTTTCTAATAAGTTTTAATTCTTGTTTATCTTGATAAATGTAATTACAAAACTTTAATACATCTGCTATTCTAAGAATATACAAATACCAAGAGTTTCCTCTTTTGTCTTGTTTACAATCAGTATTTATGTCTAAGTTAGTTTCTAACCAAGAGCATAATCCTTTACAAAAATCTTCACTACCTGTAAAGTTTAACATTATTCTTCCTTGAGAATTATAAATACAACCATCACCATCAAAGTATCCACGAATGAAATCATGCATAAAGTTATCTGGTACATGATTAGGAAAAGTAAGAATTAAAGACTTGTTTTGTACAACTCCTAATTTTCTTAAATCTTCTATTAATATCTTAGAGTTAAGTTCTATTTTTGACTGAGCTTTTCCTATATAGGATGTTCCTTTTATCAATTCTGATTTTCTTTGATATAAAGGTTTAGTGCTCTTAATGTCTTTTTTAAACTCTTCTAATATGTATTCATCTTCTTTTGTAAGTTTTATGGCTAAACTATTCTTCAAAGGATAAACACATCCATCTGCATAGATTAATCCTAAAAAATAAGCTTTATTAGATGTGTTTATTTCTTTGAAATACTCTTCATCAAATTTATATTTCTGATGACTTACTTCAATGTTATTCTCTCTGAGATACTTTCCAACAGTTACGTTTGATATTCCTAATTCATCTGCAATATCATAAGTACTTTTTTTACTAGATACATAACTACTTATTATGTAATCTATTTGTGTTTGTGTTATTTTTTTCATATTGTAAATATAAGTAACTTGATTGATTTAGCAAAAGTAATTAAGTTAAATAATTGTTAAATTATCTCTTTTTCTTTTAGTATTCGTTCTACTGTTTTAAGTCCTTTTTCCTTTGCGAGTAATGCCCAATCTTTAATTCCTTCATCTAAATAGATCCTTGGTACATTGCAATATTCAAACCCGTACTTATTTGTCACGAGTTGAGAATTCTTTACACCAGTCTCGTCAGAATCAAAACTTAAGATTTGTCTTTCAGAATTTTCCTTTATGTATTCAACGTTCTCTTCAGAGAAACATCCCATACCTTCATTCTGAACTGCACAACAACACGGAAATATTTTTTTCATCACCATGTAATCCTTCTTACTCTTATTGATGAATGCAACATCACAATCTCTGATGTCATCTAATCCATCCATCATGGTAATAGGCACATTATTAGGCATCCACTTATTCTTTTTATCAGCAAATGGTCTGTAGATTTTCCAATGTCCTTCATATAGATAACCAAATCTAAGCTCAGAGTCCTTTAGAGGAAACTTCTGTTTGTTTAGATATACAGTGTCTATTGAATATACATTGTTAGCTCTAAGATCATCTATGTCTTGATAATATGCATTCCAATATGCTAGTTCTTCGTGTGTAAATTTTCTTGTTATCACTTGAATAAAGAACTCACGTTTAGATGTAGCTGTTGGTTGTGCATAATCAGAAACAATCCTTTCATAGTTCTTTGAACAAGACCCACTGATAATCCCTAGGTCAAAATCTCTATCAATCATTAACAAGGCATCATTGAGACCTACATTAAACAACATCATTACAAAATTGAAACATCCACCTTTCTTGCTGGAATCTCCAAAATCTATAAAGTTTAATGCTCCTCCTCTATATCCTATAATGAATGATGGATTCTTTTCGTTTCTAAAAGGAGAATAAGTAACTACATTAATTTTCCAATTCTGATGTGGCATATACATCTTGTAAATATCATAGTCAGATATCTTTTCTAGTATACTATCAGGTGTTAATTTTACTTTCTTTCTTCCTGTTATCATAATTTTAAAATAAAAAAGCCTCACCATTTCTGATGAGGCTATTTATTAACAATTAATTTAATTAATAATCATCACCATCTTCAGAAATATATGCATCAGAGGCAACTAAGTTATCATCAGGATTGTAATCTTGAAGATCTTTTAATATGTAATGATCTTTACAACCATATTCACCTGTAACATTTACAACAAACTTCTCGTGAGCTTTTAAATCTTTAGGTTTTTTGTTCTTAAGACCTTCTTGTACTTTTTTACTTGAATAATCAACAAGTCTAAATTGTTTTAATGTATATCCACCAATGAATGCTTTATTGTAGATTCCTTGGTATTCTTTAGACTCTCCATCTCTCTCTTTAACAATCACTGTAGCTAAAGCAACAATAGATTTAGCCCATTCTCCACCAACTTGGTCTCTAAGATCTTTTACATTACCTCTCATCAACTTCTTCCATTCTAATTGTAGAACAGTGTCTGCATCACGATAATCTAATTCACTCAACCATGTACGCATAAAATTGTAAAAATCTTCTTCACCTGTATATGCTACACGATAATCTCTTCCTTTTGTAAACCATTCAGCAAGATCATTTTCATCTGCAGCCCAAGAACACATACCAATAGAATTGATATATTGTTTCTTAGTTCCATCTTTGTTCTCTCTTTCTTTATCTTCTAAGAAGAATGATGTTTTAAACTTGTCATCAGAATTAACCTTCTGTAACCAAACATCAATACGAAGATAGCTATTTCCATCTTTAGTATCACCTAAATACTCAGCAGCTTTGCTGTCTTCTTTAAGATCCATACCAAGAACATCTTTAAACTCTTCTAATGTTGGATTAATTGCAATTACGGTGCACTCAAATAATCCCACTTTTTTTCCGAAATCTCCACCACCTGTGTTTTCTCTCTTTTTTCCTCCGATACTACTCATTGTAATTTAATTTAATTTAGTTATAATATTCATTTAATGTTTCAACTACCAACTGTAAGTTGTTAGGTATTTTTGTTTCTGCAAACATTCCATCTGGACTTTTTGCTGGAATCTTTTTGTAACGATTTGTTACAAATTCATAATTCACAGTTCCATCTTTGTTCTCTTCTACATTAGTGTATAACACCACTGTAAATAGTCCTTCAAGATTTATTTGAGAATCTATAAGTTTTCCTGATGTTTTCATTTTGTATCCAATAATCTCTCCACTATCTTCAATAGTATCAGGATGAGAAAAATAGAAAACAGTCAAATCATCTCTTAACTGTCTAGCAGTTTTAATCATTGTAACAGTGTCTTTTGCCATCAAACTGAATTTTTCATAACCTTTTTCAGTTGCTTTATCAAGCATTGTGAAGCCCATTACATAATTACTATCCTCAAGAATCACTTGTTTAATGTGAGGAGCTTTTTCAGAGATAGTTTTTAACAAACGAGAAATCTCATTAGCATCATCTATCTCTTTGTAATTTTTGTTTTCTGTGTTGTAAAGTTTTTCAGATCCTTTGAAAGGAAGCTCTTTCTTTGCAACATTGATAATGTACGTTTCTTCTGGATTTAAGTGTTTGATACTGGTTGATTTACCTGTACCTGTAGCACCAACAATCCCTACTAATTTACTTGCCATTGTTTTACTTGCTTTAATTATTAATATTTAGTTTTAAGTTGTATAAAGATACGCAAATATTCGTAATGATACAAATGATTATACGTATTTTATCTTAGTTTCATCAAAAAATTCTAACGCTTTCTTCAACCACTTCAGCTCTGTAGGCTCAGTGGTGCTAATAATATAGATGTGTGCTTTCTTATCAGGAGTGTTATACTCCATGGCCATACATCTATTTATCTTTTGTGCTAGATTCTCTGCATTACTATCGAAATAGTTTATAATCACCTTGTCTAAGGGTTTATATGTCACACCTGTGTTACCAATCTTTACAACAGCAAGATGATTACCTTTACCTTCAGCAAAATCTTCAAAGACTTGTTTCTCTTTAGATTTATTATGATAGGAAGGAATACCAAGACCATCTGCCACTTTGGTAGTACCACAGAACACTAACACTCTTTCTTCAGCATGTTTAGTTAACAACGTTTTAGTTGCTTTAACTTTTGCTAATGATGATTGTATTAGTCTCATTCTAGCTAGACGCATAAACATTGTATCAGATCCACTGTTTTGTAACTTATTAATCACCCAGGTTAGAGCATCAAACTGTTTCTTTTCAGTCTTTTGTTTACCTTTGTAATCCTGTAATGTTACATTATCAAGAGGCACTCTGATAACATGTATTTCATAATCAACTATAACTCCTTCTTCAATTGCTTTTTCAATTGGATAGGTAGCTAGTACATGAAGATCTAATTCTTCTTCAAGGGTTCTTTCTGTCCAACTGGATAATGTACCAGTTAGACCAAGAATCTGTCCATTTACATCAAACAAATCCTTACACACTTCTATTTGAGCCTCGCTCAATAGATGTATCTCATCAATGATTACAACATCAAAGCTCTGATCAGCAAGTTTCTTCAAAGATAGGTGGGTTGTATATGTGACAATGCTGTCATCAAATCCACTAGCTCTAAAATCAGCTTCCCAAGATTCTTTAATCTTGTTGTCTGGATAAGCAATCAATATGCTTTCAGGTTTTAGTTTCTCTAGAGCTAAAATACTAGTTCTAATTTTACCAAACCTTGGACATAGATTTAGAATTCCAAACTTACCATGTTTGAGCCATACATCTGCAAACTCTTTTTGTCTTTTATCTCTTAATGTCATTTAAATATTATTAAAAATGTCCAAGGCACTATTGCTACATTCTGTTTACCATTCATAAAGAAGTATGCTTGTTCAAAAGGTTCTGAAGTAAATGATGTATACTCAATTTCTATACATTTACCATGGTCTAACCAAATTTGTACTTTTTTCATTTATCTAAGAAAATATGATTTATTTGTTACACTCTCGTAATCACTTTCTGTGATGTCTTTCTTTCTAGGGAGCTCCTTGAATAAACCGAGTTCACCTAAGAATGCAAGTCCTATTCTAAGATCATCTGCACCATAACTATTTTTAATAAGTCTAACACTTCTGAAATACTTAGCTCCATATTGATCTTTTAATTTATCAAGGTCATAACCACTTGGGTCTGCCACTTTATATCTCATAGGATCAAATAAAGCCATAACAACATCAGCATCATTTTGTGTTGATGAACTGTCGCTAAAATCTTCTAGTTGAGGTTCAACATCACCATTCTTAATCCTCATTGGATTAGAAATAGATCTGTTAAACTGAGAGACCACTACAGGACTATATCCATAAAAATCTCTAGCAAACCTAAGTTCATCAGACATCTTATCAATAGCATCTTTTTTAGTTGGTTGATCTTTTGTTGTTTTAAGAAGACCAATGTGGTCTATAACAACCATAGTTATTTGACTTGGATCATCTGGAACATATATTTTGTTCCATTCATCTAATTGTTCAATCTTACCATTTTGTAAAGCATAAGTTTTTAATTCTTTTGCTATACCTACAGGATTTTCTGGTCCATCAATAATAGTTACAATCTCACTAAGCTGATCTACATAGTCTTTATAATAAAGAAAAAGATCATGTTCGTCTTTAGTTAGCTTATCAGTCCAACCTAATAACTTACCTACAGGAATAATTATTCCTTGGTCTAGAAATATCTTACGAGATACCCACTTGGCCATCTTGTAAGTTCTACTTCTCTCCATAGATCTATACCACACCTTCACTTTAATCCCTGAAGCAATTCCTTCTTTAGAAAGAGCCCAATCAACAGGATTAAGAACAAATGCATCATCAATAAAAGATGTCTTACCTGAACCAGTGTTACCACCTATCAAATAATACATACCCTTACGAATACCTACATACCTAGTTAGCCTATCAAAGCCCATAGGAATTCCTCTATTGAAATCACCTAGGCCTTTCTCAACTTCTGCATTTAATAGTTCAAAACTCATAATCTTTTTATTTATTTAATTCAGTTTCTGTATAATAAATGATACCACCTATTTCTACTACATAGTAATCTAATCCGTTTAAAGAACGTATGCACTTATCATTAAATCTAGCTACTGTATAGTATCTAATATCTCCTGCTCTAGTTGATGTTATATAATGACTTATCACTGTTCCTTTGTAGGTAACTTCGTGAGTACAACTCTTAAAGAATATAATAAGCAAAATAACTAATCCTATAATAAAGAATACTGCTCCTGTAATGGGATATTTAAATAATTTTTTCATAACTTATTTAGTTCTAATTTAACTTCTTCCCAAAATGGTTTCATTACTTGATAACAGTGTTCTGATATTTCATTAACTGCTATTAATGCAAATTCTTTAGATATTTCATAACCTACATGCCATAAAAGACTATCTTCTATTGGAACTTCTCTAAATTTAAGTATAAGTTCCTCTGCTTTTTGTTTACTATTCATAATCTAAATGTCTGTACCTCCTGTTGGTTTTTGTGGAGCTACATCTATTGTAGATCCATCATTAATTAGTTCAATATAAGCCTCGAAAGCTCTCTGGTTTAGATAAGTTACACTGTTCTGCATGAATGTCATTCTATTGCTATTGGTAGCTATAGAAGTTTCTTTCTTTTGTAGCAATTCATAGTTTAAAGCATCTATAAGCTGTGCAGCTGTATATTCTCCTTCCAATAGAATTTTATCAAACTTCAGTCTACATTCATCTTTACCTTTTCTAACAGATCTGGTGCCTGTGAATTTCTTTCCTTTGTATTCAAATGAATCAGTTCCTGGATAAGTTTTCCACCACTCTTCAAAATCTGTTGTTGGAGGTTTTCTCTTTATTATCTTTCCAGTGCTTTTTACATCCATGAATTCTAAAAGATCTTTACCTACTAATGTAAGCTTTTCATCATCTTTGGTTATCAATGCTTTTCTTATCAAAGACTGATAGATAGAAGCAATCTTCATACTTCCCTCACATAGTGAAGAAACATCATATTGTTCATCTATCAACTTCAATAAGAATATTACATCTAAATTATAACCTTTTTTGATGAGCTCCTCGAACTGTTCTGCTGTTACGTTCAGTTTCATCTGTTAATATTGGTGTTACAGTTTTAATTAATGCAGGTAAACGTTTTTTACGTTTCTCTTCCTCTTCCCATTGTTGCCATGCCACTTGAACATCATGTTCTCTTTCCATAGCATAGATATGGTCGTTAGGATATTCCCAATCTTCCAATATCCAATCCATTATTCAGATTTTTTAGGTCTTCCAACAGGTTTTTTCTCAACTTGTGTAACAGGTTTCTTTCTTTTCTTCTTGTACTTTCTTTTAGGCTTTTCTGTTGGAGCAGCGTCTGTACAATGTTGAAAAGTAACCTTTCTAGGTTGAAACTTAGGACGAACAGGTTCTTCTTCAGGATATTCCTTATTGGAATTTTTTAGTAACATAAAACTTAGTATTGACAATAATGCCAATATAAATCCTACTACAATAATGTTAGATGTTGTCATAATTTAATTTTTAATTCTTAGTCCATATGCTAGATTAAACCAATCAAAGGTTTGTTCAGCTTTAGACTTGTTAAATTTAAAGATTTTTTTCAATAATGGTATTGTGTATGCTTTGAACTTTTGATGTTCTTCTGAAGTCATTGTAATGTTAAAATACCATTGGTCATCATACAAGGTGTCTAACATAGATTTACCAACCATTTCTAATTGGTATTCTATTAGATGTCTTGTAATGTTGTCTCTGTTTACTTTTGCTTTCATTCAAATAGATTTAATTGATTAGGAATATACACTGTTTTTATTCTTTTACCTTCAGTGGCAATCTTGTTCACCATCCTATTAGCTTTCTCAATATAATAATCATAATTAATATTGTCAATAGGTGAATTCTTTGGTAAGAAGTTACGCACTTCACACATCCATTCACCAGCTTCCACTTGACTAATAGCAGCAGCTCTAGTTTGACATTCAGGATTTTTCACCTTAAATATCTTCTCACCAGTGTTAGACACATAATATCTGATTAACTTATTGTACATTGTAACTTCTCCTGTAGATCTATTAGTTCCTTCATAATGGAAACTTCTAGTTGCTTTCTGTCTTATACAAAAATCATAAAGATTTTTATGATTGCGTATCGTATGCTCAACAGGAATGTTATGTACAAACCACTGCTCAAGAGCAATAGGAACCACTCTGGCTGACTTATTTTTATGTAACTCAAAGTCAGTAAGGAAATCACCTTTCTTTTTAATTTCTCCATTAGTCATAATTGCTAAATAATCATTAACTGTACTAAAGATAATCTTTGAATAGTCAGTTCTTTCCAACTCATATTGAGTTAGATTACACCACCATTCATTAAGCTTATGCATTAATGGAATCAGTTCTTTCTTAATCTTGATAGTTACACCATCTGTATTTGCAGAGATCACCTGTATGCCATTCAATTCATATTGTTCAATAAGCATCATCAAACTAAGCTCACCAGTTATAGTGGTAAACATAGTAAGTTGCCTATCGTAAATCCATGATTGCATATCAGATGATTTACCATATACAGAGTTAACTGCAAGTTTAAGGGCTCCTACGATTCCTTTAATCTTTTTGTCTTTCTTTGCAAGTGGTTTAAGCTCCAATCTTTTATCAAACATCTGTTTGTATCCTCTAAGGAATTCTTTTCCTAAATGAGCAGGAAACTGCCCATTATTGATGATGATGGCTGGATAGTAGGAACTAACATCCCAATCGATTATCTCACACTCTTCATCAGCCTCAAACATTTTAGGTTTGTTCTCTGTATGAAGACCTCCTTTCATAAAAGAATACACATTTCCATAGAAATGCAGTTCTTCTTTGAAATCATCTTGAAGACCTAACTGGGTCTTCTTTATTCTTTTTAAGAAATCACTAAGTTCTGGTGTTTCAAATACAACATATTTAGCAATGCACTTCTTAAGATCTATGTTCTTTCTGAAATATCCTTTTCTAGGAAGTTCTCTATAGTCAATACCTTTCTCTTGACAATAGTACTTCTTGATTATTTCATCACCTATCTTACTATCTGAATAGTTAAGACATGGAATACCAAACTCAGTTTCAATATCTCTTCGAAGCTCTATTTGATTGTTTCCTTTGTAAAGTGGGTGTTCAGTATCACCAGTTGTCACTTTATAGAATTCATAAGTGGCATCAACATCATTAAAACAATAGTCTATGGTGAGTTCTATCTCTTCCTTAGTCATATTTGTTTTAGTATGATGTATAGGCATCTCTTCAATGTTCTCAAGATCCATTTCAAACTCAAGCCTTTTAAGGCTCACCATCCGATTTTTATTATCGTAGTGATTGATTTTGAAAAGATCTATCTGTTTAAGACTTAATTCATGTTCTCTATATTCAGGAAACACATCAAAGTTAGCATCATGAATAACATCAGCTGCTTTCTGTGCTATCTTAGCACATATTTCTAAATTAGATAGTTCATGCCAATTGTCATAGTTTCTCAAAATCCATTCAACAACTTGACTGTCAAAGCGTAGATTATTATAACCAACCCAATAAGCATCAGCATGTTCTTCTGTATATCTAACGAATTTATCTAACTGATTCTTCCATTTAGACACTTGAAAACTCTTACCTGCTTTACCAGGCACCATACAAACTATTAAGAATAGTTCTTGCATAGTTTCAATATCGAAACATATTATACGTTCTTTCATTCTCTTGTTGTTTTTTTGTGATCTTTCCAATCTAGCCAAAAGCCAATTGCTACAATAATATTCATACCAAATGAAGCTATTATCTCGTGTATATCTTCATAGATATTCAAAGATAGGTGGACATGTCCTACCATCCAAAAAGGAACAGCAAGATTATTTGATATCCACCTAACTAAGTAATTTATAAACTTCATAGCTTACAAAGATAATTAAAAATATTATATAGAAATAATAATTTTAGTTATCAAAGTAATATCTAACGTGATCTGCATACACCACTATTCTATTTGGTACACCAGTGAATGACATTACACCAACAGGCACTTCAATGCCTATTTCTGCAGGTTGTCTTTCAATTGGTTTTTCAACAATCTCTTCACAGATCTCTCTTACAGCTTGTGCTGCTTCAGTTGCTTCAATGTCTTCAATTATTTCTATAACTCTTTTATCAAAGTTATCCATCAAAGAACCTGGTAATGGTTCAAATTTAATTATTTCTTGATTAACAGTTTGAACAGCTTTAGGTTTTCTACCTCTTTTTCTGTTATTAGCACCTGTCCATGTGCTATTAATCTTTCTTGTTTGTTTAGCAAGTAAGATTATCTTAGTGTACATACCAGATAGTGGTCTGTCAAACTCCTCTGATAATTCATCAGCAATAATAGGTAACGGTTTACCTGTTCTAATCTCTTGTTTAATTCGATTAACTTCTTTGGGTGTGTAATGTTTCATAATTTTAAAATTTAGTTATTTATTTATTCTTCTTCAAATTCTTCTTCTGGTACAATTGATAATACCACTTTGTCATCAATTACTACAAAATCATCTTCTATTTCATCATATTCTATATCAACATACCCATCAAGTTCTCTTAATATATAATTGATATCATCTAACGTAATTTCTCTGTATTCATCTACATCATCTCCATCATCCCACCAACCTATTTCATCATGTGAAGCAAGTATGTCATCATCTTCATCAATGATAGCTATTTCTACAGGAGCACCATGTTTGGCCATAAATGCATCAGCATCTTCTGGCAGTTCTTCTAGCTCAAATAACTCAATATAAGGCTCTACAACACCAACAGATATTCTGTTGATAAAAAGCATACCTATCTCCAATTCAGGAGGTAGGTAGCTTGATAATGATATTTCAGCTGGATACCACATTATTTTTGATTTACAAGGTTTAACGCTATTTTATGTCCTTCAAGAGCATCTTCATAAGATGTATATCTCTCTTGATATTGATCGTGTTCTCCTCCAAATATCATAGTTTCCCATAACAATGGACTAGAAGCATCTAACCAAGCATGATCTAATCCAAGAAACACTGTTGATATAAATACATCATCAATATGTTCTTGTTTAACAGCTTTTCTTTCTGGATTTCCATCCATCCAGTCACATGATTCTAATCCTGTAGAAGGAACAGGATTGTTATCATCATCTAATATATACCATTTACTCATATTCTTGATATTAATTGTTTCATGTCATTAAGGAGATCTTCTGTAGACTTGTTTTCATATTGAAGCTGGTCTATTATCATTTGTGTAGGATAGTGTAAATGCGTTGATCTACCAATAGATGTATTAATTCTTACATAAGCATATTGTGGATGTGCAATGTTTATTTCTTTAACAATACCAGTTTTTCCTATACAGTTTTTATAATCTTGACCAAAACTAATAAGTTTATCAATAGGTTTGAATTCAAAACATGTAATTTTTTTACCAATTATATCTTCTGGTTCCATAATTATAAGCCTGCTAGTTTAGACATTAATTCATTATTATTTAAAACATTTGAAACAACTCTTTCAGATGTAGCATCTGCGTTACACAGCTTGTTAATAATCTGTATACGTTCATGTGTAATATTCTTTTTACCAAACACAGTTTCCACTTTTTTTCCAAGAGGTTTGATCTTTGCTGCTTCAAATATAGTTAATCGTTCACCGAACTCATTAACCCATTTTCCATTTATAACTTCCATAATTTCTAATTTTCTTGATATTCAATCACTTTATTTTCTATTTCGTCAAGTATATCACCACTAATGATTTCAGTGATGTCTATTCCTACAAGTTCTACTGAATGTAATTCAAATTCAGCTGGACTTCCTGGATAACCTTCCATATTATCATCATACAACACCATTGGTTCTGCTGGATAATAATTTCCACTAACTGTTAGTTCTAACTCACAGATAGTTACCTCTACTTTTATTTTGTTACTCATGACTAGTTATAATATTCCACTTTATATCCTTCTGCTATTATAAGTCTTAATACATCATCTTTATCAAATAATTGTAATGTAAGCTTATATCCATCTTCTCCATCTATCACTTCTATAAGTTGATATTCATAACCTCCTTCTGTTTTACCTGTCTCTAATTTAGAAACTTGATAAAAAGTTTTACTTTCACCTGAATTTGGATAATAAAACTTAATTTCTTTCTCTCCTTTAGGATTGAAGATGACAGTTAAATTTATTTCTTTTTCAGGTTCTTCTACATTGTTCTTTGTAGAAAGAAGTTTAGTGTATTTTCTAACAAACGTGTCTTGTGCATACGTAGCACTACATAGCAATAACATTGCTATAAATAATAATTTTTTCATAATTTATTTTTCTATTAGTTCATAATTCTTTCTAATCACTGTGTCAACCTTGTGGCATACATCAATTAAATATGTTCCACCTCTTACTTGCTCACTATCAAATGATGCTTCTATAAATGGTTCTAGTGCTTCAATAAACTCTTTAGCTTTTTGATGTAAGTTTAAACCAACGCTTGCTGTAGGTTTCATTTCATCTAATTCCATTATTAATAGATTAGACAATACAGCTAATTTGTGATAGAGTATTCTTTCTTTTTTGTTCATAATTCTTATTTCTTTTTAAATTGTTCAATTATACTAAAAATTCCAATCCCTATTCCTATAATAATAATCAATACTATTGCTAAAATATCTTTTAAATTTACAAATACTTCCATATCTTATTTCTTTTTAAATTTTTCAATGAATACATCAAGACAAGATTTACTAAAATTCTGTTCTTGTATCATAAATTTTCTAAACATATCTAAATCTTCCTCACTATACTTATTCTTGTCTTGCCATTTAGCACCATTAATAAATAACATTCTGTCTACTTGTCTATCTACTCCTGGATATAATCTTTCAGCAACTTCTTCAAGTGTTTCTTTATTTTTCATAATGGGATTTCATTGATTTATAAGATTCTAATAATAATTCACCATCTCTGTTATTAAAAACAGATTTTAATATTCTATTTTTTTCTGTATCATCAGATAAAGAATTAATCATATCTATAAAATTACCTAACCTAAAAGTAAGAATAATATTTTCTTGTTCTTTCATACACATATCAATGACCTCTTTAGGTTTTATATTATAATCAAAAGGAACTTTAAATATAAATTCTTCAAGTGTTTCTTGTTGTTTAGCATTTGAAATAAACCTTTCCATTATTTTATCTTGTTTAGTTTCTTCTTTTAATGCTCTTTCTTTTAAAGTTTCTTCTGAAAGATGAATACCTTTACAATTTTTAGGATGTTCTTGACAAGCAAAATTATCTGCATAATATAAATCTACACCACATTTTATACAAACATTTGTAAGTTTAGGTTCTTCTTTTGGAATGATGATTTTGTAATCAATCACATTGTCCTCAATAAGAGTTTCTCCGTATTGTAAATCTTCACTTTTTGGTGTTAAATAAATACCATCACCTTCAGGTGTATGATTTACATAATTTGGATTATGAACTAATTTAAGAATTTCTTGTTCAATTTCAACCTTCTCGCAACTTGGATTCTTAACAAACCATTCCAAGAAATTATCATCAATAGCCTGTACACTATCTTTTTGAAGTTCTGTATCAGTAGATAATAATATTTCTTTGTATCCTGTATTAGATTGTAAATACCATTTATCTTTATGTTTAATTACTTTCATAATTTTCAAATTTTATATTTTTATATTTCATTGTCCCTCTTGATATTGATTGTCTTATTGTTTTACCATATTTAACATTTCCAAACAATGCAACAGATGCTTCAGAAGCAGAACCAAAAATAAGTTCTTGTCCATCTTCAAATATTGCTTTTATCTTTTTACCAGCAGAAGAATTTACTCCTGTTTTACCTATAAAATGATGTTGTTTATTTGACTTAGAATAAGGAATAGGTTTTAACATAAGTACTTCTCTTGAATGTTTTACATTTTCAGACCTACTCATCCATTCTAAATTTTCTAAGCTATTATTTAATTTATCTCCATCAATATGATTTACAGTTTCAAGATTTAAAGGATTAGGTATAAACGCTTCTGCTAATAACCTATGAGTTCTTCTTGATTTGTTTGCTATGTTTACTTGATAATAACCGTGTGAACTAATAGATTGAGAAAGTATCTTTCCTTTTAACTTTTTTCTAATTTGTCCTAAAGCATTCACTTCGTAATCACTAAAACTTGGTATTGTTTTCCATTCCATAATTTGTTTATTTAAAATTAATATGCAAATATAAAACAATTATATTTATAAATCAAGGTAATTCTTTAATTTCTTCATCAGAAGTGATGTAGATGTTTTGAGTAACACCACTTGCTATTTGTCCTTTAAATGTAATTTCAGACAATCTTAACACACCATTGGTTTGTAATATTAACCTACTTGGCTTATCTGTTGGTAATACGTGTATGTTTTTCATAATCTATAATGTTATTAGTTTACTAAATTCAACTGGTGTATAATTAATCATCTCAGCACATACATTGATGTATCTAGCATCATCAATACTATTCTCATGAACATGTCCATGGATGTTGAATGAATATCTAAATTCTAATTGTGATGGATGTATAGGACAATGTGTAAGAATAGCTTTTTCTTTATAATCAATCATTCCTGATACACTATGTACATAGTTTAACATCTCTCTTACATGTTGTCTTTGATCATGATTACCTAATACAACGTGTATCGTTCCTTGTAATCTACCTAAGATTTCATATTGTTTCTTCTCCATTGTAATGTCACCTAATAAGAACACAGCATCTCTCTTAGAGATGGTGTTGTTCCAGTTCTTTACAATGAGTTCATTCATCTCTTCTGCAGATGAAAACCCTCTTCTGATAGCCATCTTTTCATGATGAAAATGTGGATCACTAAATAAATATGTACTCATGATTTTACAGGTTTAGGTGTACATACATGTCCATCACTCCATTTAATTCCTGGAGGTGGTGTTGTTTCTGGTGAGCTGTACTTTGTACCACACTCACTACATTCAAATTTGTTCATTATTTCTTTATTATATAAACGTTATTGATTTGCTCATACTCAGGACACTTACCTTTGGCTTTTTTTTCAAGAGCATTATTTTGGTCTATTGATGTCAAGTTAGTAACCACTAATGTACCAAACATAAAAAGCATTGCTGCTACATATAGTATGTATAGAGGTTTAATTTTACCTACTTCAATTGCCAATTTAAAATAACACACTACAAAGAGTATGCACATTGCTGTTAAAAATATTTCTCTCATAATTTCTAATTTTATTGATTTAAAGAATAAGGGCTCCACTACAGAGCCCAATTATTCCCCTCCTTAATAACCCAACTGTTCTAGTTGGTCTATACTGGCTTCTACAATATACACACCATGTGATATTGTACATCCGAATGCAAGACTAATTGCAAACGCTAATTTTCTGAAATGCCAAAACTCTGTTGGTTCTAATTCAATTGTTTTTTTCATGTTTTATAATTATTAAGGATTAATACATAATAAAAATCCCTACACACTTGAGACATGTGTAGGGAATGGTAAATAGTCTTACAATGCGAGACTAGTGGAGCCAGAGGGAGTTGAACCCTCGTCTTGCATAATTTCAATCTTATAATTTTATACAGCTTTTTTGATGTATTTTTTAAGTTGGAAACATCATTCAACTAGGATCGACTGATAAACAATCGAGAAACCACCACTCTGTTTAATTTAACAGAGAAATCTTTATTTAGGCTGCTACAGCAACTTCTTCTCCTAATAAAGAGAATACTTTGTTCATGTTAGCTTCGATTTGTGCGTTTGCTCCTAGAGCCACTACACGAGAATTGTTTTTGCCATTTAATTATATTCATCTTAGTTTACAGTTATCTCTCTGGCTGAATTATAAAACCTACAGTTACCAATCAATACCCGTTGGCCCCATTTCCCTCATGTGAGGGCACTTATCAATTAGTTGTGTTGTTGACCAATGATCAACTTTGTAGTCAGGACAGGACTCGAACCTGTACTCTATTGGCTATATGAATCCTTGCTTTCACAGCAAGGTGCGTCTACCAATTCCGCCACCTGACTTAGCTTCTAACAGATTATCAGTTCTGACGCTTTACACAGCTTAGCTATAAATCCCTGCAAATATAATTCACAGGGACTAATAAAACAAACAATTAAATCTTAATCTCTTGTTTTCCTACTTCTTTAGAATAACTGTAAACTTTTAAGTCATACGTAACTTCTATTTGTTTACCATCTGTAGCAAGACAAAGATCTTTTAGTTCATCACTGAACTCCATCAATGATACAGCATTAACCTTGTATGGAAATGCATCTGTACCAATACTATCCTGACCATCATTTATCACTAATATTTCTGGTTTTTCTTCAGATAGATTTACATCAAGATTACACAATCTTCCAGATTGAATTTCATTAGCAATATGTTCAACCATGTCACCAACAGCTGTACAACCACCATTTGGATCATTAGAAAAGGTTTGCCAAAAGTTAATTACATCTTCTCTATTCTTGATGTGTTGAAAATCTAATTCATCTGTATCATATACAAAATAACTAAAGAACACTTCAGCTTCTCCTTTCATAACATATCTAAACCTGTCGATTAATATAGCATTAACCCACACTTGTTTTTCTGTCTCATCCATACTTCCTGAATAATCTAGAATAATAACAATCTTTTGAATCTGTTCTTTTCTATCAACAGGTACACTAACAGTAAGGTCTTTGTTCAAGAATTTAGTTCTAAAGTTTGGATACACCTTCTGCATTAAATTCATCATATGAATTTGAGAATAATCTCTCATAATCATTGTAGAATACTGATCAGAATTAGCAACAATCTTCTCAGATATTTCTTTCTCCACTTTGAACTCAGATCCAAACTGACCTACAAGAGATAGATGATTCATAATCTCCATCTTTCTGTTTTTACTTAGCTCATTAAGATCTAATTGTTCATTGATTGTTGGATCAGAATACAATTCTCTATCAAAGTCTAACCCTTTAGTCATATCTGTATCATCTTCACCCTTTTCACCATGTTCTTTATCTTTGTTCTGTAACTTAAGATAAATAGAAATAGCTTGTTCTAATGGAGAAAATCCAGGAATGAACTGGTCATATATACTATCGTATAAAGATTTCTTTTGTGCAATAGCACCTTTATCTTCATCAGATAGATTATCATAATCTGCATATCGCTCAATTAGATATTCTTTCTCATCAATCATCTTAAAATAACACACACGTGCTAGTTCTTTGATTGTATCAACAGATGCCTGTTTAGGAGCTCTCACTTTCTTTCTAATCTCTGCAGTAGTTGGTGTTAGATAGTTAACAGGATCTTTAACAACAAGATCTTCATTGTTATCACTACTGCCATAGTCCCATGAATAGGAATATGAACTCCATCCTGATTTAGACCATCCACCACCACCATATTTACTTTTCCAACTTCCTTTACTACTCTTTTTAGGAGTATAGGAAGGGGTATAATAATCACCATAGTAATCATCATACCCATCGTCCCATAAACTTTTTTGTGACATATTATACGAATGAAGCAATAGTTAAATTCTTGTTGAATTTCTCAAGAGCAGATGTAGCTGCTTTAACAAGCTGTGCATGTACATTAGCAACATCATCACCTACAACCAATCCTTTCATATCAGCTAATTGTTTTGTAAGACTGCTAATTGCTTCTTTGTATGTAGATTCATCATCTCTAGATACTAATGGAAGAGAGTTTAATGTCTCAATCATATCTGTAATACCTGAAGATAAGTCTCTAAATTTGATTGTTGATTCAAATTTCTTGATAGTTTCAGCAATTAAAGATGGTTTCTTAGCAAACTCTGCAATGAACGATAAAGACTCTGGTCCACATTCATCATACACTTGATATGCTGTAACAGCAACACGAGGACTAATTGTAATACCATTCTTAGCATACTCTTGTAATAAGTATGGAATTACTGGATCCACTTCTCCTTCACCAAATTTACTCTCAAGTAATTTGTTGTATGTGATTTCTGTGTAATTATCCCATATTACATTCAATTCTAATGGGAAACGCTCCATCAATGCTTTCAAAGACATATTTTTAGAGAACTCATCACGAGTTCTGTTAGTACAACAGATGATGAATTTAGTGTTGATAGGAAATATCTGTGTACCATTTCTGAATACACCACTAGATAGAATATCCTTCAACTGCTCTAGAATGAAATCAGGAGCATCAAACAACTCTTCGAAGATAACATACTCATGGTTCATAAAACTATTCTCTACAAGATATTCAATCTTACCTGTTGTTTCGAATGTTGGTATATCAAGACCACCAAACAATCTGTCTGTTGTCATACCTGTACCCATAGTTTGAATGAATGGGTTAATTCCTTTAGCTTTTAAGAAATCAAGAGTGATTTCTGATTTACCATGTCCACCTGGACCATACAATACAACATTCTTAGCTGTAGAAAATCCTACATTTAGAATACTAACTGTTTTGTCCATGAATACGAATTTCTCTGCCACTGTACTTTTCACTGCGTTCTTTGTTTTTGTTGCCATTTTTTTCTTTGTTTTTAAGGAGTTTAATTGTTTTACTTGTTCTAATACTTCTGTAATGTCTATTTGTTCATTGATCACATAATCATCTGGTGAAAATATCCAACAACTCATTCTAAGTTCTTCATTATTGTCCATTATTGAAATATATTCATCAGGAACATCCTGACCTATATATTTATTCATTTCACCAAGATCAGACCAACCTTCTGGAAAACCCTGAAGACTACCTGCATATAAATCACCAACCCATTGATCACTTTCTTTAAATTCTTCTAACGTTTTAAATCTGTATTTACTCATAGCTTTAATGTAAAAAGAGAGCCATTACAGCTCTCCTATTGATTCTTCTTCATATCCTGCAATGATGTCAAACTGATCACCAATTTGTCTTAATGTCTTTCCTAATTTTATAGCAAGATTCTTTACTGCCTCAGGTGCTAGACTATCTAACCATTCCTGTTGCTTTTCTTCTGTACAATCTTCAAAACATGTAGGTTTTCTTTTCTCATCGCCTGGAAGTGTATCAAATATATACACACCAGATAAGTTTCTACGTGATATATTAGTCATCATCTCCATCACCATCTTGTCTTTTAGCAACATCATCAAGAAAATCTTTCAATTCTTGTGGAAGATCATCACCATTAATAAGACCATCTGCCTTACCTTCTTCTGCCATTTTCATAAGAAGTTCTTTGATGTTTGGTGGAAGTTTATCAGCATCTAAAGCAATCTTTCTCACTGCTGATTTCAATTGACTGTGCATTTTTTCAGCAAGGTCATCAAGTTTACTCTGTAAGAAGAATGATGACATAAGTATCAATTGATTGTAACTAAAATTGTGAAGACACACTTCAACTAATAAACTTGGTGATAAATCATCTTTGATGTTTCTATCTTCATCAAATATGTGATTTTTCAATGTTTCTGCAATATGTTCTTGAAGATCATCCATGAATTCTTCTGTAACACCGATTGCTTTGCTCAATTTCTTTTGACCATGGTCAAAACTAAAAATACTTGTTGTTGTACTCATTTTGTTTGTTATTAAGGAATTAAAATTATTGTTCAAGTCTTTCTCGAACATTTATTATACGTTCTTTTACCACTCCATTTCTGAAGTTGTATAACACTTCTATAATCATTCGTTTTGCTTTGATGGCTTTAAACTTATTAGTTGAGCCTACAAATGTACCTCTTGTGATTCTAGGTCTCATTACATTAGAAGAATAAGCGTATTACATTTATTGTAGTGAGGATTACAAGACCTATTAAAGCTATCCATAAAGATTTACTTAATCTCTTGTTTTCTTGCTCACAAAGACTTAGTTCTCTTTTGTAGATTTCTGTTTCTTGTTGACAAAGTTCAACTAATCTTGATTTCATTGCAAGCAATTCTTTTGCTATTTCTAATGATTCTTGTTGTTTAGTTATTAGTTCTTCTAACATTTGTGTTCTGTACTCTGATTGTTCCATGTTAATTAATGTTTATTAGTTATTTTTTATCTGCTATCTCCATTCCAATGATGATTGGAAGTGTTATTGGACTAAAAGCTAATGTAAACCAAGCTTCTGTTGGTACATGTTGGCTCTTCATAAACGATTGAAGTAACATACCTAGCATAACTAGGTATGTAATTACTATATACAATATTATCATAATATTATTTGTTAAAAGTTTCATTATAATATTCTTCAGCTCCTTTTGGAATATGTGAGCTCACTGAAAAGCTTTTTCTTATAGTTTCAATTCCATCACCATAACCATTCTTAACATTTTCCTTTTCCATTTCTTTGGCTTGTTCACACTTCATTTTTAACAAAGTTGTAGCTGTTAATATTGCATCAACTTGTTTTTTTAATGTTTTGTTTTTTTTACCTAAATCAATATAAATATTTTGTTGGCAAATAATTTGTTCTTCTAACCATTCTACTGCTGTTTGTTTCATATCTTATTTGTTTTGTTATTTACGAACTAAATTCTCTAAAACTTCAATGTGATTAAACATTTCAGTAAGTGTATTTTCCATATAATCTAATTGATAAACATAGTTATTAATATGGCTACCATCTGTTGTAGATTCGGTTGTTTTATTTTCTTTTAAAGGATATTCTCCTCCTAATGAAAAAGTTGAACGACGTAGTCTTTCATTTACCTCTGATAACTTTCTTAAAAGTTCTTGGTGTCTGTAATTTAAGCCTTCAAAAATTGACACTTCTTCTCCCATAATATTTTCCATAATATTTGTAGCACTTATCCTTGCAATCGGGGTTATTTGTTTATTATTTATTTTTAAATTGTTTATAAACTTGTTCCACTATCCAAGAGAGTAAATATGCCTGAGCTTCATCATTATTAACATCAGGATGAATTCCTACACGTTTCATTATGAAACTTGTGATGTGAAAAGCTTCGTGTGCTATTGTACTAATAACAAATGCTTCATCAGTTAAATATTTTTTGTTAAGCACTATTAGATTATACTTACCTTTTCCTTCCGCATAACCTGCAAATTCAAATCTATCAATGTTTGCAGAATATTTCTTGTTTATTTGATCTATTTCTTTCTCTGCATCATCACATATTATAATCTGAAGATGTTGATGATATAAAGGAATTTCTACTCTTTTATGAATCATGATGTTTACTTGTGTTTAAATCCAATGTAAATACTATCTGATACAGAAGATACAATTAATGTATCTCCTGCTTCAGCTATTTGTATTTCTTCTGGATAAGAGATTGGTTTAACGTTTGAATTGTGTCTAATCAACATACCTATTGCTAAGCAAACAATTATAAAGTATGAAATTAAAAAAGGTGATGTATTTCTCATAATCCTATAAGTTCATCAAAACAACTCTCTAACAATTCTGTTAGAGAATGTCTCTCGGTTAATAATGTTTCAATTTGTTCTTCAATGATGTGAATGTTTACATCATCATAAGAATCTCTAAGACTGTCTAATGAATGTATTTCATTAGTGATGTCTTGAATACGTTGTTCAATGATTTCTGTTTGCATAATTGTTATAAATAAGAGATTAAATTATCATGTCTTCTCTGAATTTCTTTTATAGCTAATTCACGAGCTTGTTCAGCTGTAAATGCATCAACTAATTCTTTAATTCTATTAGTTTGTGAAATTACATATTGTTCATCATGTTCTGTAGGATTGTTATAACTATGAGCTGTATCAAATCCTATTACATAGTAATCAAAATCAACATCCCATGCTGAATATGTTATTTCTTCAGGACAATCATTTGGTTGTAGATAATAATTATAATCTGTTGCTATAGCAACATTAACTAATATTGGATGTTCTTTTGGAATGTATACATATCCACATCCCCAACCTGAACCAGTTGATGATTTGAAATCTTCTGAATATCCAGAAGTTTTTACGAATGTTTCTCTCATAATTTAATGTTTATTAATTCTTATCACATGCTTTTAATCTATGCTTGCTCATATTTTTCTATCATATAGTTAATCCATAATATTGTAGACAACAATGTAGAAATAGCAAGAATGAATTTGTACATATTTTGCGTTGGTTCATCTATATATGTCATATTAATAGCAAGAGAACAACTCATTGCTATTAATATAAACATAACAGAGAAATAGAATTTCAAATTTTTCATAGTTTAATTATTTATATGTTTATCAAGATCAGCACCAATTATAATACATGGTATCCAACCAAATACTAACATTAAGGAAAATGTTCCTCCATTTGTCATACAATCTTTGTATGATAGGTCAGACAACATCCAACCTATGCTTCCTATTACACACCATGTAAGAAGAAGTGTAGCTATTATAGCTAACATAATTTTTGTTGATTTCATTTTATTTGTTATTAAGGAGATTATTTAATTCTTTCATTGTAGACAATATGTCTTCCATATTGTCAAATTGTGGATTGTAATTATTAGCTAATACTTCAAACTCTTCGATTGAGACAATATTAAATTCATCTTCATCTTTTCCATCTATATTATCAACATAGAAACCAATGTGATTTTTATCAGAATCTTCTAAACTATGTTGTAAATATATTATACTGTCATCATCGTAATCTACATAATCAAATGCATAAGTGACATTATTCCAAATAGGAAGAGAATATCTCTCACATATCTCACGAGCTATGTCACAGTCTTCTTGATTATCAACTTGTACAATAGCTTTGAATATTGAATGTTCTTTTTTCATAGTTATTAAAGAGTTTAAAATTCATTTATTATATCACAAGGATAATCATCACAATTACAAACATCATCATGACCATGTAATGTACCTAATGAACATTCCCAATCACATGTCATTTCATATTCTATAGGAGAATATTCTTCAAGAACAGTTTCTTCAAGAATATAATATCTCTCTATACCATCGTAGTTGATAATATCATCTAAGAATGTATTAGCTAATTCTCGTGTTGTGAACATTTTTCTATTATATGGAGCATAATAATCATCTGTATAATGCTTCCAATGTGCTGTGTATATTTTCATAATATTATTTGTTTGTGTTTTACACCTAAAACTTTGATATAGGTTACCCTTTAGACCTAGGATTCAAACTAACATCAAAGCATTGCTTATTTAGTTAGAGTGTTTTTCATCAAAGAAACTGGTGTCCTCAACATCTTGGAAAGAGTTAAGTTTTTTAAAATGTGTGAGAAGCTTTATTTGATTTCTCTACTCTCTATTTATTGTATACACGAGCAAATGTATACACTCACACATTGTTATTTAATAAGGCTGTAGAAGAGCCTGTTATTAATTAAAATCAAATCCATATATATTACTAATAATACAATCTATATCATTAGATAGAATAGATATTGATTTAGGACCAAGAGTTCTGCCAGTAGAAGCATATCTAATCCATTTATCTATTATAGATCTTCTACCTGATAATAAACCATCAGTAATATATTTAAGTTCGTGTGATGCAATATGTTTAAGTACATCATTGTATCCTTTGTCTTGATTGATTGTCATAATGCTATATATATTTCGTTAGTTGATTGATTTTGGTCATTGATGATTGTGCTTTGTTTATGTCCTTATGTATTCACGTCAACACATTAACACTCCCAACAAACATACATTTATTGAAAGATTCTCAGTAATATCAACATCTTATTACATTATTCTTATATAGTCTCCGTAAAAACTTATGAATAATGTAATAAGACATCAATACCTGTTATATAAAGTTGGATGTTGTGTTGGATTTTTTCACCCACCCAGACATCTCCACCCTTTATATATAAGAAAAACAGGGCTATTCAAGCCCTGCAAATTCTTCTGGATTAACCATAATGGTTGGTTTAAAGTTTTCAATAGTCATTGCCTCCAATGTTAATTGATTACGTCTAACACCAATCATTTTCTTGTAAGTTAAATAACCTACCATAGCAAGTTTACCTTCTTCATTAGGTTCAATCTTTAAACTTTCAACGCCTCCATTCTCAAGTTCTTTGTAGAAGGTGTCATCATTACTAATAAATACTTTACCTTCAAAAACATAACGACGATAAAATTTACCTTCCATTTTTGTTCCTGCTTTGTAAGGAAATAATTGTCCGTCACACTGAATCTCTGCTACTTCTGTAGCGTTTAATTTTTGAATTGCCATTTTGTTCTGTTTTAATTGTTTAGTGGGGGAGCACCCTGCTCACCCAAACAAAGGTGGAGTAGCGAATTGGAAGTGGTCAACAAACCCACACACACAATGGGTTTCTAAATTTTGAAAAAAATTTTTGAAAAAAAATTTGGTGGATATATATTTTATGTTCTACCTTTGGCTGGGTGGGTGGGTATGTCTATGTAAGAAGATAGTCTTTCATAATATAGCATAGGGATTTAAATATTTCTTTTGTAATGTATTGATTATAAGTTTTTATTATATATCTTTGTCTTTATAATGTCAAAACTAAATTATGAGTCCAACAAAGATTATAGTACAAAGACTAAAGAAAGAGACATATAGTGATATGGAATTAGCTATAAAGTATTATTCTATTCTATCTGCTATAAACACTCTTCATCTAACTGAAAGAGAAATTCAACTTATTTCTTTTACAGCTATTAAAGGAAACATTACATATGCTAATGTAAGAGAAGAATTCTGTAAGACATACAATACAACATCTCCTACGATTAATAACATTATTTCTAAGTTGAAGAAGATAGGTATATTTGTGAAGGAGAATGGAAAGGTGAAGGTGAATCCTGTCATTGTTATTGATTTCAAGAAAGATTTAATGTTAGATATAAAACTAGTACATGGAGAAACCACAATCAATGTCAATGAAGGAATGGATCATCAAGAAGATGTCCATTAATATGGTGATATCAGAGAAGGTGATTGACGCTATTGTTGTACATCAATTTGATTCAGCTAATGATGCTTTGAATATACATAAGAGTGTAGAGATTTCTGGATTTGGAAAATTCTATTTCAATGATAAGAAAGCTCTTGCACAATATAATAAGTTATTAGCTATCAAGAAGGCATATGAAAGAATGCTTTCAGATGAGAACATTACAGCTACAAAAAAGAATGCTGTAGAATTTAAATTACAAATATTAGAATCTAGTATAAAGACACTAAAACCAAAAATCAATGAGTCTGAATCAAGTGATTGAGGGATGGAAGAATCATCTTCTTCCTGAAGAAAGAAAAAGAGCTTTCATAGAACACGTTAGTTCTACAAGATTAGCTACATGTAACGAATGTGAAGAACATTCTTCTAATAAGAAAGAGTATAAGAGCTTAAGGCTAGATGCACATTGCACAAATTGTGGATGTACGTTAGCTGCAAAGACTAAATGTTTAACCTGTGAATGTCCATTAAAGAAATGGCTTCCACAACCAATGCCAGAAGACAATGGATCCACTACGTAAAATTCCTTTGGAAATGCTTATTCAAATTCTTCAAGAGCTCTACGATGGTGGAGCTGATTATGTTGATATATCAGGAGACACAGATGTTGATGGTATTCCAAGAGATACAATTAAGATTACAGTGAAGCCTGAATACATATCTGATATAGATGATAGTCTAACTTTAGAACAGGAACTAACTATGGAGTGGACAGAAGAAGATGATAGACCATCAGGTCTTTCTGACGAGGATATAAATGATTTAATATAATGGCAAAACCAAACTACTATAGCCAAATTACAAAAACGCTCAATCGTTTACAAAAGAGTTATCCAACATACAATATGGGAAGACATCTCTCAACAGCATTGTATGAATATAATGACCTTTGGGGTGTAAGTGATAAAGAGCTTCTTCTTGCTTTAGAGAAATATGAAATAGAGCTTAACATAGATTATCCACACGAAGATGAAGATGATTTAAAGAAGATAATAAAAGGTGGCATGAATTTAGAAAGAATGTTCCTTGAGGAAGACGAGGACTAATATTAATAAAAACCAACTACATAATGGAAAACACACACGAGTTGAAAACTGTACATGATCCTTTGTTTTGTAAAGAAGGAGATATTGCTTTTGTTTTAAATACAGAAAAAGAATATCAAAGTACAGAAGATAAATTTTATAACCCTGGAGATATACCAGCTTGTAATCCAGAAAACACTTGTGAAATAATACAAGACTTTTTAGAAGAAGGTAGAGAAGATAAATTCTCTATATTTCGTAGCATACAAAGTGAATGTTATGATGAGATATATCAATGTCAAAATAGAATAGAATCTTATAAAAAGAAAATCAGAGCAGAGATAGATGATATAAAAGTGTATAGACAGAAGATAGATGAGTCGTTTAATGAATACATAAAATAATGGCAATAAAAAAAACTACATACATAACAGCAGAACTTGAATGGGCTGAGGAACAGTTATCAAGCTGGAAACAATACGTTGATGCAAATCCTTTACATACATTAGAGGATAGAATCAAGTGGAAAGAAACCAAAGCTGGTGGAGCAATGCCTATGGTGATTGCATCTATTGAGGCACAGGGTAAGTTTGTACAAGAGACAATGAAAAACTATTTAGCTCTTCTTGAACAAGTTGAGAAACTACGTGAGAAAGAAGAAGCAAAGGTGGTGCCTGTAAGAGGTGGTGTTGAACTAGGAAGTATGGCAGAGGATTTCTTAAAAGGTAGAAAATAATGAATGGATTACAAAGTATTGATTACAAAGACTGGTTTATAAATCAGAAAAGAGTTCCACAAAAAGACTCAGATGAATATAAAGCATTTTATGCTTTCCATAAACAATTATGTATGGATGGTTGTATGATGGGAGGCGTGTATATCAATCCTTTTTTATATTGGCATTTGAACTTCTGGAATACAGAGGTGGATGTTATAGATGAGCGTGGTAGAATATCACAAAAATATGCCAATCCTTATCTACGTGATAATGAATGGATTATAACAAATGAAATAGATAGAGCACATAACGAAAAGAAAGGCCTAGTAATTCTAGGAATCAGACGTTTAGCTAAGTCAGTAATTGAGAGTTCTTACATAGGTCTTGGAGCTACATTTGATGAAAACTCCCAGAACATTATTGCAGGATTGAATGCTCCCGATATAAAGCTTATCACAGATAAGATTGACAAAGGACTTAACTTCTTACCAGAAGCCTGGAGATGGCAGAGAGTGGAAGACAATTGGAAAAACCAAGTTACATTAGGAATCAAGACAAAAGCTGGAGAGAGAATACCGTTCTCTCAGATTCTTATTCGTAACTTAGATGGTGGTAACAATGAGGAAGCTATTGCAGGTACAAAACCAAGAAGGCTTATTATTGATGAGATAGGTAAAGGTAACTTCTTAAGAGGTTTTCAAGCAGCTGTTCCTGGTTTTACAACACCATTTGGTTGGGGATGTAGCCCTATTCTTACAGGTACAGGTGGAGATATGCAGAACTTCATGGACGCAAAAAGCTTAATGTTTGATGTGGCCAATTTTAACTTCTTAGAATACAACAGTGCTAAGGATGAACAAAGAATCCATGGATTATTTATTTCACATAAATATAGAATGGAAGCTAAAGAGCCTTCTTCTTTAGGTGCTTTTTTAGAACAACCATTAGATTCAGATTTACATAATGTAAGTATGTTAGTTTCTAATGAAGAAACAGCAGACAAAATTACAAACGACAATCTTGAGAGATTAAAGAAAGCTGGTGATAGACTAGCTTATTTAAAAGAAAAGATGTACTACCCACAAGAAGTGGATGATATATTCTTAAATGAGGATACAAACATATTTGATATTGAAGCAGCTAAACGTCAGAAATCCAGACTGTTAGCTCAAGAGAGAACAGGAACACCTGTTGTTCTATATGATGATGGTCAAGGAGTGAAACATGAGTTTACAGATAAACTTCCTATATCAAATTTCCCTCTTAAGAATAGTGACATGAAAGATGCTCCTGTAGTGATATATGAATTTCCTGTTGATAGTCCTCCATATGGATTATATGTAGCAGGAATTGACCCTTATAGACAAGGTAAGTCTGCATATTCAAGTTCATTAGGATCTGTCTATATATACAAACGTATGCATGCTATTTCTGGAGAGAAGTATCAAGATATGTTTGTGGCCAGCTATTGTGCTAGACCAGACAAGAAAGAAACATGGGAAGAACAAGCTAGATATCTAATTAAGTATTATAATGCTAGAGCTTTATGTGAAAATGATGAAATATCTTTTATAGACTATATGATAGCTAAAGGAGACTCTCATTATTTAGAAAGACAACCAGATTGGTTAAAAGAAATAGTTCCAAACACCACTGTAAGAAGAGATTTTGGAATACATAGATCTTCTGAGAAAATACGAGACTTCTTACATGGAGCATTGAAGAAGTATACAGAAGAAGCTATACATGTAGAGAAAGATGAAGATGGAAACATTATATCAGAGATAAAAGGTATGTCAAAGATATTTGATCCTGTCTTGTTAGAAGAGATGATCCAATATAATGAACAAGGTAACTTTGACCGTATAATTGCTGCAGAACTTGCAATAGCTTTAGCGATGAAACTAGATCCAATTATGGGAAAAATAGGTGGAGAGGAAGATGTAAGAATTAAATCAATGTTCACTAAGAACAAAAAGAATATGCTGTTCACAGAGAGCAGATCAATGTTTAACTCACCAAAAAATAAAATGTTTAGATAACATGGCAATAATTAGATATACAAAAGATGCAACAATCAGGTATGCATACTTAAACATCTTTCCTGATCAGTTTAAGACAGAGAAAGAAAAGCAAGACGAGAGTTGGATCAAGAACACAATGGATTATTTCTCTAATAAAGCATATGCTGAATATGTAAAGAATAGAGATACATTTGTTAAGAATTACGATCTTATGAAAGGCATTCTTCGTATGGAAGATTTCTATCAAGAACCAGAGGTGAGAAGCTTTACAGATGTGTTAACATCTGATTTAGAACTTCCTGCTTATGTAAAGATGTATTCTATTATCACCACTCCTGTAAATGAATTAGTAGGAGAAATCAGCAAAAGACCTGATACATTTAGAGTGAAAGCTTTTGATGAGGATAGTCAATCAGAAGAGTTACAGTTTAAAACAGATACATTACAACAATATGTAATGAGTCAAGCTAGACAACAAATCATGGCAAAAGCTGCTATGGAAGGAAATGAAATTCCTGAAGAAGAACTTGAACAAATGACAATGCAACAAGTTCAAGATCAGTTAGATAGCTACACTTCTGTTGCTGAAAAATGGGCAAACCACATTCTTACTTGTCAAAAAGCTGAATTCAATTTAAAAGAAAAATCAGAAGATGCATTCAGAGACATGCTTATTTCTGCTAGACAATTTTATCACATATATGAAGACAATTCGAAACTTGGTTTCAACATCGAAGTGGCTAACCCAAAGAACACCTGGTTTCTTACTACTCCTGATAGAAAATGGATATCTGATCCCACAGGTAGAGCTCAGGGAGCCTATGCTGCTGGTACAGTACAAGTTATGGAGCTTTCAGAGATCATTGAAAGCATACCAGATCTTACAAAAGAGGAAATCGATCACTTACGTTCATCATTACAAGACTATGGATTAATCAATGTTAGAGAATCTAACCTTGGTAACCCAGATGCTATTCCTGGACAAGATTCTGTAATGTATGATACATTTGACCCTCTTGTTCTTCAGACACGTATGATTATAGAATCAGAAATGAAAGAGAACAATGATGGATTAAAAGACTTCTTAGGTTTAACTAATAACGTAAGTTCATTTGGTTATAAATATGTTGTTGTGCGTTCTTATTGGATTTCTAAAAGAAAGATAGGTAAGCTTATCTATATAGATGAGATGGGTAATGAACAATCTATGCTTGTTGATGAAACTTATAAATCAGGCACAATGCCTACACAACAATCATTAGAATGGGGATGGATTAATGAATGGTATCAAGGAACTAAGATTGGACCAGACATCTATCACATTAAACCATTCAAGCTTTTAAACTATTGTCCTATTATAGGAACAACATATGAGGTGAAGAACACAGAAGCTAAAAGCTTAGTTGATCTTATGAAACCTTTCCAAGTGTTATATAACGTATGTATGAACCAATTGTACAAACTTCTTGAGAAAGAAGTGGGTAAGGTTCAACTTATGTCATTAAGACATATTCCTATTCCTAAAGATGGAGATGCACAAGATGCTCTTGACATATGGGAAATGGAAGCACGTAATAGAGGAGTGGTATTTATTGATGACTCTCCAGAAAACATGAAGAGTCCTAGTTCATTTAATCAGTTTACAGCTCTTGATCTTACACGTACACAGGAGATACAATCTAGATATACACTAGCACAACAACTTAAAGCTGAGTGTTGGGAACTTGTAGGTATGTCTAGACAACGTATGGGATCTATATCAGCATCAGAAAGTGCTACAGGTACTAACACTGCTATGCAACAAAGTTATTCTCAGACAGAGCCTCTATTTGTGGCACATGAATATGTAATGGGACAATTGTACCAAGCTATTATAGATGCTGCTCTTTATGTAGAATCATCTAAACCACAATCTACACTTTCATATATTACAAATGAAGGAGAAGCTGCTTTTGTACAAGTGAATGGATCAGATCTTAAATTCCGTGACTTGAAAGTGTTCTTAACTAATAGACCTGAAGATACACAAATGTTTAGTGAGCTTCGTCAATTGGCACAACCTTTGATGCAGAATGGTGGTTCATTATACGATGTTATTGAGCTTTACAGCACTAAGTCTATGAGAGAAATGAAGAAAACATTCAAAGACCTTAGAGATCAACAACTTGCTCAACAACAACAAGCTCAACAACTTGAACAACAAAAAGTTGAACAACAAGCTCAGCAAGCACAAGCTCAAATACAACAAGCTATTCAAATAAAACAAGCTGATCAAGCTCATGAGGATTACCAAAACGAACTTGATAGAATCAATAAAAAAGAAGTTGCTCTTATTAACGCATTAGGTAGAAATGAAAATGCAGCAGCAGATGTTGATAATTCAGGAATAGCTGATGCTTTAGAAGTTAGTAAATTATCAAATGATCAATCTAAAGCTGCTCAAGCATATCAATTGAAAATGCAAGAGATACAAGTTAAATCAAAAGAATCTAGCGACAAGAAGCAAATAGAAATGGAGAAAATTGCTGTAGCTAGAGAGAATATGGCAAACGATCTTGCTGTTGCTAAAGAGAACGCAAAGGGTAGAAATAACAAAAAAGGTTAAAAAAGTTGCCCCTCTTCGGAGGGGTAAATAATATTAATGCTATATTATCTGGAAAATTGGATCACATTGATGTATATTCCTTTGATATTAAAAACTCTTATTATACTTTTACATAATAAACCAAACATAAATACAACTACATATGGCTGATAATTTAGAAACTATGGGTAACTTTAGTATTCAAGATACTATGGAAATGGGTATGGGTAACCAAGAATTGCTTCAAGGATTATTCGAACCTGAGACAGCATCTTCTAATCCAGATGATGTTCAACCTATTATTAAAAACGCAGATGCTCCTGCTGCACCAGATGCACCAGCAGTACCAAAAGGTAAGGACATTGTTCCTCCTAAAAGCGTTGATGGTAAAACAGATGAAGAAAAACAAGAAGGACAATCAATGATTTCTGATTTCTTGAGTGATTCTGAAGATGATGATGAAGATGATACACCTGCTCCAGCAAAACCTGCAAAAGCTACAGAAGCTGCTGCTGATGGAGATGAGGATGAACCACAAGGTACACAGTTCACTGCTCTTGCAAACGATCTTTATAAATTAGGAGTGTTCACTTCTGATGAAGATGAAGATCAAGAACCAATCTCCACTGCAGAAGAGTTCTTAGAACGATTCAATGAAGAAAAGAAGAAAGGTGCAATTGAAACAGTTAATAATTTCATAGGACAATTTGGAGAAGATTATCAACAAGCATTTGAAGCCATATTTGTAAAAGGAGTTAATCCTAAAGAGTATTTTGGAACTTACAATCAAGTAGTTAGTTTTGCTGAAATGGATCTTAGTGATGAAGATAATCAAGCAAGAGTAGTGAGACAAGCATTATTAGATCAAGGATTTGATAATGAAGATATTGATACAGAGATTGAAAGATTTAAAAATTATGGTGATCTTGAAAGCGTAGCTACTAAACATCACAAGGTGTTAGTTAAAAAAGAAGCAGTTAAGTTGCAACAAATGGAAGTTAAGGCTGAACAAGAATTACAACAAAAAGCACAAATTAGAAATCAATATATTAAGAACGTTCAAGACATTCTTAATGATAAAATAAAATCAAAAGAGTTTGATGGTATTCCTATCAGTCTAAAATTAGCAGGCGAACTACAAGACTTCTTATTAGTTGATAAGTGGAAAACTCCTACAGGAGAAACTCTTACAGACTTTGATCGTGCTATTCTGGATATGAAAAGACCAGAGAATCATGCAATGAAAGTTAAGTTAGGGCTCATCATGAAAATGTTAGAAAAAGATCCTACATTATCAACTATACAAAAAACAGGTGTGACTAAAAAGTCTAACGAGTTATTTGGAGAAGTTGCAAGACAAGTAACTAAAGTTAAATCAACTGGAGCTACTGGTTCGAAATCTAATCCTAATTCATGGTTCTTATAACAAAACAAATTAATAATTAACAAAAAAACGAATAAACAATGGCAATTCAAACTATCCCTGGGTTAACAGGTTTTACTTATGCTCGTGTTGCGTCTATGGACAAACGTGCAGTAGGGAAACTTACAGACTCAAATCACTTAGAGAGTTTTCACTCGACTGAGCCTGCAGATTATGATAAAAAGATTATCTCTTTATATACTCAGAGCTCGTTGTACAGTAATGACTTCTTAGACATGATCAACAAAAGCACACCTTATTACATTGATAATAATAGTGATGCTTGGAAATGGCAAGTAGCAGTTCCTTACAAATTCCCAAAAATTATTGACATTCCTGCAACTACGCAAGAATTAATTGATGCTGGTAAAACAGGTATTGATGGTCAAGAATTCACTTTAGTATTAGATACTAATGAATTCTCTAAAAATGCTATCATTTCTGTAGGTACACGTCAATATGGTCCTAGATTCTACGTAATCAAAGATCCTGTGCCTTGGAACATGGGTTACTTATACACATTCACATTAGTAACTGACAACCCAGTTGTTGATTATGTAAATCCTATCTTTTTACAATATGGTGTTGAGCTAGAATTAGTTGACGCTGCTATTGGTGAGTTTGATCAAGACTTATTAGGATTACCAAGATTAGGTGAGCAAATCACTATGTTCGAATCTTTAGGTTCTGCATATGGATATGAGCACAAAATCACTGAGTGGGCTGATGACAAAATGATGAGAGATGCTTCTGGTAAACCATTAGACATTTTAGTATATGCTCCACAAAGACGTAACCAATTACCTTTAACTCGTAATGATGTTAAATGGGAACCGTTCATCGAATTCTGGATGCGTAAATCAATGTTAGAATTGAAAGTTAAACGTATGATTTGGGCTAAGCCTGGTACAGTTAAAACTAACGGTTCTAAACAAGAATTGAAACGTACATCTGCTGGTGTTTACCACAGAATGAGAAACAATGGTAACTTAGTACAATACAACAGAGGTGAGTTCTCTGCTAACTTAATTCGTTCAGTATTTGGAGATTTATTCTACAGACGTGTGGATGTAAAAGATAGAAGTGTTAAAATGTATACTAACGAGGCTGGTTTTGACGTGTTCCAACAAGCTTTGAAAAATGATGCATTAAACTCTGGATTAACTTTCATGGCAGATTCTGGAAACAGATATATGCAAGGTGAAGGACAACATATCACTTACAACTTTGCATTTGATGCAATGGTAACTCGTGAGACTGGTAGAGTTGAATTGATCCACTTAAAAGAATTAGATTTACCTCAAACTAACTTAGAGTTTGGACAAAACAAAAAATCTACTCCAGTATTTATGGTGTTTGATGTTTCTCCAATGTCTGATGGTTCAATGGTAAACAACATTAGAGAAGTGAGAATGAAAGGTGCTCCTTCTATGACATGGGGTTATATTGATGGTACTCGTCACCACTTAGGTTTTGCTAAATCTCAAGGTATGAGTTCTGCTAATAAATTCCCAGGATACGAAATCTGGATGAAAGACAGATGTGATGTATTTATTGAAGACTTATCTAGAACTGTGTTGATTGAGGAAATGCCACAATTCTAATAATAAAATTGAAGATGTATTGCTTCCCATTATAGAACAGCGTACATCTCTTATTTCTGAGAAGAATCCCCTCAACTCCTCTCCCTCCTACGAGGGGATAATTCTCAAACCTAGTGCCCTATTATACATTCTGCTATAATTGAGCACTTTAAAAAAATAAACAAGAGTGATGGATTGGGGTGTCCCTGGTTGCATTTCCATTCAATTGGAACACTCTACAAATCGTGTGGTAGAGCAGTTGGTTAGCTTGCTGGACTCATAATCCAGAGGTCGAAGGTTCGAGTCCTTCCCACGCAACTAAAATAAACCAAATATTATTAAATAACTACATATGGGTAAAAAAGAAACTATACTCAGACTTAGAAGTGAAGGCAAAAAATATAGAGAAATTGCTGAACTTCTAAATTGTAATTTAAGCTCAGTCTATTATTATTTAAAACATGATAAAAATTTAGAACATTTTAGTACTAAAAGAAAAGACATAGAGTATAAAAAAATAAGAATTGGTTCTGTTAATAAAAGCAAAGCTAGAAATAGAGAAGTGGTGTTAGATTATCTAAAAACACATCCTTGCGTAGATTGTGGAAATTCAGATATAAGAGTTTTAGAATTTGATCATGTTAGAGGAACTAAAATAGATTGTGTTTCTGTAGGTGTAAAAGATTCTTGGTCTATTGAAAAATTAAAACAAGAAATAAATAAATGTGAAGTTCGATGTGCTAATTGTCATAAAATAATGACTGACACTAGAAGAAAACATAAATAATAAACCAATAATAACTAAATATTAAATTACGATGGGTAAAACAGGCAAAATTTCTACTATTAAGAGAGAATATAATAGTTCTCAGTTACAAACAATGGATAGTGGGTTAGCACAAAAAGGAATGACAAGAATCCCTGGAACAGGTGTATTCAAATATCCTTATAAGGAATTAGATGGTAAGTATAGAACAGGACTTGATCCAGATGCTGCTTACATTAGACGTATTAAAGATGATACTGAAAGAGAACTTGAAGTTGAAAGAGTAACTGCTCTTAAAGCAAGACTTGAGAGTGAAATAGGTGATATTGACTTAGGGCCACGTTCTAAATTTTGGAACTATGGATTGTCATTATCTCCAGATGATCAAACTCACGTACAAGCAGTTAAATTAATGGATGGTGATAATTATTTTGATTTATCAAATGCTTTCCAAGAAATAGCCTTTTCATGGTTGAGAGTACATCCAACTATTGCATCTTCTCACCAAGCATGGGAAAGAGGAGAATATCCAGCAGAAACACAGTTTTATGTTGTTGATGATGAGATTGAGAATGCAGTGATCTTCAAGAAAAAACAATTGATCAACAAAGCAATTGTTAAGTTTGATTCTATGACTCCTGAGAAGAAACGTAAAGTTGCAAGACTATTAGGTCTTCCAGTATCAGAAGATTCAAAAGAAGAAGTGGTGTATAACTTAGTAGATAATGTATTGAAACAAACTGAATTCAAGAATGGTAAATATTCAGGATTAAATCCAGTTGAAGTGTTCAATAGATTTGCTGACATGAAAGAGAGTTTACTCCATATTAAAGATTTAGTAAAACAAGCTGTTGCACATTCTATCTACAGAATCAAACCTAATGGTAAGGTTTATGAAGGAGAGTTTGAAATAGCTAAAGATGAAGAAGATTTAATTAAATTCCTTGCTGATGATGATAACCAAGATGAGTTATTAGTATTAGAAGGCAAATTAAAAACTAAAAAACTAGCTTCTATTTAAGAGGCTAGTTTTATAAATATAAAAGAATATGATACCAGTAGATAGTTTATTATATAAGATCGATCAGAAACTAAATAAGCTATCAACTAATGAGCACCAACAGATTCAATTAGAAGACAAAATCTTAGCTTTGAATGAGGCTCAGATCAAGTTGATAAAACAAAAAGTTGATGGTCTTAGTGTTACTAGTGGATTAGGGATGGATTCGTTTAAGAAACGTTATGAAGACTTACAAAGTCTTATAATGAATTATAATCACCAACCTCTAGATCTTATATTAAAGAATCCTGAAATAAATCAATGGTGTACGTATGTACACAATCTTGAGCCACAATATATGTTCTATATAGATTCATATGTTTTAGCAGACAAAGGAAGATGTAAGAATAGAAAGATTTGGATTAATCGAGATCTTGCAAAACATGGTGATCTTCAGTTCATTATGAATAACGATCATTACAAACCAAGTTTTGAATACCAAGAAACATTCAACTCTTTATCATCAGATGAGATAAGTTATTTTACAGATGGTACATTCACACCAACAAAAGTTTACATAATGTACATGAGATATCCTCAATATATAAATAAGACAGGATACATAATGTTAGATGGTAGTCCATCATTTGATCAAGATTGTGAACTTGAATTATATTTAGAAGATGAATTGTTAGACTTAACAGTACAAAATCTAGCAATGTATACTGAAAATGCTTCTGCAGCTCAGAGTGCTCAATTCAGAATACAAACAAACGAATAAACTTTATTAACATTTAAAATAAATAAAAATGGCTGATTTTTCATTAACCACGTTATTCGTGGTTCCAGTAGGGCAAACTGATGTCCCTAGCTCTGGCTCAACACAAGACCTTGATAAAGGTACTGTGGGAATCTTTAACAATTTGTATGCTACTGTAACTGGTACGACTATTAAAAACTTTCCGTACTTTTACATTGCACAAGGTAGAACAAACACTTATTTACAAGGATCTAAAAGATCTGATAAGATTGGTGTTGCAACAACTGTAGTACCTGTTCCAGGAACTCCTCAAGTAGCACAAACAATTGTAGCAAAAAATTCTAATGTAACAGAATGGTACAAGGTAACAGGATGTCCAACTGCGGCAAACCAAATTACTGATGTAACTAATTTCACTGTACAATGTGGAGAAGTTATCACGTTAACTTTACGTGCTCACTCTTCTTATATTGATACATTGTATTTCAATGGTTTTACTCGTTCAGTAACTATCCAAGCTCCATGTTGTAATTGTGATGACAATCCATGTGATGATGTAAGTGATAACACTATCATCAATGACTTGATCTATCAATTAAACTTGAAAGCTCCAGGAAACAACCCTGACAACATTTCTTTCTCTACATTCTATACATTTGAAAATATAGGTGGAACTACATTACGTATTACAGGAAAACCATTAACTAAATATGGTCAACCTTGTGATATCGCAGCGTTCCCTTTTGAATATGATAGAATGTCTTTCAGAACTTTTGTTTATTCTGGTCCAGCTACAACTGCTGACTTTATTGTAGCAGATGCTTGTAATTTAGTTGCTGATCCTATTATTAGACAACGTGCTTCTTATGCTACTGGTACATCTGCAGAAATTGCTCAATTAGAGAAAAACTTCTACAGTTACCAAGCTGGTTACTTGAAACATTTATATAGAATGAATGGTTACAACGAGAACTTTGAGTCTTGGGTATCTGATGGTGCTATTTATAACACTTTCTATATTAGATTTAACGAGTATAACAGATCTGAGTACCAATGGGGTGATTATATCATGGAAGATTCTACAGTGATTCTTGCTGTACCTCAAGGTGGTAATGATCTTACAGATGAGTTCCAAGCTATCTTAGAAGGTGCTTTAGGTGCTGTTGTTGATAACAATGCTTGTATCACAACTACAACAACTACTTCTAGTGCTCCTGCATCTACAACAACTACTACTTCTACTCTTATTCCTTAAGAATAAAAGAAGAGAGTAAATTAATAATAACCTATGCCAGGGGATAGAGGATAACTCACATCCTCTGGCATATTTATTTAAAAACAACATGGCAAACTTACAATTAGATATATTAGTAGTTCCTACTTATAGTGTACTTACACTTGGTGTTGCAGATGCTTCTGTATATCCTACCAATCCTCCAGTGGTTTCTGCACCATCTATTGAGATTGACATTCCTGGATTTGGAACCAAAATATTACCTTTTGTTCCTAATGAAATCAATGTATTTACATCATCTAATTTAGGAATAACAGATCCTGGTTGCAATCAAGCTCTTCCTGATGGAATATATAGAATTAAATATTCCGTTGCTCCTGCATATGCAAATTATGTAGAGAAGACAATTTTACGTGTTGATAAACTTCAAGAAAAGTTTGATAACGCATTTCTTCAATTAAATATGATGGAATGTGATAGAGCACTTAAAACACAATCTAGTGTACAATTAAATACAATCAACTTCTTTATTCAAGGAGCTATTGCAGCAGCTAATAACTGTGCAGAATATGAATCAAACACATTATATGCTCAAGCAGATAATATGTTAAACAACTTTTTAAAATCCAACTGTGGTTGTTCTGGTAACAACTACCTAATAAACTTTTATTAATTATGGCACAATGTACTTCATGCGGAGCTAGAGTGGGATGTGGATGTCAATTAACCAATGGGTTATGTGGACACTGTGCATCTAAAGTTGAAAAATAAAAAACCTGATTATGTTATCACCAAGACTAACTAATTGTCCAGAATGTGCAAACATTCCTTCTTTAATTAAGAAAATAGATTGCAAGTTGGCAGAACTTGGCAACAACTTATACAACAATATTTCATATATGTTGAATAAATCTGTGCCTTCTAATGACATACTTCAATTAATTGGATATAGAAGAATTCTTATGTACAAATATTACAATCCTAATTATGTACATACCTACTCTGTACAAATGATTGCTAGTAGAGTGATTCGTCTTACATCAGGATGTGTTAGTAAATGTAATGAACCAGAACGTTGTTTAGAAGAACCTTGTGACATTACAATTGTACCAAATCCTACCAGTACTACAACCAGTACTAGTACCACTTTAGTACCAACCACTACCACTACTAGTTCTAGTAGTACAAGCACGTCAACCAGTACTAGCTCAACAACAACAAGTACCAGTACTACTGCAGTACCTACCACCACTACCACTAGTTCAAGTAGTACCAGCACATCTACGAGTACCAGTACCTCTACTAGCACAAGTACAAGCACTTCTAGTACAACTAGTACAACTACAATACCACCAACTACTACAACAACCACAACAGCTAGTGTAAGTTTTTCACATGGTCTTTCTGAAGGAAAAGCAGACAATACATTAGCTTGTGCTGAAACTGTTGCAGCAATAACAGTGTACACAAGTGGTCCTACATTATCTTTTGGAAGTTTTGTATACACTAATCCAGGATTAACCATTCCATTTATTGGAGGAGCTTTATGGTATAAAAATATATCAGCAAACAATGGAATTAGAACTAGTGGTACTGGACAAGTTAACCAAACTTTCTCTTGTTAAATCTTTTTAAAAATAAAATAATATGTCCAATTGCTCAAATTGTTATAACGGATGTACAGAGATTGTCTCTGACAGATGTGTTAGATATACAGGAATTGATGTTCCTGTCTTAGGAATTCAAACTGGTGATTCTCTATCTTTTGTAGAACAAGCACTAATTACGTTTCTTACATCTACATTAGATGGTACAGGAATTATATTAGATATTAACTCATCAATTATTTGTGATGTAGTGAAACAATATCTTCCAACGTGTAGAGACATTAATGTATTAGATCTTTCTATTGCTTTAATTAAAGCTACATGTAAATTACAGGAAGAATTAGATTTATTAGATGAAGCTATTAATGTTATAGAAGCTCCTTACACAACAAATTGTTTAGCAGGAGTTACATCATCTTCTGGTACACATTCTATATTACAAGTTACAATTAATACATTGTGTACATTAAAAACAGATTTTAATGGACTTCTACTTAACTTACCTAACACATATGTGCAAATAGATGACCTAGATGCTTTAATTCAAGACTACATAGATTCATCTGGTCAAAATACATTAATAAAAAACAGAATGGTTCCTTATGCTGCTGTTCCTTATTATGGTCCAATAACATATTTTAATGGATCTGGAGCTGGTACAGGAGATTGGATTAATATTTATTTATGTAATGGTAACAATGGTACTCCTGATATGAGAGGTAGAACATTAGTTGGTGTTACAGATGGTACAATGTTAGGAGGAACAATGGCAGCAGCAGTTGATCCTACTATTGCAGGTAATCCTAATTATTCTATAGGAACTGTTACAGGAGCAAATCAAATTGTATTAAATAGTAATCAAATTCCTTCACATACACACGAACCTACAGTTACCTCTAGCATTACTCCAAATCCTCATAAACATACTATAGTTAGAGCTTCATCGGATGTAGATGGAACAGCTTTTTCTCCAGGTACAGGAACATTAGGTACAGGAGATACAAGTGAAGTTTCTTTAACTGTAAATGTAAATGTATCAAATGCTATGACAGGAGGAGGTTTAGGTCACTCAAATATTCAACCATCAATTGGTTGTCGTTATATTATTTATATTCCTTAACAACTTATCAAAATGGCATATCCTTTTTTACCAGTCAATCCTTGTTGTACAGAGGTGGTTTTAAATAGTCCTTGTGGGTGTAGTTCTACAATTACCAATAGTAGTTGTAACAACAACAATCCATGTAGCACTCATTTAACTATATCTAGTACTATTGTCTATGATGGTCCTGAATTACCATGTATAGTGGCTGAACCATGTGATACACTTAATGTAGTGTTACAAAAGATAGATGAGATTATTTGTAATTTGATAACACAGATAAATTATCTAACTAATCAAGTTACAAACATCACTAATCAAGTGATAGACATTAATGGTGATATAATTAATATATACAATACATTAGGTGAATGTTGTTCTGCAACTACTACTAGTACATCCACTACAGTACGTCCTTGTGAAAACTTCTCATTAAGTAACACAGGAGATGATCCTGTAGCTATAATTGTTACTGATTGTACTACACAAGAACAAGAAGCTATAGTATTGATGCCAGGAGATACAAATATTTGTGTTATAACAGATAGTCCTCTAACTGTTCCAGGTACAGTGATTGTTACACCAAACGGTCCTTGTGCTCCTTTAACAACTACCACTACATCATCTTCTACCACTAGTTCAACTAGTTCTACAACCACCACTACAACAACAGCAATTCCTTGTGAATGTCTTACATTCTCTAACAGTGATTCTGTTTCACATTCTATAAGTTATGAAGATTGCACTGGTACATTAATTAGTGGACTTCTTATAGATGCTTACGAAACTATAAAAGTTTGTGGATGTTGTGGACTTGCTGATAGTGAGTTTGTAACTATTAATATTGGTGCAAATTGTATTGATGACCAATGTCCAACTACTACCACTACCACCACTGCAGAATTATCTTGTATAGAAATATCAATTGATGTTAGTACAAATTGTCCAGATCAAGATTATGCATTAATTCAATATACAGATTGTGAAGGAAATGTTCAAACAGTTGAAACTAGTTCAGGTGAATTACTTACATTCTGTATGTTAAATTATCCACCTCCTGTATATTTATGTGGAACTGGAGGTTTTCAATATGGTGAAGCTTGTGCATTAACAACTACAACAACCACTACAGTTCCTGCAACTACCACTACAAGTAGTTCTAGTTCAACTACAACAACTAGCAGTAGTTCAACTACCACCACAACTACTATTGCACCAACAACCACTACTACTACTAGTATATTTTGCGATTGTTATGTTTATGAAGTTACTGTAACTGAAGAACAGTTATTGGATAGTGACAATGGTATAGTTTACGTGTATGTAGATGAAGCTTGTTTTTCTAATGAATATTACACATTCTTATTTAATAAAGCTGGAACTGAAACTATTTGTGTAAGTAGAACTAATACATTTATTGAACAATATATAGAAATAGGTGGAGAAAATACTAAGGTGTCAGATCCTATAAAACTTAATGAATGTTGTCTTGCACCTATGTTCATATCTACTGAAAATAAAGAAACTGCTTCACCAGTTATTTGTGATTATGCATTAACTACCACGTTATATATCAAAACTGTTGGTCTTAATAAATATGCATATACAAATCCTGATGGTTCTGGTCCTTTTAATGGACTTAACAGATGGTGGCATATACAAATACTTGGAGATGCTTCAGGATATGTAGAAATTAGATCAGATGGACGTGTTGAATATCCAATAAGTTATTGTTAATAATTTAAAATAAATAATAATGGTTGAGTGCTCTCAAATAAATAACACAAGTATAATAGGAACGAGTGCTGTCAAATATGATAGCACTCCACTTCCTTGTACAAATGTAAATACGTGTGATGGATTAAATGACATTCTTAGTAAATTTGATGCTGTTATATGTGATGTAAAAGCTAACGTTGACATTCTTACAGAAGAAATAATTACTCTTACAGAAGATGTAATGGTTATTACAGAAGATATAACTAACATATATAGTCAATTAAATGTATGTTGTCCAACTACTACAACTACTACTACTGTTGTACCAACAACAACTACCACAACCACAATAGTTCCAACAACAACCACTACTAGTAGTTCAACAAGTAGTACAACAACATCAACAACATCAACAAGTAGTAGTACAACTTCTACTAGTACAACTGCTACTCCTACCACTACAACAACTAGTAGTTCTACAAGCACATCTACTAGTACCACTACTATAGCACCAACCACTACTACCACTACAACTCCAAGTGGTCTGAGACAAGGTTCAATATCAAGTACATCTCATCCAACAGATGCTTGTAGTGAAATTTTAGATACTGGGTGTTGGATTTCTAATACAGCAGGTATACCTGGTAGTGAAACTGTATCAGTTAGTAGTGTTGTTTATACAAATCCTGGAGGAACAATTCCATTTGTAGGTGATGGTGATTTTTATCATATAGAAATTGATTTTAGTTCAGCTTCAACAAATTGCCAAGTTAATGGAACAGGAAATGTTGATTCTGCAATAGGAATATGTTCTTAGTTTAAATAATAATTTATAATAAATAACTTATGACAGTATTAATAACATTAACAACCGCAGGAAGTGATTCAGGTCCATTTGATTTGTATTCAAATCTAGATGGATATGTGTCAGCTTTTGAATCAGGAGTTTCTAAATCAGCATTGCTTGCAGGATATTCTTCTGCATTAGTTCCTGATTACACTACTACTATTAGAGTTAAATCTAATGGAGTGTGTACAAACTATGTAGATATCTTATTAGAATCTACTACAACAACTAGTACAACTACAGTTGCTCCTACTACCACTACATCTACAACAGTTAGTCCTACTACCACTAGTACTACTACTGGTATACCTATTTAAAATAAAAAATCTTGTTTTGTTGGTTTTACAAGATTTCTCCTCAAGGTTTTCCTTGGGGAGTTTTTGTTTCTAACTATTTTAATTATAAAGAATTAAGTCTCTAACTAAAATTATTTGGAATATATAAAAACTATTAATTATCTTTACAATATTTTTTTAACTAACATGAGCAAATATGTCTGAAAATCAAAGTTTATTGAACCGATTAGAAGAGTTATTAAGTCAGAAGAAAAGTAAAAAGTTCTATGCTGAGAAACTAGGAATAAGTGAATTTGAGGTCAATGAGCTCATGAAAGAACTTAGAGAAAAAGATAATGAAGATGTAATAAAAACTATTGCAGGAGAACGCAAAGTGAATGTTGAAAAAGGTACAATAGAAAGTACAATAGTTACAGACTTTGAACCTAAAGATGACATTGAACTAGCTAAGCTACATAAGATAAACTTAGATAAGTACGTTATAACAAACTACTGGTCTAAGATGTTACCAAGTGGTAAATTCACTTCCTCAATCTTTTCAAAAAGAAAAGAAGCAAAAGATTACTCTCCTGAAGACTTTGCAAGATTCTTAGAAAACTACAAACCAAATAATGTATCAATCACCAAAGTAGATCGTTTTGTAAATAAAGACTTTGTAGATGTAGAAATCTCTATATCTGATTATCATTTAGCTAAAAGAACAGTGGATGGTGACAATGATATAACTGCAAGAGTTTTAAGATATGTTAGTGTGGCTCAGTCTTTGATTGAGAAAGTGAGTAGTAATTACAATGTAAACAACATCATTCTTCCTATATCCAACGATTATTTTCACACTGATAACTATCAACATCAAACTACAAACGGTACTCCACAAGACACTATAATGGATTATGCAGAAGAGTATGAATTAGGCTTTGCTATTCTTGTAGATACAATTAATATGTTGAGACAACATTGTAACAATGTAACTGTTGTTCTTGTACAAGGAAACCATGATAGAACTAAATCTTTCTACTTAGCACATGCATTAGATATATTTTTCAAAAATGAATCAGATGTAGAGTTTATGAGAGAACATAGTGTAGTTAAAGGAATAACATTAGGTAATACATTTATTGGATGGCACCATGGTAACTGTAAGATAGAAGATCTTCCATTATTGTTTGCAACACATCCAAAATATAGTCACCAGTTTGGTGATGCTGTTTACAGAGAAGTTCATACAGGTGATAAACATCACTATATGGCTAAAGAGGTTAAGGGAGTAAGAATACAACAAATGCCTAGTCTTTCAGGAACTGATAGATGGCACTTAGATAATAACTACGTACATTCAGTGCGTGCAGCTCTTGCTTTAGTCTATGATCTTAATCTAGGTAAGATAGCAGAATTCGAATGTCGTATATAATGTATTATTTATATAGACATATTAGATTAGATAAAAATGAAGTTTTTTATATTGGTATAGGAAAAGTTAGTAAAACTACTAAATATTATAGTAAGGATTCTGAAAAATATAGAAGAGCTTATACTACCAAAAATAGAAATAATCATTGGTTGAACATAACAAATGTTACAAAATATAATATAGAAATTTTATTTGAAAGTAATGATAGAAGTTTTATAATAGGAAAAGAAAAAGAATTTATAAAAGTATATGGTAGAAAAGATTTAAATTTAGGAACATTATGTAATTTTACAGATGGTGGTGAAGGTAAAGAAGGTGTTTTACATTCTAAAGAAACAAAATTGAAACAATCTATTTCGGCTAAAAGAAATATAACAGATACTAGAAAAAAAGAATTATTAGAACAACTTAATAGGAATCATTCTACTAAAGGAAAATTTGGAAAAGATCATCATAGATCATTTAAAATTTATCAATATAATTTAAATAATGAACTTATAAAAGTTTGGGATAGTATGTCAGACATTAAGAGAGAGTTAAATTTTAATATATCACATGTATCTTCATGTGTTAATAACAAAAAACCTACTGCTTATAAATTTAAGTGGTTTAGAGAAAGAATATAACTATGGCAACATTAAGAAAATTAGTATCAGATGTTAGAAGTGTCCACAAGATACTTTCTACAGATAGTCTTATTACAGATAGAGCAATTGCTTCTGAAATAAGAAACAATGCTTTGTTACTTATAAAAAGAGAAACCAATCTTAGAAAACTTTGGGCAACTGATACATTGTTCACTACTATTCCTTGTTTAGAGATGATAGAAGTGCCTATCTCTGAATGTTGTAATTATGTAGATGAATGCACTATTGCAAGAACAAAATTTAAACTCCCACGTATATCAGAAGGTAATTACCAATATGTAATACAAGGAGTTTATTCTATTAATGCATTAGGTGGTCAAGGAAAGAAGTTAAAAGAAATTACTATTAATAGATACATCAATCTTTTAAGACTTCCTATAATCAAGAAAGAAGAGTATTATTGGATTACTAATGGATATCTATATGTAAACAATCCAATGATTAAATCAATTAGATTTGTAGCATTATTTGAAGAAGATGTAGAAAATGAAATCATGTATCCAGAATGTGGATGTGGATCTCCAGAGTATACATTAGATGAGATATGTAAGAATCCATTAGATAAAGAGTTTCCTCTTCCTGGATACTTAGAGCAGCAAACATTACAACTTACATCTCAAAAACTTTTATCTACGTATTTCAATCTTAAAACAGACATGAGTGCAGAAGGAATAGATGGACAAGCACCAAACTCAAAACCAACTAATTAATGAGAACAAAGATTGATTGGAGAAGCTCTAGTAAAGAAAACTATAATCAGTTTTGCAAAAAACACCCTTCTATAAAACTTACATATGATGAGTGGAGAAATATTCTTTATACATTCAATGAGTTATTTAAAGAATACATTTTAGAAACAGGTGATAAAGCAAAACTACCTTATGGGTTCGGAGAGTTCTCAATCAATAAAAAGAAAAGAAGAAAACTAAAAAATAATATAGATGGTAAAGAGTTTGTAAACCTACCTATTGATTGGCAAAAAACTAAAGAGAAAGGTAAGGTTATATACAACTTCAATTATCACACAGAAGGATATTTTTTTGGTTGGATGTGGTTTAAGTCAACAGCACGATTTAAACATTCTGATCTATGGTATTTCAAACCTTCTAGACTTACATCAAGACTATTGTCACATTACTTAAAAACCAACGACAAGTATCAACACATCTATAAAGAATGGAAAAAATAATGAACTATGTCATACTACTATAAATATAATTTCGTATCACCAGAACCTGTTTATGCCACTGTTAAAGAAGAACTTAAAAGTTATTTCGATACTGGTGCAATAGATGATCTTTTATTTCCTACTTACTTAGACAAAGCTCTAAAGAAGTTAGGAAGAACTACATTTGTAATAAGTGAAGAAGTCTTGTTTGTAGAAGATTTTCAAGCTAGACTTCCTGATAACTTTTATGCTGTAAGAGAAGCTTGGATGTGTACAGAAGTTTCTGGATATCCATATCAATCAGCTAATTCATTTTATTCACAAGCTGCTAGTGCAACCACTATTCAAGTGGCTCCATTAACTATTGGAGGAACTCCTTGTAACAGACCAGGTTGTCAAGATCCTGCATGTAATGGTACATGTATGCCAGAATTAGTACAAGCTGTATACAAAACAAACAACACTGTTGCTAGAGGATTTACTCATCAGTATTTACTTAAGCCTGGTAATATATCTGCAAGACAAAATTGTGGAGTGGAATATACAAGCAATTGGGACTTTTATGCTGAAGCTCCTCCTATTCATGAATTCACTCCTGGTGCTGCTAGTTACGATAGTTTTGATATTAGAGACAATAAGTTTGTAACTAATTTCAGAAATGGTGTTGTACATTTATTATTCTATGCTACAGAATATGATGAAATAGGTAATCAAATGATTCCAGACAATTATCGTATTAGAGAATATGTAGAAGCATTCATTAAATTTAAAATGTTTGAAACTCTTACGAATCAAACTAATGATGAAACTTTCAATCAGTTGCAACAAAAAATGATGTATCATAAACAAGCTTATGAAGAATCTTACATCATGGCTGAGATTGAAATGAAGAAACAAACTCCTTGGGAGAAACAAAGAAGAATTAAAAACGATCTTAAAAGATTTAATATGTATGAGCTTCCTAACCGTACTAATAGATATGGTAGAAGACGTAACAATTAATAACCATGGCTGAAGAACAACAACAAGGAAACATTAAGCAAGAGTCTAATAATGCCACTGTAGGACTGAACATGGATCAATCTGTTAATCAGATTAAACCAGGTACACTTACATATGCATTGAATGCTGCTGTTGAAAACTTTGATGCTAATTCTGTAAACTACCAGAATGAGCCAGGGAATGAATTATGTATTAGTTTCCCTAATGGATATTCCTTAATTGGAAGTCATTTTATACAGGAAAGAAACAAGTTTATTTTCTTTTTAGCTAACTCTTCTACAGGAGAAAGTGAAATAGGACAGATGATTAATAATGATTGTATTTACAGAACAATTGTAAATGCTAATTGTTTAAACTTTAACATTGACCATCCTATACACAAAGTTGTTCATAGAATAACAAACTGTTCTACAGAGATTTATTGGACAGATGGATTTAATCCTAGAAGATATATGGACATTGATAATGTGCCTTATGTGACAGAGATTATTCCTAATTCTTGTAGTGTACTTACATTAGATGAATTAGATTGTAATAAATTAAAAATACAACCTAATTTTAATATTCCTCAATTAGAAATTATAGATGTAATTTCAGGAGGAGATTTGATTGCAGGTGTTTATCAATTTGGTATACAATATACAGATGCACAAGGTAGTCCATACACTTCTTTCTATTCTATAACAAATCCTACACCTATTGCAGATCCAGACTTCACTACAGTAAATTTTAATTATCCTGTAGGAAGGTCAATAGTTATTGATATAACTAATTTAGATACAACAGGAAAGTATCAATATTATAACTTAGCTGTAATAAAAACAATTAATGGTATTTCATCAGTTGAACTTGTTGGAACATACTTCATAGATAATTTTACACAACAAATAACTTATACAGGACAAAGTAAAACTGATATAAGACTTTCTATAAATGATATATTTGAAAAGTTTCCATACTATGATGTAGCAGGAGATTTAACTGCAGTGCAAGATGTTTTAGTTTGGGATAAACTATCTACAATAGATAGAGTGAATTATCAAAAAATAGCTAATCAAATAACTCTTCAGTGGGAAAGTTGGAGAATACCTTCTACAGAAAGTTATGCAGATGAAGTGAATGCAACAAACTTACGTGGGTACTTGCGTGATGAAGTGTATGCACTTGAGATTGTATTCTTATTAAGAAATGGAAAACAAACAGATGGCTTTCATATTCCAGGTAGAAAACAAACAAACAATGAGATAGTAAGTCAACCAGATGTTCCAAACACCAATCCTGATTTTATAGGAGAAGGAACTTCTGCTCCTTATTGGAAAATATATAATACAGCTTCTGTAATAGGAACATCTCCAGAATTCTCTAATGAGTCTAGTTACAAAGGACCATATCAATTTGGTCAATTTGCTTATTGGGAATCTACAGAAACTTATCCTTGTAATGTAGAAGTTTGGGGAGACTTAGCTAATCAACAAATTAGACATCATAAGTTTCCTGATATATTAATTAGTCCTTCATTTGAATCTTCTGTTCCTGTAATTGTTTCAGATAGATATCAAGTGCAAATGCAACAATCTAGTGCGATTTATCCTATTGGTATAAAAATCAATAATCAACAGGTTATACAATTAATCAGAGAGTCTAATTTAACAAATGAAGAGAAAGATGATATTGTAGGATATAAAATTGTTCGTGGTGATAGAAGTACAAATAGATCTATTGTTGCTAAAGGTATTCTTCGTAATGTAGGAAGCTATGTTAAAGAACAAGAAACATATTACTATCCAAACTATCCATATAATGATCTTAGTGAAGATCCTTTTTTAAATACTGATAATAATGCATATTTTGATGTATGTGAACCTTTTGATATTATTGTTCGTAGTTTTAATAAAGAAGATGAATTAGGTCCATATACAGAAGTTAGATATACTGATTGTAATATAAACAAAGAAACAACACAAAAAATATACGAACTTCATCTTGAAGACAATCCATATAAAATATGTTCGATTACAAAACCTACATTCTTAGGAGAAGGTGTATTTAATAAAATTGAACAACAAAGAGGAAGAAGAGGTCCTATTGCTTATGGATATGCTTCTTATCAAATTACACCAGGAGTTCCAGGATATGTTCCAGATGATGAAAAATGCGTAGCTTATTCTAGATATGCAAATTATGACATTTGGACTGTTGAAACAAAAAATGGAAGAGCAGGAACAAGGTCTTGCTGGAATGATGCTGCTGTAGGCCCTGTTTCAGGACCATGGCAAGGATCAGGAAGAGGATTTAGAATATATGTAAGAGTAGATACTGAACCTGTACAATGTGCTGGAAATGATGGAGCTTACAGAAAAAGAAAAAATGAAGAAATAAGAGATCCAGGTTGTAAAGAAGAAGAACCTCTAGCTCCATTATCAGAATCTCTTACAAACAGACAAATATTTAATTCTCCAGAAACATCTTTTGGACAACCGTTCTTAGGTGATGTATTAAAGCTTGAGAATGTAATGTATGGTGGTGGTAGAGCTCACTTTGTTGAAGTGAGAGACAATGCTAAGTATAGATTATTAAGTGAAGAAGCACAACGAGTTGCATTAGAAAGTTCTTCAAATATTGCTGGAGGAGATATTGTTGCATTGTTTGCAGCTTATCAAGCTTATTTAACAATTTATATTAATGGTATAACTAGAAAAAACTATGCATACTCATTTAATTCTATAGCTAGTTACAGTTATCATTCTCCTGTATATAATAATTTAGGAATCAAACAAAGAAATCTTGATATAAAAAGATATTTAATTCCTGGATTACAAAACGTTGGTGATGATAATAATATTAATAATTATAATAGAGAAACTTCTGTCTATTTAAAAACAGATGAAAGTCTTCCTTTTCCTAGTAAAACAGATTCATTATTATATTTAGGAAATTCTTTAATTGAAGATAATTCTAGATTTACAATTGGAGGAACTAATGCTTGTGCCACTCCACAAAGAGAACAAGACATTAATGTTGTTTCATACTATGGATCAATTAAAAATATTGTTCCTGGACAATGGGGTCAAATATATTCATATGAGAAAGTAGATACAGGGTTTCAAGTGATATTTTCACAATTTACTCCTACAGAATCCACTGTGTTTGGAGGAGATACATTCATTGGTAAATTTGCATTTAAAACAAAACTTCCTTTCTTTTTACAAAATAGAGTGAATGCTCCTGATGATTCAGATGTATTCTATGATGCAATTGGAAACATTGCCTATCCAAAATACTGGCACTCTGCAAGAAGTGTATTACGTAATGCAACAGCTGCAAACAAACAATTAGTAAACTTTATTTCATATAAAGCTAATAATTTTGATTGTCCTAATGATACAACACAATACACTAGTGTTAATTCACCTAGTGAGTTAACTTATTATGATGGATATTTTTATATGTTTGCATATGGTGTTCCTAACTTCTATTGTGAGAGTTCTTATAATTTAGATCTTAGACAAGCATTCAATAACAGAGAAGGTGATTTCTGGCCACATGTATCTACAAGTATTCCTGATTCATGGGTGCAACAATCATTTGTTCCTATTGAGCAAGACAATACATATTATTATAATGTAACTTTCTCAAAACAAAATAAAGAAAATTCATTTACAAATCTTCCTATTGATTGGAATGCAATCTGTTCTACGTATTATCCTTTTAGAACTATTTATTCTGAAAAACAATTTACAGATGCAGATAATAAAGTGAACAACTGGTTAATATACAGAGCTCTTTCTTTTTATGATTTTCCACAAAACTATGGAAATCTTATATCATTAGATGGTATTCAAAACAGAGCAATCCTTGCTAGGTTTGAAAATAAATCATTATTATATAATAGTTTATTAACAATTGATACAAGTAATCCACAAGCAGCATATGTAGGTAATCCTAGAATGTTTGAGAATCCTCCTATTGATTTTGCTGAAACAGATCTTGGATATGTAGGAAGTCAGAATAAGTTTTTATTAAAGATTCCTCAAGGACAAATAACCATTGATGCTAAACGTGGACAAATATTTCTTATACAAGGAACACAAGCTATAGATATGACAGCATTTGGTTCTGGTGTAAATAGATTTATGACAGATAATTTACCATTTAAAATATTAAAATATTTTCCAAAAGTAGACACTGATAACCATTTTAATGGAATAGGTTTACATGGAGTGTTTGATGCTAAGTTTGATAGAGTGATAATTACAAAATTAGATTATGTTCCTTTAGATGAAGATATTAAATATGACGAAGTTAATAAAGAATTTTATGTTGAAAACATAATTAATAATGTTGTTTTTAGAGATGTAGTTTATTTAGATGATGCTGAATTTTTTTGTAACAGATCATTTACGATATCATTTAATTTTAATACGAAATCTTGGGTTTCCTTCCATAGCTATGTTCCTAATTTTTATATAGCAGAAAATAATTTCTTTTATACAGGACTTAATGGATGTTGTGATTCTGTAAATGGAGAAGCTACATTTACAGCTTTAGTAGGAGAGATAGATAGAACTATACCAACAACAACTTCCACTACAAGTTCTGCACCTATACCTTTACCAACTACAACAACAACTAGTACATTAGCATTAGATTGTGAATTAGAAGGAACAATTATAGAAACATCTTGTAACATTGAAGGAGATGCTATAATAACTGTTCCTCCTGCAACTACCACTACAATATGTCAAAGAGGTAATCTTTCTAGTGATGATTTATTTATAACAGGATATTCTGAAAGTTGTGATACAAATATAATAGATACAACAGGAAGTTTAGAAGATGCTTGTTCAGGAATAGAGTATTTAAATACAAATGAAGATTGGTCTTACATAGAAATAGAAACAATATCTGTAGCATATAATGAATTACAAATAGGACAAATTGTTTATCTTGATGCATTTTCTACAGATTGTACATTAGTTCCTGATGGATTCTATTATACAGATGAAAGTGCTTTTTATACAACTGTTTATCAAGTAGAATCAGGAGTGATTGTAGGAATTTATAATTGTGGTACAACAACTACCACTACAACATTTGTTCCTGATACATATTGTTATAACGTAACTATTTATGGTAGCGTAACTTTAATCTGGACAGATGGATCAAATGTCACTCATTATGATGAATATTCAGATACATTTGTAACGTTATGTGCACAATACGAATCTATATCATTTGAAACTGTAGGAGATGGATATATATTTATTCAAGCTTGTGGAGATCCTTGTACAGAAGTTATAGATTGTCCAACCACAACAACAACCACTACTATATAATGAAAAGAGAAATTACAATAAAGATAACACAGACAGGTCCTAATACAGGACCTTTCAGTGTTTACGATAATTATAATAATCTACTAGATGAAAATGTAAGTAGAAAACAGTTAATTAGAGGTAGGACATATCTAGTAGATAATGAAGTGACAAATATAAGACTGGTATCAAATGGAGAATGTGGGTTTGAAAAAACCTTTCCATTAAGAGAAATTCCTTATTTAGAATATTCTAAGAGTGGATATAAGCAAACTAAAACTGCTTGTTTGTGGAAACATTTAACCAACACGCAAGTCTATAATTATTTTTATGGAAGTATAAAACCATACGTAATAGAATATCCATTTGCTTATCAATTCCAAGATGAGATATTACAGAACGTTAAAGACTATACAAAAGCGTATGAATACATAAGAAATCCATATGAAGCATATGATAGTAATTTAAAAATTGAAACAAACGACAAATGGTTTAATAAAGCTATTCTATATAATGGACAACAGAGTTCTGGAATATTAAATCTTGTTGCAAAACCACTTCATAACTTACAAGCATATGGACAATATCCAATATACAATACAGACAGTAAAACAATCACTTATACAAAGAGTGATAACTTCTATCAGTATAATACATTCTGGGCTTTAGAGAAGAGTTCTCAGGTTCCATTGTTTAGATCATCATGTGAGTCTATGTCAATAGATAAAGAAGTGAATCAAGAGAACATGGATTATGGATTGAGAAGCTTTAAGAAAGCAACATTAAGAGCAAAAGAATTGAAAGTGAGACACATTCTTGATAACTCATCAACAGTACATTTGGTGTCTCAATTTATATTAACACCTGCACAAATATCTTATAAATAATGAGTAGTAGTAGTAAAGTAAAATGTACATGCGGATGGAGCTGGAACAAATCTGATTCTAGTAAGAAAGACATGTATGTATGTCATGAGTGTGGTAGAGATAATTCTAACAACATGAAAAATGGTGGTTGGTTAGAATCATATGCTGATGGTGGATCTATGCAAGAACACCAAGAGAACTATAATGATAATTCTGTTTCTTTACCAGAAGGATATGTAGGTGAAGGATATAATACCAAAGGTAGAGATTATTCTCCTGCATGGGGAGGGCAGTTTGAAGATGGTGGACTTATTCCTATTGCTCAAAATGGTAAAAAAAAACCAAAAGCTCTGACTTCTAGAGATAGTGTTGCACATCAAGCTGATAAAATATTACGATATGAACAGTTAAGAGGTGGTCCTGGTGGCACACCATTGCCATACTATAGTGATCCTCAATATAAGGATATGTTAATGAATAACATACATCCTGAAGTAAAAAAGATATTGCCTAAAGCAAGTGCAATGGAAATGAGTGAGGCAATGGATTTTATTTTCAATGCTGGGTGGGATAAAGTTAATAATAAAATAACTAAAGATCCTAGAGCATTTGCGTTACAAGAATACTACAGACAATATGATCCATCTAAATTGGATAAAGAAGGTAAATGGGCAGGTAGAAAAAATCCAGCATATTCATTTGATCAAGAGTATGCCAGTACAATAGGAAAACTTTCTGAAAATAAGAGAAGACTTTTAATGAATAAAGGAAGAGATTGGTATTATAAAAATATAAACAATCCTACTCCTGGAGTTCCTAGTAGTGATTATAATGATACTTGGTATGGACGTATTTGGAATACTAATGATTTTCTACCATTTAATCCAAATAATCCAAAGTTTACACCTCAATATCAAATGGGTGGATCTGTATATCCAGTTAATTATGTTCCTGAAGCACAAGGAGGAAAAACAGTAACAGAGTCTACTGCTGTAAAAAAAGATAGACTAGCTCCTTCTACAAAAAATATAATTAAAAAACTTCCTGGAACCAACGTTCATGTAAATTCAAAAGGTGAAGTTGTAATCAAAGATGATAAAGGAGTTTACAAACCTCATCAATCTAAACAACAACCTGAAATTGTTCAAGGAGGTAAACCTAGAAGTGGAACTCAGGTAGTTATTGAAAATAAACAAAAACAAGCTGAAGCAAAAAAGAAAATATTAAAACCTCTTGATGTTACAACAGATGTAATGCAATTAGGTAACTTTGCTCCTAATCCATATGCTCAAGCAATAGGAAAAATAGGAAACGTTGCTGGAGGTTTAATAGATGCTTATCAAACATATGATGCTTTGTCTGAAGAAGATTATGTTTCTGCTGCAATAAATGCTGCTAGTTTAGCATTACCTTTTGGATTAGGTTCTCAAACATTTAGAAGAAATTCAAAATATTTACAACCAGGACAACCTTTATATCCACTTAGTCCACAAGCTAATTTACCTAGTAATGCATCTTTGTCTATGCAAATGAATGTTCCTAGAGTAGATTATATAGAACCTTTTATTAAAGTTAAAGGTATGAGTAATCAAAACTTATTAGCAAACAGAGCTCTATTAGGAACACTTGGTGCTGAAACGGTTTATGATACTGAACTTATTCCTGAATATCAAATGGGTGGTTCTATTCCAGGAGCTGTAGGTTTCTCATATGCACGTACAAACAATCCTGCTCCAAGCAATGGTCCTTATGCAAAGAAAACAATGGCTAGTGCTAAGAGTGGAAAAGTTATTAAAGATGATAGAGGACAATGGGCTCATCCAGGAGAGATAACAGAAATAGATCAAAGTAAAAAAGGTTCATATATAGACATGGGACCAGATCCAAAAACAGGAAAACCTATAACTCAAAACATACTTGCTGTATCAGATACAGGAGATGTCAAACTTATGATGCCAGGTGGTAAATATAAACTTAGTGGCACTAAGGTGACAGAATATCCCATAGCACAAGAAGGTGTAGAAATTACAGTAGATGAAGGAGAAGGAAAAAAAAGAAAGATATTAACAGATTCTTCTGAATATGCTAAACTATATGATGAAGGAAGAATAGGTGTACAAAATGATGATGAAAGTATTTCTTTCAATCCATTTAATGAAGTGGTTGTCACTCCTTATGATAACCAATATCCTTTTTATCAAGAACTATCAGATGAAGAGAAAGAACACTTTAATAGTGATTCTCCAATAGGTAGACAAATAAGAAGTAAAGCTCAAGATAATGTAGGATTCAATGCTGATAAAGCTGCTGATTTTGCATATGGATGGATGAGAGATCTTCCTCTTGCAGGATTACAAGCTCCTCAATCTGCGTTAGTAGAAGGAGTGGAAGCTCTTAGAGGAAATGATTTTAATATGTTGAACGCATTGGACCCTTCTACTCAAAGAATTCCTTCTGAGACATGGGGAGTAGAAAATCCATATGCAGCTTTTGCTGTTGATGCTTTAACAGATCCAGAAACATTAATGGGAATGTCAATTTTAAAAAATCCTTTACAAAAAGGAATGCAACAAGCTTTAGTTAAAACTAGTCAGTTTGCTGCACCTCGTCTTGATAAAGCTAGAACTCTAGCTAAGGATATGAGTGCTGTAATATCAGGTGAGCAAAAAACTATACAACCTAAAATTGATGCTATTAATGATGCTGAATCTGCTCTTTATCAAAGTAAAGAATACTCAGATTTTTCAAATGAAAGCCTTGCACTTCGTCAAAAGAGATACGCAATAGAAAACAAGCTTAGTAATATAAAAAATAGAGCATCTCTTTCTGAAATTAACCAAATGAACGATAAGATAGATAAACTTAACAAAAGAATAAATGTTGCAGAACAGTTTAAAGTGAATGATGATGGTCTTGTTCAAAGTGGAAAAAATACATCTTTAGGATTAAGAACAGGTAGTACAGATATCATGGATTTATCAACAGGAGAAAAGTTTCCTATATCTACATCTGTTCCTGGTGAAAGAATTATTCATACGTTAGAAGGAGATAAAGTTATAAAAACTATAGATAACGCAACTCTTCCTCAAGCTAGTCCAGAATATAGTGCCACTGTTAAAAAGAATATTGATTTTGTAGAAACTCAAATTCCTGGAGCTAAAGTGTTTGGTAGTGCTAAGAATGTTGCTGAAGCAGAAGTTCCTCATATAGTTGGTGATTATGATGTTCTTATGAGTCAGACACAATATGATAAATTTGCTAAAGCTAATCCTTCAGTAGGGAATAATGGATTTGCTGAACTTCATAATATTCCTGGAGCAGCCAAAGGAGTTGAACCAATTGATATAAATGTTATTCAAGAAAAAGGTGGTAAAGCTATAGGTACAAGAGCTATAGAATTATTTAAACAAGTATCTCCAGATGAATATTATGCAGCAGCTAAGAAAGCAATAAAATCTAAGTCTGAAATAAAAATTCCTTACTCATCACAAGAACTAGTAGATATGACTAATCCTACTACTAAATCAGTTGTTGATGCTTATGAATCTTCTAAGGATAAACATATAAATAAGATAGACGCTTTAATTAATTATGGTAAACCAAATGTTGTAGCAGAGGGACAGCAACAGTTTGTTAAATCTTTAGTAGGCAGTAAAGGATCTATTGGACATCAGTTTCCATTAGAACAGTTATCTAATGCTGAAAAAAATGCTGAGATATTAAATAAGATTGATTTCATTGGTAATAAATCATTAGTAGCAGCTGATGCAGAAAGAATGCAACTTGCTATAAATGACTACTATATGAACAACTCTATATTAGCTAGACAAGTAGATCCAGGAAAGATTAATAAAATAGAAGCAGCTATTAAAGAATATTATCCTGGTGCTGGTGGTGGAGCTGTTAATGGTATAGGACAAAATCATGTAATGCTTGGACATCCTTTCCATGGAGATGGTAATATTATTTCTATGAAACAGCTTGGTATGGATTTGAATACATCAGATCCAATGTCATATATTAATTCTATTGAACATCAAACATCTGGAGAAAAACTTTTTAGTCAAGAAGAAAGAACTATATTGTCTGATATCATCAATGAAATGAAGTTCAATGATCAACAGAGACACTTAGCTGGAGGAAGTGAAAATACATCACAATTAATTGAAAACCTACCATACAGTGATGAAGGTAAAAAAGCTTTATATGAATTTGGAAAAAGAACTAATAGAACTATAGTAAAGAAAGATAGTCGATATGGTAATTCTACATATGCATCTACACTTAGAGATTTTGATGAAGCTATAGATGCTATGCAATATCAATTATCAGATTCAAAAAATGCATTAAAATCTTTTAGACAAAGAGCTGATGCAGCTGCATATGCAACAAGTGCCCAACCAACTATCTCTCGTGACTTAGAGCTTTTACCAAAACAGTTTAACGCTATTAAAGGATATGTGGAAGGTGGTATAGACCGAGCTAAATTGCGTCTTGATGAATTAAGTAAACAAAGAAGAAAAATATCTGAGGATATAGAAGCTTTATCAGATAAAGCTTATAATAAAAAATACAAGGAAGAGATAGAAAAACTTAATCAATTCAGAGAAAAGATAAATAAGGAATCAGATCAGATTGCTCAGATGAGAAGAGATTTGTTTGATAGAAAAGTTCATTTAAATAAACTTGCAGAAAATATGAAGACTGCTGGACTTATTGGTACTGGTGCTTCTACATTAGTTGGGATAGGTTTAGGACATAGTGAGCTTCAGTCTCGTAGTGAAATACAATATAAAAAGTTTCAGGATGAAATGATAAAAAAAATGACAAAGGAAGAAAGAAAAGAGTATGAAAGGAAAGAAGATAGTATACAACAACAACGTGAAGATAGACCTTTCTTAGATAAATCTTATGATTGGTTTATGGGTAAAAAAGAAAATGGAGGAACCATCACCAAAGCAAAAGATGGAAATCAGTTGGTTAAGTTAAACCAATTAACTAATTTTACAAACTATAATACAAAACAACCAGGAGGCTGGATGGACAAATACCAATAATATTATGAAAGCAGAATTCTTAAAACTAGCAGGTGTAAAATCTGATAAAGCATTTTACAAAAAATATCCAACTGAAGCAGCATTCTTCAAAGCTCATCCAGAAGCTAAGAAAATGGTAAAGAAAGCACAACAAGGAGCAGTGATGTCAGGCATGAGTTCTTATTTGCAAGGAATGCAAGGAGCTCAGAATATTCCTAATATGCAAAATGTTATACAAGGACAAATGCAATCTCCTGGTGTAAATGCTGGAATGTTTAGTGATTTGTCTACAATTAATGCTTCTACGTTAGCAGATGATAAATCTGGATATGCTTCTCCTGGAGGGCCTAACACTAATGTTGAAAAAATGAATAACATTGGAAATCAAGTTGCTAAGTATGCTGGACCAGCTGGAGAACTTATTTCTGGTTATCAAAATTTAAGAGCAGGTAGAAGAGCTAAAAAAGAAGCACAGAAATGGGCAAATGTTACAGATGTTCAAGCAAGAGCAGCTGAATCTACAGATGTTGATGACTTAAGACAATACACTGAGAATGCAAGAAAGAAAGCAAATGCAATGATGCCTGAAATGACAGGTGAAGAATTCTTTCCTATATATGGTGTAGGAACAAATGTTCTTGCTAGAAATGGTGTTAGGTTACAAGAAGGAGGAATGGTTGGTGGTAACCCAACAGAGATACAAAATACATATGAAGGAGGAAATGATATTTATTCAGATCTTGAATATGAACCATTATATAATGTAAACCAAGTTAAATCATATAGAATGGGAGGATACCTTCCTAAAGCAGCAGGTGGAGCAGAAATGTTTGATCCATCTAGTATGATGTCTTCAATGGGTGGAGGAGGAACTCCATGGGGAGCAATTGGAGGAATGGGTTCTAGTCTTGCTGGTAATATGACAGGAAATGATGGTGGTGGACAAATTGGTGGTGCTATTGGTGGTGCTGCTGGTATGGCTATTGGTGGTCCAGCAGGACAAGCAATTGGTCAAACTGTAGGTACACTTGCTGGTGGATTACTTGATACAAACGATAGAGATCAAAGAAAAGCTGAAGCAAGAACTAAAAATAATATGGATAGAATCATGGCTTCTCAATTCAAAGATTCTGTTCATTCACAATATGGATCTTATATGAGAAATGGTGGATACATGAATCCTGAATACAATCCACAAGTGATCACAATGTTTGGAGATGTTAATGATCAAGACTTTGCTGATTTTGCACATAAAGATGAATTCAGAGCTGGTGGACATTTAAAAGCTTATAGAGAACCTAGTGAAAGAGCTATGCAAACTTATAATATGGGTGGTGAACTTCAAACGCATTGGGGTGGATATGCTGAACCTATGTCTCATAATCCTTATATGCCAGGATCTGGTGAAACAGTAGTATTTAGAGGACAATCTCATACTGACTCTGATGGAAAAGGTAACACTGGTATTGGTATTACATATGGTGAGAATCCTGTAGAAGTGGAAAGAGGAGAACCTATGTTTGAAATGCAATCTGGAGGAAATATAAATCCAGAAACAGGAGAACCAGAAAACACTGGTGTAGTATTTGGTAATATGCAAATAAATAAAAAAGTAGCAGGAGAACTTAATGATCCAGAACTTATGAAGATAGCAAATATGTATCATGGAAAGAAATTTAAAAACGTTGGAATAGATCTTTCTAAACAAGAAGTTAAACAGAATAAAATTATTTCTAAGAATACGGACATTTTAAATTCATTCAAAGTAGAAACATCTATTGATAAAGCAAAACTTGCAGGATTGCAAGCTAACATTGAAGGAGCTAAGTTTAATCTTAAAAATATAGCTAATACAAAAATAACATTAGCCAACTTTCAAAACTCAATTAATGATGCTAAAGAAGAAATGTCTGAAAACTTTGGACAAAACATTAGTGCTGAAGATCTTGCTAAAGGATACATTAAACTTGACAAAGATCCTGTTACAATGAATGCTAAGTGGGGTGGTGATATTTTTAAGAAAGCTCAAAATGGAGATAAAGGAAAAACTTTTAAATCTGAAAGAGAAGCTGCTGCTGCAGGATATCGTAAAGGTGATGATGGTAAATATTACAGAACCATTAAAAAATATTCTACTAAAGATGAAGAAACTAAATCTGCAGATGCTCTTGGATATGTTCCTGCAGGTCAAAAACAAAGTGCATTAGGAACATGGGGTAAAGTGACACCACAACAATTTGAAGAAGCTAAGAAAGCTAATGCTTGGTATCCAGGTTGGAGTACATTTGATCCTAAGAATAAAATAGATGTATTGAATTTCCAAAGAGCATTTAATGCTAGAGCTAAATCAATGGGATCAACAGCAAAGATAGATGAGGATGGAGCATTTGGAGAACAAACTGTAACTGCAAGAATAGATGAATCTAAAAAAACAGAACCTATAGTCACTGAAGAACAATTAACAGCAAATGTTGAAGAACCAGAGTACACTCCTATGGAAGAAGAGAAAGTTCAGTTTCCTTGGGGACTTATTAATCAAGGTTTGAGATTTCTTACACCTACAGATCAACAAGGACTTTCTCCTAATCAATTGATGGGAGAGATGTATGCTATGTCAAGTAATCAATTAGAACCTGTACAAGCAACACCATACACTCCACAATTAAGAGTTCCTTATGATATATCATTACAAGATCAATTGAATGAAATAACTGCTGATCAAAGAAGTGCTCAAAGAATGATGGGATATAATCCTGCTGCTCAGTCTAATCTTGCTGCACAAACATATGGTGCTAAATCAAAAGTGTTAGCTGATCAGTTTAGAATGAATCAAGCCATGAAAGATCAAGTGTATTCTGGAAACATTAATACATTGAATGATGCAGAGTTAAAGAACTTGGCAATCTATGATCAACAATATCAAAGACAAGAACAAGCTAAGAGTAATACTAAAGCTACGTCACAAGCAGCTCTCAATTCTGTATCTGATAAGTATGCTAAAAATGCACTTGAGAATAGAAAACTTAGTATCTATGAGAATATGTATCCTAACTTTAGATTTGGTCAAGATGGTAGAGCTCAAAATTATGGGTTACATTTCTTTGACACTACTATAGGAGGAGGAAGTAAATCATCTAGTAGAGGAGGATTAGCTGAAGGAAAAGAATTTACATATGATAGATATGGAAACATTGTAGGAGTGAGAGCTGGTAGCAAAGACTCAAGAGAAGAGGATGTTGAAGAAATAGAAAGCATTGGTAAGAATGGAAAATCTATTAAAAAAGATGGTAAGAACAGTTCAATACTAAAAGCTTTCAAAAATTTATAACTAATTTAATTATAAAGAATTAACACAGATTATTATACTCTATTGTATAATCTAATAATTCATATTATATTTGCTTAACTAATACGCTATGGCTTCATTTACAGATAAAATTCCAACTTTCAACCCTTATGTAGAGCAGCAACCTGTGGATGCAATGCTTAAAGTTGGTGTATACAAACAACAGAAATACGAAGATGGAATAAAAAAAATCCAAACTAGTATTGATAATGTTGCAGGATTAGATATTGCTAATCCTGTTCAACAACAATATTTACAATCTAAACTTAATTCTTTAGGTAATAACTTAACACTAGTTGCTGCTGGTGATTTCTCAGACTTCTCTTTAGTTAACTCTGTTAATGGGATGACTAAACAAATAGTTAAAGATGAAGACATTCAGAATGCTGTTAATTCTACAGCTAAGCTGAGAGCAGGATATAAGAAAAGAGAAGAGTTATCAAAGAAAGGATTGACAGATAAAAACAATGATGATTACTACGATCAATTTGCTCAAGAATATGTTAATAGTAAAGATTTAAAAGCTAGTTTTAGAGCTGATTATGTTCCTTATACAAACATTGTTAAAAAACTACAACAAGCTCTTGTAAATGCAGGAGAAAGTTCTACAGTTGCAGAACAGTTATTTGTTACTGATCCTAATACAGGAAAACCAATGATTATAGATGGTCATTACAGATATGCTGATGCAAAAACTATTGATAAACTTGTTACAAATAGACCAGCTGTATTAGCTGCTATAGAAAATGTAATGAATGAAGGAGATGTAAAACAACAATTAGGAATTGATGGATGGGCTACATATAGAAATACAGAGGCCACTACATTGTTGGAACCTTTGAAAATTCAATATGATGATGAAAGATCAAAACTAGAACAGCAATCTTTAGAAGCTAGTGCTATGTTAAATAGTACAAATTTATCTGATGAGCAAAAACAATTATACATTAAAACTGTTTCTGATATAGAAGCTAATCTATTAAAGAATGATAATATGTTTTTATCATTATCTCAACAAGCAGAAGATAGCCCTGAGCAATTTAAACAAAGTTATTATACTCAAGAGTTCAAACAAAGATTAATTAACCAATTTGTTAAAGAAGAGAAATCACAAACAACTGGAGTTAACGAAGCACTTCAACAACAAAACTGGAGACAGACATTTGCATTCAATGAGAAAGTTGAAAGCAATAAAATAGCTTATCAAAATGCTCAATTAGATCTTTCTCGATCTTCAAACCAAAGAGAGTGGATGAAGTTCTATGGAGACTATGAACAAGATCCTGTTACAGGAAACTGGAATAAAAAACCTGAACCAGGTAAATCTGGATCCGCTACTTATAATGCAAACAAACCTTTATTTTCAGGAGCTGCTCCTGGAGATAAAGTGAGTGCTGTTAATATTGTTCAAGAAGATATAAATACACTAAGTGAGGCTAAAAATAAACTAGCTTTTTCATTATATGCTGATATAGTTAGAGCAAGTAATGATAATGCTACCGCATCAGATGAAGCTATTTATGCTAAAGTTAAACAGTATGCAAAAAAATTAAAGGTAACTCCTGAAGCATTTTTGGATAGATGGGCAACAAATATTAAAAATAAATATGATGAAGCTGGATTAACTCCACCACCTAATTTAGAAGATGACTTTAATAACTATATGGGCACCGCTTCAGTTTTAAATAATAAAAAAAATCAATACGATCAAGCTTTAGTAAGTGCAAATAAAGAAGCTGGTGTTGATAAAATATTAAATGAATTAACAAAAGATCGTTCTACATTCACTTATACTACTAGAGATAATGAAAAGTTTACAATCACTCCTGGGGATATGATAGCTATGATGAAGGATGGACAGTTAAAAATGTTAAGTCAGGGTAGTTGGGGAATTAATGCAAAAGGAAAACTTAAAATAAATTATAAAAATTTAACTGATAAACAAAACAAATTTCTTAGTAACTGGTGGTATTTAAGTCCTCAAGCAAGAGATAAAGTTCGTGAAGAAATTGCCAATTATGGAGATAAACCAAATGAGTATTATAGTGCATTAGATAAATCTGATAAGTTATTTAATGAAAAGTTATCTAAAATAGCTGGTGTATCAGATACTGTTACAGGATTTTTACCTATGGATTCTGATTCAAAATCTGCTACTGTAGGTAAAGTGGCAGCATATGTAAATGGTGGAGAAAGAAACTATGGTGAAGGAGCAGATAGAACAGCAGTGCTAAAAGCTTTAGATAATGCAAAAACTATATCTTGGAAAGGTAAGAAACCTACTAATTCTAAAGAAGACTGGATTGGTGAAATAATAGTTTCTGGTGAAGATGGAGTTCCATACACTATAACTAATGTAAATCGTAAAGATTTAACAACTTTTACAGACTCTAAATTTACAGATTACAAAGATCAACCTATACAGGATGCACTTAATATAAATGAAAAAACAAAATCTACTAATCCAATATATATGCCTAATTCACCTAATGCTTGGCGTACAGCTTACTTTAAAGGTAATCAAGTTAATCCAGAAGTAACAAAAGCAGGATGGATATATAGAGCAGATGTTGTAAAATCAAATGGAGGATATAGACTTGTTAATTATATTAAACCTCCAAATAGTCAAAATTTCATCACTGTATACGGTGCTGCAATAGCGGCTGATGAAAATATTATAGATAATACATATAAGACAACAACTCCAGCACAATTAAACGCTATGTATATAAATTATTTACATAACCAAAATAAACAATAAAATTATGCCAGATCCTACAAATCCAAATTTATATGGACAACCTTATGTAAAAGGTCCAGATCCAATTAATATTGGTTCAATTAATTCAGCTCCTTTGTCAACAGGATTTCCTGGATCAAGATCAGGAAAAGCTTTGTCACAAGATGACATGATCAATCTTCAGAATCGTCAAGTAGATCCTAATGAAATTAAAGCAGATAAAACTTATTTATCTGATGTTGCATCAGATTTAACAGGTAGATATGACACTGTTATCTATGGGGCTAATAATGAAGATGCTTGGGGAGCTCAACAGTCTTGGTTAGATAAAGGTGTAAATGGTGTATTAAAAGGTACAAATCTTGCAGCTACAACTGTAGTTGGTGGATTTGCTACAGTGGGTGGTGCCATCTCTTCTATATTTACAGGAAGACTTGCTGATATATGGGACAATCCTGTTATGCAAGAAATTGATAAATGGAATGAAAAAGTAGATCAAGAATACTTACCTAACTATTATACAGACCAAGAAAAGAATGCTGAATGGTATTCTCCTGATAACTGGTGGACAGCAAACTTTTTATTTGATAAAGTGATTAAGAATTCAGGATTTGCTGTAGGTGCTATTATTTCTGGTAATATTGCTTCTAAAGCACTTAGTGCTACTGGTACTGTTATTGGAGAAGCTGCTGCAGCTAGAGCTGCTGCATTAGAAGCATCTCAAACATTTAAAGCATACGCTCCATTAATGAGAAACACTGCAAGAGCTTTTTCTTCAGGTAAGAATGCTGAAGCTGCTGCATTATTAGAAGGAGAAATTTCGTCTATTGCTGATGTTGCAGCAAAGACAAGTAGAATGGGTGAGATTGCTTTAGAGACAAATCAATTTGCAAAAATTAATGATGTAGGTAGAAGAATAGGTATAGCTGCATATTCTCAAGCTGGAGAAGCTGCATTTGAAGGATTACAAACTTCTAATCAGTTTAGACAACAATTAATTGATCAATATAAGATGAATAACTTTGGCGTAGCACCAAGTGCTGAAGAGCTGAAGATAATAGATCAACAAACAGAGAAAGTAGGAAAAACATCTTTCCTTGCCAATATGGCACTATTAAGTGTTACAGAATATATACAACTTCCTAAGTTACTTGGAAGTTCGTATGCTGCGGAAAAACAAGCTGCAAACAGTTTATTAGGAAGAGCTGATAATGTTGTATTAAAAGATGGAAAATATGTTGCTGAAGAAGTTGCTAAAACTAAATTTGGTAAATTATATAATACAGTTAAAGGAGTAGGTAAATATGCTTTTGATCCTAAAGAGATGGGTCAAGAGATTGGTCAATATGCTATACAGATAGGAACACAAAATTATTATAACAAAGCGTACCAAGGAAAAGAGGCTAATGTATTAGTTGATGGTGTATTATATGGTATGTTTGGTAGAGATGGATCTGGTGAAGGAGTAGGTGCTTTAGTATCTAAAGAAGGAATTGAGGGAGGTATTATTGGAGGTCTTACTGGAGCAGCTATGCAAGCTAAAGGTAATTACATGATGAGTAAAGCTACTAAATCAAACACTGCAGATTTCTTAGAATTACTTAATGGTGCTCCTACATATAAAGAAGCTTTCCAATATAAATTAGATGCTGCAAATAGAGGTGTTGTACTTCAAGAGCAACAACAAGCTGCTATTGAGGCAGGTGATAAGTTGGAAGCAAAAGATCTTAATGCTGATATGATGCATAATTACTTGGCACCACGTATCAAGTATGGTAGAATGGACATGGTTATGGATGACATTCAGGACATGAGAAAACAATCCATGAGTCCTGATGGTATGGCATCTCTTAAACAATTAGGTCTTGCAAATATGAATGACACAGCTGAGTCATTTAGTAACAAACTTGCATACTTTGAGCAAACAGCTAAGTATACAGAAGAACTATTCAAGTCTACTAACTTGAGATATTCTGGAGAAATATTAAAAGATGACGAAGGTAATCCTATATTAAACTCTAAAGGACAACCACAAAGAAAATATTCTGATCAAGTAATTGATAAAATGATTTATGCTGCTAGTAAAGTGGCAGACTATGATGTTCGTATTCCTGAAGTATCTATGCTTCCTGTATCTAAAGGAGTGGATGTACAATCTGTTTTAAATGCAGAGTTAACTGATCCACAATCTGAGGTGATTGCAGAAGCTTTAATTGGAATAGAATTATCTTCTAATATTAACAAAGCTGACATTAAACAGAATGTAATAGATGTTCTTGAAATGTCATTAAGAAGAAAAGAATATCTTAAAGAGTATAATGATCTTATTACTAACCCACAAAAATATAACGAAGAAAGACAAGAGTTTCAAACTCCTGAAGATACAAAAACAAGCAAAGAAACAATCTCTATTAAGACTAAAAGAGGTGTTAGAGATATTGAAATAGGCACTGAATACTTTTTAGGAAAAGTTGTTGATTTTGATGATAAAGGATATGAAGTATATCGTGCTCCTAGAATGGTTGTATTGGGTAGAAATGAAGATGGCACTATTAAGGTGCAAGACTCAGATGGTGTTATCCATGACTTAAAAGAATCTACATTAGAAAGATATAACCTTGGTAAAGTAGATTCTACATTAAATAATAAGAAAGCCAAGTTCTACATGGAACATTGGAATATGGTGTATGAATTCAACTTTGGTAAGAAGTATGGTAAACAAAAAGGTAGGATAGAATATAATCCTGAGACTGATCAAATGCTCTTCAAGTATAAAAACAAAAAAGGAGAGATTAAAGAGATTGAAGTTACAGGAGATCAATTCAAACTAACTGAAGCAAATAAAAAGAAAGGGTTCACAGAACCTATGATTAGAGAAGTTGGACCATTAACTGCAGTTCAACAAAAAGCAAAAGATGAATACACTGCTGAAGAAGATCCACGTATACAAGCTAAACGTGAAGCACGTCTTGGTATATTAAATGATTTGTTTGATACATTAGCTGATAAACAAATTAAGATTGAACGAACAATTGATGCAAAACAAAAAGAAGTTGTTAAAGCAAAAGAGGAATATGAGAAGTTGACTAAAGAAATTGAAGCAGCTGAATTAGATAAACGTAGTAAGAAAGTTGATAAGTTTAAAGCTGTTACAGCAAGAGCTATCGATAATGCTATGCGTCTATCTAGAATGCAAGAGCAATTAGAAAGAGAAATTGAAGCTTTGAAACTGGATGCTGAAGAGATTGATGCTACTCTTAACTATATTACAGACATGGCTTCTAATATAGATGAGTACTCGACTAACTTCAAAGATTTCATGGATGAGTTACAAGATGAAATCATCGATCTTGAGATATTACAAGAGACAACTCAAGCACAGATCTCTACATTATCTAAGTTAGCAAGAGAGACTCAGAGAGCATTAGATGCTACTATCGACTATCTATCTAACCTTATAGCAAACTTTGAGTCTAGATATCCAAATGTTCCTAGACTTATGGGACAAGACTGGGTTGATTTCTTGAAAGCCAATCCTAACTTTCTTAAAGTGAAGCCTAATTATCGTTCAGACTTACAACTAATTGATGATATTATTGCTGAGACTGAAGATCTTGAAATAACTCCTAACGAACAAAGACTAAAAGATCTTATTGAGCACATGGATATTATGCAAGGTGCTCTTGATGATGTACAGAAAGAGATTGAGGCTAAAGAAATGATTCTTAATAAGTTCAAGCAGGTTGCTGACAAATATAAACAGCAAGAAGCAGAGAAGAAGAAATTAGAAAGTGATCAAGCTCTTCAAGCAGAATACCTAGGTACAAACAGTAAGGACGTACAAAGTTTCTTCAGTAATGAATTCTACGAAGCATCATCTAAGAAAGATGACCTTGAAGTAGTAGGATCTACTATTGCTGTTACTAGAGGTAGAGAAGGTGAGCAAATAAGAGAACATCATGCAAGAGCAAACCGTTTTGGTTTCAACATGCATAAGTTTGCAAACAAAGGTTCTATTCGTGGAATGATTGTCACTGCTGCTACAGAAGCAGAAGCTGGCATAGATGGCCTTATGAACTATTTGACTGATGAAGGAAGAGCTATAGACAGTCAAGGTAAACCTATCAATCCTAATAAGATTATTGCTCTTGTAATGGTACAAGACAATGATGATAATACATACACACTAGTTGATGAGAACGGTGTTCCTTTAACAAAAGAACAACTGGCTGATCCTACTAAACATGCTATCTTTCAAGTATTCCCTGCTGATGAATTAGAAGCTACCTATACAAGTGAAGATGGTAAGAGAGAAAGAGGTTCTATGTTCAGAAAAATGACTACTGATGGTAAACTAACTCCAGCACAAGAGTCATTAAAACAACAATATAATAAATGGAGAGCTGCTCGTTTAGCAGAAGAAACAGTTCCCACTCCACAATCTATATCTGCATCATTTGGTATTCCAGATTATGTAACATACAAAGATGATAAAGGAAAAGATGTAAGAGACTATGATGCTAGAGTGGCTGTAGAAGAAACAGGACTATTAGAAGAAGGAGCTTTACTTGAAGATCCTGTATTAATGGTTGCTACAAAAAATGAAGCTGTTACTTATGGTAGTGTGACATTTAACACTCCATTAGGTAGAGTGTTCTTAAAAGTTCCAGGTGGATTACTTAAACTAAAAAACAGAAACCTTACAGAAAATGAAGTGAATACTATATATGATGTTCTACTTCAAGTGACTAAGAATGTTGATAAAGATGGTACCACTAAGACAGCTGAAACACAGTACTTATTCAACTGGTTAAAGACTGTTGTTTATTGGGGCATTCCAAGAAACACTCAAACAAAAGAGAAAAAAAATCCTGGATACAATAGTGTATGGTTTGAGAATGTTACAGAAGGTAATGTAACCTATCCTAAATTATTCTTATCAGGACTTGGTGGCGAAGGATTTGATTTCACTGTAAATGGATTACAGAATAGTGAAAATGAAATCAAAGCTATTCTTAGAGGTATGTACAATAATGTAAACTCCACTAAGGTTAACACAGAGTCATTCAAGAAAAAATATACAGAGATTATTGGTATAGATGAAGCTGGTCAACCTATCAAAAGAGATTGGGATAACTACCAAACATATCTATTATCAGCTGAAGGGAGAACTAACGAAGAGATACCTTTAGTTACACAAGTGAGACCATTGACTGATCCTTCTGTTCCTAACAAGAAAGGAATCTATTTTACATTGGATTCTACTATTGATAGCTATGAAATTCCAGTTCCTCCTCCTGTAGTTACACAAGCTCCTACACCAGCTGCTCCTACTAAAACTGCAGTCACTGTAAGTAAAGATGCATTGGAGAAAATCAAAACAGCAATTAATGCTGAAGAAAATATTGCTCCATTAATGGATAATATTTTCAAAACTATTAATGAAGCTGCGTATGAAGCATGGCAAGAAACTTTAGATCAAGCACAATTACAAAGTGACTTAACTCCAATCCTTGAACCTCTAAAAGGTGATGAGGATAAGGTGATGAGTGCTGTTAGTAAATATCTTTTGAACAGATATATTGATGAGCAATTAGTTGCATTAGATAAGACTGCTCAACAAACACCTGCTCCTGCTGCTACTGTTCAACCTGGTGCTCAAAAAGAATATAATTTAGAAGGTGAAGAAAACATATACACTTGTAAGTTTGGTAAGATTCCTTTTAAGATAAATGCTCAAGAGTATATAGATTCAAAAGGAGAAAAAGGTTTCAGCATCACATTTGAAGCAGAGACAATGGCAGCACTTATGACTGAGAAAGGTCTTGATCCTAGCAATAATAAAGATCTTGATAAAGCTAGAGCTATTTTCTATGGAGCCATCTTGGCTAAAATTAGACCACAATTAGATGCATTTCAAACTAAGTCTAAGATACCTGCTTCAGATGCTCCACAAACAACATTTGTGTTAGATGGAATAGCAGAGAACACCGTTCAAATTGGAAGTCACGGTAAAATAACATTTACACTAGATGGTAAAAAGTTCAATGAGAGTGGTCAAGGATTTAATATTCAATTTGGTTCTTTTGATGGAGAAGTTTTAAATTCAGTTGCTGATGCTAAAGGTGTTTCTCCAGCAGAAGCTCAACAGTTAATTGGTAACGATATCTACATGAAGGTGCTTCAACAATTAGAAGCATTAAAGATTCCTGTTGCTCCTGCTATTGCTACACCATTTACACCAAATGTTGAAGTGGTTCCTGAAGTTACTGATAAGAAAGCTGATATAGAAAAAAGAAGACAAGCTGAACTTGAAGAAAATAAAAAGTTAGGTGTACAAGATTTAAAAACAAAAGTAGCTGAACAGTTTGATACGTTAGAGGAAACTAGAAATAAATTAAAACAAGAAGTTTCTGATGACGCATCTTTATCTGAACAAGATAAAGAATTACTAACATTAGCTATAGATGGAATATTTGATATACCAGGAAGCAATCCTTACATAACTGATGATTATGAAGGTTACGCAGCTTATGATCCTAAGAAGTTTGAACAATATATGTTATATAATTTTCCTAATTTAACTAAGGATCAAATTAGAGATGTATTATCAAAACATATTGAACCAATTGCTACACAACATAGTGCATCATTGCTTGCTAGTTTAGAAGGTCCTTCTGGTCTACCAAATAATCTTGCAGAACTTAATGCAGATAAAATCAATGCTAAATATGATGCAGAACTAGCAGCTTTAGAAAGTACTGAAGAAGTAATAAGTCCAAATTTAAAAAGTAATATAGATAATTTTGAAAAAGATGTAAACAAAGGTTGGAAAATGCATCTTTCAATTAAAGGTGTTGAACAATTTGAAAGTGAAAATGATGATACACCAGCAGATGAAATTAGAAGTAGAGCTACTGAAACAATTAAAATTCTAGATGATTTAAAATCTAAAGGTTTAATTAAAGGGTATAAAATTGGAAAAGATGGCGGACAACCTGGAAAAAATATAACTATTTATATTGGTAATGCAAATAAAGTTCAAGCTATAGTTGATGCTGTTGAAAAATCTTCTGAATTACGTGATCAAAATATATCTGATAACTTAAAGCTTACAAATAAAATTTCAGTTAGATTTCAAGTAGATGGTAAAATTGAACAAGGAAAAGATGATGTTACATTTTTAAGATATGGTCCATTAGGTATTGGCTTAATGAAAGAAGTAATTGAAGGAGATAAAGCAGATAATATGTTTAATCCAAAATTTTTACCTGAAACAATAAAAGGTTTAAATTATTATTTAGGAGATTATTTTTCAGGAAGTAAATTAATAAATGATAGATTAAATGCAGAACTAGCTACATTAAAAAGCACTGAAGAAGTAATAGTAACTCCACCAGCTACAGAACAAACTGCTAAGCCAAGTAAGTTTGCTAGTAGACAAAGAGGACAAAAACCTGATGATGCTGCAATGCGTGTTGTTGTAGCTAGACAAGCTAAGAAGTTCCAAGGTGAAGATTGGAAGAAGTTAGAGAAATGGATTGGTGAGAAGTTCCCAAACATTCCTGTATACAGAGTGAAGAACATCATTCAAGCTACTAATGGTAAACAAGCTTGGGGTATGCTTCATAATGGAGCTATCTATATATACGAAAATGCTGAGGTAGGTACTGTGTACCACGAGGTATTTGAAGCTGTATGGAAAATGTTTGCTGATGCAAAAGAAAAAGAAGCCATACTTAAAGAGTTTACAAGTAGAGAAGGAACATTCGTAGATAGAGAAACTGGTAGAACAGTTGAATACAAATATGCGACAGCTCATCAAATCAAAGAAGAACTTGCTGAGGAATTCAGAGATGCTGTACTTAATGATAAATTAGGTAAATCAATTGCCTCTAAGAGTTTGATTGGTAAGTTGTTCTCTCAATTGATTGATTTCATCAAGTCATTCTTCTATGGTAAAGATGCTCAACGTAATACAAAAGAGTTATTCAACAAGATAGGTGATGGATATTACAATACATTCAATCCTTATGTATCTCAGTTAGCTTATGCTAATGTGGGTGTGATTGATATTGAAAATGCTTCAGCTGATGATTTTTCTGATTTGAGAGTAACAGGAATCCCTGCTGTTCAGTTACATGAGATAATTGACGAGATGACATTCATTACTCTTACTGATCTTATTAAGAGAAAAGAAAGCTTATTCAACATAGTTAAACCTAGACAGAAAGAGCTTTACGAAATGCTTAATGTGAGAATACTAGATGTGATTGGTCATCAAGCAGATCTTATAGAACAAGATAAGAGAGATGGTCGTCTTACTGAAGAAGAAGGTGATAAATTATACAATGATATTGGAACATTATATGACACTGTAGATGCTCAATGGGAATCTATTATTGAGAGACACAAAGAGAAGCTTAAAACATTCAATATACAGTTTGATGAGAATGATGAGCTTGACATTAGTGAGTTTGAGAAAAGTAAAGAAGATCCTTTTGGAGATGCTAGAAAGATTGATTCATTCAGAAAAGCAAACGGTGCTGTTAAGTTATTACTAGGAACTCTTCCTCTTTCATACGTAGGTGTGAATGAAAAAGGAGAAAGAGAATTGAAAGTTGAAAAATCTTCTATTGGTGGTGCTATTCTTATTCCTGCTGATTCAGTGTTTATTAGATTGAAAAACAAACTTTTCGATTCTGTAAACATTGATGATATGTTGGATAGACTTAGAGAAATGGCTAAAGGAGATCCTAACTTTGAGAACTTGTACACAAGACTTACAAAATCATCTATTACTGCACCAATTGATGTTAGATCATTAGATGAGTCATCATGGCAACTTATCACTGCGTTCTGGAAATCAATGAAGAGTCAGAATGCTGATGCTATATCTGTATTCATCATGCCTGGTGGAGATGTAGTAGTTAGTGATTCAACATTAACTAGTGCAGCTAAACAAGCTAAGCGTGATATGACCAACACTATGGTTGACAAAATTAAATCTAATTCTACATTCTTCTCTTACGAACCTAAGACAGGAAGATATTATGCTACAGATAAGATTAAGTCTATGCCATTGAGTGGTTCAGACTTGACAACTTATACAGCGTTACTTAATGAATTAGGTATTGAGTTCAATATCAAAGCATTAAGTAGATTAACTGATAATCAAGCATTAGCTTTTAGAGGTGCTGTAGAAGGAATAAAAAGAGTCTTCTCTGATTTGAACGATAAAGGTAAAGCTAAAACTGATGCTGAGATTGAAAATGACGAAGCTAATGGAGAAGTTGCTAGAGGTATAGTTAGTTTAACTCCTAGAGCATTAAACATAGAAGGAAACTTATTCCAATTAGGACTTGTGCAGGCTGTTATTGAAAATAAAGAATTCGAGAGTACATACTTCAACATGAATGGAGAACGTACACAAACTTATATTGGTGTGAACGCGTTGAGTGGATTACACAACATTCTTTCTAAACTAGATAACATCACTGAGTTATCAAGCAATCCTGCATACAAACAATACGAATATTTACGTAATGACGTATTTGCTAAAGGAAGTGTGATGATGCAGAAGATGTTCAACTTACATCCTACAAAAGGAACAGGTAAACGTATTGCTGGTACACAAGACTTAATGAAGTCTGTATACATTGATGGTATGGATAATCAAGTTCGTGGTGTAAAGAAAGAAAGTTCTAAACTTTCAGCTAAAGAGAGACTTGTTCAAGAAATCAATCTTAACTTAAATGGATACTACTTAAATCTTGTTCCTGGAGATGCTGCTATTGAATGGGCTGTTAAAATGCACAATGATTTAGCATTCGTAACTAAAGAAGAATATGCTGACAAAGATCACTATGAAATCTTTAAAAACTATTTTATATCTGAAGTGGAACTTGCTAGAGATGGACGTAATATAGTTGAGAATGAAAATAGAAAGCCAACAGACTTACGTTTCTTTAAATCTATTTTAGGTGAAGAGCTTAATAATAAAATAACAAAAGGAGCTTATAGAAAATATACAGCTGAAGAGTTGTACAATGGAAAACCTTCAGAAGGATTCAAAGGATTCAGATCTGAAATTAATGAAGCTGTAGATGAGTTCATTAAAAAAGATGCTGCAGATACAGAAGCTCTTCTTAAAAACTATGGTATTGTATACTATGGTAGCGAAGGATTAACTATTGACGATATCAAACTTGATAATGAGTTAGAATTAAATGAAAAAACTTTAAGAGACCAACTTCAAGTGTTGTCTATCAATTATATGATAGCTAACATCGAGATGCACAAGTTATTATATTCAGACCCTTATCAGTATTCTGATGAGTTGAAACGTATTAAAAACTTTAACTCTCCTAGACAAGCTCTTTTAGTAGGATCACAAGATGTAAATGCTGCTCTTAATGAAATCTATAACAAAGGATTCAAACCTGGAGATGCTGGTTACACTGATATGACATTAGATTATTTTAGAACAATCACTCTTGGAGATATATTGAGTGTTAGTGATCTTAAAGATTATGACCCATATAAAGAAACTGATGGTGGTGGATACATTATGTTAAAAGCCAATCGTGTATTTGGAATACGTTCTGGAGAATGGACTGAAGCTAATGAAGCTCAATATCGACATGATATGGCGTACGAAGATCTTGTTAGATCAGGAGCTAGTAAGAGAGAGATAGAAAAATTTGATAGAAACAGTCCTGAGGTAGCGAGTACATACACTCCTAGAAAACCTATTGTGTCTGGTAATAAAGCTAATGGTAGAGATTACAATGATGTTGTACTACATAAGTTTGCATTACTTCCTCTATCATTCAGACTACTTCACAAAATGAATCCTGACTCTAATGCTATCAAGTTGTATGACAAGATGCAGAAAGAGAACATTGACTATGCTGTTTTTGAATCAGGAAGTAAAGTGGGTGCTGAGAAGATATCTCCTTTATATGATAAAAAAGGTAAGTTCGATGAGACACCATTCGAAGATGCTAATGCTGGTATTAACATCTATGAGAAACAAGCAGTATCAAACATACCGTTTGCTATTATGGGTGTACAAGCAGAAGTTCCTTCTAAAGATGCAGCTTATGTAACACAAGGATCTCAGGTGACTAAACTTGCTACATTAGACTTTATGGAAGCTGGTGTGCCAATTGACTTTGATGTTAATAACGGAGATTTCAATGCTAGATTCATTAAATGGATAAAACTATCTCCTGAGCAAAAACTAAAAGAGTCTGAACTATACAAAGACATTAAGCATAACCAAGACATGTTAAATGCTAAGATAGAGTATGGATACAAATCTCTTCTTAAGAAACTTGGTATAACAAAAACTGCTGATGGATTCATAATAAGTAATATTAATAAACTAACTGACACGTTGAGAGATGAGATCTTGAAACGAGAAGTGAATGATAACATCAGTGATGCACTAAAAGGATTTAAGTCTGGAGATGTTGTATTGGAGGCTACTCCTGCATACCAACAAATCAGAAACATTCTTTACTCTATTGCTGATAAGAACGTTGTATCTCCTAAGATATCTGGAGGTATGAAGGTACAGATTCCTTCTACATTATTAGAATCAGAAAGACCTGGGCAACAAGTAGTTAAAGGTAAGAATGTTTATAGCTCTAACCTACTTAAGTTCTACACTAGAAATGAGAACGGTAAGACAATAAATGTTTGTCAGTTAATGGTGGGTAAATGGTTTAAATCAGATATGTCTGATGAGGAGCTTATTAATTATTTCAATAATGATCCAGAAGGCAAGAAAGAGTTTGAAGCTATTATGGGTGTGGCATTCCGTATTCCAACACAGAAACAAAACTCTATTGATGTATTTGAGATAGCTAAGTTCTTACCTGAAGGATATAAAGACTCAGTTGTTATTCCTTCAGAACTTGTTATGAAAGCTGGATCGGATTTTGATATTGATAAGTTGTCAATCTATTTGAAAAACATATATCCTAGCAATGACAAAAAACCTAAAGTGGTTCCTTACTTAGGTGTAGGTCAAGAAGCCATTGATAAGTTTGGTAAAATGTATGATGCTGGAGAATTTAATGAGTACTTAAACTCTAAAAAACTTCTTTCCAAAGGAGAGGCTGAAGATAGATTAATGGAAGCTATTTTCCCTGAACAATACTCAACACAAAGAGAAGATGTAATTAATGATCTTTACAGACAGTCATTAGAGAATGAATACATCCAATCATTACAGAAGTTAATTTCTAACGACCTTAACTTTGATAACTTAATTAAACCTAACTCTGCAGATGATCTTAAAGAATTAACTGATAAGATTAATGATAAACTTGGTAGAACTAAGATTGACTATGGTGCTGTAGGTAACATGTTGAGTAGAGCATTTATGACTAACTTGAGACATGCGTTTGTTACAGGTAAGTATGCAATTGGTATTGCTGCGGTGAATCAAACTAACCATGCTCAAAATCAACGTAGTCTTATTTATGTAGATCCAGTTAAAATAAAAACAACAGTTGATCCAGTAGATGCAGGATGGTTAGGTGATGGTCAAATTAACTTCAATGAGTACAACTCAGTTATGGTTAATGGAGTTAAACGTGCCACTCTATCTAAAATAAAGAGTGCTGATGACAAAACATACATCTCTGATACTATTGGACAGTTTATCGATGGATATGTGGATATCTCCAAAGGTCCTTGGATTATGGAGATGGGAGCTACTCCTAATGTAGCTTCTACATGGTTATTCTTAGTTAAGCTTGGTGTGCCTATTAACACAGTAGGTTATTTCATGAACCAACCAATCATCCGTGATTACTTGAGAACAATCCAAAACAATGGATACTCATGGTTGTTCATTGAAAAATTTGTTGATGATGTTAAATATGATTATTTAACAGAGGACAATGTTGTTGTAAATGGAATCCCTAATGAGACAGATTTGTATGACATGATGGGTAAATCTCCTGAGAAAATGAGTCCTTCAGAGTTAGCTCAACAGAATTATATATTAGATGAGTTTTTAAAATACGCTATGATGGCTAGTCATATGTTCCAAGTTACACAAGGATCTAATTTTGACACTGCAACAATCAATGATCCATATTTAGTATTCAAGAAACAAATGCAACTTGCTAAAGCACAAAGAACGATGTTTTCTTCTATAAATGAAAAGAATGAAGTGGTACCTGCTGTAGATAGTATTCTTAAGAACTCTTTTGTAGGTGAGCTTGCTAATGTTATATATGGTGTACGTGATGCATTTGCTGAAATCTTAATCTCTGATAAAAAGAATGTCAGAAAGGTGATGGAACAAGTGTTAGCTCCTTATACAGAAATGAGTGATAGAGATTTTATTAAGATTTCTCAGAAAGCAGTGAATGATCTTTTTGACTGGGCTGTACAGAACGATAGAAAACTTAACAACTCAGTTAAGAAAATATTATTAGGTAACTCAACAGAAAAGAGTGCTGCTAAACAAATTATTGAATTTAGAGATAAGGTGTTAAAAGATGAAACACATCCTTTACATAACAACATGATTCTTAAATCATTACAATTAGAAAGTGGTAAAAAGATTGTATTGGATGAATATAAACTAAAAGATGGTAATGTATATCAAAGAGAAAATATAAGTCTTGAGTTATTGATGAAGTTAGGATATGCACCTAAGGAATCTAGAAAAATGATGAATATGTTTATTGCTAGTCCAGATAACATCTCTATCAAAGGTAAAGACGCTAAGGTGTATGACCAAAACATGATCATCTATGGATTCAATGAGTTAAAAGAAAAGCTTGGTGATGAGAACAAAGATCTTTATGGTAAGCTTGTTAGACTTGCTGTAATACAATCAGGACTTACAAACTCTCCTATTGCATTTACTAACCTTCTTCCTTATGATGATTTTAAAGAATTTTACAACCAAACGTTGTCTAATTTAGAAAATATCCCTAACTTAGCGGACTTTAAAACGTTAGATACAATGGAGAGAAGCAACTGGAATAACACTAACGTTGTTGTATTTAAGAAAGGAAGATTGCAAGAAAGTAAAGCAACTCCTGGAAATTGGTACTACCCAGAAAGACAATTCTTAAGTAAGAAACTAGAGAAGAAGATGCTTAATGGAGAACTTCCTGAAATGGTTGTAATACCAATTCGTTCAAGAGAAGGAAGAAGTGATTTCATGACATATTCTTACGAAGGACAAATTACAAAAGCTCAAAGAATTAAGGCTAGAAGAATTGGAGATACTTCTCACGTCAATAAAGGATTATTCAAAAAGGTATACAAAATAAATGATGAAGGTAAAAGAGTTCCTTTAATACAAGAATCTACATTCAAAGGTAAAAATGGAGTTGAAAGAACCTACCTAAACTATGTATACAAAATGATTAATGCTTGGGGTGATTCATATAGAGCTCAAGAGTTTTACGGTAAAGAGTTTCCTTTGGATCCTAACTCAACAGTATCTAGACCATCTGTATTAGACAATGGATTTATGAAGGTGATGAGAGAAGTAGAAGATAGTGAAATTGAATTGGCTCTTTTAGGAACAACACCAGTGGTAGCTACAATCCAACCAACTAAAAATGTAGAAGTGGTAGACAGATATTCTGTTGCTGACGTACAAGCTAATCCAGATAAGATTTATGTATTTGGAGATAACACTCAAAGAGTTGGAATGGGTGGCCAAGCTCAAATCAGAAACAATCCTAACGCTATGGGAATAGCTACAAAAATTACTCCTTCGATGGATGAAGCTGCTTTTATGTCAGACAAAGACTTAATCAAGAACAGACAGATCATTGATGGTGACATAGCTAAAATCAAAGCAACAGGCAAAACTGTAGTGATGCCTAAAGATGGATTGGGTACAGGTTTAGCACAGCTAAAAGAAAAAGCTCCTCAGACATATGCATATTTAAAACAAAGACTTTTACAAGAGTTTGGTTTTGATAATGACAATGGAAGTATAAACAACGACCCTCAAGCTCCTGCTCCAGTGGCTGAACCAGTGGTAGAAGCACCAAGATCAACCAAAGAGCGTGTGTTAAAAGATGGTAAGTCTTATAACTTAAGTGACATTGGTATAGACATGTTAATTAAACTTGGATATAGTAATGAAGAAATTGGGAAAATATTAAAAGAAGTTAGAAAAGAAATTTGTTAATATGATAAGTTGTATAAATACTAGTTCACAAGAATGGCAGTCCTTAGTGACTGCCAGAGGTGAAAACATGGCCCACTATCTTTGGGAATTTTACGAAGGGGAAGTTCCTCAAAAAGAATATTTTCAAACTGAACATCCTGCATCAAAAGCTTCTAATGAAACAGTGGCTATGATGAAAGATGTTGCTAAGCAAATGGATTTAGATATTGTAACTTTAGAAGATTATTCTAAAGGTAATCCTGATATAGATACTAAAGGAGTCAATGGTCTTGCTGATCTTATTAAAGGAGTAATAGCTATTGCTCAAGGAATGGAAGGATACACTTTAACAGAAGAGGTGGTGCACATTGCTACAGCTATATTAGAACAAACTAATCCAAAGCTTGTTACAGAAATGATTTCTAAAATTACTAGATTTAAAATCTATGATGAAACATTAAAAGCATATAAAGGAAAGAAAGCGTATCAGTTAGCTAATGGAAAACCAGATATTAGAAAGATAAAAAAAGAAGCTGTAGATAAACTTATAGCTGAATTAATTATCAATCAATCTGAAGGCTCTACACAGTTTCCTGAACTAATGGCTGAAACAGAACGTTCTATGGTACAAAAATGGTGGGATACTATTCTTGATTTCATCAGAGGACAATATAGAAAATCTAATATAGATATCTTCCAACAAACTTCACGTAAAGTGTTATCTGCTAATGTAGGTGGAGTAGTTTCTAATATTACTAATGGTGGTATATTCTATCAAGTTAAAAACTCTATTGTAGATAAACTCTACGATACAGTTATAGATTTTAGTAATAGATTAAAAGTGGTGGATGAAACAACAGATGAGTCAGGTAAAAAAATACCAAGACATTATGTTCTTGATGATCTACCTGAACAAATTCCTTCTGTAACAGCATCACTTAAAAAAACTCTTCCTGATAGAACTGATCTTCAGAAGTTCTTAGATGATCAGAAGAAAGACTGGGGAACTGAAATACATGATTATATATATAAATTTGTAACTAACAATCTTATAGATAAAGATGGATATAAAAGAGATGTAGCATTAACCAATGCTATAGCAACTAAACTTGATCCTAAAGTTCAAACAAGAATAGAAGCATTTGCTACAGAGCTCATCAGCTCTTACAAACCAGGTACACGTTTCATATTAGAAGCTAAGGTGGTTAATCAGAGAGTGAAAGGTAAACTTGCATCTGCAGTTGATTTCATGGCTCTTGAACCTTATCAAAAAGAAGATGGAACAGATGATATTAAAGTGGATATCCTTGACTGGAAAACTACATCTGTAAACAAAAGTGTGGATGAAGATATTCACTGGGGTAAACAGAAAGACTGGAAAGCTCAGATGGGTGAGTACACTAAGATTTTATATAACTATGGATTACAACCTGCTCAATTAAGAAAAGCGAGGATGATTCCATTTGTTATCAACTACAACTATGCAGTTGAAGGAAAACCTGAAAGTGGATTCTCTGCTCCTACATCTATGGAAATAGGTAAACTAAATTCATTAGAAGAAACAAATCTATACTTACTTCCAGTTCCTATTAACTCAGAGAGCACAGGTAACCCAAAAATTGATTCTCTTGTAAAATCATTGAGAGAGCAATGGGAAAAACTATATAAGAAACCAGTATCTCCTGAAGATAGATATACTAAAATCTTAGAAATCAATAAGTTAAGCACTGCTATTCGTAACTTACATGTTAAATTAAACTTCGAACCTTTAGTAACTGTAGGTAAATCATTCTTGAATAATGCAAGAACTTCATTGGATGACTTTGCTAAAATAGACTATAATACAATAAGTAAAGAAGAGTTAGATAAAAAGCTTGGAGACTTAATTGAATATGGTGTGAGTGCTGTAAAGTTTACATCAATGGATCAAGTGTTTCTTTCTGAATATACAAGAGAGGGAATGACTGATGACAATAAAAAGATATTGAAAGAACTAGAGCACATTGCTTCTATGGCAGGTCGAATGTTGAATGAGATTTCTGAATTACAAAATCAATATGCTGTACACTTAGGTATTAAAGAAGGAGTCACAACAGAAGAGACTAAAACCACTATATTGAAAGCTGAGAAAGAAATTGATGGTTTTGCTAAAACATTTTTAGAAGGATCTAAACTTTCTGCTAAGATTATTAAGCTTGCGTCAAACATGCTTATGAATGCAAATAGTCTTGTGAATATTGAGTTTTCAAGAAAAATGAAAGAGTATGAGAAACTTCTTATTCCATTAGAAAAAGAAGCTGCAGCAAGAGGAGTGAATGCATTTGACTTAATTGGTACAATGTCTCCAACAGGGTTAAACCTTATTAGAAAGTTTGACGTTGCGTTCTGGAATAAATTAAAAGATGCTAGAGAGAAACGTGATAAAGATTTCTTTTTAAAGAACATGAATATTGAGGAGTATGATAAACTTTCTAAGGCTGCAATTGATAAAGGATTGACAGATCTTGATAAAACTGTATTCTCAAATGATCAAGAAGAAGATTCATTACAACGTACTTGGAGAAAAGCTAAACTAAGAGATTCCTTAGATATACATAGTGAATACTTTGATGGATACGATAATTACAGATTCAAACAGTTATTCAGAGAAACAATGATTGAAGATGGTAAGTATTCTAAAGAGTATGAAGATCTTCGTAAAAATAAAGCTGCTCATGATGTGTGGCAATTCTTCAGCGATTTGAATGCTAAAGCTAGACAAATGGGTTACCTTGATAAACAAGGAAGTTCATTCTTTCCATTAATAGAAGCTACCATTCTTCAGAAGTTTGCACAGACAAATGATGTAACTGCTCAAGCAAAAGAATCTTTATGGACAGACTTCTATCAAACTAGAATTAATGAGGGACAAAACCTTTCTAAAATTGATCCTGAGACAGGTAAAGTGAGAAAGTCAATTCCTAAATACTTTACTCAAACAGATAAAGCTGTGAACCAATTGTCTACTGACCTTAATAAGGTGGGTGCAATGTGGGTTAAGTCTTTATTAGAATATGAAAGTTCTAAGAACTTAGAGAACACTCTTCTTACATTACATGCTGTTGAAAAATCTAAAGGAAGTCTTATAGTTGAGAATGGTGTTGTTCAGTTTACAGATGGAGAGTTGAGTGTAAATGAATCAGAAAATAAGAATGCAGATATATTACAAGTGATTATTGAAGATGGACTATACAAACTAGGACAAGATCTTGGTTCATTAGGGAATGTTGGTTTTGCTACGTTTGGAGAAAAATTTGGTAAGACAGAAGAAGAAAAAGAAGCTAAGACAGTGAATGCTAAAAAGCTTTTAAGTAATGCTGATACATTAACTAGATCTCTTGCGGTTGGTCTTAAACCTCTTATTGCTATAGCCAACTTTATTGGATACAACTTTCAAGCATTCGTTAATGGTGGAACAATGTATTCATTTGCAGAATTTCAAAAGAACAACTTAAAGGTTGTTACAGGAAAAGGTTTCACTGTAATACAAAAAGGACTTTTAGATCTTATTGTACCACTGAATGAAGATGTTACTACAGAAGAAAGAAGAAAGATAGCTAAGAAACAAGGACTTGGTAAATACCTGTCTACATGGACATTCACTGATGTGATGATGTCAACTAACTCTTTTGCTGAAAGAAGATTACAAATGGGTAATGCATTGAGTATTATCGATAACTCAATGGTTGTAGATGGTAAGATTGTGAACATAGTTCAGTACTTAAAACAACAAGATAGAAATGCTAGAAAAGAATTGTCTGAAAGCGAAAGAAAAGCTTTAGAGAAATCATTTAATGAAAGAGTTAAAGAATTAAAAGAATCTTCTTCATTAGATAAGGTGGCTACTATTGAAAATGATGAAGTGATTATTCCAGGAGTGAGTGATTCAGAGTTAGCTAAGTTTCGTACATCTATTATTGAATATGGTAGAAAGCTTAATGGTCAGATGAATGAAGACAATAAAGCTGGGTACAGAAGAGATACTATATTTAGTTCATTCATGATGTTCAAAAACTGGATGCCTAAGTTAGTTGCTGAACATACGTTAGGAATTGATAAAAATGCAGAACTTGATAAATGGGAATATGGTAGAACTAGAGCGTTTGTTAAAACTTGGCAACATGTAGGGTTTAGAAACATATCAAAAATGAGAGCCATTATAACTGGTACTGATGAAGGATTACAAATTCTTAATGAAATGCTTGAGGCTAAGAAATTAGATTACTTTAGAAAGACTGGTCAAGAATTAGAGATTACAGAAGAGGAATTCCAAGATCTTATCAGAGAACAAATAGGTAATCAAATGAAAGAACTATACTTATTGTTTGGAATGATGTCATTAGTTCTTGCAGCTAAAGCAGCTGAACCACCAGAAGATGCTACAGAAGAAGAAAAAAATAGATACAAGTGGTATCTAAAACTTGTAAATAAAGTGTCTGATGAGATTACTTTCTACTACAATCCTTTATCATTTGAAAGTATGACTAAAGGATCTGTAATTCCATCTCTTGGGCTTTTAAGTAGAGCTACACAAGTGTTTTGGTATACAGGTAGAGAAATGTATGGACAAGTTTCAGGCGATGAAGAGATGATTGAAAAATCACACCCTACTAAATACTTCTTTAATATGATTCCTGTAGCTGCACAATTTCAAAATGAATTATTACCTTACTTGTATCCAGAATTGGCTAAAGAACAAGGTATACGAGTTACTGGAGAATCAAGAAGTAGATAAACGCTATATTATACCAAATATCTAACATACACCCTTTTATAATACATAATTAATATATAAATTTGCTCACATGAGAACAGCTGCAATTTGCCCAACGTGTGCCACATATGAAAATGCTAAATGCATTATATACAATGGCTCTTATTTAACTAATATACAAGCCAATCCTTTAGAAAGTCTTGAGTCTATATTAGCTAAAATAAATAATAACTTGGTACCAAAAACTGGTACCACTGCTCCTACTACTTCTGCTACATATATAGGACAGCTTTATTTGAATACAACTAATTCTATATTATATTTTGCTAAGTCAGTAGGTGCTGGATCAAATGATTGGAGTATTGTATTAACAACACCTAAAATCACTCCTCAATATTCTGATAATGCTTCTGCTATATTTGCAGGATTGAGTGTTGGTCAAATATATCGTACAGGAGATCTTTTAAAGATTGTTCACTAAGAACAAGCTCTACGTAAATATATTTACCTTATGCTATATTATATCAGAAATATAATATTAGCATTTCTTTATATGGAATAAACAATTTATATTTGTTCTTTAATTATATATGTAACCAACAAACCCACTCAACTTCGAGCTTGGGCATTTTGCGTTTAAATAAGTAATATATATATAAAAATCTTTACCAGTATGGCCCAATCATTTGAACAACAAGTAGAAAAAGAATTGAAGAGCATGGATCAACGTTTATACGATCTAGAGGAAAAAATGACCTCTATAGATAGCAAACTAACACAAGTGGTGGATGCTATATTAGGTAATGCTTTGACAAAAACTGGTGGATTTGTTACAGACATAACTGAACTTAAAGAACGAATCAAAGATTTAGAAACTAAGATTCAAAAACAAGAAGAGTTTAAGAAACGATTTACCTGGACTGTAGGTATAATCGTAGGGATAGGTGTCTTATTACAATACATATCTACATTATATAAAAATATTACATCATAATGAAAAACCTACCTAAAGAAGAGCTATTAAGTCGTCTTGAAGCTATTAATAGAAGTAATGCTATTATTTATTTTGATTTAGAAGGTTTTATATTGGGAGTAAATTCTATCTTTTTAAAGACTATGGGTTTTCAAGAAGATGAACACGAAAAACTTATTGGAAAACATCATAGTATTTTTGTTACTTATGAGTATTCTAAATCTGATGAGTACGTTAAGTTTTGGGAAAAATTAAGAGAGGGTATATTCTTTGAAGGAGAGTTTGAAAGAAAAAAAATAGATGGCAGTCCTATTTATTTACAAGCAACTTACAATCCTATTTTTAATGAAGAGGGTAATATTACAAAAATAATGAAGATTGCTACTGACATTACTGAAACAGTAGATAGTAAAAACAAGATTGATGCTTTATCTAAAGACTTACAGATTGAGTTGGAAAAATCTGAAAAACTTAAAGATTCAATAGAGAAAGAAAAAGATGCTGCTTTGAATGATTTAGATGTAATTATAAAAAAAGGTCAAAGTGAGTTAATAAAAGTGATTGTTAAATGTGCTTTGGCAGTAATAATAGGTGTTGGAATTGTAACAACTGTATTATATTGGGCAGCTATTGTAACAAATAAAGAAACTCAAATTATTGGGTCTACTTGGAGTAACATGTTTAGTGTCTTATTGACAAACGCATTTTCAATAGTTGGTACAATTATGGGTATTAAATATGCCACACAAGAAAATAGTAATAATAAAATTAAATAGTTATGAGCTTTTGGAAAGAATTAGTAAGTGATGAATCAAATAGAGTTTCATCTAAACGTGTAGCAGGACTTTTATGTGTTGTTGCACTTGTAGCATCTTTAATTGCTAACACATTCAGTCATGAATTAATTAAGCCTTCAGATGTTCTTGTAGAGTCTGTAGCTTTGTTTGCATTTGGTGCATTAGGCCTTACATCAATTGATAAATTTACTAAGAGTAAACAATAATGAAGATAACTAAAACAGGAGTGGCAGGTGTTGAATTGATTAAAACCTTTGAAGGGTTTAAATCAGCTCCATACAAATGTCCAGCAGGTATACCAACAATTGGGTATGGAGCAACATTCTATCCTAATGGTAAGAAAGTAACAATGACTGATAAAGCTCTTACTGAAACAGAATCAGTTGAGTTATTAAAACATATGCTTGTTAGTTTTGAGAAGTATGTAGATAGTTATTGTAGAGATGACATCAATCAAAATCAATTTGATGCATTAGTATCATTTGCTTATAACTTAGGTCCAGCAAATTTAAAATCTTCCACTCTATTGAAGAAAGTGAATGCTAATCCTGCAGACGAAAGTATTAAACTAGAGTTTATGAAATGGGTAAAAGCAGGAGGAAAAACTTTGAAAGGTCTTGTAGCAAGAAGAGAAGCAGAATCTAAATTATATTTTAAAAAATAAATTATGCAATTATCAGAAAACCTATCGTTAGCAGAAGTAACAAGAAGTGAAACTGCAAAGAGAAAAGGAATTAGCAATATGCCAACTCCAGAACACATTGAAAATTTTAAAAAGTTAGCTGAGAATATATTCCAGCCAATTAGAGAACACTTTGAAGTTCCTATTCATATTTCATCAGGGTACAGAAGCAAGGCTCTTAATACTGCTATTGGAGGAAGTTTGTCCTCTCAGCATTGTTCTGGTGAAGCAATTGATATTGATATGGATGGTACATCAATAACTAATGCACAAATATTTAAGTTCATTAAAGACAACTTAAACTTTGATCAAATGATTTGGGAATTTGGTACTGATAAAAATCCTGATTGGGTTCATGTATCATATGAATCAACTGGTAAACAACGTAAACAAATTTTAAAAGCTGTTAAATCAGGTGGTAAAACAAGTTATGTACCGTATAAGTAATTTCATAAAACAACAATGGCTTGGGTCCATTTTAATTATACTGTTCTTTCTATTCTTGTTTTATGGAATAGGACAGAATAGTGAATTAGAAAAAGAAAAGCAACGTCTTGAAAAAGAGATTGAAGTACTTGAGCAAAAAGAAGAACTACACTGGAATAAACTTGATAGTTTAAAAATTAGTGAAAGTACTATTATTCAAAAAGAAAAAACATTAATACAAATACAACATGACACAATTAAGGTTATTGATACTATGTCTATTAGTGAGCTTCAAGAGTATTTCACAGACAGATACCATCAAAAAGATAGTATTGAATGAAAAAGTAGCTAGAGAAGTAGTTAAAGATCTTGTTAACGGAGATTTTTGCAAACAACATCTATTACTAAAAAATGAAGAGATTAAGAATCTACAAGAGCAGAACGATGAGCTTGTAGAGATCATTAAGATAAAAGATAGCATCCTTTCTAAGAAAGATGAAATCATTACTGTTCAAGATAAAGCAATAGGATGGTGGAAGAAACCTGAACTTCATGGGTATGCAGGTGTTCAAACAATAAGACTTACATTAAATGAACCCATGTTGTATACAAATATAATGCTTGAATTTCCTAAGTTTAATTTAGGTGTTCAATACTTTGTACAACCAAATAATCCATCAGGGTATGGATTCATTTTTGAATATAATTTATTTTAAACCATGGCAAAACAAACCAATACAGTAGAGAAACAGGTGAAAACTAAAGTTAGCAGACCTGGAATTCATGCTAAATCTAAAACATCTTCTCTAAAAAGTTCTAAGAATTACAAGAAACTTTATAGAGGTCAAGGTAAATAATCAAACTAGTTAGACTCGTTCTAACTATTTTTGTTATTTTATTTTGGTGATAATCATCTACTTATAATTAAAAAAACTTATTTTTGTATAACGAATAAAAATTTAAATCATGGCAATACCTTCAAGACAGATAGGTTGGGGAACAGACTCTAATCTATTATGGCAAATATCAAAACAATTAGAATACTTAACAAAGGTGACAGGAACTGCATCAGATGTAACAGTAATTAATGATATAACAGATCCAGTTCCTGTAACTGTAGAAAATACAGTGAATGTTGTAGATGTAAACACTGTAAAACCATATAAATATATTTCATTAGCGTCAACTAATGCTAATACAATAAATGCACAACAATCAAAATTATATGTTGTTTCGGCTATTGGGCTTACAAGTACAGTTAGATATTTGAAGTTTTATGATAAAGCAACAGCTCCCACAGTAGGAACTGACACTCCAGTGCTTACTATTCCAGTTCCAGCTAATACACAAGGAGCAGGTATTGTAATTCCTTTTAATATTCCTATTGATTTTATTAGTGGTTTATCATTTGCTATTACAAGTGGTTCAGCAGATAATGATACTGGGGCAGTAGGAGCAGGAGATGTAATTGTTAATTTAACTTACGTATAATATGTTAACATTATTAGGAGCAGGACAAGGACAAAATAGCTCATTTGATGCAGATTATCAAGCTGTGTTGAATAGAGCTGTTGCGTTAGGATATACGTTGCCAACAGCTTCTCAACAAATTATACAAAATAATTTGGTTTTATCTTTAAAAGCGGGTGGTATATGGACTAAACTTGATGTGTTGTATATTTTTGCTAATAATGGTGGACAAAATTTTGCTACATTAAATTGGAAAGCACCTACATTAAATCAATCAACTTTAATTAATTCTCCAACTTTCACAACTAATCAAGGATTTCAAGGTAATGGAACAAGTAGTTATATAGATACGAATTTTAATGCGGTTACTCAAGGAGTTAATTATTTACAAAACAATGCAAGTAGATATTTATATTTATATACCGCAAGTGGAACTGGAGCTTTAGATGGTAAATCAGCCGCTTCTATTAATAATATAATAAGAGGTTCAACTAGCAGTCAAAGAATTAATCAAGGAACAACAGGGTTAACTGGTGGTTCTTTTGATTTTACAGCTACTCAAGGAATGAAATCAATACATCGTACAAATTCTACAAACATAGAGTTGTTTAATGCTACAACGCAAGGAAGTAGAACAGCAACATCGGCAAGTATGAATAGTAATAATCAATTTGTTTTACGTTCTGGCTCATTGTATGGAGCACATAGAGTATCTATGTATGCAAATGGTGCTTCTTTGGTAGCTGAAAATACAGCTTTTGTAAATGCGTTTAACACTTATATAACTTCTTTATAACATGATAGTTTTACATCCAAATTTAGAACAATATACCGCTTTGAATGGGTATAAAAATAACGCTTCAGAATTACTATTTGTAAAAGATGGTAGCGACAGATGGATAGTTGGTTTAGAGGTCTTAAACGACCCAAACTTTTCAGAAATTTATGACCAACTTAATGAGTTAGAGCGTATTGAATATACACCTTTCCCAGAAAACTAATAAACACACAACAATAAAATATAATAAACCAACTACATTATGAAAGATTTAAAATTTGTCCAAGCATGTCCAAGTGACATCTATTACACATGGCAAGTAAACTTATGGATGGAAAGTCTAAAAGAGATAGGACATTCTGACAAAGCAATCAATCTTATATTCACTCCTAAAGGAAGAGAGAATAGAGATAAGTGGAAACAAATCGAAGAGTTGTATCCAGAAGCTGAATTTCATTTCTATGAAGATGAAGACAACTTAAATAGATTAATAGGAATATACATTCCTGTACTTAGACCATATGTTCTTTGGAAACATTTTAAGAAACATCCAGAACTAAGTGAGAAAGCAATCTTCTATTGTGATTCTGACATTCTATTTATGAAAGACTTTAATGTAGATCAGTTTTTAGAAGATGACATAAACTATCTATCAGACACAAATAGCTATATCAACGCTAAATATTTTGATAGTAAGATACATCAAGTGTTACCAGAAAAATTAGAAGAGTATAAAGGTAGAGATGTTCTTGCAGAAATAGCAAGTGTTATTGGAATCAGTAGAGAGATAGCTGAAGCTAATAATGATCATTCAGGAGGAGCACAATATCTATTAAAGAATGTAGATGCTGATTTTTGGAGTAAGGTGATGAATGATTGTATTCTTATAAGAACCTATTTACAAAAGATAAATAGAGAATTTTTTAAAGATGAAAACTCAGGGTTTCAAAGTTGGTGTGCAGATATGTGGGCTGTCTTATGGAACATCTGGTTAAGAGATCAAGAGACAAAAGTGGTGAGAGAATTAGATTTTGCATGGGCAACAGATCCTATTGTAAAATTAGAGTCTCACACAATCTTTCATAACGCAGGAATAGTTTCTGAAACAGGAAATGGATACCCAGCTTTCTATAAAGGTAAATACCACATGGGAACTGATCCAACAAAAGATCCATATTTAGAAACTGTATTGAATGATGAGAATTCTAAAAAGTTTTGTACGTGGTTTTATGCCACTAAGCTAAACGAAATAAAAGAAAAATATAATTTATCATATTAACATGAAAGAATATAATGGTTTAGTAAATCTTAATTATCCAGATAAACCATATTGTATTTATATAATATACTCTGAAGATGAAACTGATAAAAACATTTACATAGGTGTTACTTCTGATCATAATCAAAGAGCGTATAAACATTCTATAAGTAGAACTTATAAAAGATATAAAGATTTTCCATTATATATGTGGATGAACGATGTTATAGAAGAAAAGAAATTAAAGGTTATGTTTAAAGTTATTGAAAGTAACTTAACGGAAGAAGAAGCTTTTTTAAAAGAAAAAGAGATAATTTCTGAGTATATTGAAAAAAATTATATTGTATTGAATGGTACAGATGGTGGAAAAGGACCTAATGGACGAGCTCCTTGGAATAAAGGTAAAACAAATATATATATATACAGATGAACATTTGCAAAAATTATCAAATGCTCATTTAGGAAGAGTTTCTACAAATAAAGGCAGAAAACATAGTGATGAAACAAAACAAATTATATCTTTAAAGAATAAAGAAAGAAAAGATAGAGGATGGGTTAATCCTAGAAAAAAGAAAGTGTATAAATATAATAAAGACAGAGTACTTTTAGTTACTTATTCTTGTTTGCAAGAAGCAGGAACAAAAGAAAATGTATCACCTATAAGCATAGGTGAGTGGTGCAGACAAGAAAAAAGACCTAATAATAATTTTATATGGTCATATGTCGAATTAGTTTAATAATATTAACAAATAAAATTTAATAAAATGAGTACAATTAATGCAAGGCCTTTAAAAGCATTTGTTCGCTTTGATGGTTCAGGGCGAATAGTTGCAGGAAGCTTAATCCTTAGAAAAAATAAGCCAAAAGTAGGAAAATGGAAAGAGATTCCAGCATATGAGTGTTGTAATTATACTACCACCACTACTACCACTGTGGCACCAACTACTACAACAACTACAACTCCAGCACCTTAATCATGGCTGAGTTATCATTATTTCCAAACGATATGGCAAGTAAAGCAGTTATGGATCTTTCATTAGAATCTATAGCTGCAAAGCTTACATATTTTCATGAGCAATTACATTTGTTACATTGGCAAACAACCAGTTATGCAGAGCATCAAGCTCTTGGTGCATTGTATGATTATGTACATGATTTCAAAGATGGTGTGGTAGAAAAGATTATGGGGTATACAGGTAAAAGACCTGGTCTTTATAAAATAGAACCTCTTACAAATTGCAAACCTGAACAATGTGTATCAGATCTTATGAAGTTTGCATCAAGTTTAAAGATGTATGGTGAGAAGAATGGTTTCCATGATGTATGTAATCTAGCAGATGCATTATCAGGAGAAGCAGCTAAAACAAAATATTTATTAACATTGTCATAAATGGAGATAAACAGAAAACATTTTCCTAAAGTGATGCAAGATAACGATGAGGTTTTTCTTGCACACTTAGAAGGTGTTATCTCTTCTGTAGATGAACTATGTAGTCTTGAAATAACAAAACTATCAGAGTCTTACAGATTCAGAATAGCAACAAGTCATCCAATGTATAACAATATGCTTATAGAAGAGATTCTTAAGTTTTGTAACATGTTTAAGATGAGAATAGATATGAGTAAATCAATTAAAACAACGAGTGTAATAACATTCGAAATAACATTAGAATAATTATGCCAACATTCATTAAACCTACCCTTTGGGAAGTTAGAACCAATCCTGCACAAGGATATAGAGGAGAATTGAATCTTGATGAACTTATCAAGAAGTTAGCTAGTACAGTGGTTGGTCCACAAGGCCCTCAAGGAATTCAAGGAATACAAGGAATTCAAGGCGTGGAAGGTCCACAAGGAATACAAGGTGAAACAGGTGCTGCATTGACAGTGCTTGGTTCTTATCCAGATCTTGCTGCATTCTTAGCAGGAGCTGGTGGAGATCCTGGTCTTCCAGGTACTGCATGGATTATAGAATCAGATGGTTCATTATATGTATGGAACACAGCAACCAATACTTGGGATGATGTAGGAGATTTACAAGGACCACAAGGTATACAAGGAATACAGGGACCTCAAGGAGAACAGGGTATTCAGGGGATACAAGGTATTCAAGGACCTATTGGTCCTTCAGGAAGTCTTTTTGCTCAAACAGGAAACTCAACAATTATAACAGGTATTACTGAAAGCACATTAATAAATGGTGGTGTAGGTACATTAACTGTTCCTGCAAATGGATTTCAAGTGGGGGATAGTTTTAGAGCTGTTTTTGGTGGTGTCATGAATGCTGCAAATAATCAAACTATTAGAATAAGAGTTAAAGCAGGAGCCATTACATTATTAGATAGTGGTGTACAAAATCTTGGAAGTGCTGTTACAGATGATGTGTGGAGTCTAAATGTTGATTTTACAATTAGACAAATTGGAACTGCTGGTGTAGCTTCTATTGTATCATTAGGGTCTTTTCATTACACAAAAACTAACAATGCTTCTGTTCAAGGATTTGGTTTTAATGTAGTGAATAACACAACATTTAATACAACAGTTAGTAATACATTAGATGTTACAGCTCAATGGGGATCTGCTAACGCAGGAAACAACATTTACAGTGATATCTTTGTACTAAACAAAACATATTAAATATATTTGTATATATAAAAAACAAACATCATGTCTATATTTATAAAAGCAGGCCTTTGGGTCGAAAAACAATTAGGGTATAAAGGAGAATTAAATCTAACTCAATTTGTTGAAGCAGCTATTCCTCCTATTCCACCCCCACTTCCTTATAAAGAGTTTTATTTTCAAGCTTTAGGTCAAGGGGTACAGCCTACATTAGTACTTAATAACACTTTTGATATTACTCCTGTTTTTTCATCAGGAGTTTCTGGAACAACAATATTTACTTCACCAGGAGCTTTTCCTGATTTAGATAAAGTAGTTATTGATACAGGGTCATCTAGAACTAGGCCAAGTAATACTTTTACTCCTGATATTAATCATATTAATTTTGCTACACCTAATGATAGTTATATTAGCGTTAAAGTGTATAATTAAAAAAGATTTATTACATTTACAACTAATTTTAAAACCAACACATTATGGCACAGTATGATCCTTCAAAAAGGTACACATGGACTCCTGAAGACACATTCACATTAACAGGACAACAGTTTGGATTATTTTTAAACACAGTTAGAGCTTATTTATCATCAGAAGAAGCTGCAAGGTTTCAATTAATGATGCAAGCTAATCAGGCAATTGAAGAATTAATGATTAAAGGTGTAGAATCTGATATCATTAAGGAAGTGGAAGAACCACAAGTTCCTACAATGGAAGTTGTAAAAGAATAATAATATAGCTCTTGGGTGACGAATAAGAGCTGTTTTCAAACAAAAGCACTTCTCTATGAGAATATATGAACCAAAGAATAGAATAGATGTTATAACGCCAAAGGGAGATGGCTCAATATTATTTGTGACCGATTATGGTCATGAGACAGACACCATCTATACAATTATAATTAATCAAACTGGAGAATTATGGCAATATTGTCATAAAGATCTTATTGTAAAACCCAATATAACATTTAAACGCTATGGCAAAAATGATTAAAAAAGCACAAAATGGTACTAAGACAGCAGATAGTACAGCTTATTTTAAAAAATCTGCAGATATTAATGCTAAAGTAGCTCGTTCTGCTGCTAAATATGGAGATAGAAATTTATCTGAAAAAGCAATGAAGGATTCTTATGAAGATACTAGAAGTATGCTTAGACAGACTAGAAAAGGACAACCTGGTTATGATAAAAATGGATTTCCTTTAAAAAAGAAAATGAAGAACGGTGGTTCTTTATCTGCACTTAAAGCTTCTAACAAAAGAGTTGGTTCTGAGAAAGGTGCATTTATTGATGTACAAAAGAAAGCATTAGCTGGTGCTAAAGGAAAAGCTTCTCTTACCAAAGATAAACAACTTGGTGCTACAAAGATGCAAAATGGCGGTTCTGTAGGATCAAAAGTTGTTAAAGAAAATCCAAGACAACAAAAAAGACTTTCTAGAATCAAAGAAAATAATCCAGAAAGAGCTGAAAGAGTTGAGAAGAGAATGGTTAAGAGAGCTGATAGAGCTATGGGTGCTAGAGGTGCTGCTTCTAGAATGAAGACAGGTGGTAAAGTGGCTAAAAAGAAATAAGTCATGAAAACTATTAAGAAAGCTCAAACAGGTACATCTGTAGATACTATTAAAAAGAAAACTACTGCTGAAAGACTTATTGAAGCAAGAGAAAATAGAAGAAAACTAGATAGCATTACAGCAGTTAAAAGAGCTGAGATTGTAAGAAAGAAAGATTCTATTATTGCAAGACAAAGACCTGATAATATGACTAAAGAGCAATATCAGGCGTTTCAAAGAAAGCAAAATAAACAAAAAGATGTTCCTGCTTGTGATACAGCTGATCCTAATTTTAAGTCTACAAGATGTGGAACAAGTAAAGCAGCTTCTAAACAATCTAAATCTGATTGGAGTAAAAAGAAAAATGGTGGCTCTATAGCTAAAGATGGTAAATGGATGCAGAAAGCTGCAGCTTCTATTAAGAAGCGTGGTACAAAAGGTGTTTGCACAGGAGCTAAATTTGGTGGACCAACGTGTAAACCTGGATCTAAGCGTTATAATTTGGCAAAAACTTTTAAAAGTATTGCTGCTAAACGTAAATCTAAATAATCATGGCTATTACTAAAGTTCCAAATGGTCCTCTTATTAAGAAGAAGGGTGAGTTCAAAGGAAGTACATTAAAAAATGGTGGTAGTACACCAGCTTGGACTCGTAAAGAAGGTAAAGATCCTAAAGGTGGTCTTAATAGAAAAGGAGTGGCATCTTACAGAAGAGCTAATCCTGGATCTAAACTTAAAATGGCTGTTACAACTAAACCTTCTAAGTTAAAACCTGGAAGTAAAGCAGCTAATAGAAGAAAATCTTTTTGTGCTAGAATGGGTGGCGTAAAAGGTCCTATGAAAAAACCCAATGGTAAACCTACAAGAAAAGCTCTTGCTCTTCGTAAATGGAATTGTTAATTATGAAAAAACAAATGATTAAACGTGCAGATGGTTCTACTTCTCAAAGAGGACTTTGGGATAACATTAGAGCTAATAAAGGATCTGGTAAAAAACCTACAGCTGCAATGCTGAAACAAGAACGTAAAATAAAATCTAAAAAGAAATAGTTATGATGCAACCAAAACCTAAAAAACCTGTAGTTAAAAAAACTACTACTACTCCTAAAAAACCTAAAAGTGTTTCTGAGAGAATTGGAAACCTAACACTACGAGATGTTAAAAATGCTGGTGAAGATGCTCTTCAGCTTTCTACACTTGGAGTTTATGGTAAAATTAAAAAATCTCTTGGAGGTGAATATAAACATAAAAAAATAGGAGAAAAAAAATATGGTGGTAAAGTTACCAAAGCTAAAAATGGTAAATCATTTCCTGATCTTAATAAAGATGGAAAGATTACAAAAGCTGACATCCTTAAAGGACGTGGTGTTATAGCTAAGAAAGGTGCTGCAGTTAAGAAAGCTAAAACTGGTACATCAATGAAAAAATGCAAATATGGCTGCAAGTAAATCAATGACTTCTGGTAAAGCTAAGAAGAGTGGTAAGCCTAGAATGGCTCCTAAGGTCGCTCCTCCTAAACCAATCAATGGAAATTTTATGAGAGAAGCAGATGTTATTCGAAAGAGAACAAGTGCTCAACAACCTATGAAAGCTAAAAGATTATCAAAATAATAAAGCCTCCAGATAACGGAGGCTTTTTTGTTTTCTATCTAAGAGTGTTATACACTGATAGCACTTTATTTATATATGATTTGTTTTTTGCTTTCTGGTAACATTCATGTGCAAACACACCATCAGCATCATATCTATTTAGTACCCATCGTGTATCTCCTACACAATTTACAGATGTTACAAAATTGTGACTATCTATGTTTCCTACAGATACATTAGTTCCTTCTAGTCTAATTGTTCCATCTTTGTTAGCTTGTTTAAAAGAAATAAAGTCTTCATCAGATTCATTCTTTATATTGTCCCATAGATCAGGATGCATCTCTGTATCATCATCATTGAAATATATATGTCCATGAGTCACTAAATCAAGAGCAAAGTTTCTTTGAGCATTACCTGATGTACTATTAGCATCTTTAAGAGCATACCATTCACAATTATCAGGAATGTTTTCTGGCATTTCTAATAGATCAAATACCACTATCCATCTATATTGATCTCTAGGGATATTTATACTCTTAGAAATAATATGTAGATTTTCTGGTCTACAAGACGGTGTTATAATATTTAAGAACATGGCTTATCGTTTCTATGTAATAAAAGTAGTTTGTCATTATTCCATCCAGGAGAATGTTTCAAATCATGATTAGCAAATATGAATGTAGCAGAAGAGAAATAATCTGATAGATGACTTATTGCTTTTGAATAATCTTCTTCATTAGCATCAATAAATATATCTTCTACAATTAAAAATCCTCCAGGTTTCAAATGTTTATATGCTACATTGATAAACTTAATCTGATCTTCAAATACATGTGTACTATCGTCCATTAGTATGTCAAATTCACTTCCTGCGTCAGTTAATCCTTCCTCAATAGATTTTGGATTTGTAACGTTCATTTTAGCATAAATGCAGTTTGGAATGTTATCACTAATTGCTTTATCTAATCTACTATCAAACCATTCAAATCCATATAATTTAGCATTAGGAAAGAATTCTCTCCAGGAAAGCATAGAATGATTTTCTAATATACCTAGTTCTCCTACACGTATGTTATTATATCTAATGTTAGAGAACAATAAACTGTATATAGCAGTGTATGCATGTTTGTGTAGATTCTTATCAGTGTTGTATGGAGATTTATCTGTTGGATACTTCACACCAAGCATACATAATTCTGTAAGAGAATTAGTTGAATCTATTGATATACTATTTATTTGCATTGATGTAGTCTTTTAGCATTTGTGCATAGTTCTTATTCCATTGAGGAGTGAGATGAACATCTCCTGTAGGGATCTGTCCTTTTCTTCTTAATTGTTCTACATATTGACTATGTCTTTGTATAACATTAGGTCTATCTGCAGTGTCTGTTCCCATACCTGATTGATGATATCCTCTACCGCCCCACATATAAAACCAAGAACATTCTTCATTAGGAGGATCAGCTAATACCACTTTATCTCTTCCTAAGTTATGTATAGCTACAACTAACGTCATATCTCCACCAGCGTTCTCTATTGGACTCTTACCAATTTCTTCCCAAGCTTTCTTGCTATATACAATACCTGAGTTACCAAGAGCCATCAATTCTGTTATATTAGGTTCATTATAAAAGACACCATTTTGCCAGTGTAATAGATTAGCATCTGGTCTCCAAAACTTAGCTATATTAGATAGATGATTAGACAAAGCTACATCATCATCATCCCATACAGCAATTAATTCTCCAGAACATCTCTCTATAGCATAGTTTTCTTTTTCTCCTATAGTAGAGAATGTTTCATCCAGATTATAAATTTTTATTTCTGGATGATCGTACACCAATTTTTGAAGAGGATAATCATTAACTATAATAAGTTCTTTCTTACCTGGATACTCTTGTATGAGGAAGCTTTGTATTGCTTCCTCAAGAGTATCTACTCTTCCATAAGTGATGCATTTGCAACTGATAAAAGGATATTTTTTATTTTCCATATTAGTAAATGTGTATTATGTTATTAAAACATTCTTTGCTTCCATTAAAATTTAATAATGGTATATATTTATTATTTTTATTCATGTTTTTTAATTTTATTTCTAAATTATATATAGTGTCTGAGTCTCCTTCAATAATTTTTAATACATTGTAATTATAAGGCATTTCTTTTTTAGTTTTAAATCTTAAACCAATAGGTACAAAAGTTCTTCCTATTTTATAAAATTTTTCTGTTTCATTATAACATTCTATAATATAAAGTTTAAATGATTCAAAATTTTTAGAAGTTTTACTATTTTTATACCAATTAGATTTTGTCCATCCTGTAGGATTATTTGAATGATAATTTGAAATATTTAATTTTTTACATATAGGACATCCTCTTCCATTTAAGTGAGAATTGGCTTCTTGATTAAATTTTCCATGAACGTTACATATAATTGTTATTTTTTTATTTGCAGATATATAATCAACTAAAGAGTAATTGTATTTAGAATTATGAATTTTATTAGCTTTATTTTTAAAATAATAATTTTTATCCAATGATGAATTTATAGATGGAGTAATTCCGTTTAGTAAATGTTGTTTTCTTATTTTACATTTTCCAAATTCATCTTCTATTATAACATTATTTCCAACTTCTTCTAAAATATTAATAGAAGAAGATGGAAATTTTTTCTTGTACTCTTTAAGAAATTTAGAAAAAGAAACTAATCCCATATATGGACTATGTCAAATATAGAAACTAACATAACATCTTCATCCTCTGATAAAGGAATGATTAATGTTTTATCTCTTAATGCTGTAGGATCTACTAACACTTCACAACCAATAACAAGATCTGGATCTGTAATAGCTGTTCCTACACTGTGCACTTTCAATCTACTCATTTTTTTAAGTAGTTCTTTTTGTAAAGCTTCTTTTGTATTCTCATCTACAATAAGCTTACTCTCTTCTTTCTTTGGCATCTCTAAATAGATGCGGTTTCCTAATAATTTTGCCATGGTTTTATTTTTTTGTTAATTCATTATATTGTTTTAAAAGATCTTCGATTTGTTTAAAATACTCATCGACAGGTTCTCCTTTTTTATAGCACTCATGAGCCAAAAATGCTCCTGACACTATTCCTAATGTTACAGCTTCTAAAACTTTAGCATTAAAGTCTTTTTCTTCTGACATTATCCTTTATATTCAGTTAGTTCTAAAAATCTTTGTGCGTCTTCTGGATTCAATTCAATTTCTGATTGTACAGTTTCACGTACATTTTTAAATCCTTTCATCTTGTTAGTCTTAAGATCAATGTCTGGTTGTTGTGTAACAC